>Ga0182030_10025278_pt1 | contig 10835 bp, 8 predicted proteins | sample 812S3MmetaG_FD_121299 | JGI IMG/M metagenome (GOLD analysis project Ga0182030, IMG submission 121299) | Permafrost microbial communities from Stordalen Mire, Sweden - 812S3M metaG (Illumina Assembly) | ecosystem: Environmental > Terrestrial > Soil > Wetlands > Permafrost | place: Sweden... | reverse complement strand
GTAGCCCACATCGAAGGCGGCGAAATCTCTCAGGGCGCAATCGACGACCAGGTCCGCAACGCCCTCACCAAGCTCGCCGCCATCCATTTCACGTCCACCCCCACCGCGCGCCGCCGCGTCATCGCCCTGGGCGAGGAGCCGTGGCGAGTCCATCACGCCGGCGCGCCCTCGCTCGACCACCTCACCCGCTCCGCGCTTCTTGACCGGCCCGCCCTCGAAGCCCGCCTCGGCATCCATCTCCAGCCGCCCACGCTCCTGGCAGCCTGGCATCCCGTCACCATACTCAAAGACACAAACGCCGAGGCCGAGGCGTTCTTCTCCGCGCTCGCTCAAATTCCAGGCCAGCTTCTCTTTGTCTATCCCAACGCCGACGCCGGGAGCTACGCGCTCATCGAACGTACCCGGGCTCTTGCTGCAGTCCGAAGCCACACCCACATCTTCATCAACCTCGATCCAATCGCTTACTGGAGCCTCCTGGGCAATGTGGACGCGATCATAGGCAACTCGTCCAGCGGCATCATGGAAGCCGCTTCTTTCGCCCTTCCCGCCGTCAACGTAGGAATGCGCCAACAAGGCCGCGAGCGAGCCGGCAACGTAATCGACACACCGGCCGAAACCGCCGCAATTCAAGCCGCCATCCACCGCGCCCTAAGTCCCAATTTCCGCAACTCGATCACGGGCATGACCAATCCCTACGGCAACGGAACCGCAGCAAAGACCATCGCCCACGTCCTGACCACGGTCTTACTCGAAGGCCTCCTGATAAAGCAACCAACGCCGCTAACCGGCTAACTCGCTAACTCCGCTAGCAACGCTAACTCCGCTCCCGAGCCGCCCATGACCGTCCCACTCAGCGCCCCCGACATCTCCCAGGCCGACATCGACGCCGTCACCTCCGTCCTCCGCACGCCGCACCTGTCTCTCGGCCCCGAACTCCCCGCATTTGAAGCCGCACTTGCCCAATATCACGCCGTCCCCCACGCTGTAGCCGTAAGCTCCGGCACCGCCGGCCTGCATTTAGCCCTGCTCACCCTCGGCATCGGCCAGGGCGACGAGGTCATCGTCCCCTCGTTCGCCTTCATCGCCGTAGCCAACGCAGTTCTCCAGGTTGGCGCCACGCCAATCTTTACTGAAATCGACCCCGTCACGCTCAATCTCTCGCCCAACGCCGCCGAGCAAGCCATTACCCCGCGAACCCGCGCCATCCTCGTCGTCCACACTTTCGGCGTCCCAGCCGACATGGACTCGCTCTATGCCATCGCAAGCCGCCACAACCTTCTTATCGTCGAAGACGCCTGCGAAGCCATCGGCGCACAATTTGGAGATCCGCCCCACTCCCGCCGCGCCGGCTCCTTCGGCCACCTGGCCGTCCTCGGCTTCTATCCCAACAAGCAAATCACCACCGGCGAAGGCGGAGCTATCCTAGCCCACGATCCCGCCCACGCAGCCCGACTCCGCAGCCTCCGCAATCAAGGCCGGATACCCAGCGGCGACTGGCTCGATTATGCCGAGCCCGGCTATAACTACCGGCTTTCTGAGTTAGCCTGCGCCCTGGGCCGCACACAGTTGTCGCGAATCGCCGAAATCCTCACCCTCCGCACCGCCGCCGCCCAGCGTTACCAAGCCCTGCTTCAAAGCGTTCCCGGCCTTGAACTTCCGCCCCTCAACCTACCCCAACGCACCATCAGCTGGTTTGTTTACGTAGTTCGCCTGCCAGAACAAATCGACCGCGACCAGGTTCAGGCTGCGCTTGCCTCCCGCGGAATCGCCACCGGCCGCTACTTCGCTCCCATCCACCTTCAGCCGGCCTGGCGCTCCCATCCCAGTGCGGGCTCGGCTTCGCTCCCCATAACCGAATCCATCGCCCGCCGTACCCTGGGACTCCCGTTCTTCAACCGCATCACGCTTGCCCAGCAGCAACAGGTCGCCGCGGAACTCATTAACGCCTTGCAACAAACGAAATAGCCCGCGGTCCGCCTCCATGCAGTTTCAGCCGCGCACACCAGTTTCCTCCGCATTCATCGAGATTTCACGGCTTTCTTGTTCAATAGTGACCAGAATTCCACAGCGTTCTCGGCAATCCTAGGTCCGTAAGCCATTTTTCCCCGGCAAACGCATTCAATTCGGATCACGCATCACACAAAACAAAACAACCGGATCAATTTCAATCAGGGCGCAAAACGAGGCATCCTTTCCTCGCGGAGTTGACATCCCATAGAGAGGGTCCTCAGACGGGAATTCGCATAGCGGTTCGGTGCGAAAGACAGCGGCTTCCTTCATCATTGCTCTCGCTCTTATTTTTTCCGTTCCCGAACAGGAGAAACCCACAATGATGGTGAAAACACATTCTCTTGGCCACGGCGTCACTGGACTGCACGTCGGAGCAGCCAACGTTCGCCGCTATTTTCCTAAAAGCACAGCAGCCATCGAGTTGGAATTGGATCATCTGCATATCCAATGCGGCCTCGATCCCGGCTTCTGGAACGGCCATCCCGACATTCGCGACCCCCGCCTTTCGGAATGGCTCGAGTACAAGCACCGCCGCTACAACCTCGATCGGGAACCTATCCCGCTTGCAATGGTTCCGGCGGGCAATAACTCCTTCCGTCTGCAGCCGGTAACTGTCAGAAGACACTTAAGGACCAGGCAGGCGCCCGTCGCGGCAGACTGACGCAAAGAGTTCAATCCGGCGAATGAGCCCCTGACACAGCGGAAGAAGCGGCGCATGATCGTCCCACATCGGAACATGCGCAAGGTGCGTTTCAAATGAGGAATCCGCTCCCATGATTCCCTGCATCGGCAGCGGTTTCTTCCTTCCTGACTCCCTAGACTGACCTTAACCTCTTCTGAAGAGCAGGTACGTATGGTCGTCAAAACACAATCCAAAGGCCGTGGAGTCACCGGTTTGCACGTCGGCGCTTATAACGTCCGGCGTTACTTTCCCAGGCACATAGCCGTCATCGAGTTACAACTGGATCATTTGCAGATCCAGTGTGAGCTGGACCCCGGCTTCTGGACGGGACAGCCTGAGATTCACGATCCCCGGTTGTGCGCATGGCTGGAATCCAGGCATCTGCACTATGCGCCGGGCCGCACCCCCGTCCCGCTGGCAATGATTCCAGTGGGCAACAATTCCTTCCGCCTGCTGCCGGTCACGCTCACCGGCCACGTAACCAGCAAACAACTTTCCAGCGTCGCTGCCTGAGCCATCTCTTAATCCGCTTGCCATCCTTTACCGGCAACCGCGCATCTCACAACCGTAACTGTTTTCTGCAAGCGTCCCTCCCCCTATCCCACCCCCCACATCGTCATTCCATTCTGGGTTGATAAACTCAGAATGGAATGACGACCCGCCCGCTCCAACAGGAAATCGAAAAACATTTTGCCGCCGGAGAAGCCGCGCGCCACGATCCCACCGCCATGACGGCGTTCCTCGAACTGCGCCTGAGCCTTGAGCGCGGCCATCTGCGCGCCGCCTCGCCAGACTTCGCATCTCCCACCGGCTGGCGCGTCAACGCCTGGGTCAAGCAGGGCATCCTGCTCGGCTTTCGGCTCGGCGTACTCAAGGCATTCCCTGCCGCGGGTCCGGCTGCCACAGCTCCGGCACTTTCATTTGTCGACAAGGACACCTATCCGTCCCAGCAGTTCGTCCCGCGCGACGGCGTGCGCATCGTTCCCGGCGGCTCCTCGGTCCGCGCCGGAGCCTTTCTCGCCCGCGGCGTCGTCTGCATGCCGCCCATGTACATCAACGCCGGTGCATACGTCGACGAAGGAACCATGGTCGACTCCCACGCCCTGGTTGGTTCCTGCGCGCAAATCGGCAAGCGCGTCCACCTCAGCGCCGCTGCCCAAATCGGCGGCGTCCTCGAGCCCATCAACGCCAGCCCCGTCATCGTTGAAGACGATGTCCTGATCGGCGGAAACACAGGCGTTTACGAGGGCACCATCGTCCGCCGCGGAGCCGTCCTAGCCCCCGGAACCATCCTCACCCGCGGCACGCCTCTGTTCGACCTCGTCAACGGCACAGTCCTCCGCGCCACGCCCGACTTGCCCCTCATCGTCCCCGAAAACGCCGTAGTAGTCCCCGGCTCGCGCGCCGTAAGCAAGGGAAAATGTCACCCCAACGCAGAAGCCTGGGGCCTCTCGCTCTACGCCCCGGTAATCGTCAAATACCGCGACGAAAAAACCGACCTGTCCACCACACTAGAAGATTTGTTACGCTAGCCTCCATGCCCCAGCAACCAGGACTTCCGGCTTCAAGAGCCCGCATCAAGAACAGAGCCCTCCTGGGCCTGGTCCTCGCCGCACTTCTACCCGCCGTTGTGCCGGCCCAGACCCAGCAGCCGAGCGTCCTCCACCTGCCTTGGAACCAGTGGCAGCTCCACATCGGCGACGAACCCTCCTGCTCCCAGATCGAAGCTCCCGCCTGCACCCCGCAGCAGTTCAACTACAGCGATTTGACCCCGGCGAATCAATGGCGGCGGATTCAAGTCACGCTGCCTGCCGACCTGCAATCAGCCCCTCAGTTGGGCCTGCTCGTCCAGGGCGAACAGCCCGTCTACGAGGTCTTCGTCAATGGGCAGTTAATCGGCGGCTCCGGCAGCCTGGCCAAACGGAGCGGCCCCGAATACTGTCGCACCATTCTCACCATCCCATCAAGTCTTTCCCGCCAGGGCCGCCTGCTCATCGCCATTCACGGACTCGGCGTCCGTCCTGCCATTCCGGTCCCGGGGTTTGTTCCCGCGCTCGCTCCACTCCAGCAGATTCAAACCGTCAGCGACCTGGACATGTACGCTTACCTTTGCGCCAGTTGGCAGCATTACCTTTGCTATGGAGCGATGTTCGGGGCAGCGTTCGTCTTCTTTCTGCTCTTTTCCGTCAACACCCATTTGCATGAATACTTCTGGCTTGGCGCACGGCTTCTGAGCCTCGCCGTCTATCGCATCTTCGAGTTGTCCTGGGTTGTGAATCTAGAGCTGCCCACGTGGCTTGTCATCTTTGCCGACCGCTTTGCCAACGGGATCTCGGCAATCTTGCTCATTGAGTTTGTTTTCGCATTTCTCGGGCGCCGTGTCCCCTGGACCTTTCGCGCCATCCAGCTTCTCGGCCTGGCCTCATTCCTCTCCATGCTGCTCTTGTTCCCATGGCCATCCTCCATTTACTTCCCGCTCGCCAGCTTCACTGAAGGCGCACTGCCCCACCGTGCCATGCAATTAGCCACTCTTCTGGGCGACCTCAGTCTTCTGCTTCTCGTGCCCGGCTGCCTCAAATCCAAACGGGCAGAAATGCGCTGGATCGGCGCTGCCCTCATATTCATCGCCTTTATTGAATCCAATCGCATGCTCGGCCAAAATGACCTGCCAAGCCTGCCGCAGGACTTCATGTGGGGCAATCTAGATTTCGATCTGCGCCCTCTGGCTTATGTCATCTTCGCCGCCGTCATGCTCATTGCCATGACCTTCCGCTTCCGGCGCATTCAGGACCGCAATCGCGAAGTCGAGCAGGAGATGGCCGCCGCGCGGAGCGTGCAGCAAATCCTCATCCCCGACCAACTGCCACACATCCCCGGACTCACCATCGAGAGCGCCTACCTCCCCGCGCAGGAAGTCGGCGGCGACTTCTTCCAGATCCTCACCATCCCCAACTCCATCGATCCTGATAACCCCTCAGCATTCATCGTCCTCGGCGACGTCAGCGGCAAGGGCCTCAAAGCCGCCATGACTGTCTCCCTCATTGTTGGAACCCTGCGCTCCAGCGCCGCGCATTTTTTCAGCCCCGCCCTGCTGCTAGGCGAGGTCAACCGCTCCCTCGTGGGTCGCAGCGAAGGCTTCGCCACCTGCCTCGCGCTCATGATTGAGCCCGGCGGGAAACTAACCCTCGCCAACGCCGGCCATCCAAACCCCTACCTGAACGGCATTGAGATCCCAACCGATCCCAACCTGCCCCTCGGCCTTGCTGCGGACACTCACTACGCCGAGATCACGCTGCAGCTAGCGCCTCATCAGCGCTGCACGCTCGTCACCGACGGCGTGGTCGAAGCCACCAGCCTCACTCGCGAGCTCTTCGGTTTCGACCGCACCCAGGCCATCAGCGCCCAGTCCGCCAATAAGATTGCCGAAGCCGCCCGCGCCTTTGGTACAGGCGCGCCCCAGGCCGACGACATCACCGTCCTCACCATCGCCCGCACCACTCAGCCGCAACCCGCATTGGCGTGAATGTTAACTCGCCCGGTGCCCAGGTCCCTCGCACTTGGGGACCTGGGAGAGCACCCCAGCCGGACGTCATCCCCTACTTCAGAAACACTTCCAGCGCCGCATCCAGCTTCGCCGGCTGGTCATACATGATAAAGTGCCGCGAGTCGTCAATCCGCACCAAAATAACGTACGGCATCGGCTTGTATCCGGCCTCGACCGCCGCCTCATACTTCGCCGGGTCCGGGTTCTGCTCCGTCGCGTCGTACGCATAGATCACCAGTGTCGGCGTCTTGATCCCGGCCACATCCGGACGAAGGTCGGTCCCCAGACCATCCATCACCGCATTCACCACCACTTGCCGGTCGCTGGCAATCGAACTCGCAGCCACCAGCTTCTGTGAATCGGCATCTTTCACCATCTGCGCCGCCAACACCGGCTGCATCGCCGCATACTGGTCCGCCGTCATCGACAGCATCGCGTGCTTGAACGCCTCAGCCTGCGCCCGAATGCTCTCCACCGTAGCCGCCGGGTCCATGGTCGCGCCAGAGAACGGCAGCGCGTCCACGATTACCAGCTTCCTCACGTCTTGAGGATGCTTGTCCGCCAGCATCAGCGCCAGCAACCCGCCCAGTGAGTGCCCAATCACAACCGGATGCAGCTTGTCGGCCACAATATAAGCATGAAGCTCCTCCACAATGGGCGCAAGCAGCGGTCCACTCGCATTGGGTCCCGCCGGCGCTCCCGCAAACCCATCCACCTGCACCAGGTGCAGCCGGTAATTCGGCGCAAGCAGCTTCGCCTCCGCATCCCAAACCGCTCGCGAACTCGATAGCCCAGGCACCAGCAGCACATCCGGCTTGCCCAGGGTTCCCTCGTCCACAACGCTGAACCGCGTAGGCGCAAAGCCGTTCTTCGCCCCCCCGCCATCCGCATGAATCGGCCCGCTAATGAGCAGAATCCCCGCAACAAAAAACGCGGCGCCAGCCAGATATCGAACAACTCTCATGTTCGGATTCCCTTCCATTTCCATGCTTTTGTCAAGCGCATTCTCTCACCCGCACTTTACAAATATCTAGCCCTTTACAAGCATCTGTCATCCTGAGCGAAGTCGAAGGACCTGCGTCCCTATAGCTCTTTACAAATACCTAGCTATTTGCTCATATCTGTCATCCCGACTAGCTATCCTGCCAGGGAGACTCTAAGGAACCTCTGCACAAGTCAGCAACGCGCGTCATTCTTGAATAAACTATAAGCATGAAACGAATGGCGGGATTTCAGCAGACACTGGCATCGCAGGCGAGTTTTGCCAAGTATGGTCGCAAGAGCAAGCGGGAGTTGTTTCTTGACCAGATGAACCAGGTGGTTCCTTGGTGCGAGTTGCTGGCGCTGGTTGAGCCCGTTTATCCCAAGGCAGGCAACGGCCGGCAGCCGGTGGGCCTGGCGATCATGCTGCGGACCTACTTTTTGCAACAGTGGTTTGGCTTGTCTGACCCCGGTATGGAAGAAGCGTTCTATGAGTCGGCTGTGCTGCAGCGCTTTGCTGGAGTGGATCTGGGCGTGGCCGCCGCACCGGATGAGACGACGATCCTCCGCTTCCGCCACCTTCTTGAACAGCACGATCTGTGCGGCGAGATGTTGGACACGGTGAATCGCTACCTGGAAACGAAGGGCATCCGCATCAGCACGGGCACCATCGTAGACGCGACCATTATCCACGCGCCGTCGTCGACGAAGAACTCCAGCGGCAAGCGCGACCCTGAGATGCATCAAGTGAAGAAGGGCAATCAGTGGTACTTCGGAGCCAAGGCGCACATCGGCGTGGACAGTAAGGAGACGATCGTGCATTCGGTGATAACCACGGCGGCCAGCGTGGCCGACAAGCACATGCTGCCCGACTTATTGCATGGCGACGAGAAGAAGGTGTGGGGAGACGCGGGCTATCAGGGCCAGACCGAGGCGATTCATGAAGCCGCGCCGAAGGCGCAGGACATGACTTCGCGCCGAACGAAATACAAGGACTATGTGGATGAAGAAGCCAAGCGAAAGAACACAACCAAGGCCCGCGTGAGAGCCAAAGTCGAGCATCCTTTTCGCATCCTGAAGCGTGTCTTCGGATTTACCAAGGTTCGTTACCGCGGCATCTGGAAAAACCACCAGTGGCTGTGCGCGGCTTTCGCGCTGGTCAACCTGTACCAACACCGCAACCGGCTGGCCCCGCAAAGGGCGTAGTGTCTCTTGAGGCCAACAAATGGCCTCACAGAGACGAAAAAGGCAACCAGCAACCCGCTCCTTCCGACAGAAAACTGCTTCACAATCAAGAAATCATCTGCGGTCGAGTCGCCGATACAAAATCACGCACCTGCGCAGAGGTTCCCTAAATAACCCGGCAAATCCAAGTTATCCGCAAATAAGTTACCGGCGACCAAAGCCTTTCAGCCTCAATCGCCGGTCCCTGTGGATAATCCAATAACTCCCCAAAGCAGCCATCAACCGCGCCGCGCTCGCCTTAAACGCTAACTTCCGACAAGGCAGCCTTCGCCACCTGCTTCGAAACCCAAGCGTAAGTCGTCTCAAGTCCTTCCCGAAGCGTCCGACTCGGCTCCCAGCCCAGCTTTGCCCGGATAAGTCGATTGTCGGAGTTACGTCCCCTCACGCCCAACGGCCCCTTGATATGCCGCACGCCAAGCTTCTTTCCTGAGATCTCGATAATCATCTCCGTCAGCCGATTGATCGTCACCATCTCTTCCGAGCCAATGTTCACCGGCCCTGTAAAATCCGAGTCCATAAGCCGGCGCACGCCCTCTACGCACTCGTCCACAATCAGAAAACTCCGCGTCTGCTTGCCGTCGCCCCAGATTTCAATTTCGCCGCCATCGGGAGCCTCCGCAACTTTGCGGCAAAGTGCGGCGGGCGCCTTCTCGCGTCCCCCGCACCAGGTGCCTTCTATTCCAAAAATGTTGTGGAAGCGCGCCACGCGAACGTCAACCTTCCGGTTCCTCATGTAGGCAAAATAAAGCCGCTCGCTGAAAAGCTTCTCCCACCCATATTCACTATCCGGCGAGGCAGGATACGCCGAGTTTTCCGAGCACTTCGGATTGTCAGGATCGAGCTGGTTATATTCCGGATACATGCACGCGGACGAGGAATAGAAGAAGCGCTTCACCCCGGCGCGGGCGCCGTACTCAACCATATTCAAATTGATCGATGCGGAATTGTGCATCACCGCGGCGTCGTTCTCGCCGGAAAATACAAATCCCGCTCCGCCCATATCGGCGGCAAGCTGATACATCTCATCTATGCCGTCCACCGCCGCCCTGGCCACCGCGGCATCGGTCAGGTCTCCAAGAATGAAGTCATCCGCCACCGTTTCCGCAAACTCGTGTTCCTTGATGTCCGCGCCCCTGACCCAATAGCCTTCGTCCTTGAGCCGCCTCACAAGGTGTCCGCCGATGAACCCTCCCGCCCCGCCAACCAGCACTCGTTTGCCCGACATGGAACCTCCAATCCTTTTTGCTGGAGTCAATTTAACATATTGCAAACACTTCCGTCCGCCTTCCCAATCACCTCCGTCAGCCCCCCTCACCCAACAGGTGTTAGCATCGTAGATGACAGATGCAAACGAAAAAACTGAAAATTATCCCCCTTGGTGGACTCGGCGAATTCGGCATGAACTGCATGGCCATTCGCTGGGAAGACGACATTATCGTGATCGACGCCGGGCTCATGTTCCCCGAGTCGGAATTGCTGGGCGTCGATATCGTAGTCCCCGATATCAGCTACCTCATTGAAAACAAACAGCATGTTCGCGCCATCATCCTCACCCACGGACACGAGGACCACATCGGCGGCTTGCCCTGGATCCTCTCCGAGCTCAAAGTCCCCGTCTACGCCACCGAGTTCACCCTGGCCTACGTTGAAGGCAAGCTCGAAGAGCATAAGCTCCTCGACGAAACCTCCCTCATCGAGATAACACCCCGGGAAAAGTTCGCCCTCGGCCCATTCACCATCGAGCCCATCCGCGTTACCCATTCCCTGGTCGATTGCGTCGCCCTGGCCATCGAAACCCCGGTCGGCGTCATCATCCACACCGGCGACTTCAAAATCGATCTATCCCCGCTCGACGACCAGGCATTCGACCTGCACACCTTTGCCGAGTACGGCAAGCGCGGCGTCCTCGCCCTGCTCCAGGACTCGACCAATGTCGAGCGCTCCGGCTATACGCCCAGCGAGCGCGCCGTCATCCCACGCCTCGACGAAGTCTTTTCGCAAACCAAAAAGAAGCTCTTCTTCAGCTGCTTCTCCTCCTCCATCTACCGCATCCGCATCGCCCTCGATCTGGCCAAAAAGCATGGCCGCAAAGTGGCCATCGTCGGCCGCTCCATGATGGACTCCAGCGAGATCGCGCAGGACCTCGGCTACATTGAAATCCCCCAGGGCCTAGTCATCAATCCCGGCCAGATGCGCGACTATCCGGCCGAGCAGCTCATGATCCTCATCAGCGGCACGCAAGGGGAACCGATGAGCGCCCTCAGCCGCGCCTCCGTCGATAACCACCGCTTCGCCCACATCGACGCGGGCGACACCGTCATCCTCAGTTCCCGCATCATTCCCGGCAACGAGAAGAGCATCTTCCGCGTCATC
>Ga0182030_10025277_pt1 | contig 10836 bp, 5 predicted proteins | sample 812S3MmetaG_FD_121299 | JGI IMG/M metagenome (GOLD analysis project Ga0182030, IMG submission 121299) | Permafrost microbial communities from Stordalen Mire, Sweden - 812S3M metaG (Illumina Assembly) | ecosystem: Environmental > Terrestrial > Soil > Wetlands > Permafrost | place: Sweden... | reverse complement strand
TGGCGGTGGTGGGCAGGCTCGACGATGCGATCGCGCAGTTTGTGGCGGAGGAAGGATTGGCGGGCGAGCGCGCCGAACTCGAGGACGCGATTGGATCGCTTTACGCACAGGAGAAACAGTGGGACGAAGCGCGGAAGCGGTTTGAGCATGCGCTGGCGCTGGATGGTTCGTTTGCGAGCGCACGGATTCATCTGGGTGTTTTGCTGCGAGAGCAGGGCGATGTTGCGGGTGCCCTGACCGCTCTGGAGGTTGCGGCGAAAACGGACCCGCCGGATGTGCGCGCAGTATTTGAGTATGGGCGAACGCTGGCCTCTGCTGGACGAGACGATGAGGCGGCCGTTGAGTTTGAGACGGCACTGAAGGTGGACCCGCAATTGGCCGGCGCGCAGTTGGAGTTGGCGATGGCGTTGCAAAGGCTGGGGCGGCAACAGGAGGCGATTCCCTGGTTTGAGCAAGAGGTGGCGCGCGAGCCGCAGGATATAACCGCCTTGACCAATCTGGGCCTGGCGCTGACACTGACGGGGAAAGCGAAAGAGGGGATCGAGGTTCTGAAGCGGGCGCAGGCGTTGGATGGGAACAATGCGGTTGTGTATAAGGACATGGGCGTGGCGCACGTGCAGTTGTCGGCTTTCGATGAGTCGATTGCGGATTTTGAGAAGGCGCTGACGCTGGATGCGAACGATCCGCAGCTGCACTATGACCTGGGCCTGGCGTACAAATTCAAAGACCGATATGACGACGCGATCAAGGAACTGAGCCGCGCCGAGCAGATGGATCCGGCGCTGCAGGATCCGCCCTATACGCTGGGAATCTTATTGATGCAGATGGGCAAGCTGGATGATGCCGTTGTGCAATTGAAGAAGGCCGTCGCGCTGCGACCGGAGAGCGGCGATGCGTGGTCGATTTTGGGGAGCACGTTGAAGCAGGATGCACGTTTGCCGGAGGCTGCTGATGCCTTGAGGAAGGCGATTCCGTTGCTGCCGGGGCAGCCGGGGCCGCGGGTGACGCTGGCTGGAGTGGTGGCGGAAGAGGCGGGAAACCTGGCTGCGCAGATAGATGCGGCCGAGAGTGCAGGAGAATCGGCGAAGGCTGCGGAATTGCAAAAGCAGATGACGGGGTTGCGCAGTGAGGCTGCGGCGTTGCGCAAGGAAGGAGCGGAACTGGCGCGGAGTGCGGTGAGCCGGCAGAGGGCAAACTTCGCGATGAATGCCGGCAATCAGTTGATGCTGCGTGGGCAGATTGCCGATGCGATTGCGCGGTATCAGGAATCGATTGCGGCCGATCCAACATTTGCCGATCCGCATGGACAATTGGCGATTGCGTTTGAGCGGCAGGGACGGGCGGAGGATGCTTCAGCAGAGCGGGCGAAGGCGAAACAGTTGGGGACGACTTCGACGGAAAAGCAGAACTGAGCTTCCTTGAGCAGAAGGTCTATGAGCGCTGAGATACGGTTTCCATCCATCTTGAGAATCGGCGGCGGATCGTTTGGCGCTGCGGGCGCGATGCTGGTGCAGCTCCGATGCAAGACGCCGCTGATCGTGACCGATCCTTTCCTAAATAGGACGGGGCTTGCGGAAAGACTGCGGAAGCAGGTTGAAGACGCGGGAATGCAGGCGGGGATTTTTCACGAGACGGTGGCGGACCCGACGTCCGATGTGGTGGATGTGGGAGTGCGGAGATTCAAGGAGGGTGGACACGACAGCCTCGTGAGCCTGGGCGGTGGGAGCCCCATAGATACGGCCAAGGCGATTGGGATGCTGGCAGCCAATGGGGGCAAGATGCGGGAATACAGGGTGCCGCATCCGATTCCGCTTGCGGGACCGGTCCATATTGCGATTCCGACGACGGCGGGTACGGGCTCGGAAGTGACGCGGTTCACGGTGGTGACCGATAGCGAGAGTGGCGAGAAGATGCTAATCGCAGGCGGTGTGCTGGTGCCGACGGCAGCGTTGGTGGATTTTGAGCTGACGCTGAGCATGCCGGCGCGACTGACGGCCGATACGGGAACGGATTCACTGACGCACGCGATCGAGTCGTATGTGAGCAGGAAGGCGAACGGGTTTACCGATGCCCTGGCGCTTGCGGCGATGAAGACGATTTGGAGGGTGTTGCCGATGTGCGTGCGCGAGCCGGGCAATCGGGAGGCACGCGAGGCGATGATGCTGGCGGCGACGCAGGCGGCCATGGCGTTCTCGAATGCGAGCGTGGCGCTGGTGCATGGAATGAGCCGGCCTCTGGGAGCTCATTTTCATATTGCGCATGGACTCTCGAATGCGATGCTGCTGCCGGCGGTGACGGAGTTCTCTGTTGGCGCTGCGATGGAGCGCTATGCGCTGTGCGCGCGCACCATGGGCATCGCTAAAGCCGAAGATACGACGGAGAAGGCGGTGGATCTGTTGATTCGTGCGCTGTACCGCAGGAATGCGGAGCTTGAAGTGCCGACGCCAAAGCAGTTCGGGATTCCAGAGGAGCTGTACTTCGCGAAGATTTCGCTGATGGCGGAGCAGGCGTTGGCCTCCGGGTCTCCGCAGAACAACCCGCGCGTGCCGACGGCAGAAGAGATCGAGACGATCTATCGGGCGTGCTGGGATAGACCGGAGTTGGCTTGAAGTTAAAGCGTTGTGTCTGTCTGCCAAGGTCTTGATTCGCGGTCCTGCAGAGTAGAATTCTCTCTCGCACAAAGGAGATCCATGAACCGTTCTTCGCGTATTGGTCTGTCGTTGCTACTGGTCATGGTTGGATTTGCTGCTCAAGGGAGCCAGGTGCGGGCGCAGGAGCGATGGACGGAGGAGCGGGCGAATGCATGGTATGCGCAGCAGCCGTGGCCGGTGGGCGCGGACTTTTTGCCGTCGACTGCGATCAATGAGCTGGAAATGTGGCAGGCGGATACCTACGATCCGAAGACGATCGATCGAGAGTTGGGATGGGCCGAAGGGATCGGGATGAACACGATGCGCGTGTTTCTGCACAACCTGTTGTGGGAGCAGGATGCGCCGGGATTTCAGCATCGGATGGACGATTTTCTGACGATTGCGGCACGGCATCATATTCGGCCGGTGTTTGTGCTGTTCGATTCGTGCTGGGAACCGTTTCCTAAACTGGGGCCGCAGCATCCGCCAATTCCAGGCGTACACAATTCGGGATGGGTGCAGGCTCCAGGCGCATTGGTGCTGGCCGATTCTACGCAGTATCCGAAGCTGGAGCAATACGTGAAGGGCGTGGTGGGCGCTTTTGCCAACGATAGGCGCATTTTGGCGTGGGACCTTTGGAACGAGCCGGACAACGGCAACGACAGCTCGTATGCGAAGGGCGAGCCGAAGAACAAGAACGAGATTATTGCGCAATTGCTGCCGCAGGTGTTTCAGTGGGCACGGTCGGCGCGTCCATCTCAACCTTTGACGAGCGGCGTGTGGCACGGCGACTGGAGTTCATTGGCGGCGATGCCGCCGGTGGCGCAGATTCAGATCGAGCAGTCGGACGTGATCAGCTTTCACGACTACGGATGGCCAGAAACGTTTGAAGGGCATGTGAAGACGCTGGAGCAGTTTCATCGGCCGCTGATCTGCACGGAGTACATGGCGCGGAATATTGGGAGCACGTTTGATACGATTCTGCCGATTGCAAAGCGCGAGCACGTGGGCGCGATCAACTGGGGACTTGTGGCGGGCAAGAGCCAGACGTGGATTCCGTGGGACTCGTGGCAGCGGCCGTATGTGAGCGACCAGCCGATGACGTGGCAGCACGATGTGTTTCATCCCGAGGGGACGCCTTATCGCGAGCGAGAGGTGGAGATTATCAAGAGCCTGACCACCTGCGGTGGGGCCAACTGCCGCTAACGCGGCCACCTGCGGACGAAAAGACCTGTCACTGGGACCCCGGACCCGGGGCACCCATTGCCGAGCGGATTGAAGCATCGCGTGAAGCAGATCCTTCGCCCCGCTTACCCCGCTCCGCTGATGCGGCTGCGGGGCCCCAGGCGCGCGGGTTCTCAGGATGACACGGCGTTGGGAATTTGGGAATGTGGACGATAGACAAGCTGTCGATCCGAGATCCAAATGAGCGGGGAGCGCGACGAGGTGCGCATCCAAGAGCGCGGGGGAGCGGGTATGCTGTTGCTGCGATGATGCGACGCCCGGGCAACATCCTTCGATGGTTGTTCGACGGCTGCCACGGCCCGGCGGACCGGCTGATTCCGCGCTGGATTTTTTTGCGCGCGCTGGCTGCGATTTACATCTCCGCGTTTTATTCGCTGCTCTTTCAGATCAAAGGGTTGATTGGACCTGATGGGATATTGCCCGCGCAGCAATATCTGGCGGCGGTGGGGCGTGCGATGCCCGGCTTGAAATATTGGTACGCGCCGTCGTTGTTCTGGATTGCGTCAAGTTCGCACATGATGATGACGGTGACGTGGGTCGGCTTGATCGCGTCGGTGATTGCGTTTGTGAATTTGTGGCCGCAGTTGAGTTTCTTTGTTTGCTTCGTGTGCTTCCTCTCGTTCGTTGCGGCTTCGAGCGTGTTCTCCAGTTATCAGTCGGATGGGATGTTGCTGGAGGCCGGATTTCTGGCGCTGTTTTTTGCGCCGCGCGGCTTGATGCCGGGATGGGGCGCGAACGATCCGCCTTCACGCGCGAGTTTATGGCTGCTCAAGTGGGAGTGGTTTCGGATTTATTTCGAGTCGGGCATGGTGAAGCTGCTGAGCGGCGATGAGCAGTGGCGGAACATGACAGCGATGGACGAGTACTACCAGAACGGACCGCTGCCGACGTGGATCGGATGGTATGCGGAGCACTTGCCGCACTGGTTTCATGCGGCTTCAGCAGCGGGCACGCTGGTGATGGAACTGGGCATTGTGCTGATGCTGTTTTTTCCGCGGCGCGTGCGGTTGATTTGTTTTTGCATTGTTACGCCGTGGGAGATTGGTGTGATTCTTACAGCGAATTACACGTTTCTGAATTACCTGGTGCTGTCGCTGGGATTCTTGTTGTTGGATGATCGGACGCTGCTGCGATTTGTGCCGTTGCGTTGGAGGCCGCAGGCGGCGACAGTTGCGCCGGAGACGGAAACGCAAGCAGAGGAGCGCTTGTCGATTTTGACGGCGACAGAAGGTAGCGCGGTGGCGGAAGATGCCGCGGCGACTGCGGCGGATGAAATTGAAGGCGATGGCAAGAAAGGGTGGCGGAGGGCTGCGCGGATCGGGAGAGGGATCGGGTTGGCTGTGGCGGCGGTGATGTTGACGTGGATTGCGTATGACACGACTGTCGAGATGACTGGGATCCCACTCCGTCGGGTTTCACTCCCTATGGCTCCGGTGGCCTGGCTGGAACCTTTTCGAATTGCGAATCAGTATGGACTGTTTGCGGTGATGACGCGCGGGCGGTACGACATTGAGTTCCAGGGATCGAACGATGGGGTGAGTTGGACGCCATATCTTTTCAGAAACAAGCCGCAGGCGCTGAATGAGCCGCCGCGGATCTATGCGCCGTATCAGCCGCGCTTCGATTGGAACCTGTGGTTCGCGTCGCTGGGCGATTGGCATCAGAATGATATAGTTCCGCTGACAGAAGAGCGGCTGCTTGAAAATGATGGCGATGTTCTGGCGTTGTTTAAGGGGGATCCGTTTGGACAGGCGGCGCCGAAGATGGTGCGGGCGGTGCTGTGGCGGTATTGGTTCACCTCGATGGATGAGAAGCGGCGGACGGGTAATTGGTGGCGAAGGGAGTATCTTGGGCTGTATGCGCCGGAGATTACGCGGACTGCGGATGGGCGGTTCGCGGTTGTCGAGTGGCCCGAGGAATTAGGACCGCACGACTGAACGTGGCGAGTCAGGAGATGAATGGAAACGAAACGCGCACTCGTGATTGGTTCGGGCCCTAACGGGTTGGCTGCGGCGATTGCGCTGGCGCAGGCGGGATTGCGCGCGGAGGTATATGAAGCAGAGGCTGAAGCGGGCGGCGGCGCGCGGACACTACCTCTGACGTTGTCTGGATTCCTACACGATTTTGGATCCGCGGTGCACCCGATGGCGGTGAGCTCGCCGTTTTTCAAATCGCTGCCACTCGCTGAATACGGGTTGGAATGGATTCACGGCGAAGCGCCGCTAGCGCATCCTTTGGACGATGGAACGGCGGTGGTACTGGAGCAGGATCTTTCGACCACGGATCGTGTGCTGGGGATGGATGGCAGACGATGGCGGGCGCTGTTGCAGCCGTTGGTGGAGCACTGGGACGATTTTGTAAAGGATGCGCTGGGGCCGGTGGTTCGAATGCCGCGGCATCCGTTGCGCATGGTGCGGTTCGGGCTGAGTGGGGTGCAACCGGCGCAATGGATTGCGCGCAATGAGTTGGAGGGTGTGCGCGCGCGGGCGCTGTTTGCAGGATTGGCTGCGCACACATTCTTAAGTTTCGATCGGCCGCTAAGTTCGGCGATGACGCTGGTGTTAGCTGCGGCGGTGCATGCGGTGGGATGGCCGGTTCCGCGCGGTGGTTCGGGAGCGATTACACGTGCGCTGGTCGCGCATCTCGAAAAGTTGGGCGGGACGGTACATACGGGGCGGCGCATCGATGCGCAGGCGTGGAAGGAACTGGGCGGGCATGAGACGCTGACGCTGTTTGACACGACTCCGCGAGCACTGATGGCGATTGCGCGCGAGCACGTGAATGAAGGTTTTTGGCAAACGGCGAAGAAGTTTGCGCCGGCACCGGGGGTTTTCAAGATCGACTATGCGCTTTCGCAGCCTGTGCCATGGAAGGCGCGGGATTGCCAGCGTGCGATTACAGTGCATCTTGGCGGGACATACGACGAAATTGCGCTAGCGGAAGACATTGTGGCGCGCGGTCGCTGTGCGGATCGGCCGTTTGTTATCGCGGCGCAGCCTTCGCTCTATGATGAAACGCGCGCGCCAGCGGGCAAGCATGTGCTGTGGGCTTATTGCCATGTGCCGAATGGATCAACTGTGGACATGACGGAACGGATCGAAGCACAGATCGAGCGGTTCGCGCCTGGGTTCAGGGATTGCGTGCTGATGCGGAAGGTGTCGTCGCCAATTGATCTGGAAGCGATGGACGCGAATCTTGTGGGCGGCGATATCAGCGGTGGTGCCATGACGGTGCGGCAGTTTCTGTTTCGGCCGAGCTATGCCACTGGCACGCGGGGACTGTATTTGTGCTCGTCTTCGACGGCGCCGGGTGGCGGAGTACACGGGATGTGCGGTGCGAATGCGGCGCGGCTGGCGCTGCGGCAGACTCGCTGAACGAACTGGCGCTGGCGCATGGGTGCGCGCGGGGCGAAGACTCGGCATGGGGCGGTTCCTGCTGTTGTATCGAACGGGATTGACGCAGAGTGCGACAGCGATTACGGGGTGGGCGAGCCCGGGAGAAGAGTTTGCCGATTCGCTGGTGCGCAAGTCGTTCTCAGTTCGAGTAATTCGCCCAATGATCTTTTGCAGGACTAGAAAAGAAGAAATGGTCGGGACGGGCAGATTTGAACTGCCGACCCCTCGCACCCCAAGCGAGTGCTCTACCAGGCTGAGCCACGTCCCGACACAATCAAGCTGGCTCATGTGAGCCGGCTTGGGGTTCGCTTTTCAGTTTACACCAACAATCCTCACCATTCGCGCACAGCCTCGAATGCAGGGACTCATCGGCGTTCTCCCATACGTCGGCGCGAAGCTGCGCGGGCGAATCGTCTGATCCGAGAACGCACTCGTCCCGAGAACTGAGCGAAGCATAGGCCGAATGGAGGTGCAATTCTGGGGCGCCGTCATTGGCTGCAATCGAGCGCGCGAAAATCGGCATCTGCGACTACAGTTTTCAGCGACCAGACCCAGCTGTTTTTGTTCTTCCATACCGGATCGTAGACCCGCGCCACAAGATACTGAATGCCTTGTTGGTGGCAGATGGTCCGGGCCTGTTCGGCGGATGCGCCGTTGTAGATAGCATCTACGGCAGCAGCGAGAATTGGGCATCCGGCAGGGTCACCCCCCAAATCGGCGCCACAGCTGCCCACGTCGCTCACAATTGCCGTCTGGTGATCGATCCCGAGCATATTCACGATCATCGACATTCGGTCCCGGCCCTGGTCCTCGGGGTTGTACTGCACAACAGCATCGCGCGGAATGGCTGCGTCCAATTCCGCATACCCGATGGCGGAGATATAGGCCTTTTGCGAGAGGCTGCGACCCTCCGGTTCGGGGCCAGGAGGAGCATTCATATCTCCAATCGGAATCAGGAAACGGAACATCAGCGCCTGACAGACTGTGCTAAGGACGCCGATGACGAGCGCGAAGGACGCAACCGACCGCAGCCAATGTGGGGTGGTCCCGGGCAATCCGGCAATTTCTGTCGGGGCGTTCTGCGCTTTGTCGGCAACTCGCCAACTCATGATTAGCTCTGAACCCAAGAGGAGCATGGGGAATTGCACGAACAACGCGGCTCTCCATCCGAAGTCGTTGGTTTGCAGCACACCGGAACGTATGAATGACATAACCGGGGCGGTGACCGCAGCGATGAACACGAGAGAGCGCTGCGCGGCCGTGAGCGGAGTGCGTTTTCGCCATGCAGGGATCAGATAGATGAGAAACACGGCGAAGAAGAATCCGAGTTCCAAGGCATATCCGGGCAGCAGCAGAAGCAGCCTGGCAAGATTTGGGGCTGCGGATGGATGGCCCGTTGCCAATGATTGAAAAATTCTCGAGCCCATTAATCCATCCGGGGGGATCATCTGCCGAACGGCAAATGAAAAGAGGGAGCCGCTGCCTGCCGTAGACACTGCTTGCGGGCTCGACGGCGCGCGCGACAAGTCGAGTAGATAAGGGAGCAGCAGAACGACTGATGCTGCGCCCCCGGAGGCCAAAACGGATGCAGCTTGCCACGTCCGTTCGATGGCGACCTTCCAAATTACCCAAAGGATGGCCACAAGGAAGAACGCAAATGTGACGTAGATCGAGAGCCCGAAAGCGCTCGAAAGCGCAAGCGAAATGAGTACAGCTGCGACAATCCCTCTGCGGTTGATTTCTTTCTCATGTATCCATCCAAGCAGGAAGGCAAACATACAGCAGGTCATGCTCACCAGGTGATGTGGGGCCCAGAAGATTGTGTGCAACCAACTGACGATGCCGTCCCGCGACCACGCTTCGAGATCCGCGGGCGGGGGAATATGAAAATAAAAGAGGTTCCAAAGCACGACGCAGATGTCGAGCCCCGTCACCGTGACGAGCGCAATGGAACACAAAAACTGACTGCGTAATCGTTCGCCGACAAGGAGGAAATGTTTCAGATAGAGCCCGATGAGCGCTGCAAAACCAAATCCGGCCCAGACACAGCTTGCGGTGAATACGCTGCGCGCTGAGAGGTGGGTCATCTTCGCGATGGCGGCGCAGACCACATACCAGAAGTAGTAGTTGCGCATGGGAACCGAGTGTTTGTAAAAGTACAGCGGGTTCACGGGCGGAACGCCGGTATGAAGAACGCTCTCAGTCCAATCGACTCGATAACTCTGATCGAGCAATGCGACGCTCACGAAGAGTTTGTGGTCGCGCTGAATGTCGACGAGTGAGAAGAGCGTGAAGGCGATCCAGCAAATTGCAAGAGCCGATGCCTTGCCGCCGAGGGGATGCCAGCCGATGTTCCATTTCCCGTTGGAGCGGCGAATCTGGCGATCTTCCCAAATGAGCGTTGCTATCCAAACAGCCGCGCTGACCAGCAAAAATACGACGACCGCGGTTAACGAGATGAACCGGCCGATGAGGAACGCGGCGATGGTCGAGACAGCGAAGGAGAGGGGCAAGCTCCAGAAAATGCGTTCGACGAGTGAGCGCTGCCGGAAGTTGTGAAGATTGGTGAACCAAGCGGTGATGTAACCGGTGCAGACAGTTGCCGGAACAAAGGCGGGGATCGCCAGTGTACTCCCAATGATCTGCTGCGCGGTGATGTTGGGGACGCTGAAAATCTCGACCTCCTCTTCGGCCAATGAACGAGTTCACACGGCTCTTGAATGAAGAAACCCACTGAACATGAGGGGCTTTGCGGCACAGCAATTGTGGAACCGTTGAAGCCGCTCCCATTTTGTGGCGCTGAATAATCTCAATGTCGATTAATTGTTTTACTTTTCTTCTTGAAAAGCCTAGCACTCAGGCTTGCCAGCTAGTCCGGAAAGCGGTCAGGCGGGTACTAAGTTTGCCAGCCCTGAGGAAGGGCCACGGGTCGCCGTCGCAGGATAACTCCGCGCCGAGAATGCTCTGCTGTGTTTTTTGTTGAGCGTCGTATGCCCGGAGCTGCTTGGAAAGAATGCGAGACGGGCTGCATGTCGAAAGCAGCGTTTTGAGAGGCGGGCAAGAAAGATTGGCGGCTTTTGGGGTTGCCGCCAGTCTCGTTTCAATGAGGATTCAATATCTAGAACAGGTGAATCTTTCGCCTGGGATGATTTACTGCGATTCCAGAGTAGGTGTACCCGTATGAAGACTGTGCAAGGTCGACGACTCCTTGTGGTCGCGTTGACCTTAGGGTTAAGGCTTCGGGGTAGAGTAACTCCGGATTTGCTCTAGCGCCAGAAGTAGCCGGCGTGGCGGAGCAACTCGACTTCGGCGGTTACGCTGATGGTGAAGAGCGCAAATGCGATCACGGCAATGGTGAGGCGTGGGAAACGCTCGGTGAGACCTACCTGCGCGCCTGTGACCTGTGCGAAAAGGCGGCCCGGTGCGGGTGCGGTATTGCGCAGAATTGCCGATTCCGACTCGCGGCTGTAAATGGTCCCGTCGGTGCCGGAAGTGGATTGGTTAGCGGGTACGGCGATCCAACTGCTTTTGCTGGTCCTCACAAGGTTGAAATACTGCTCAGAAGT
>Ga0182030_10025276_pt1 | contig 10836 bp, 7 predicted proteins | sample 812S3MmetaG_FD_121299 | JGI IMG/M metagenome (GOLD analysis project Ga0182030, IMG submission 121299) | Permafrost microbial communities from Stordalen Mire, Sweden - 812S3M metaG (Illumina Assembly) | ecosystem: Environmental > Terrestrial > Soil > Wetlands > Permafrost | place: Sweden... | reverse complement strand
GCTGCTCATCCTGGTGTGCCTGCTGCCCGTCACCGGGACGCAGATTTATACCCAGGTCACCCTGTATTCGCAGCGCCAGGAGCAACTGGGCGATCTCGCCCTGCGCCAGGCCCAACTTGCCAATGGTGACCTCGCCAGCATGGTGGAGGGCGTGCGCCAGCTCGGCCTGGCCATCGCGCAGTTCCCGGAAATCCACGCCCCGGGCCCCGCCTGCGCGGAGCGGCTGGCAGCGTTGCAGCGTGGCCTGCCGGCATACAGCTTCCTTGCGGCCTACGACCGGGCCGGCCAGAAGCTGTGCAGCTCTGCCGCGGAACCGGCGGCGGCGGTACCAGCCGCATTGCCGGACCAAGCGGCACCGGTCGCGCTGCCGGACTCCGGCCCCGAAGTCTCGATCGGCCGCTACACCAGCAGCCCTGCCATCCCGGGCGGCTTCCTGCCGATCAGCGTTCGGCCACCGCAGCCGGACGCCGCCGCGCCGGTCGTGGTCGTCGCCGGCCTCGACCTGCAATGGCTCGCCCGCCATTTGGAAGAACTCCGGCTCGACCAGTCCGCCCCGCTGGCCAGAAGCGCACTGTTCCTGGCCGACAGCGACGGCACTGTCCTGGCTCGCTTTCCTGCCGCGCCGCAATGGGTGGGCCGCCGCCTGCCGCCGGACCTGCTGCCGCTCGTCACCGGCGCCACCACCGCCGCGGTCGCGCGGATCCCCGCCCCCGAGGGCGGCAGGACGCTGGTGGCAATCGTCCCGGCCAGCGTGCCGCCTATCGGCCTCGCGGCCATCGAGTCCCTGTCGCTGCCCGACCTCACCAGCGACCTCAGCCAGGCGACATTGCGCGACGGAATCCTGCTGGCCCTCTCTGCCTTGCTCGCGCTCGGCCTGGGCTGGGCGATCGCCCGGCGGCTCATCTACCGCCCGACCCAGGCCCTGCTGTCCGCGGCACAACGCTGGGGCGACGGCGACCTCAGCGCCCGCGCCCAGGCCGGCCACGCGAGCGCCGAATTCGGCGCCCTGGCGCAGTCCTTCAACGCCGTGGCCGCCAGCCTGCAATCGCGCGATCTGGAACGGCGCCTGCACGTCGAATTGCTCGCCTCGGAAGTCGCCAGGCGCACCAGCGAATTGTCCGACAGCAACAACCGCCTGCAGGTCGAGATCGCCGAGCGCGAGAAGACCGAGGCGGTGCTCCACCAGGCGCAAAAGCTCCAGGCGGTTGGTCAGCTCGCCGGCGGCATCGCACACGACTTCAACAACATGCTCGCCACCATCATGGGCAGCCTGGAGCTGATGGAACGCCGGGTGGCGCAGAGCGAGACATCCTGGACCCAAGCCGACGCCGATCGCCTGCGCACGCTGATCGAGCGTGCCAACGGCGCCGTGCAGCGCGGCGCCAGGCTCACCTCGCGATTGCTCGCCTTTTCACGGCGGCACAGACTGTCGGCGCGGCCAACCGACCTCAACCACCTGGTGTCCGAGCTGGTGACCTTGGCCAGCAGCACGCTGGGCAGCCGGGTGCGCGTGAACACCAACCTTGCCGCCGATCTCTGGCCGGCGATGGTCGATCCCAGCCAGGTCGAAGCCGCCATCCTCAACCTCTGCCTGAACGCCCGCGATGCCATGCCGGAGGGCGGTGTGCTCACCATCTCCACCGCGAACGACGTGCTGGCGGCCGGCGAGCCACCGGACGGACCGCCGCCGGGCGACTTCGTGCGCATCACCGTCGCCGATACCGGCGTGGGCATGATACAAGACGTGCGGCGTCGCGCCTTCGAGCCATTCTTCACCACCAAGGGTCCCAGCGGTTCCGGCCTCGGCCTGAGCCAGGTCTATGGCACCGTGCGCCAGTCGGGCGGCACGGTGTTGATGGAGAGCACGCCTGGCAAGGGCACCAGCGTGGCGCTGCTGCTGCCCCGCGCCGGCTCGCCGGCCGAGGCCGCGCCCGCGCTGCATGCCGCCGGCGAGGCCAGGCGCGGCAGGCCGGCCAGCCGCGTGCTGGTGGTGGACGACGACCACGCGGTGCGTGCCGTCATCGTAGAGATGCTGAAGGACCTCGGCTACGAGCCGATCCAGGCCGCGGACGGACCCGCGGCGCTGGCGCTGCTGGGCGAGCTGGATGGCGTGCCCGACATGATCCTGCTGGATTACGCGATGCCCGGCATGAATGGCCTCCAACTCGCCAACGCCCTGCGTGAGCGCGGTATCACCGTCCCGGTAGCCCTGGTGACCGGCTATGCCGAACTCGCCGGCTCCGAGGCCAGCCACACCCCGCTGGACGCCCTGCTGCGCAAGCCGTTCACCATCCGCGAGCTTGACGCCACGCTCGCCCGCCTCCGCCGCAGGAAACACCGCTCCCCCGAAGCGGCAGTGCTCGATGGTCCACAGCGCCGCGAGGGAGGGTGAGCGGGTCGGCACGCACCACGGCTCCGTGCCCGCCACCCACGAACCTGCTCCGAGTCCGCTACCTACGAAACGGCGCCGTGCCCGCCACCCACGAACCTGCTCCTGCGCCTCACCCCGAGCGTTCCAGTTCCTTCGGCGTGAGGAAGCGGGTCAACCGTGCACCGCCACTACCAAGCCGCCCCCACGGCCCGGCGACGGCAAACTCGGCCAGCGCCCCAGTCGGATAGCCGCCGGCCAGCCGCCGGCCGGCGTCGCTCGGCGCGGTCCCCGCGATCAGCATCTGCGCCAGGTCGTGCATGCCCGGGTTATGGCCGATCAGCAGCACGCTGCGCACCGTCTCCGCCACGCCGTGCAGGGTGCCGAGCAACTGCGTCGGACTGGCGAGATAGAGTGCGTCGATCTCTTCCAGCAGCGGCGTGTCGTCCCATGGCTCCAGCGCATCCAGCGTTTGCAGCGTGCGCCGCGCCGGCGATACCAGCACCAGGTCGGGCGCCAGGCCGAGATCGTGCATCGCCTGCCGCATGACGGCGGCGGCACGCCAGCCGCGCTCGGTCAAAGGCCGGTCGCGATCGGCCAACTTGGTGCCGTCCCATGACGACTTGGCGTGGCGCAGGAGCAAGAGCTGGTGCATCGGCAGGCGGACGCTTCCGGTCTCGGGTCGCTGGAGCATGTTCGCCCTGCTGGAATCCGCCCGCCGCGTCATCCCCGCGAAAGCGGGGACCCAGGACATGGGGGGCCCCGCTTTCGCCGGGATGACGAACAGACACCGGCCGGTCCAGTCACGATGAAACCGCTCTGAGAGCGCAGTCTGCCACGTTCGCGGCAGCTTGTCCCGCCCCCAGTGCGCATCTGCACATGCCGCGCTTGCGCGCGCCCTGTGCGCAGGGCCCCTCTGTGCAGTTTCGTTACACCGGACGCCCGAATGATGGGCCGATCGCCTGTGGCGTCATCCCCGCAAGAGCGGCGCGAAAGCGGGGACCCATGCCGCCTGGGTCCCCGCTTGCGTGGGGATGACGCTGGGTGGGCGGTAGCAGCAGCGAGTGAACCTTGCTGCCGCTTGGTATTATACCGGGCGCCGAAGAGGCTTAGGCGACGCCCAGAAATAGTCGAATCAATTGGCGTTCAGACAGCATTCCACGTCATCCCCGCGAAAGCGGGGACCTAAGCCACCTGGGTCCCCGCTTTCGCGGGGATGACGGAGTTTAGAACTGGTTCGCTTATTTTTCGGCGTCGCCTTACTCTCGGCGCCGGGGGGGGCGCGGCAGCGTCGCGGCGTGTGTCAGTCTTTCGGGCGCCTGGTGTTACAGGTCGATCCAGGACAGATGCCCACCCTTGCCGGCCCCGGTGTCGAGGAAGATCGCCTGGCCGCCCGCCGCGCCGCGCCGGACATAGGGACGGCCGTCGCTGCTACGCTGATCGTGGCCGCAATACACCGTCACGCCGGCCGGAATTCGGTCCACCCAGCGCAGGCTGCGCTCGGGATAGCCATCCGGCTGGGTGCGCCCGGTCGGCTCGCCATACAGCGCCCGTGCCATCGCGCCATGCGGGCGCTCGAGGCCATGCGGCGGCGACGCCTCCTCCAGCATCACGGTATGAAAGCCGCCATGCACGAATACCGCGTCCCCAAGCCGCAGCCAGGCCGGCGCCCGCGCGGTCTCGCGAACCACGCGCTCGCGCAGCGCGTCGTCGAGTTGCTCGACCGTTGCCTGCACCACCGGATCGGCGCGCATCGGCTGGCCGGCGAGCGTGCGGGCCAGCTTCAGGTCGTGGTTGCCGAGCAAGAACAGGCCGCGCTGCTGGTCGATCAGGCGGAACATAATGCGCAGGGTGCCGGCGCTGTCCGGCCCATGGTCCACCAGGTCGCCGAGCTGCAGCAAGAAGCGATCGGTCGCCGAGGCGTAGGCGAAGGCGGCGGCGTCGCCGTGCACATCGCCCACCACGCGGATGCGGGCGCCCGGGGGAATCGAGGGCGTATTCATATCGCCTTGAGGCTGTAGCGCAATTGTCGCCCGCGGCGCCAGCCAGAGCGCGCGGCCTTCTGCGCACCGCCTCAATCCGAGGCATCAAGCTGCCGTCGCCGTGCAAGGCGGCAGCCTACCGCGTCATGCCCCCGCGCATCTCGCCACGCGAGCGTGGCCGCCTCTTGTGGTATGGTGCGTTCCTCCGCACACTCGCGGGCAAGTCCAGGCGCGGCGGCCCGGACATCAGCAGGAGAACGTCGGATGCAATTCGGATTGTTCGGCGCCGCCACGGCGCAACGCGGCGGACCGGACGTGGACAGCGCCGCCGGGTTCAAGGACTACATCGAGTACCTGATCGAGGCCGAGGCGCTCGGCTTCCACAGCAGCTTCATCGTGGAGCACCACTTCACCGGCTTCGGCCAGGTCTCCGCCACCCTCAATCTGCTCACCTGGATCGGCGCCAAGACGCGCACGCTGCGGCTGGGCACGGCGGTCATCGTGCTGCCCTGGCACAACCCGGTGCTGCTGGCCGAGCAAGCCGCGACCATCGACCTGCTATCCGGCGGTCGCCTGGATTTTGGCATCGGCAAAGGCTACCGGCACAACGAATTCGCCGGCTTCCGTATTCCAATGGAGGAAGCCGAGCCGCGCTTCGAAGAATCCATCGATATCATAACGAAGTCGTGGACCTCCAACGAGCGGTTCAGCTTCCACGGCAAGTACTGGCAGTTCGACGACATCATCGTGGAGCCGCCGACCAACCAAAAGCCGCATCCGCCTTTCTGGCAGGGCGCCGGCCATCAGAACTCGATCGCACGCGTTGCAAAGCGCGGCCACAACCTGCTGGTTGACCAGTTCTGCCCGATCGAGACCGCCGCCGAGCGCGTTGCGTTCTACAAGTCGGAGATGGCGAAGAACGGCTTTGCCTACGATCCGTCGATGGCCGGCGTAGCGCGCGCCTTCTACGTGGCACGCGATGCGGCGGACAAGGAAGCGGCGATCGACCGGCGCCTGGCCGCGCAGAAGCGCCTGACCGCGATCAGCCAGCGGCCCGACGGCCAGAACACCGCCAGCATTATGGCGTTCTCCGACACCCGCGCCGCCAGCGAGGCCAGCGCCATGTACGGCAGCCCCGATGACATCGCCCGCAAGCTGGAGACGCTGCGCGACCAGGGCGTGGAATACGTCCTGCTGAACGGCGGCGGCACCTCGCGCGACAACCTGCGCCGCTTCGCCCGCGAGGTGATGCCGGCGTTCCGCACCGAGCCGCACTACCGCGCGGCGGGGTAGCGCCATCGACTCCCCCTCCCGCTGGCGGGAGGGGCCAGGGGAGGGTGACGCGCACCACCGCCGTACCCTCCTCAACTCCCTCCGCGAGCGAGAGGGCGAAAACGAGTGGAGGCAACCGTGGAACAGCGCACAGCAATCGTCACCGGCGGTCTGCGCGGACTGGGGCGGGCCATGACGCTCGGCCTGGCCCGCACCGGCGTGCGCGTGCTGGCGGTGGGCCACATCGAAACCGACCTCGCGGACATGCAGGCGCTCGCCGCCAGCACCGGCCACGCCGAACAAATCGCCTGCCTGGCCGCCGACATCCGCAAGCCCGCCGAGTGCGACCGCGTCGTGGCGGCCTGCGTCGATCGGTTCGGCTCGGCCGACATCCTGGTGAACAACGCCGGTCTGACCTTCACCTATATCGCCCCAGACCGCTTCCGCCGCAGCGAGCGGCAGAAGTTCTGGGAGGTATCGGACGAGGTGATCCAGAACGTCATGGATACCAACTACGTCGCCGCCGACCAGATGACCCGCCGCCTGGTGCCGGGGATGGTGGCGTGCGGCTGGGGCCGCATCGTCAACGTCACCACCAAGCTCAGCACCATGAACATGCTTGGCGCGATGCCGTACGGCGCATCGAAGGCGGCGCTGGAGATGGCGAGCGAGGTTTGGGCCAAGGAACTCGCCGGCACCGGCGTGACCGTGAACATCGTCAACCCGGGGGCAGGGGCGAACACCCCCGGCATGGCGCAGGAGATGCGCGACCGCAGCCGGGCCGGCACCGTCTCGCGCCTGGTCGAGCCGGAGGAGATGGTGCCTCCGCTCCTGTTCGTGGTGTCGCGAGCGGGGGACAAGGTGAACGGCTTCCGGTTCGACGCCAATGCGTGGGATGCCGCGCTGCCGCCGGGCGAAGCGGCGCGCGCCGAGGGCCGGCCGGCGGGGTTCAGGTTGCATCCGCAGGAACCGGAATCCTGGCCCGCCCAGGCGCACCACATGCTATAGACGCCCGCAGGGAAGTTGCTCGATGACGTGAACGCGGGGGAAGGCGATGATCAAGGTGTTGCGAGCTCGCAGGGACGGGCCAATGGACTGGCAAACCGCATTGTTCTTCGCGGTGCCCATATTGCTTGCCTACTCGGCCTGGCTCACCTCCCTGGTGTTCTGCGCGAGCAATGGCCAGCGGCCCTTGCTGATCGCGGACGCGGCATTCTTCCCCGTGGGTGTGGTGCACGGCATCGGTCTTTGGCTGGGCGGTTGGTAAACCTGCGGCGATAGGAACCGGCCATGCGTTGGTCGGCGCGGTGTTGGTCTGCGCGGTATCATCCCGACCCTGTCATTGCGAGGCGCTCGCGCCGAAGCAATCTCCTGCCTGACGAGCGTACCTTGGCTCGTCAGGCAGGAGATTGCTTCGGCGCGAGCGCCTCGCAATGACAGGGGTGGCTGGGCGTTTCGACGCACGGTGAAAACGCTCTAGCGGCTGTGCCTAATGGTGCTTGGCAGCGCGGCTGTTCCTCGGCAGCGCTGCGAGGGCCGCCGCCAGCAACAGCGCACCGCGCGGCAGTGCCCGCTCGGTTTCGTCGCGGCGCAACTCCGCGGTCAGCACGGCCGATGACGCGAGCGTCAGCAGCAAACGAGCGTCAGCAGCAACGCGCCGAGCCGCTGGGCGGGCGGGCAGGCTATCAGCACCCCGCCGATGAATTCGCCGGCGCCAACTCCACGCATCGCCTCTGCCGACCAGCCCCAATTGCGAAACAGGCGGGGATAGCCGCCCATCGCGAGCAATTTGTCGGCTCCCGCGACCGCGAAGCCGAGGCCGAGCAGGGGCGCCAGAGTCCTTGCCGGTGCGAGGCCATGGTGTGATCTCCGTTTGGCTGCGTTGAAACGAATTGTCTGCGTTGAAACGCATTGTCTGCGTGAAACGCGGCGGGGGCGGGGTGCGTTCGCTGAGGCAAGCGGTCGCTTGTCGGAGCGCGATGCATGACGGTCGGGGACCCGCGACCTCCCCTACAAGAACCCCACCGACAGCCACGGTACCGCGGCCACGATCGCCAGCGCGACCACCAGCGCCGCCAGGTATGGCCAGATCCGCCATACCGCATCGTCCGGCGATACCCGGCCGATCGCGCAGGCGCTGAAGAACCCCACGCCGAACGGCGGCGCGAACAGGCCGATGCCCATCGCCAGGATCACCACGATGGCGTAATGGACCTCGTTCACCCCCAGCGCGCGCGCGACCGGGAACAGCAGCGGTCCGAACAGCACGATGGCGGGAATGCCCTCCAGAGCGCTGCCCAGCACGATGAACACCACCATGCTGATCGCCAGGAATCCGCCCTTGCCGCCCGGCACGGTGGCCATCTCCCGCACCAGCCATTGCGAGAAGCCGGACTGCGTCAGCGCCCAGGCCATCGCCGTCGCGGTGCCGATGATCAGCATCACCGCGCCGGTCAGCGACAAGGTCTCGACCAGGATCGGATAGATGCGGCGCAGGTCGAACTGCCGATACACGAAGGCGCCGAGCAGAGCCGTGTAGATCACGCCGACGGTGGACACCTCGGTCGCCGTCGCAATGCCGTTCATCACCGCGAAGCGGATCACGAAGGGCAGCGTCAGACCGGGCACGGCGATGACGAAGCTGCGCAGGATGAAGCGCGCGGGCGGCCGGGTGGCGCCGCCGGTGTCCTCGTTGCGTGACCGCCACCACGCCACTACCACCAGCGACAGCGCTGCCACCGCGGCCGGCAGCAGGCCACCGGTGAACAGCGCCGCAATCGACACGTTGGTCACCGAGCCGATGGTGATCAGCACCAGGCTGGGCGGGATCGTCTCCGACATCGCCGACGACGATGCCAGCAGGCAGGCGAGTTCTCCGGGATGGATGCCGCGGCGGCGCATTTCCGGGAACAGCACCGGCGCCACCGCGGCCATGTCGGCGGCCTTCGATCCGGAGATGCCGGACACCAGGTACATCGCCCCCAGCAGCACGTAGGACAGTCCGCCGCGCACATGGCCGAGCAGGGAGGCGAGGAAGTTCACCATCACCCGCGCGATGCCGGTCATTTCCATCAGCAGGCCGAGGAATACGAACATCGGCACCGACAGCAGCAGCAGGTTCGACATGCCGTCGTCCATGCGGTTCACCACCACGCTGAGCGGCATGGTGGAGGTCAGCGCCAGGTACGACACGGTGGAGATGCCGAACGCGAAGGCGATGGGCACGCCGATCGCAACGCAGGCGCCGACGATGACGATGAAGAACAGCACCAGGCTGCCTCGCCCCATCGCGATCAGTAGCGGTTCGGCGAGCCACAACACCAGCGCGATCGCACCGACCGTCAGCACGCCGGCCAGCAAGGCGCGGGGGCCGGCGGTTTCCAGCAGGCGCAGCACGGCGATGACCGCCGCCATGATGCCGCCGACCAGGATCGCCGCGGCCCGCCACGCATCCGAAATATTCAGCGTCGTCAGCTCGGTATAAGCTTGCTCATTCACGTATTGTGTCGCGGGGAGAAGAATCTCCAGCACGAACGCCACCACCACCAGCGCGCCGATGGATTCGAACCAGGCGGCCACCGCGGGCGGCGCCCACGACACCAGCGTGGTCAGCCGCATGTGCCCGCCGCGGCGCAGCGCCACCACCGCGCCCAGCATGCACAGCCACAGGAACAGGAACGTCGCGAGTTCATCGGACCAGATCAGCGGCGCATCGAACACGTAACGGGCGACGACGCCGCAGAACAGGATGGCGACCTCGGCGAGCACCAGCGCGGCGCCGATCGCTTCGGCCACCGTGCCGATGACGCGGTCGAGCAGGAAGGCGATCCGGCGCAGCCCTGCCGATGGGGGAGTCGCCAGCAGGGCTGCATCGATACGATCAGGCGGCAGACTCACGCCAGGGTGCCGACATATTTTTCCAGCAGCGCCCAGGCCTGGTCGCCCATCTTGGCCTTCATTTCCGGATAGAAGCCGGTTTTGCTGAGTTCGGCGCGGAATGGCATCATGTCGGGCTGGGTGAAGATCATGCCCTTGCCCTTCAGCGTTCCTTGCAACGTTTGCGCCGATTTCACCCAGTCGTCCCGCTCCTGCAAAGCGGCGGCATCGAACACCGTTTCGGCCATGTCGCGCAGGTTCTGCGGCAGTCGCTTCCAGGCATCCATGTTGAAGGCGACATGGTAGCAGGCCCACTGGTGGTTGGTCAGTGCGCAGTATTTTTCCACTTCGTACAGTTTCGCCGCGTCGATGATGACCAACGGGTTTTCCTGGCCGTCCACCACGCCGGTCTGCAGCGCGCTGTACACCTCGCTGAAGTTGATGGCGGTCGGTGCGGCGCCGAGATGCTTGAACAGCGAGATCGGGATCGGCGCGACCGGCAGGCGGATCTTGAAGCCCTTCAGGTCGGCCGGCGAGTTGATCGGCTTGTTGCGTGAGGTGATCTCGCGAAAGCCGTGGTCCCAGGCGCGCTTCAGGCAGATCATGTTGGACTTTTCCGCTTGCGCGCGGACGAAGTCGCCGAGTTCGCCGTCGATCGCGGGCCAGACTTCCTTGTAGCTGGGGAAGGCGAAGCCGACGCCGATGATGCCGGCGGCCGGCACGCGCGGAGCCAGCAGGTCGCCTTGCAGCGCGTACATTTCGACGGCGCCGGAGACGCATTGCGCGAGCATCGAGGTGTCGGCGCCCAAGGCGCTGTTCGGGTAGAGCGTGATCTCGAATTTTCCCCCGCTCTGCTCTTTGATTTTCGCGATGGCTTCGGTGCAGCGGAGCATCATCGGGTGATCGGGCGGCAGCACGCTGGCGAATTTGTAGGAGAATTCGGCGGCATGTGCCGGGCGGCGCAGGATCGTTGCGGCAGCGAGGCCACCGGCGCCGGACAGCAAGGTACGGCGCGAGACAGGCGAATTCATTCGGGTTTCCTTCCCAGGAGACGGCACCCGGTCGGGTGCAAAAGCGCGAGGCAAGCTGCCCATCCGGTGGCGGGGGCGTCAAGCCGCTATGAGCGCAAAGCGGGCATGAGGGCGAAAGGAGAAAGGCCAGGGCTCTGCCCCCGGCCTTCGCCGGGGCAGGCTCTGGACCCGCCAGGGGGCTTTGCCCCCTGGACCCCCAGCAAAGGCGCAGCCTTTGCAATCCATCCGTTTGGAGTGGTTGGACGGGAGGGAGCCTGAACCGATGCTGCGGTGGCAGATCGGCGCGCCGATCTGCCACCGCAGCATC
>Ga0182030_10025275_pt1 | contig 10837 bp, 11 predicted proteins | sample 812S3MmetaG_FD_121299 | JGI IMG/M metagenome (GOLD analysis project Ga0182030, IMG submission 121299) | Permafrost microbial communities from Stordalen Mire, Sweden - 812S3M metaG (Illumina Assembly) | ecosystem: Environmental > Terrestrial > Soil > Wetlands > Permafrost | place: Sweden... | reverse complement strand
TGGCTCTGTGGGCCAGGGTGACGGCGGCCGGAGCGGCCCTCTCCGGTGCCGAATCGACGCGGAGCTTGCTGGCGGAGATGCGATCGATCGAACCCGATCCCGCCGTCGATCTGTCCCGGTGGAAGCGTTCGGCCGCCGCCCAATTGACGGCGGTGCGGTGGAGTCGGTGGAGTCGGTGGAGTCGGTGGAGTCGGTGGAGTCGGTGGGTTGCCGGTGGAGTGACGGGAGCGGTGCGGCTCCGGTGACCGCCCGAAGGTCAGGTCAGCTGGGAGTGGGGAGCGGGTCCGATGACCACTCTCCCCGGGCGACCACCCGTACCAGCAACTCGGCCGTGATCCGTTCGATTTCGTCATCGGCCCGTTCGAGTAGCGGGCCCACCGCCGGCGACGTGCCGGGGTGCCTGACCAGTTGGTCCACGACCGCCCGCCTGCGGTCCCGCTCGATCAGGAGCTGTTCGTCGGTGAGGTGGATGAGGCTGCGCCGCTGGGTGGAGGCGGTCCGGTGGGTGTCGGCCGTCGCCGGCCATACGGAGTCTTCGGGTCGCGACCGCATGGGTCAGACATCGACCGGACTGGCCCGCGCCTTGAGCGTCGGTCAGGCCGCTGGCTCGGGTGCGCTCTTCGTCGAGACGTGGAGCAGGTGGCCGTCCTCGGAGTGGACCCGTTCGAGGTGGATCTTCCGGCCGTAGACAGTGGTGAGGGCCAGGACCGAGGAGGCCAGGAGGAGGATGCCGGCGATGGTGAGCGAGAGGTGGAGGCCGCGTCCGAAGGCCCCGTAGGCCGCCGTGGTCACCTCGTGGACGATGTGGGTGATGGCCGGGCTCTTGGCCGTGGCCGATTTGGACTCACTCTGGTAGGCACCGGTGGTCACCGCTGACACCACCAGGGACTGGTACTGCTTCGGGATACCGATGGCGGTGAGCTTGCGGACCAGATTTACGGTCAACTGCCCGTTGACGATCGACCCCAGAACCGCCACCCCGACTACCGCGCCCAGCTCCCGGAAGGTGTTGGTGGTCGAGGCGGCCATGCCCGAGTGCTCGGCGGGGACTGATCCCAGGGAGGCCGAGGTAACGGGGACCAGCGCCATGCCCACCCCGACCCCGGCGATGAACATGGTCCAACCGATCTGGCCGATGCCGACGTGGGGGGTGACCATGGAGTTGGTCAGCAGGATCCCGATCCCGGCCAGCAGGCAACCGGTGGCCATGGGGAGGCGGGGCCCTTGGGCTGCCACCCAGCGCCCGGTCAGCAGTGAGGACGCCACCATGCCCACGGCCAGGGGGACGAAGTTGAGCGCCAGGCCCAGCGGACTGACCGCCACCACCACCTGGAGGTAGAGCGCCACCATGAAGAAGATGGAAAAGGTCCCGAAGTAGGCGGTGAAGGCGATCACCGTGGACGTGGCAAAGGCCGGTTTCTTGAAGTAGCGGACGTTGAGCACCGGGTTTTTGGCCCGTAGCTCCGCCACCACGAAGGCCACGGCCATGAGCACCGAGGTGAAAAACAGGAGGTCGATCCACCAGGTCCGGTAGCCGGCGGTTTCGCCCAGGATGACGGCGAAGGTGAGTGATCCGAGAGTCAGGGCGCCCAGGAGGAGCCCCAGGAAGTCGAACCGGCCCCGGATGGGGTCCGAGCTCTCGGGGAGCACGATGGCGGCACTGATGAAGGCCAGCACACCGAAGAAGACGTTGGCCCAGAAGATGGCCCGCCACGACCAGCCGAACACCAACAGGCCGCCGATGAGCGGACCGAGGGCCAGGCCCAGGCTCGACACCGCAGCCCACATGCCGAGGGACCGGGCCCGCTCGCGCTTGTCGGGATAGAGGTGTCGGATCATCGACAAGGTGCCGGGCTCGGACGCCGCGGCCCCGATGCCCATGATCACCCGGCCGGCGATGAGGATGTCCGTGGAGGGGGAGAGGGCGGCAATCATCGAGCCGGCGCAGAACACGGCCACCCCGAACAGGATCACCTTCTTGCGTCCGAGCAGATCGCCGATGGTGCCGAAGCTGAGCATCAGGCTGGCAAAGGTCAAGGCGTAACCGTTGACCACCCACTGCAGCTGGCTCACCGAGGCGTGCAGGGCGCTCTGCACATTGGCCAACACCACCGTCACGATGGTGTTGTCGAGGAACGTCAGGAACAGGACGAACAGCAGCGTGGCCAATGCCAGCGAACGCGATCGGGACACCTAGCCGGTCCGATCCGGAGCGGGATGGCCCCGCGCCCCACTGGGACAGTTCCTGCAGTCCATGGGCAGAGATTAGGGCGAAGCCCGTCGCTTCGCGCGGTTGGCGATATCCGCTGGCCGGGCGACGATCACGCCACCTCGGGGGCGGCGCTCACCGAGTGCGAGTGGGACTCAAGTACCCCTGTGGGAATGCCGATGAACGAGGGGCACCCCCGCTGGCCGCATCACGGACAGTCAGCCCTTCATCGATGGGCCGGGACCCGTGGTGGCTCAGTCCTTCTTCACCTTCTTGAGCGAGCCGTAGCCTTTCTCGATGGCCGCGGTGATGATGGCTTCGAAGTCCTTGTCCGTGAGCACATGGGGGGTCCCCATGGACGAGGCCCTCCAGTACAGCTCGGCCAGCCATTCCAGCAGTTCGAGACGCTCGACGGCTTCTGCCATCCTGCTGCCGTAAGCGACGGAGCCGTGGTTCTGCATCATGGCGGCGTTACGGCCCTTGAGGGCATTGAGGACGTTCTCGGCCAGCTCCTCGGACCCGAAGGTGGCATAGGCCGCGGTGCGGGGGGCTCCCCCCAGGCCCAGGCAGCTGTAGTGCAACGGCGGCAACTCGTCGTGCGAGCAGGAGAGAGCAGTGGACGCCATGGCGTGGGCGTGGGTGATGGCCAGGGCGTTGGTTCCCTTGTAGATGCCCGTGTGCAGCGGCACCTCCGAGGTGGGAGCGAGGTCACCGTCGACCACCTCGCCGTCGAGGTCGATCACCGTGACCATGTCGGGGGTCACCGTGGAGAGGTCGGCTCCGGTCGGGGTTACCGCAATCAGGTCACCCTTACGGGCCGAGATGTTTCCCGCCGTCCCGATGACGAGTCCCTTCGCCGCCAGATGGCGGCAGGCTCCCGCCACGGCATCCCGCTCCTCGGCCAATAGTAGATCGCTCACTGGACACTCCCTTTTCCGAAAGGCGGAAGTCTACTGTTCGGACTCGCGACTGCGCCTATCGGAGCCGGCTCCCGCGTCCAGGGCGCAGCTCCCGCGCGTCCGGGACGCAACTCCTACGTCCACCGCGTACCTCTCACGTCCAGCGTGCACCTCTCACGTCCAGGTCATGGCGCTCCGCTCGGTCCAGTACCGCGGCGGGTCGATAGCCAGAGCGTCGAACCGGTCGTCGTCCCACTCTGCAGTGACCTCCCGCGCCGCCAGGTTGGCATCCAGCTGGGGGACGGTGACCGCTCCCGACAGCACGACGTCCGCCCAGGGTCGGGACAGCGCTACGGCCAGGGCGGTGACGCTGGGCTGGTCTCCGAGCGTCGCGATGGACGGTTCAGGCACAGCGAGCCGCCCGTTGGCCAGAGCCTCCTTGACGATCACGATCCACCCGGCGTCCTTGGCCTCGACCAGAGCCGGGCCGGCCGACGGCTCCAGCAGGTTCCAGGTGGCCTGCACCGCCGAGAACAACGCCGACCCGTCCACCTGGATATCCATGGCCCGGCGCAGAGTCTCGGCCTGACCGGGACCACTGAGGCTCACGCCCACCGGAATATCGAGAGCGGCCAGCCGGCGATGAACCTCGGTGTCGTCGAGGATGCCGGAGTCGATGGTGGCCGAATGGACCTGGTAGAGATTCAGCCACCTGCCGAGCAGGGCCTCGCTCTCCGGCCACTGGCGGTCCAGGGCCGCGGCGCTGTGGTCTTTGACCTCTTGGACCTCAGCATCGACCTTCCACCCGGCGGTGTAGGTGTAACCCCACTTGGAGGAGATCGTCACCTCCCCGGGCCTGATCTCCCGACGGGTCAGCCACTCGGCGAGGAACGCCTCGGCCCGGCCGTAGGAGCGGGCGGCGTCGAACCAGCGGATCCCGCCGACCCAGGCGGCGTCACAGACTTCTTGGCAGCGCCGACGGAGTGCTTCCACCGACCGGTCCGGTCCGAGCGCCGACCGGTGGTCGACGGTCAGGTAGCCCGGACGGCCCAGTGCTGCCAGTCCCAGTCCCAAAACGGCCATGGTCCAGTCTCACCCGTCGACCCCACGACGTCGAACCGCGGGGCTGGGCTCACCCTGCCTCGTTCGTCCGGGTCTCCTCGTCAGCGGTGGCATCTACGGCTTTCACCTCGTCCACCGTGGCGCCAAGACGTCGTTCGACATCTGCGAGGCGGTCGCTGATCACAGCGAGCTGCTGGCCCAGATCGGCGTGGCCTTTCTTGAACTCCTCCTTGTTGGCATCGGTGTGCTCCTTGATGAACACCGATGCCACCGTGGCCGTCAGTACGCCGATCAGGCCGATGCCGATGAACATGAGGACGACCGCCACGGCGCGGCCACCCGCGCTGACCGGATACCGATCCCCGTAGCCCACGGTGGTCACCGTGACGATGGCCCACCACAAGGCGTCGGGATAGTTGTGGATGTTGCTTCCTTTGGCCTTTTCCTCGAACAGCAGCACCAGCCAGGCCCCGAGCATCAGCGTCACGGCCGTGGCGATGAGCACCCGGAAGAGGCTGTGGTGCTTGAGGATGGTCTCCACCCGGAGTTCTCCCTCGTGTACCAGGATCGACATCTTCTCGATCCCCACGACGTGCCAGCTCTGCAGAGGCGGTACCACGACAGTGGCCGGTTCGACCCAACGGCGCTTCAGGTAGCCGCGGCGATCGGGGGTGACCACCAGGCGGACCAGATACTCCGCCAGCAGGATGGCCCAGAGGGCAAAGAGCACCGCTACCAGAGCCGTCGAAGCCTTACCGTTGACGTCGCTGGTGAGGACGACGATGGCCACCACCAGCCAGGTGATCCCCAGTACCGCCATCGGGTACTTGGTGACCTGCTCGATACGATCGACGAGGTCGTTGCGGCCGCCCGACGGTTTGCCGTCGGCGATGGCCCGGCGTCGAGCCGCCTCCTTCCGCTCTTTGTCGTCGAGGCGCTCCTGCTCCAGCCGTTCCAGTCGTTGGATCCGCTCGAGAGAAGACGACTTCCTGGTTGTGGGCCCGTCCGCTTCTGCACTGGGTCCGGTCGTGTTCGCCACGGTCACAGGCGGCAACGCTAGTGCGGGGGCCATCCAAATCCGTTCTCCCGGTCGGTTGGTCAGCGATCACCGAGAGGACGCGGGTCCGCAGGTAGCCTTTCGGCATGCACTCGGCGTTGGCGGTCACCTGGAATTTCCTGTGGTGGCCGCAGAGTGGCCAGTGGTACGCCTTCTGGTCCAGCTTCGGCGCCTGCCTGACCTACTTCGCCGTCATCGGGGTTGCTTACCGCCACCTCAAGTGCAAGAGCTGCTGGCGGATCGCCCACCATCGCGTCGAGGGAACCCACTACAAGACCTGCCACAAACACGCCACGCCCGAAGAGCACCAGCGGTTGTACGACCTGCACGCCCGCAAGTTCCCCGAACAGCACAAGCTGTTCGCCAAGGAGCACGCGGTGCTCTCCAGGGGACACGCCGAGTCCCCGGGACCGGTCCCTGATGGGCCGAACCCCGAGTCAGTGCCGTCGGCGTAAGGAAGAGCCCTACTGACGCTCCACCGTCGTCCGGCACTCCTGGGGTCACCGTGGTTACATTGCAGACGGTGGAACGGGTGACGGTCGACAGTGAGAAAGCCACCCCCACCTCCGGTCGGGCATCGTGATCGACCGGTCCACCAGTCTGGTCCGTTTTGGAACCCCCACCGGCCGCTGGGTCATCGTGGCCACCGTGCTCGGTTCGGGCATGGCCGCCATCGACGCCACCGTGGTCGGCATCGCCCTCCCGACCATCGGACGTCAGTTCCACGCCTCACTGGGCACCTTGCAGTGGGTGGTCACCGGGTACACGCTGACGCTGGCCTCGCTGCTCCTGCTCGGCGGTTCGTTGGGGGATCACTTCGGACGCCGGCGGATCTTCGCCATCGGGGTCGTCTGGTTCACGCTCGCCTCCGCCACCTGCGCCGTGGTACCGGGCACCACCGCCCTGATCGTCGCCCGGATCCTCCAGGGCATCGGGGGCGCTTTGCTCACTCCGGGGAGCCTGGCCATCCTGCAGGCTTCCTTCGATCCGGACGACCGGGGCCGTGCCATCGGCGCATGGTCGGGCCTCGGAGGCGTCGCCACTGCGGCCGGCCCGTTGCTCGGTGGGTACTTGATCGCCGCGGCATCGTGGCGCTTCATCTTCGTCATCAACGTCCCCCTCGGCGTCGTGGTCCTGTTTATCTCGATCCGCCATGTTCCCGAGTCACGCGATCCGACTGCTGTCCATCACATCGACGTACTCGGAGCGCTGTTAGCCACGGTGGCGCTGGCCGGGGTGACCTACGGGCTCATCGAAGGACCGGAACAAGGTTGGGCCAAGCCGGCGGTGACCACCATGCTCGCCGTGGGCATCGTGTCCGCCGCCGCCTTCATCCTGGTGGAGCGGGCGTCGTCGGCCCCCATGCTCCCGCTGTCGGTCTTCCGGCTTCGCCAGTTCACCGTGACCAACGGCGTCACCTTCATCGTCTACGCCGCATTGGGCGGCGCACTCTTCCTGCTCCCGGTTCAGCTTCAGGTGGCCGACCACTACTCACCTCTGGAGTCGGGACTGGCCCTCCTGCCTCTGACCCTGATCATGCTGGCGTTGTCGGCACGCTCCGGCAAGCTGGCCACGAGGATCGGGCCCCGACTGCAGATGAGCGTAGGCCCGGTCGTGGTCGGGGTCGGACTGGCCCTGTTGGCTCGCGTCGCCACCGACTCCAACTACCTGTCGGGTGTCCTGCCTGCCGTGCTGGTCTTCGGGTTCGGCCTGGCCATCACCGTCGCACCACTGACGGCCACGGCCCTAGCGGCCGTTCCCAGTGAGCACTCCGGGCTGGCTTCAGCAGTCAACAACGACGTGGCCCGCATCGGTAGCCTCATCGCCGTGGCCGTGCTGCCGGCCCTGGCCGGTATCTCGGGAGTCAGTTACCTCCACCCGGCCGAGTTTTCGAAAGGGTTCCGGACGGCAACGTTCGTGGCGGCGGCACTGTGCCTGGCGGGCGGGGTCCTCTCCGCCGTCGGGATCAGGAACCCGACCAGTGCTCCATCCGAGCCGCAGCCGCCCACGCCGCAAGCATCGCCCACGCCGCAGGCTCCGATCGAGACCCAGGTATCGCCGACGCGGCAGACTCCGCCCGCACCGAAAGAGGCCGGGTGCTACTACTGCGCCCTCGAAGCCACCCCGCTCGGCACCCGACAATCCGCACCCCACGGTGCGACCCGCTAGGGCCGGGGTGGCCCGGCGCTCGTGAAGCGGGTCCCCGGCGGGTCGATGGCGAACGGTGCCGGCGTACCCCACCGGTCGAGGTAGACAAGCTCTCCGAGTGGCCGGCGTCGGACCGGTCCGTGGCCGCCCCGGGGGCGACCCACGGTGATGGTTGCGGCTACCAAAACTTCGTCCGGGATGTCCAACAGCTCGTGTAGCTCCCGGTCGACAAGCTGGTTCCATGTGGTCATGACACCGCCATAGCCGAGAGCCCTGGCCGCCAGCAGCAGGTTCTGACAGGCCGGATAGACCGAAGCCCCTTCGGTGGGGTTGGGCGCACGGTGGCGGACCAGGCCCGCCAGGATCAGCACCGGCACCTCGCTGAGGTGCTCCACGTACTCATCCATGGTCCGGGCCATCCGGGCCTTGGGAGAGGTGTCGTCGATTCCCGACCCCTCGTCGTAGCGGTCGGCCGTGCGCTTGACGTCCCACACATTTCGGGCGGCTCGACCCATCAGCTCCTTGACGGCCCGGGCGTTGGGCCCGTCGGTGAACACCAAGAACCGAAAGGGCTGCCGGTTCGAGCCGCTGGGGGCCCGGGTGGCGGCGAAGAGCAGGTCACGCAGCACGTGGTCAGGGACCGGCTCGGGGAGGTACCGCCGGATGGCTCGGGTCGTGCAGATCCCTTCGAACAGTCCGACCGTGTCCGGGAGTGGGCCTACCGGGTCAAGGAGTGGGCCCGACCCGTCCCTTGGTGCTTCGGAGCTGGCCACGGGCAGATACTGCCCGACAACGGACCCGTTGGCCAACAGTGCTCCGGGTCGGTCAGGCCGCCAGATCCAGGCTGGCCGCCCGCAACTCCGAAGCCCGACGGACCTTCCGGGCTACCGAGGGGGCAATATCCAGCATCGACTGGAACTCGCTCGCAGAACTGACCAGCACCACCAGGTCGGTCGCAGCCGTGGCGGTGGCTGCCCGCGGCGTTCCGGCCAACAGCTCCATCTCGCCGATGAACTCGCCACGTCCCACGTCGGCGACTTTGGCCGTGCCCTCGTCGGTCTCCCGTGAGATCCGGGCGGTGCCACTGCCGATGATGATGAACTGCTTGGCCGGGCTGCCCTCTTTCATCAGGACCCGGTCCTTGGACAGTTGAAGGTAGGTCGTGAGGGAATCGATCTTTCGCAACTCCGCTTTGCTGCAGTCGGCAAACAGGTCCAGGTCGGCGATGCGGATTTGTGGGGCTGACTCCATGAGACTCTTCTCCAGATCGGGGTTGAAACGACTCGCAGCCCAGTATAGGGGTCCTATCTGTAAACAGCATCGATATCTTTGGATCAATCTTCTAAACAGATGGCTCCGATCACGGCGGGTGAGGGGTGGCCGTCACAGAGCGGCCACAGAGTCAGGGAGCGGCCCGGTCAGCAGCGACCAGGCCGGCCAGGAGCGACTCGGCCGGTCAGGGTTTGAGGCCCTGATATTTGAGCGAGAGATCTTTCACGGCCGTTAGTCCGTGGACGGCGACCACGGTCACCGCCGAGCCGGTGAACACGCCGGTGTTGGAGTCCGGGTGGTAGTACGCCGCCATGGTCCAGATACCTGCCGACAGATCGATCGAGTAGGCCGAGCCTGGGTGAATGTTCTCGTAGGCCTCTGTCGATCCCTTGCATCCCCAGGCGAAGGTGGCCCCTGGGCAGGCCTGGACCCCCATGTAGGCCACGGAATCGAAGTCGGTCGGTTTGTCTGAGACGGTGACGGTCCCCCGTGCCGCTGGCACCACGTAGGCCATCTGGAGATTCCGGCTAGTGGTGGTGGTCCCCGGAGTCGGGTCGATCCTGACTGATGCGCCAGTGACGATCTGTCCGTAGTCGGTGTAGTAATAGAGCCCGATCCGCCACGAGCCTGGCGTCACGGCCACCTTGTACTGCCCGGTCAGGCCTTTGGGATCGCCGACGACCTGATGGTTACAGTCTGGGGCGAATTTCTCCGTAGCCGGGCACAGCTGTACGCGGAACCCGACGCTGGTCCAGCCGCTCGGGGCACCGGTGATCGATGCCCGCCCGACCACGGTGGCCGACGCTGCGGCCCAGGCCGAGGCTCCTGCTGTGGGTGCGGCAAACGCGGATGATCCCGTGGTCACGCCCAGTGCCATGGCGGCCAGCACGGTCACACCCGTGCCCCTTCGAAACCTGGTCACGTTGCCCCCCAATGTCATATCCCCCCGCAGCTCATTCCCCGTCGACCGGTAAGCCGGCGACCCCGAACTGCGTACTGAACCCACCAGTATCGCCGATCAGGCGGTCATTTCGCTAGGGGTGACTGGACGCCGAACCGTTCATCTGATCTTGCTCCCAGTTGGGGTCGATCTCGAAGAACTGTCGAACCAGGCCCTCGAAGGCCACCGCGAAGAGAGTCCATTCCTGAGCCTCACCGTCTGGGCCGCTCTTGCGCACGATGCCTTCCATCTTCGATTGATCGACCCGGTCGCGGAGGCCACACCCCTGCCCCAGGGCATCGGCGGCGATGGCGAACTGGTGCAGTGTGAACTGCTCACGAAGGCGATACCCGAGCAAGGCCGCCAGGGCTGCGTAGACCGCGGCGATCCGATCTGTGAAGGCGTCATAGCCCGCGACCAGAGCCATCTCGATTCTCTTCCGGTGTTCGAGCGGCTCGTCGAATGCCGCCAGGGCCCAGACCGCTATCGACACAGGCCAATAGCTCGACTGGCGCACCGCATCGACATTGGCGGCGCCGCCGACCCGGCAGAGTTCCCGCAGAGCCCGGTCTCGCGTCTCGGGAGATGAGAGGGCGACGGCCGCTAGAACAGGGTCGACGGCCCCCACCGTGCGGTTGAACTCATCCAGGTTCTCGTCCTGCGCCAGCTCGACCAACACGTCGGCCTGGAAGTCAGCCAGGTTCTCCCACAGCCGGCGAATGACCGAGGCATTGGTGAGGTGGATGCCGGTATCCCGTTCCACCCGTTCGAAGACCCTCTTGAAGGTCAGGACCTCGGCCCCGGTACCCAGTCCCTCCTCGATGAGAATGGCCCGGCCCTTTTGGAGCAGAAGGTCCCGGACCTCGTCCCGGTTGTGCCTCGGCTGCCTCGCCTCCACGTTGGTCAACTCCCGCTGCTGGACCTCGGATTGGTGTCTCCCTCCATCTTCGGCCAGGCTCGCCCTTTACTTCAACCCGCTGATTCCAAAGCAGCATCATGGCCACGGCGACGAAAGCGCATCCGTTGAGCGGTCGGCCCTGACTGCTTCGGCGTGGTTGTGACCATGTAGCTCTGCTCCGCTGGGACCCCGGCCCCCGCTCACCCCGGCCTCCCCCTCGTCACCCCGGCCTCCCCGGAGCACTGTTACACCCCCCTGGGATACTGGGTCATGGTTCTAGACGACCTCCAAGCGGTGCTCGATGAGGCCAAAGCGCTCGGTCCCTCGGCCTTCGCCGACGCCGAGTCCCTGG
>Ga0182030_10025274_pt1 | contig 10837 bp, 9 predicted proteins | sample 812S3MmetaG_FD_121299 | JGI IMG/M metagenome (GOLD analysis project Ga0182030, IMG submission 121299) | Permafrost microbial communities from Stordalen Mire, Sweden - 812S3M metaG (Illumina Assembly) | ecosystem: Environmental > Terrestrial > Soil > Wetlands > Permafrost | place: Sweden... | reverse complement strand
TCCGGGCGTTTGGTGGTCCCGCGCGAGCGCATCGGATGCGACGTCCGTTCGATCGTCTCGCGGAAGTTCGTCGTGCGATGTTCGCGGATCGTGACGTCACCGCTGTGGCTCTTATCGTGCGCGATGTTGTAGAGGAGTCCGACGGCGAAGAGCTCGGTGATGAGCGCGGTCCCTCCGTAGGAGAAGAAGGGCAGTGGGATTCCCGTGACGGCCCACCACCCCACGACCGACGCAATGTTGATCAATGCCTCCACCGCAATCCAGGTCGAGATGCCGATGGCGATCAATCGATAGACCGAGTTGGTACAACGCTGGGCGATGCGAATCGACGCGAACATGAACGCGATGAACAGGGCCAGTACGGCGAGCGTGCCGATGAAACCCAACTCCTCACCGATGATCGTGAAGATGAAGTCGGTGTGGGGATTGGGCAGGAGGCCCCACTTCTCACGACTGTGACCGAGGCCGAGTCCCGCGACGCCACCGGCGCCCAAGCCAATTCGACTCTGCGCCAGCTGGTAGCCACTGGCGAGCAGGTTGGAGTTGGGGTGCAGGAACGAGAAGAAGCGGCGCGCCGAATAGGGCTTCGACGCCATGTAGGCAATGAAGACGGTTGCGCCAAGCAGCCCAACGCGCGTCAGCATTCGACGTGACAGTCCCCCGACCGCGAGCATTGAGAAGGCGATGATGAGCACCACCGACGACGTGCCGATGTCGGGTTCAATGACGATGAGTGCACACCCGAAGGTGACGGGCACCGTCCATATCGCGAGCTGTCGCCAATGACCGAGTTCATCGTGATGGTGCTGGACGAGCCACGCAATGAACAAGACGGTGAAGAGTTTGAACAGTTCCGAAGGCTGGAGGTAGATGGCGTGGAGGTTCAGCCACCGCTTCCCACCGTTGCTGGTCACGCCCACGGCGCGAACTGCGAGCAGCAGACCAATGCCGAAGACCGCCAGCCAGGGCGCACTCTTGACGAGGCGATCGAGTCGCACGCGGGTCGCGAGGTAGAGCGCGAAGAGTCCGAAACCGAGGTAGACCAGGTCGTGGATCATGATCGACCAGGCCGATCCACCGTTGGCCGACGACTGGCCCTCGCTCGCCGACGCGACGGCAATGGTGCCGAAGGTGACCATCAAGGCGGTGATCACCAACAGCATCCGCCCGTTGGCGACACCTCGAGGCATGGGTTGCCAGAGCGAACGGTCGCGCGACGCCGCTTCGACAGTCGTGGCCCGTTTCGGCGGCTTCTTCGACGCACTTCGTCGCAGGTCCTTTTGTCGCAGGGCCATCGTCACACCACCTTGGCGATCTTCAGGAAGTCGCCGTAGAAGATACCCAGGCCGAACATGGCGAGCAGGCCAGCGAGAATCCAAAAACGAACGATGATGGTGAATTCGGGCCAACCACGGAACTCAAAGTGATGGTGGATCGGCGTGATTCGAAAGACTCGCCGTCCGAAGAGCCGAAAACTAATGACCTGGACGATGACCGATGCCGTCTCCATGACGAAGAGGCCGCCGATGATTGGCAACAGGAGATCCAAGTTCATCAAGAGGCAGAGAGCCCCGAGCCCTGAGCCGATGGCGAGCGCGCCGGTATCACCCATGATGATCTTCGCGGGCGCCGCGTTCCACCAAAGGAAACCGAGACAGCCGCCCACGAGGCCCACCGCGACGAGGCCGAGGTCGAGAGCGGCGTGCAGGTGGTAGATCGAGAAATGACGGAACTGCCAATAGCCGATGATGGAGAGCACGCCAAAACAGAACGTGCTCGAGCCGGCGGCCAGACCATCGAGGCCGTCGGTCAAGTTGACGGCATTCGTCGCGGCGATGATGACGAAGATGGCGAGTAGGACCCAGCCGACCGCCGTGAGGTTCCATCCCGGCAGCGAGAACCGCGTGAAGGAGAGGTTCGTCGACGTGTGGACCCAGTCAATGGCGAGCACCGCGAAGATGGCGGCGATGACCAGTTGACCGGCGAACTTGCCCCGCTTGTTGAGACCGAGATTGCGAGCATTGCGGATACTGAGATAGTCGTCGAGAAAACCCAAGAAGCCCGACGCCACGATCACTGAGATCACGAGGATACCGCTACGCGTGAATACGATCGAGGTGCCGACGTGCCCCATGAGGTACCCAGCGACACCGGCGACGACGATGATCACTCCGCCCATGGTGGGCGTGCCGGCCTTGTGGTCGTGCGTCGAGAGCAGGTCCGCGTGAATCTGTTGGCCAAAGGATCGTCGCGTGAGGGAGCGAATCCAAAGAGGGGTGACGAGCAGGGCGAAGAGAAAGCCGACGCCACCGGACTCCATCAGACTCAACACGAGGTCCTCCGTAACAACTCGAGCGCGACGACCCGATCGTCGAAGGAGAGCACGGTGTCACCAAAGGTCTGTGTCGTCTCGTGGCCCTTGCCGGCCACCACGACGACGTCGCCTCGCGACGCGAGTGAGAGCGCTTCTTCGATGGCGTGACGGCGATCGCTCTCCCGGCGGACCGACGCGCCGTCGAGCACTCCCGACATGACCTCGTCGATGATGGCGTCGGGGTCCTCGGATCGTGGATTGTCCGACGTGACGATCGTCTCGTCGGAGTAGGTCGAGGCGACCAAGCCCATCTCGGGTCGTTTGGCGCGGTCGCGGTCACCCCCGCAACCAAAGACGGTGATGATCCGACCGTCCGGCGACAGCGCGCGAACGTCCAGCAGGAGTCGATGTAGCCCCTCTGGCGTGTGGGCGTAGTCGACGATGACCGTCGTGTCACCATCGCGCACCACGTCGAACCGGCCGGGGACGGCGTTGACCAGGCTCATCGCTGAGGCGATCGATTCGTCGTCGACGCCGAGCACGCTCATGATCGCCATCGCGATCAGCGCGTTGTCGACGTTGTAATCACCTACGAGCTTGGAGTTGACCAGATGTCCGCGCCAGAAGAACGTGGTGCCCGTGAGCGAGGTCAACACGTCGGCGGCGTCGCCGCGTGTCACGGCGGTGACCGGAAGCGACGTCATCGCGGCTAAGCGGACACCGAAGGGGTCGTCGGTCCAAATCACGGCGCGATGGGAGTGTTCGGCCGTGAAGAGTTTGGACTTCACGATGAAGTACTCCTCCATCGTCCCGTGATAGTCGAGGTGCTCGTGGCTGAGGTTGGTGAACGCGGCCACGGTGAACTCGAGGCCCTCAACACGAAGTTGATCGATTGCGTGGCTCGAGACCTCCATCGCCACGAGCGAACGATGGACCGCGGGATCGAAATTGTCCACCAGAGCGGCAAGTGTTCGAAAGAGTTCAGGCGACGCGGGCGTCGTACGCGCGTTCGTGAGCGTGCCGATGTTCGCGCCGTTCCACGACAGCGCCCGCGCCAAGGTAGCGACGATGGTGGTGACGCTGGTCTTGCCGTTCGTTCCCGTCACCGCGACGAGTTGCGTCTTGGTCTCGGGGTGCCCGACGACCGCGGCACTCGCGTGTGCGCACAGGGCTCGAAGTTGGCTCGCCGGGACGACGATCACCGGAACCTCGACGGAGAGCTCCTCACTCGACACGACACAGACTGCGCCGCGGTCCACCGCGTCGTGGGCGAACAGCGAGCCGTTCGTGGCGCCGCCAGGAAGGGCGAAGAAGAGTGAGCCCGGCACGCACTCACGCGAGTCGATGTCGACGTGGCTGATCTCGAGGCAGCCCGTGGCCACGTCGAGCGCGAGGTCGTCCAGGATGTCACCCAATTGCATCAGGTCACGTCCGAGGAGATCGAGGCACCCGCGCCGTGAAGGGGACGCTGATTGGTGCCATTAGAGGGGATGTTGTAGTGGTGCAAGGCGTAGGACATGACCTGTTGGAAGATCGGTGCGGCGACCGCGCCACCGAAAATTGTCGTCTCGGGACGCTCTACGACCACAATCATCGACAGTACCGGGTTGTTGGCGGGGGCGAAGCCGACGAAGCTTGCGTTATAGTCCCCGACCAGGAGTTTGTCCTTACCGGGGTAGGGCATCGTCGCGGTGCCCGTCTTGCCAGCGACGCTGTAGCCCGGGATGATGGCGTTCGTCCCGGTCCCGGCGAGTACAACCTGTTCGAGCATCTTGACCATCGTGGCGTCCACGCTCGGGGAGAGAGCTTCGCGCTTGGCACTGGGCGGGGTCGCCTTCACGGCGCCGTTGGCGTAGACGTAACCACGGACGAGCTTGGGTTCAATGAAGTTGCCGCCGTTGGCGATGGCGTTGTAGGCGTCCAGGACCTGAATCGCGGGCACCGCGTCAACTTGACCAATCGGGAGTGCCACCTGGTCGGCGTTGTGCCACTTCGCCGCGTTGACGAGCAGTCCGGACGACTCGCCCGGAAAATTGACTGAGGTCGTCTGACCGAAACCGAGACGCTCGACCTGAGCCAGGAGTCCCGATGCTCCTACGCGCGTGCCGATCTCATACGTCCCGATGTTCGAGGACTCGGCGAGGACCTGAGTGGCCGTCAGGTGCTCGAGCGGGTGCTGTTCGGCATCGTGGAAGTAGCGCCCGCCGACGGTCACCGAATTGGGGACGGTAATAACAGTGGATGGTGTGATGAGACCGGCCTGGAGCGCCGCGGAGAACGTGACCACCTTGAAGACCGAACCCGGTTCGTATGTCTGGCTAAAGGCCAGATTATTGATCGTCTGTTCGACGCCCGCCGCCCCAACGCTCTTTCCCCAGACGGGGATCGGACCGAGCACGCCGGGGTGGGACTTGGTGTTGGCGAGCGACGCGTCGGCGAGGATCTCGCCGGTCTTCACGTCCATCACGACCGCGACGCCTGACACGGCGTCGGTGGCTGCGAGCTGACGCGCGAGGTCGCGTTCCGCGACGTACTGCAGCGAGGTGTCCAACGTCAGTTCGAGTCCGACGCCCGGTTTCGCTTTGCGGATGACCGTGGTGGAAGAATTGGGCAGACTCACGCCCGACGAGGACGCGAACTCGCGCGACAGACCGGTCTGACCCGCCAGTAACTTCTGATACTGATATTCGAGTCCGGCTGAACCGGCACCGGCGGCATTGGTGCCGCCGATGACCGACGTCGCGATAGGGCCGTTCGGGTACGTGCGCACCGAGGAGTTCTGCACGACGATGCCGGGAAAGTCCATTGACGAGACTTCGTGCCCGGCGTTCAAGTTCAACTGGCCATTCAAGATCACGAATCCGTTCTTCTCGGTGAGGAGGTGAAGGAGGCGACTCACCGGCACTTGGACGAGCCGCGACAGGGCCTGAGCTTCGCGAAAGGGGTGTGTGATCTGGAAGTCGTCGGCCACGACCCTCGAGGTCGGGCGTGAGACCGCGAGGATCTGACCTTCGCGGTCATAAATGCCCGCTCGGAGTGCCGTCGTGGTGACCTTGACTTGCACCTGGTCGGCCGAGATCGCGGCGTAGTGAGCGTGGTCGACCACCTGGACGAAAAACAGACGTACGCCGAGCGCCACGAATGCGAGGGCGAGGAGGGCACGCAGCAGCAGCAGACGTCGTGGACCGCTCACCCGCTGGCGTGAGGGGTGATGAAGGACTTGACCGCGTGCGTGAGTGGACGAGTAGTGGGTGCTCACCGAAGCGTCCTTGATGTCACCGGTGCATAACCCAAGAACTTCGGAGGCGGCAGCAGCGCATCAAGCGGCGTAGCGGGGACTTGCGTCACCGTGAGAGGGTCAACCAAATGCAACGCGCCCGCCTTGGTCGCAATTTGGCTTGGTGCGGACATGTCAGTGAGTGAGCCCACCTGCTCGGCGAAGGTTGATTGGGCCTGCAGGAGTTGGCTTTGCAAGGAGTGAAGCTGGACCTGTCGATTCGCCACCACCATGCTTCCGGCCATGGAGAGAGCCAGGGCCAGGATCACGATGATTGACGACTTTCGTAGTGACGACGCCGCACGCCATGACGTCGTTACCGCACGTCGACGCGGTGCCACCGCGACGTGCGAAGGTCGACGACGAGTGTCGGGCCGAGTGGCCGGTTTGGTCGTCGTTCGCGGTCGACGCGTGTCGAGGCGACGCGGAATGCTGACAACGCTCATGAGAGTTTGCGCGCGACGCGAAGTCGAGCAGATCGAGCCCTCGGGTTCAGGGCAATCTCACCGGGCGTCGCGAGGCGAGCACTCGCCTTGAAGACTGAGACCCTCGGTACGGCGCCACAGACACATCCCAGTTCCGGCGGGCAATGACAACCCCCGGTTTCGGCTTCGCGCAACGTCGACTTGACGACGCGATCTTCGCCGGAGTGATAGGAGATAACGACGAGCACTCCCCCGGCGCTCAGGACGTCGAGGGCCGCGTCGAGACCTTGGACCAGTTGGTCCTCCTCCGCGTTGACGACGATGCGCAGCGCCTGGAACACTCGTGTCGCGACGTGACCACGGCGCCGCGCGGCCATTGGAACGGCCCGCTCCACCGCCTCCACCAGTTCGAAAGTGGTCTGGGGTTGGCGTTCGAGGACAGATTTGGCGATCGAGCCCGCAAAGCGGTTCTCACCATTGTCTCGCAGTACCCGTACGAACTCATGGAGATCGACGCGGCTGAGATACTGCGCCGCAGTCTCGCCCTGGGACGGGTCCATGCGCATATCGAGAGGAGCGTCAGCGCGAAATGAGAATCCACGCGCCGCGTCATCGAGTTGGTGCGACGAGACTCCGAGGTCCATCAGCACGCCCACCACGGGTTCGAGTCCGATGAAATCGGAGTTTTCGGCCACCACGTCACGTAGTTGGCCGAAGGTCGCGTCCACGATCCGGACACGACCTTCGAAGGGAGCGAGACGCGTTCGTGAGGCGTCTCGAGCATCAGGATCACGATCGATACCAAGGACTCGAAGGTGGGGTGCCGCGTCCAGCAGCGCCGCGGCGTGCCCGGCGCCACCCAGGGTGGCGTCAACGACTACGCCAGCGCCTTGGCTGACGAACAGCTCGACGATTTCGCTCTCGAGCACTGGTACGTGATAACTGTCCTGGGCCATCTGCAGCCTTTCAATCGTCAAAACGGGAGAGCAGGCGGAGGAGGATCCTCTACCCGTCTTGACGATTGCCAGGCTGCGCATGGTCCGCGGCCGATACTTCTGTTGCACTCCTTCCATTAGTCACTGCCCTGCTTAAAAAGCTCCTCGGCCGAGTTCACCTGCTCGGAGTAGATAGTGGGGTTCCACAGTTCAATGTGGTCGAGCGATCCGACGATCAGCACCTCGCCGTTGAGTTGGCCGTATTCACGGATCGACGGAGGTAACGCGAAGCGACCCTGCTTGTCGAATTCGACGTCCGAGGAGTTGGCCGCCCAATAGCGAACCTGACGACGGTCCACCGACCCGCCACCGCGGCTTTGCTCGAGGCGCTCGTCGCTCTGTCGAGCGAACTCCCCCGGCGTCCAAAGTGCGATGCATCCCTCGGTGCCGGGACTGAGGTGGCCCCCACGCTCGAACTCGGTGCGGAACTTCGCGGGCAGGATGAGTCGACCTTTGGCGTCCAGCGAGTGCTGATACTGACCAACGAAACTAAGCATCGACTTCCCTCCCCAGGTTCTCCACTATCCCCCATTCCGTGACACATTACACCACTTACCCCCACTCGAAAGCAAATCAGAACAATTCGGAGCCAATTCTGGGCGCCGCACGTCGCTGGGACGTGACGGGTCGGGTTGGCGGTCTTCGGAGAGAGAGATCTAGAGCGCGAGTTCGATGGGGCGGTACGTCGCGGGCGAGCTGGCGACGCGTAGCGAATCGACGATCCCCTGCGAACTGAGGATGCCTAGCGTGGCCATCGTGTGGTGATTGAGTTCGCCCTCGAGACCGTCGGGGATGACTCTCAAGTACGAAGGAATCGCGGCGGAGTCGTGCGTGAGCAGTGCGCTCGAGAGGAACATGCCTTCACGTACGCGCCATTGGGTCACACCGACGGCCTTGCGTCCGTCAACGAAGACCTCCCCCGGGCCAGCGCCAGCGAAACAGACGAGTCGATACGCCGGGTCGCCCTCGAGCGCTCCGCCGTGGAGCGAGATCACTCCTTGCACGAGCGGAGCCAACGCCGCTTTCCACCAAGCGCCCGCCAGCTGCGAGCCGACGTGGACGTCATCGGACCATCGGTCATCGGAGGCGGGAACCCACCAGTCGACCCAGATATCGCCGGGCTGCAAGAGGACGAGACCACCACCGCCGCGACGTCGTCGTATCGGCGTGTCGCCGACGCGACCGGTGTCGAGGATGTCGGTGGACTGACTGCTCCCGAGGACCAGGACTGGTCGTTCTACCTGAACCACCAGCATCAACGGCGACCCCTCGGAGCGCAGTTCGTTGTAGTCGTGGAGTTCAGCGACCGATTCGTTCACGAGGCCCGTGGCAGGTACGGAGCCCACAACGGGTCGGGGTCGGGCAGGTGGCGCCACCGCCACCACGGACCGTCGGGCACGCGCGGCTCGAAGTGCATCCGCCAACCAATCTCTTCGAGCAACCGGTCACCCTTTTGCATGTTGTGATGACGACAGGCCGCGACGACGTTGGTCCATTCGTGTCGACCACCGCGACTGCGCGGTACGACGTGATCAATGGTGTCGGCGTGCTCGAGACAGTAGGCGCACCGATAACTATCTCGGAGCAGCAGCGACCTTCGCGTCAATGGCGGCGTGCGCACCTTCGACGGGAGTTTGACCATGTCGTGCAGGCGCACTATCGCAGGTATCTCGACCACGACACTCGCCGAGCGACAGACACTGGGATGCTCGGGCGTGACGATCGGTTCGGCGCGACCGGCGAGCATCAACACGACCGCACGACGCTCGCTCACGAGTTGTAACGGCTCGAACGTTGCGTTCAGCAACAGAACGCGCGTCACGACCTCTGCCCCTGGGGCTGACGAAGCGCCCACTTCGCGGCCTCGACCATCGACGTCGGCGAGAGCGCGCCAGTGGTGCCGTTCACGGTCACCAAACGAAAGTGCCAGTACGCGGGGTCGGGAAGCGGCAGAAACGGCGCGTGTCGCCCCCATTGATTACGGCGCAGTCGCCACCCCGCTCGTGCCAATGGGACCGACGCAGCGGGATGTCGCAGGAGGTAGCGACCGAGCCCTGGCGCCCACAGCGATCTCATGACGCACCGGCCCACGCCACGAGGGCGGCACCGAGCAACGGACCGTCACCGCCCAGTCCACTTCGTCGAATCTCGAGATGCTGCGAATAGTGCAACTGGGCCATGGCACGCGCCGACTTGTTGGCAACCTCGAAGAACTCATCTCCGAAGCCCAACGCGACCGATCCCGCCACGTAGCACCGGTTGAAATCGAGAACCGACGCGAGCGTGCCCACGGCCCGGCCCACCAGCGTCGCCGTACGCTGACGTGTCGCCTGATCGGCCTGTTGCGCGGGGTGGCCCGTCATCTCTTCGATCGCCCATCCCGACGCTTCGGCTTCGAGACAGCCGAACGCGCCGCACGAGCAGATCCGTCCGTTGGGCACCACATTGAGATGACCTATGTGGCCCGCATTGCCCGAATCACCATTGAGCAGTCGTCCGTCGATCACGAAGCCGCCGCCGACGCCGGTCGACACCACCATGGAGAGATACGAGGAATCGTCGCGCGCCGCTCCAAACGAACCTTCGGCCAAGGCGAGCGAACGTGCATCACCGTCGATGAAGACATCGAGCTCAAGCGCGTCACGAAGCGATTGACGAAGCGGGAAGTTACGCCACGAGGGGATGTTCAGTGGAGAGACCTCGGCGCCGCCGCGGGTCATCGGTCCCGCACAACCCACACCGACGACGATGACGGGCTCTGCGACGAGCACGTCGCGCGCCATCTCAACGATTCCCGCAAAGAGGTCATCGTGGTCATCATCGACGAGTCGCGCACGACGTGAGAGTGTTCCGTCGGCGTGAACAATTGCGGCCTCCACCTTGGTCGCACCAATGTCGAGAGCCAAGCACGGGGGCGCGTTACGCGCTACCCCGGCGAACGTCATTCTCGAGTGCGGCGCTGACGCGACAACCAGTCGCGAAGCGAACTGGTCCGAGGACCATAGTTCGCGCGGGAGTCGTCACCCTGGCCAGAACGTGTGATGTCCTGCCACGATGCACGCCCCATAAGGCGAGCATTGCGCTCGATTACTACTGCGGAGATGAACATGAGGGCCACGCCGACGAGCCCGAGGAGAACCGACGTCGAGAAACAGAGAATGAGAATTAGAAGACCGACCACGAACCCCGCGATTCCCCATCGAACGCGACGTCCGCCGTGGGAGTAGACGTTGGTCTCTCGAACGTTCTTGGCGAAACGCGGATCCTGTTTTGAGAGTGACTCCTCAAGTTCGGCCAGGATTCGCTGTTCATGCTCTGAGAGGGGCATCGCGTCTCCTTCCGATCCATCCTTGACCCATAGTAGTTACTCCCACATTGCGCTCGCACGTCACTTTTGGCCAGATTGCCACCCTAAATTGGATTCGTTCTGAGGAGTCAATTGCCACAAGCGCCGCTTCGAGTCGCCATGATCTGCACCGGCAACATCTGCCGCTCCCCGATGGCTGAGGTCGTGCTCGCTCACCTGGTCGACGCCGATCCGTCGCTTCGTGGTCGCGTCGAGGTCACGAGCGCGGGCACCGCGAATTGGCACGTGGGCGCCGCGATGGACCCTCGAGCTCGTGACGCCCTCGACCGAGCGGGCTTTTCAAGAGAGGGTTCGCCCGCGGCCTTCGCCGACCGGGCGTACCTCGATCGTCACGATATCGTCGTGACGATGACCCGTGAACACGCCAGTGACGTCCGACGTCGTCTCTCGAACGACACGACCCAAGTCGTGCTCCTGCGCAATCTTCTTGACCCGGGCAAGAACCTCGACCTCGCCGAT
>Ga0182030_10025272_pt1 | contig 10838 bp, 8 predicted proteins | sample 812S3MmetaG_FD_121299 | JGI IMG/M metagenome (GOLD analysis project Ga0182030, IMG submission 121299) | Permafrost microbial communities from Stordalen Mire, Sweden - 812S3M metaG (Illumina Assembly) | ecosystem: Environmental > Terrestrial > Soil > Wetlands > Permafrost | place: Sweden... | reverse complement strand
TTTTGCCGACATCCGCACGGTGATGAGCGAGATGGGCAAGGCGATGATGGGAACGGGCGAAGCCGAAGGCGCACGACGTGCCATCGATGCTGCGGAGGCCGCAATTTCGAATCCGCTTCTGGACGAAGTTTCGCTTAAGGGCGCACGGGCGATGCTGATTAACATTACAGCTGGCATGGACATCGCCCTTTTTGAAGTCGATGAAGCGGTGAACCGCGTTCGCTCCGAGGTCGACCCGGATGCGAATGTGATCTTTGGTTCGACCTTCGATCCAACAATGGAAGGTCGCTTGCGGGTTTCAGTGGTTGCAACCGGAATCGACGCCGGCTCCGCAACCCAGCAGCAGCCAGTACGCCAACCGACTTTGGACGTTATCCGGGGCGGCGTGGATGGTCCCGCGCGTAAGTCGTCGTTGGGAAGTTTCGCGGCAATGAGCGCCGCAGCGCCGATCTGGCCGGCTGCGTCTGTCGGTGCGATGTCGCAGCCGATCACGTTGACCGCGACCGCACAGCAACTTGAGCCAATAGCCATAGAGATGGTGGTAGCCCCGGAAGCGATCGAAGTCGCCGCGATCGAAACTAGCCTTGAACCAGCACTGGGCCTGGTGACCGTCGCACCTGCTCCCATTGCTGCTCAGACTGCATCCATCGTAGCTCCTGAACCCGCTCAAGAAAGCTTCATTCCTGCGCGCCCTGTAGAGCAGGCTACCAGACAGGCCACGCATCAACAGTACGCGCCGCAACCGGCTCAGCCGTCGACGGAAAAAAAGCGCGGCTACAGCCTCTTCGAACGCGTTACCGGGGCAGCGCGGCGCGCTGAAAACGGTGCGGCACAGGCGTCGCCACAGCCGCAACGCGCAATACCGACGCTCGGAACAGGAACCCCGGCGCGTGCACACTCTCCCGAGAGCAGCATGCCTCTCGCCAGTCAAGCGCGCCTCGGTATCGACGCAGCGGCGCGTCCGAAGGCATCCACGCCGGAAGACGATTTATTAGAAATACCGGCGTTCTTGAGGCGTCAAGCGAACTAGTCGGGCTTTTCCAATAGTGACATCAAAGGGCGCCATAAGGTGCCCTTTTTTGTTTCCCCCAACTTCGGGGAAATGCCCTTTTATCGGCGACTTCTCACCCATCAATCAGATGGATCTCATATCGCCGTAACAATCGGTAACAAGAAGTGATTTGCTGCGTTGCGAGAAAATTCATAGGTCATATATCACCCAGGGCGAAAAATTCGCTCTAATGAGAATTAGTGGCCGTTATGAGTGATATGACTACCGTGGGAACCCGCCAGAAGACGCTCAAGACCCGCATTAGTTGCAGCGGTGTAGGGCTCCATTCTGGACGCCGAGTTACGCTTACGATAGGCCCGGCAGCGATCGATTCCGGTATTCGCTTCAAGCGAATCGACCCCGCAGGTCAGGGAGCAATGATTCCCGCGCGCTGGGATCATGTTGTAGACACCAAGCTTTGCACTGTCGTCGGCAACGCCGATGGTGTCGTGGTTGGCACGATTGAGCATTTGATCGCCGCTTTTTCTGGCCTCAATATCGACAACGCAACAATCGAAATCGACGGACCAGAAGTACCGATCATGGACGGGAGCGCTGATGCGTTCGTATTTCTGATTGAGTGTGCGGGTATTATCGAGCAATGCGCAACTCGTCGACGTATCCGTATTCTAAAGCGAATTTCAGTAGGCAACGAGCAAGCGAACGTTGCCCTAACGCCTGCGCCGTTTGCATCTCTCGATTTTGCACTTGATTTCCCGAATCCAACCATCGGTCGACAGGAAAAATCAGTCCGGTTGGTAGAGAGTGCCTTTAAGCGCGAACTATCCCGCGCCCGAACTTTCGGTTTCGCAGACGAAGTTGAACTGTTGCGCAAGGCAGGTCTCGCGCGAGGCGGCTCCCTTGATAATGCAATCGTGATCGGCGCGGACCGCGTCCTCAATCGGGAAGGTTTGCGCTATGGCGACGAATTTGTCCGCCACAAGATGCTGGACGCCATGGGTGATCTGTATCTTGCCGGAGCTCCCATCGAGGGCCGTTTTTGGGGCGCACGTTCTGGCCACGCTCTCAATAATAAACTACTCCGAGCACTCTTCGCCGATACCGACGCCTGGAGCTATGTCGACGACGTGATCGCCCCAACCGAATGGAGCGATGCAGAAATACGCCAGGCCACGGCCTGATTAGCCGTTTGTTGATCTTCCCTATCCGAGAATCGCATCTACCATTGCCGTGCCGGTACATCCCCGTGCTATAGAAATCGGATGGACCGTTTTCTTCGGCCGTTCGCGTCATTCGGATTCGCCATGACCGTCTGCTCCCGCCTTCTGTGCATGCTCCCGCTGCGTGCCTACCTTACTGTCGTAGCGCTTGCGCTATCCTTTACGCTTGTCGGGTGTGCTGCCGACGATAATCCCCTCAAGGGAGATCGCTCAGTCAGTGAGCTTTACAAGGCTGGCATGGACCAGATGAAGGATGAGAACTACGGCACGGCAGCAAAAATTTTCGATGCGGTCGAGCAACAGCACCCCTACTCCGTCTGGGCAACGCGCGCCCAACTAATGGCCGCTTACGCAGATTATGAGGGATTGCGGTATGACGACGCGATAGACGCTCTTACTCGGTTTATCGAACTGCATCCGGGAAACCCTCATGTCGATTACGCCTACTACATGCGGGCGCTTTGCTACTACGAGCAGATTGCTGACATTCGACGCGATCAGCGTGCAAGTCAGCAAGCCTATGAAGGCTTCAACGATGTCATTCGACGTTTCCCCGATACCGCCTATGCACATGATGCCGTTTACAAGCTAGACCTCACACGGGATCACCTAGCCGCTAAAGAGATGGATATCGGCCGTTGGTACGAAAACCAGGGCAATTACATCGCGGCTGTAAATCGATTTAAGACCGTGGTCGATCGCTTCCAAACCACAAGCCATGTGCCAGAAGCATTGGAGCGGTTGGTGGAATGCTATCTTGAGCTAGGACTAAAGCCGGAAGCGCAAAAGTCCGCCGCTGTTCTCGGCTTTAACTATCCTAACTCCGATTACTACAAGCAAGCCTATGGGTTGATGACCCCGGGTGCAGATATCACCCATCCGGATGACAAGGGCTTAGTGACCCGCGTCTGGGATTCTCTCTTCTACTAGCCAGCGTAGAGATGCTCGCCGGTCTTTCGATCCGCGATATCGTCCTGATCGATCGTTTATCGCTGTCTTTTTCTCCCGGATTGACAGTCCTGACGGGCGAAACTGGGGCTGGAAAGTCTATCCTGTTAGACGCGTTGGCGCTCGCCTTGGGTGAGCGCGCCGATGGGAATCTGATCCGACATGGCGCAAGCCAAGCGGCGGTTAGCGCCGAATTTCATCTGCCAGACAATCATGCGGCGTTCGCTATCTTGGCCGAGCAGGATTTGCCTTCCGAGGACCAACTTGTGATCCGTCGCACGCTTGGCAGCGATGGGCGCAGCCGGGGTTTCGTCAACGACCAGCCCGTTTCCATCGCGCTCTTGCGGCGGCTTGCGGAAACCTTGGTCGAAATTCATGGGCAGTTTGAGACACACGGGCTGTTTGATCAGCAGACTCACCGCTTGTTGCTAGACGCATACGGCGGCCTGGCTCAGCAGGCTGACGAAACCCGCCAAGCGTGGCATCTATGGTCCGAAGCGAAAGCGGCTCTGTCCCAACTCATGACCGACTCTGAAGCCGCAATAGCCGAAGAGGCTTACCTTCGCGACGCCCTGGTCGAACTGGACCAATTATCTCCCAAATTCGAAGAAGAGGCTTCACTTGTCGAAGTCCGATTACGACTTCAGCACAGGGAAAAGCTGCTCGATGCACTCAGCACTGCGCAACGAGAACTGGCAGGTGATCGCGGTGCCGAATTATCGCTTTCACTTGCTCGTCGTGCATTAGATCGGGTTGCCGATCGCGCCGGCGGAGCCTTCGATCAGATTATCGCTTCTTTGGATAGCGCTGCTATCGAAATAGGTGAAGGTTTGGCCGCACTCGATACGGCAGCAGCAGAGTTCGAAAACGAGAGCCAAGACTTGGCCAGTGTTGATGACCGCCTTTTTGAGTTGCGCCGTGTGGCGAGGCGGCATGGGGTTCAGGTAGAGGAGTTGGCCAAACTGCGCGAATCGTTAGCGGAAAAGTTCGCGGCGATTGAGAATCATGAAGAGCGCACCACTACCGCTGTGCGTCGTGCGGGCGAACATCGGGCCAAATATGTCGCAATCGCAACATCTCTGACTGCCGCACGACGCACCACGGCGGAAAGGTTGGACACAGCGGTTTCACGGGAACTGAAACCACTAAAGCTAGACCGAGCCCGCTTTAGCACGGAAGTTGCGGAACTAGACGAGCGCGAATGGGGGGACACAGGTGCAAATCGTATTGCCTTCACCGTTGCAACAAACCCAGGCCAACCGCCCGGTCCGCTCGCCAAAATAGCTTCCGGCGGTGAGCTGGCGCGCTTTATGTTGGCACTCAAGGTCGTGCTAGCCCGTGCCTCAGCGATCCCCGTGCTGGTATTCGACGAAGTCGACAGTGGGATCGGAGGTGCAACAGCGGACGCCGTGGGAGAGAGGCTCTCGCGTTTGGCCAAGACCCGACAGGTCCTAGTTGTCACTCATAGTCCTCAGGTTGCTGCCCGCGCTGATCACCATTGGCAGGTTCGAAAGGTGATGAAGGAAGGGGCGATGACGACCGAGGTAATCACTCTGGATGAAACTGGCCGACGCGAAGAAGTCGCACGAATGCTATCGGGGGCAGAAGTAACTGCCGAAGCCCGCGCCGCCGCGTCGCGGCTAATAGATCGCCCCAATGCAGGTGCGGAAGCGTGATGTTAAAGGAAGAAAATGCCCGGTCCGTCGCTGGACTGAGCTTCGCCGAAGCAACAAGCGAAATCGCCAATCTATCCGCGCAGATGCAGCAGGCGGATGCTGCATACTATCAGCAAGATATGCCTATTATGAGTGACGCGGACTACGATTCGCTTCGCCTGCGGATCGAGGCTCTCGTTGCGCTATTTCCAGAATTGGAACGAGACGACAGTCCGACCAAGCGGGTTGGAGCAGCGCCTGCGCAGGGCTTTCGGAAAGTTCGTCATGCTGTTCCTATGCTATCGCTCAGCAACGCTTTCTCAGACCTGGATGTCGAGGAATTTGTTGATCGGGTTCGCCGTTTCCTTGGCATCCCAGCCGATACTGCAATTGCCTTTGTCGCTGAACCCAAAATAGACGGATTGTCCTGCGCCCTGACCTATGAAAGAGGCCGCTTAGTTCTTGCAGCGACGCGCGGGGATGGCGAAGAAGGGGAGGATGTAACAGCCAATGCCCGACAAGTCGGCGATATTCCCGAAAAGCTAGAAGGAGACGATTGGCCCGACATTATGGAGATTCGGGGCGAGGTCTATATGGAACGGGATTCATTCACGGCTATGAATGCTCGCCGGGAGGAAGCCGGACTTCCCCTTTTTGCAAACCCTCGCAACGCTGCTGCGGGCAGTCTGCGTCAACTCGATGCCCGGGTCACAGCCGAACGGCCGGTTCGCTTCTTTGCATATGCCTGGGGTCGCCATTCTGAAAAGCTGGGCGAGACGCAAAGTACAGTCCGCCAACGGTTTGCTCGCTGGGGACTGCGACTGAACGAGCCAACCGCGAAAGTGATGGATGCGGCAGGCTTGCTAGGCCACTACAGTCACATCCAAGAAATTCGCCCGGACCTTCCGTTCGATATAGACGGAGTAGTTTACAAGGTAGACCGGCTAGATCTTCAGGAGCGCTTAGGTTTTGTGAGCCGTGCTCCTCGCTGGGCGATCGCTCATAAATTTCCTGCCGAGCAAGCTCGAACAGTTTTGGAGAAAATCGAGATTCAGGTTGGCCGCACCGGGGCGTTAACACCGGTCGCGCGACTGCTTCCAATCACAGTCGGGGGAGTGGTCGTATCAAATGCAACGTTGCATAACGAAGATGAAATCCGCCGCAAGGACATTCGAGTCGGTGACACGGTAATCATTCAGCGAGCAGGCGATGTTATCCCTCAAGTCGTCAGCATCGTACCGGACCGGCGGCCAAAATATGCCGAACCCTACGTTTTTCCCGACAAGTGCCCAATATGCGGCAGCAACGCAGTTCGCGATGAAGGCGAGGTAGTCCGTCGCTGCACGGGTGGGTTGATTTGCGCCGCTCAGGCGGTCGAGCGGCTTCGTCATTTCGTATCGCGCAACGCGTTCGACATCGAGGGAATGGGCGACGAAAACATCAAGCTTTTATATGATGGCGGGCTCGTCAGGTCGCCGCCCGATATCTTCCATTTGAAGAACCGCGAAGAGAATGTGAAGCGACTGGTAGTTCAACGCCGCGAACAACAAGCAGCGGCGCGCCTGACTGCTAAAGGGGCTTCAGAACAAACTGCAAAAGCTGCGAAGAAGAACCCACCAGAGTTCAAAGATGTCGCGAACCTGCTTGCGGCAATCGAGTCGCGACGTCATGTCGGGCTCGACAGATTCATCTTTGGGCTAGGCATTCGCCACGTCGGGGAAACCACGGGCAGGCTTTTAGCGCGCTCGTATGGCACTTTGGATCACTTCGTCGAGGAGATGGAAAAGGCAGGCGATCGCACATCGCCAGCATGGACGGAACTCCTGTCGATTGATGGAATCGGAACTGTTGTCGCTGAAGCGATCACAGAATTCTTTGCCGAGCCACATAACCGCGCGGTGATCGACGCATTGAAGACTGCGGGAGTAGATCCCCATCCCTTGGAAAGACAAGAAACGAACTCGCCCGTTGCCGGTAAAACGGTCGTGTTTACGGGCACGCTTGAAACAATGACCCGCCCTGAAGCCAAGGCGCGCGCCGAAGCGCTCGGCGCAAAGGTCGCCGGGTCTGTGTCCAAAAAAACGGATTTTGTTATCGCCGGGGAGGATTCCGGCTCAAAGCTTAAGACAGCTCGAGCGCTGGGCGTGACGGTTCTGACAGAATCTGAATGGCTGACGCTGATCGGGACTGGATAAGCTACCTATGAGGACACTTCTGTTAAGGTTCGTGTCCCACACTTAAAGCAGCCTGTAGAAGGTCCGGCTAGGTCGTTCTGAGTTAGCCTGATAGAGTGGAAAGCCGTCTTAGGATTGAATACTTGGCGGAGCATATGACAGAGATTACGCTCGGCCGGTTATGGAGGCGGCAACATTGAGCACAGACGAATTTATCCGTATCGGCGACGCTGCTCGTCTCCTGGCGTTTCACCTGGGCCAGCGCTTTGGCTCAAATGGACACGCTCATTTGGGAACAGCCCGCGAGAAGCTTCTTAATGCCGCGAAGGAGGGCGAATTTCCGATTATCGCGGGAACTGAATCCTGGTCAGTAACGGCGTCGTTCCCCCTACCGGCCGAATGCGTGCATGGTCTACATACCGGCAATATCGACTGGGACGACAGCATATTCGATGCGTCTTCCGATACCCCTGTAGCGGCGACTGCCGCGATTCAACAATTGCACTCGGGCCCAGCGGTACTTTGGGTTCCGTTTGCCGGCGTTACAGTTAGCTTTGGTATTGATGCACAAACGGTCGGACGGTGGAATCGGCGTTGAGTTTCTGATACCGACCGCCGCCGTCTATCGGCGACGCCAAGTCTTTCGCGTCGTCTTTTCAGACAGGCGCGTTAGATAACTCGCTATCCATCTCTCCGCATCCGATTCAGTCGGAAAACTTTTTACCGTGGTGGGAAAACTGTCCGGTATCGTAATTTCTATTCCGTAGGATTTGTCTTCCAGAAGGAATATACGAAAGCTTGTCGCGGAGGCTGGTTCTGCAATACTCATTTTGGTTATATGGTGTCGCTGACGCTCCAGCGCCACCATAACCTGGGATGTTATCAAAATACATAACAGACGCCGGTCGCCCTCTTGAACCCGTTGCTTCCCGCCCTCGATTCGGGCACTTCTTCTCAATGATGAGCCATATAGAACCAGGTGTTTTCGTACGCCACGATCCTCAGGCTCAGCCGGCACCCGTAATATTCGACAGTCCACACAGCGGCGCCGAGTATCCCGCTGATTTTCGCTACGCCTGTCCGTTCAATCTATTACGGCAAGCCGAAGATGCTCATGTCGATGAGCTGTTTGATGCAGCCCCCCGAATGGGTGCGACACTTATCGCCGCCTTATTTCCGCGCAGCTATATAGACGTCAATCGCGGCATCGAAGACATAGATCAGCAGTTGCTCGATCAACCTTGGCCGGGTCCGGTTTCGACCAGTGACCGAGCGCGTGTGGGAATGGGCCTTGTAAGACGCGTCTGCAAACCAGGAGTTGCTCTTTACGATCGCAGATTATCCGTAGCTGAAATTCGAAATCGCATTGACCGCTATTACCGCCCCTATCATGAGGCTGTTGCTAACGCGATCATCGAGGCCGGCGGACGGTTCGGCGCAGTCTGGCATGTGAACTGTCACTCGATGCCCTCGTCTCGCGGGGCCCGCGTTGCCGTCGCGGGTTGGGAAAGGGCCGATTTCGTGCTGGGTGATCGCGACGGAACAACCTGCAGCTTAGGATTCCGTCTTCTGGTCCAAGGAATCCTCGAACAACTAGGCTATGATGTACGCATCAACGATCCGTACAAGGGGGTCGAGTTGGTACGCCGGTTCGGCCAACCTAATTTAGGTCGACATTCATTGCAGATCGAAGTCAATCGACGACTGTATATGAACGAAGAAACGCTTGAGAAAACTGACGGTTTCGATCGGCTCAAAGGAGATATGGACACGCTGTGTAGCGCGATCACAGCCTATGCCCGCGATCAATTGACAGCTGCCGCAGCAGACTAAGCCTCCGAAACCGTTCGGGTTAGGTTGACGTGCCGAAAACCTCCGGCCAAGCACTTACAAGCGCAGCATCTAAATCGGCCATCTCGATGTCGACCCCCAAAGCCTTGAGTGACGTAACCCCATGTTCCCGGATCCCGCAAGGGACGATCCCTGAATAGTGCGATAGATCGGGTGCGAGATTGATTGCCACACCGTGATAGGTGATCCAACGACGTACCCGAACACCAATCGCGGCGATTTTGGCCTCAGTTCCTTTAACACCACCGTGACGGCCCATATCGACCCAAAGTCCGACTCTGCCTGATCTTCGATCGGCAGCAACGCCGAATGTTGCCAGGGACCGCATGATCCAGCTTTCCAAGTCCGCTACATAAGCGCGAATATCAGGATTGCGACGCTTTAGATTGAGCATCACGTAAGCCACGCGCTGGCCGGGTCCATGATAGGTCAACTGGCCGCCACGGCCAGTTTCATAGACCGGAAAACGTGGGTCCAAAAGATCTGAAGCTTTGGCGCTGGTTCCCGCAGTATAAAGGGGCGGATGCTCGATTAACCAGACCAGTTCGCCGAGGTCCCCTTCGTGAATCGCTGCGACACGTGCCTCCATTTGAGCTACGGCTTGGTCATAAGGCACAAAATCCTCTGCCATATGCCACTCAACTGCCGGCATCGGACCCGATTCGAACACAAAGTTGCTTCTCAATCTTTTGCTTTCCGTAATCCGCCGGGCGAAGCTGTAACGTATTGCGTTGCAATACTAGATGGTATTTCTCCCAACGGAGGGCCATAGGTTCGCAGCGTTAGTTTTTGGCGTCTCTTTTCCGAACGGGTTGTTTGATTTGGTCTCACCAGTTCCTACACGCGACGATGATCGCAAACACGAGGTCCTTGGCCCGAAAGCGTTATCGAACATTCATGGTGTTGAAACGGCGCTATCTCTCAAGCTGCTTATTGGTTTGGCCGCCAACAAAGGGCCAGCCGGCCGCATAATACGAACTCTACTCCCGGCTGCGCTTGCACTCATTGGTCTTTCGGGCACATTACTGCTCGTCGGACACCGTGCTGGAATGATTGGAATCGCTGTCGGCGCGGGTGTCTTTGCGGTGATTAATACAGCGATCGTTACCGTCGCAATATTGTGGTGCGCTCTGTTGCTACACAGGGAGCAGCTGAGACGCAGTGTGATGCAGGAACATATTCAGCACCACTCGTTGGCCGACTCATTAACCGGGCTAGCCAATCGTGGATTTTTTTTGGAGCAACTGGCACGGCGAGCTGCTTTGGCCGACAGGCGCACCAGCGTACCTTTTGCTGTTTGTTGCCTGGAAATTGATGGATTCGACCGAATCAATGAAGTATCCGGCGAGGAAGTTGGCAATCAAATTCTGGTTAAAGTCGGAGATATCGTTCGTGATTGCGTGCGGGCAAGCGATCTCGTGGCTCGGTTGGACGGGGCCAAGTTCGGAATCCTGTTGGAGGAAATCGCGGATGCGAAGGATATCCAAATATTAGCGCAACGTATCGTGTCTACCGTTCCTCATACACTTGCAGATTCCGGTACCGATACTCCAGTCAACGTCAGTATCGGAATTGTGGTCCAATCCTCAGGGCAGGAGTTACCAAGCGATATGATCCGAGAAGCCGATGCCGCATTGCTTCAGGCAAAAAGAGGAGGCCCCGGCCGATTTGAGCTCACGGCATTTGCGGTATAGCAATCGATGCGCATTGACGCGGGTCAGCGAAGGCCTTTAGAACAGCGCTCCCGCATGGTCGACCCCCGCATCAGTGGAAAACACTGATTTCGCCGGGATGGAGAGGTGGCAGAGCGGTTGATTGCACCGGTCTCGAAAACCGGAGTACCTGCAAGGGTATCGGGGGTTCGAATCCCCCCCTCTCCGCCAGCTGGCACTGTTTTTATTGATATTGTTGGAACATCACGAAGGGCTTTGTCAGGCCAAAATTGCAGGGCGTCCTCAGAACCGCTAGCGTCGGCGAA
>Ga0182030_10025271_pt1 | contig 10838 bp, 9 predicted proteins | sample 812S3MmetaG_FD_121299 | JGI IMG/M metagenome (GOLD analysis project Ga0182030, IMG submission 121299) | Permafrost microbial communities from Stordalen Mire, Sweden - 812S3M metaG (Illumina Assembly) | ecosystem: Environmental > Terrestrial > Soil > Wetlands > Permafrost | place: Sweden... | reverse complement strand
GACGATGTGGTAGAAGGTGCTTGCCTTGGAGGGTTCCCGGGTAAAAGTGTCGTCGGCCCGCAAGACTTCGTGCCAAAGTCCGGCCGCCTCGAAATCGAGGTAGCGCAGCAGGCCCCGAATCGACTGGCTCAACTTCTCGCATGCCGAGCTCGCCTGCTGCTTAGACGCGGCGCAACTCAACATGCTGCACCAAGCCTTGACGCGTTCGGTCTGCGGCCACAGTTTGGCGGACGCATCCTTGGGCCTCATGTCGTCCCAAAGCTCGTTGAATACAACGCCTCTTATGGGGTCCACGCCCGACTGTTCACCCACGTTCACCAGCTGAGCCGCTGCGGCGTAGCACGCTTGGCGCTGTGCCTCAGGACAATGTCGCACCGCCGTCCATTGCATCATCAGCGACGCCCATTCGAATTGATGACCCGGTTCGACGATGCGGCCACGGTCGTCCGGCATCGGGCGCCACGACTCATCGAAGAACTCGCGCAGCACCCCGGTTCGTGCATCCACGAAACGGGTCAAGCATAGATCGCACAGTTCGTTCGCCAAAATAAGCCACGGGGCCTGCTCGATGGGGGAGTGCTCCGTGCTTTCGATCCAGGCCAGAGCGGCCTCGAACAAATGCATATGTGGGTTCGACTTCAGCGGCAGGCTTGGCGGCCTGCTTTCGTCGAAGCCGCCGTTGGATTTCCCCCAACCCCGGCGCAGCAACTCCAGGCAGGTGCTCGCCGTCTCATAAGTAGGGTATTCCTGCGACAGCTCGCCGTGCACTCTCGCCAGCGAGAACAAATAAAAAGCATATTCGTATAAATCGAAGCTACCGCTGGGCAACGCTGTGTGCGCATCGATCGCGACATGAAAATGTCCATCGCTTCGTTTCAAGCGCGAAAACAAGAACTCGCAGCCATGACGCGCCGGATCAGGTTGTGTCGCCTGCCAACCTAGCCGGCGCCCTGCATCGAATACGAACATCTGTCGTGCCACGACGCGCCCGCGTCGAATCGGCCCGTACGGCTCGTAGGGGCGGCCTTCAGTACCGACGGCGAGGGTTTCGAAATAGCCGCCCAACGTCCTATCGACTCCATGACTTTCCCACAGAGGCAGGGCATCCTCGCGCAGCCAGCGCAGCAACCGGTCTCGCAATTGAAGTAAGCGGGAAAGATCTGGCGGTGGGACGGGGTACATGGGGATCCATTATAAAACGGGCCGCTCGCAGCGGCCCGTTGTGACTCTCCCAAGCAGATCTCTTGCTAGGATTTGTGCTCCGACTTCCACTTCTCCACCGCAGCCATGGTGTTCTCGACATGCTTGTCCGGATTGAGCGCAGTGTATTCGTAAATGATCTTGCCATTGGGTGCGATCACGTACGAAGTACGATTTGCGTATTCCGGCTTGACGGCGAGCACCGCGTCGTATTCCTTGGTGATTTTTTGATCGGCATCGGACGCTACCGCAAACTTATTGCGGCAGTCGCTCACCGAAAATTTGTTGAGCGTGTCGATGTTGTCATGCGAAACCCCGATCACCGTCGCCCCGAGAGCTTTGAACTTGTCGGTGGCTTCGGCGAAATTATGCGCCTCGACGGTGCAACCTGGGGTGAAGGCCGCCGGATAAAAATACAGAACCACGGGCCCTTTCTTCAACGCATCGGCGAGAGAAAATGTGAACGGCTGGCCGGCGAGCGTCGCCTGAGTGGTGAAGTCGGGTGCTTGGACACCGGGGGCGAGTGCCGCGTACAACGGCGCGGTCAATACCACACTGCCCAGGGCAAGAATCATTAAACGCTTCATGGTACGAATTCCTTTTAAGCTGAATTAGCTCGCGTAAAGTCTGCGCCATCCCCCTGGGGGTCGCAAGCGGCCTTGGACGGCGCGCGTGACTGCAGCGTGGACGCGTGCCATTACGCGTCAAAGCGTGCTCCTGGATACCAGCAGCACCCCGGCACAAATCAACGCAATGCCGAAAACCTTCGGCATGGTCAACGACTCGCCGAGCCACAGCGCCGACACTGCGGCCACCACCACATAACCGAGCGACAACATCGGGTAGGCCACGCTCACAGGCGCCTTGGACAATGCCGCGATCCAAACGCAGACGCTGGCCGCATAGCACATCATTCCGGCCCAAAAAGGCGCGCTGAAGGCCAACACGCCGACGCTGCGCAGCAGCGTGTCGCCGTTGAACACCGTGAAAGAGCTAAGCGGACGCGTCGCGGTCTTCAGCAGCAGCTGCGCCGCGGCGTTCATGCCGACGCCCGTGAGAATCAGCAACCATGTCACCGGCGTCATTGACGCGCCGCCACGAGCCGATCGGCGCTGCGGCCGATCACCCTGAGGGCGAGGCCCTGACTCTGCAGTAGTTCGAACATTGATGGCTCCATGATGGCAAAGGCCTGCGGCGCCGCCGACCACAACGGCGCGAAGTGCTCCAGATCCGCTACGGCAGCGCCGGGGTCTTTCTTCAGTCCGTACTCCAGTTCGCCGCGAAAGCGAACTGGCGTCACTGTCCGCTGCAAATAGAACTCAAGCGACTGATCGTAGGTCGCGATACTGTAAATCGGCGCTTGACGCTCGTCCTGTGGAATCGCCGCCGCCAGCGCGGCGCCGGAATAGATGGGTGCCACCGCGACCGCCGCGGCATCGAGTAGGATCCACGCCAGGCACCACCCGACGCCGAGAAACATGGCGGCGCGGGTGGCATCGCGAGTTCCCTGCATCAGCACGAATGCCCCCGACACCGACAACAATGCCGCGATCTTCGCGGCGGCCTTCGACAGCGGTAGAAAGTATTCGGCGCGCGACGACGCAGCCACGAGCTGCGGCCAATGCAGGCTCGCTGCACAGAGCGCCACGCCGGCCAACAACGTGAATATCGCTGTAATCAGGCAATCGCGCTGCAACGCCTCCGGCGATGACAACGCGATCAGCAACGCCAGGACCGGCATGATGGGCAGGATGTAGGGCATCAGCTTGGAATCCGACAAGGAGAAGAACACCAGCACGAACACCACCCAGGTCCAGAGGAACGAGCGCGCATCGAAGCCCTCGACGCGCTCACGGCGCCACCCATTGGCCACGACGCGCAACGCAGACAGCGTCCATGGCGCGCTTCCCGCCAGCAGCACCGCGATGAAGAACCACCAGGGCTCGACGCGTTGCGCGATCGGCGTCAGGTAGCGCGCCACGTGTTCGTGCACGAAATAAAATTCCAGGAAATTGCCATCGCGGCGCGCTGCCAGCCAATGCCACGGCACCGCGATGACCAGGAACAGCGGCACCCCCAGCGGCAGCTGCAAGCGCCGCCACGCGGAAAAATTGCGGGTCCAGAGCGAATGTATGATCAGCACCGCCGCCGGGATGGCCGCGGCGACGATGCCCTTGCTCATCACCCCGAGGGCCGCGGCGCCCCATGCCAGCAACATCCAACGCCGCGAGGCGCGGGGCGGTGCTCCGTGAGGCTGCCTAGCGCTTTCTTCGCGCTGCGCGAACAGGAAGCCCGTCATGCTCAAGGTCAGGTAGAACGTCAGGCCCATGTCCAGGGTCAGCAGATGCCCGAGCGTCGCAAATATCAACATGCCGGCGAGTATCGCCGCCGCGCGCCACGCGGCGCGCTCGCCACCTTGCGCACGGGCCATCAGCCACACCAAAGCGACGGTGCCCAGGGCGCACAGTGCGCAATACAGACGCGCCGCAAACTCGGTTGTTCCGAACACGCGATAGCTCAGTGCGGTGGCCCAGTATTGCAATGGCGGCTTCTCGGCGTACACCAGTCCGTTTAAATGCGGAATGACCCAATCACCGTCGGCCAGCATCTCGCGCGGGATTTCCGCGTAGCGCCCCTCGTCGGGATTGAACAGCGGCCGGATGCCGAGTCCTGCCAACCACAAACAGGCCAGCATCAAGGCCAATCCTCGATACAGCCAGCGTTGCCTGTGCCTGAGCGCGGGCTCGCTCACGGGGGTGCAGCGATCGGCGCGGCCTGCATGGGCGCCTGCAGGGCCAACAGCCCGGAGCGTCCCGCCACCTGACCCATGATCACCGACTGCCGCGGCAATGTCTGCGCCATGACGTGCGCATGCAAATCTCCCATGCAGGAAATCTGTGCTCCCGCCGCACGCCATTTTTGCAGCAAGGCGTCGAACGCGCCGAGCAACAACAGGCCTTCCAGCTCGGCGTGCAACGTGAACACCTGGGGATGGCCGCCGCCGGCCTGCGCCAGCGAGCGCTCGTACACCGCCTGGGCTAGGTTGGTTTCGTCGATGCCGTCACGTCCCAGCAACTCGTCAAACGTGGGCAACGTCGTCGGCAGCTGCAGGCAAGATGAACCGCCACCCTCGAGCAGCGGCCAGAACGGCGTGCGCCCGCGGGTGTCGCTGGCGAAATCCAAAGCGTATTCGCGCTCCAGCTCCAGACCGTAGGCGTTGATCTGCCAGCCGGCGGCAGCATGGGTCTTTGGCGCAAAACCGAACACTTGTTGGAAGGCTTGCATGCCGCGTTCGAACTCGGTCCGGGTCCACTGCGCCGACGCGTTCGCGACATAGTCCTGCCAGCGCACATGATCGAACGTGTGCAGCCCCACTTCGAAGCCGGCATCGTGCACGCCGCGCATCACCGCACCAGCCTGGCGGCCGATGTGCGGACCCGGCAGCAGCACGCCGTACATCAGGGTCTTTATGCCGTAATGCTTGATGACGGAGGTGCGCGCCACCTTCTGCGCGAAGCCCTTGCGAAACACGCGGCGCAGTGCGCGCCCGGTGTTGTCGGGACCCACTGAAAAATAAAATGTCGCGTCCAGATCGTGCTTCTTCAACAGCGCGGTCAAGCGCGGCACACCCTCGCGCGTGCCGCGCAACGTATCCACATCGACCTTCAGGCCGATGCGCGTGTTCTCAAGCATCGCGCGACAACAGCGCCGAAGCGGACGGCAGACTGTGGGCGTAGGAATCGAAAATGGCGTTGAGTGCGGCGCGCATGTCGGTCTTCGGTATCCAGGCGAGTTCCGCCGTGGTGTTCTTGATGGACGGCAGCCTGGCCGGGATATCCGCATAACCCTTGCCGTAGTAGGCCACCGCGGAGGTGTCTACCAGCGTAGTGTTGCGTGCCGTGGGCGCATATTCGGGCCGGGACATTGCGATCTCCAGCATCATCTGCGCCAGCTGGCGAATCGAATAGAGATTATGCGGATTGCCGATGTTGTAGATCTTGCCGTCGGCAATACCCTGCGGATTGTCGATGATCTTCGTCAGGCATTCCACCGCATCGTCGATGAAGGTGAACGCACGGGTCTGCGTACCACCCTCCACCAGTTTGATCGGCTCACCGCGCACGATGTGACCTAAGAATTGCGTGAGCACCCGCGAGCTGCCTTCCTTCGGATCATCCATGCTGTCGAGGCCCGAGCCGATCCAATTGAAAGGGCGGAACAATGTAAACTGCAGGCCCTTTTGTCCATATCCCCAGATGATCCGGTCCAAAAGCTGCTTCACGCAGGAATAGATCCAGCGTTGCTCGTGAATCGGCCCGAGCACTAGATTGGTGGTGTCCGAATCGAATTCCTTGTCGCGGCTCGCGCCGTACACTTCCGAGGTGGACGGGAATACCACGCGTTTTTTGTATTTGACGCAGTGGCGAATGATGGGCAGATTGGCCTCGAAATCCAGTTCGAATACGCGCAGCGGCTCGCGCACGTAGGTCGCGGGCGTGGCAATCGCCACCAGCGGCAGCACCACGTCGCACTTACGCACGTGATATTCGACCCATTCGAGATTGATGGTGATGTCGCCTTCGACGAAGTGAAAGTTCGGGTTGCCGAGCATGGTGGCAACGCGCTCGGACTGCAGATCCATGCCGTATATATGCCAATCGGTATGCGCCAGAATATATTTGCTCAGATGGTGCCCAATGAATCCATTGACACCGAGAATGAGGACGTTTTTCACGATGGAACCACCTTCGAGCCTTGCCGATAATTCAGCCGAGCGCCAGCGGTTGCTGCGCCAGCGCCGGCGGGACATGATTCTGCGCCACAGGCTGCCCATTTACGGCCAATTGCAGAATCTTAAGGCGCCGCTCGTCGCAACAATCGGCGTACCAAGCACCATCTTGGCTGTATAGGCAGGGTTGCGAGCCCGGATATTTGATCGATCCGGGGTCCAGACGCGTTTCGAGAATGGCGACCCGCTGGCCGTTCACATCGGTGAAAGCGCCCGGGAACGGCGGCGCAACCGCCCGCACCAGGTTATGCACCGCAGCGGCACCCTTGCGCCAATCGATGCGTCCATCCTCCGGAACCCGCCTGCCGAAATAAGATCCCTCCCTGAGATCGAGCGGCTGCGCCGCTGCGGTGCCGGCGATCAGCAATGGCAAGCTGCGCCTCAGTACCTGCTCGGCGGCGACCGCCACCTTCATGGAGACCGCGAGCGCATTGTCGTTCTGCAAGATGGGCACGACCTCCTGGTCGACCAAGGCACCGGCGTCCGGCTTCTCCACCATGTAATGCAGGCTGGCACCCGTGACGGTTTCGCCGTGAATGATGGCCCAGTGCACCGGTGCGCGGCCGCGGTACTTCGGCAGCAGCGAGCCGTGAATATTGAGCGCCCCGCTCCGCGGCATCGTCAGCCAGGCATTGGCCAGCATGTAGCGATAGTAAAACGAGAACACAAAATCCGGCTGCGCGGCACGGCCCCGCTCGAGCCAGTGCTCGGTATTGGGGGTGTCCGGTGTTACGGCCTCGATACCATGCTGGTCGGCCAACTGACGCACACTGCCAAACCACTGATGCTCATTCGGATCGTCCGCATGCGTGAACAGCAGCGGGATCTGCATCCCCTGCGCCAGCAGTTCGCGCACACAGCGAACACCCACTTCGCTGTAGGCGAACACCACGGCACGCGTCACGTCGATTCCCCGCCTTCAGCGCGGTCGGCAGCCCCCTCCAGCACGGCTTCCACCAGGTAGCGCGGGCGTTCGCGCACCTGCGCGTAGATGCGGCCCACGTACTCGCCCAACAGTCCGATGCCGAACAGCGCCACGCCGATGAGCAGAAACACGATGCTGAACAGGGTGAACAAACCTTCCGCCTCGGAGCCTACGAATATGCGGCGCACCAACAGCACCAAGAATGCCAACGCCGAGAACACCGCAACCAACATGCCGGTCATCGAAAACAACTGCAAGGGAACCACCGAGAAGCCGGTGATCAAATCGAAGTTCAAGCGGATCAGGCTGTACATCGAGTACTTAGAGCGTCCGGCAAAGCGCTCTTCGTGCGCGATCGGCACCTCGATTGGATTCATTGCATAGATGGACGCCAGCGCCGGAATGAAGGTGTTGACCTCACGCGTCTGATTGAGCGCCGCCACCACCGAGCGCGCATAGCCGCGCATCATGCAGCCCTGGTCAGTGATGCGCACCGGCGTGATCCACTCGCGCACCTTGTTGATCATCTTGGAGAAGGTGCGTCGCCACAGCGAATCCTGGCGCTGCTGGCGGATCGTGCCGACGTAGTCGTAACCCTGATCCAGCATGCCTACGAGCTTGCCGATTTCCTCGGGCGGATTTTGCAGATCCGCGTCCAACGTGACTACGTAGGTGCCGCGAGCGTAGGCCAGGCCGGCCATGACCGCGGAATGCTGGCCGAAGTTGGCATGAAACAGCACCACGCGGGTGTGCTCGGGGCGGCGTTGAAACTGCTCGCGCAGCAATGCCGCGGAACGATCCTTACTGCCATCGTTGACGAACACGATCTCATAAGTGATGGCGAGCGCATCGCAGGCGGCATACAAGCGCGAGAATAGCGTCGGCAGCACCGCCTCCTCGTTGTACACCGGAATGACGACGCTTAGTTTGGGGTTGCTTGGCATGTCGCCGTGCTGACGATCAGTGGTCCGCGGCGACGGCGCCCTGGGACTTGAGCAGTGCCAGCACTTCCTCGGTCTTCGCCTTCATCAGCGGCAGCGAGCCGCGAGACTCGATGTTCAGGCGCAGCAGCGGCTCGGTATTGGACGTGCGCAAATTCAGGCGCCAGTCGGTGAATTCGAAGGACACACCATCGGTTCGATCGACCGAAACGGCACGCGTGGCATAGCGATTCTCCACCGCCGCGATGGCCGCCCGGGCATCCGGTACCCGATAGTTGAGCTCGCCGCTCGCTGGAAACTTGGCGATGCGCTCGTTGACGAGCTGCGACAGCGTCTGTCCGGATTCGCTGATGATTTGCGCCACGAGCAGCCACGGAATCATGCCGCTGTCGCAGTAGGCGAATCGCCGGAAATAATGATGAGCGCTCATCTCGCCGCCGTACACCCCATCGACTTCGCGCATGCGTTGCTTGATGAAGGCATGCCCGGATTTGGACAGCACCGCCTCGCCGCCGGCCGCCTCGACCATCTCGATGGTGTTCCACGTCAACCGCGGATCGTGCACCACTTTGCCGCCGGGCTGCCCGCGCAGCAGCACCGAGGCCAGCAAACCGACGATGTAATAACCCTCGATGAAGCCGCCGGTTTCATCGAACAGAAAACAGCGATCGAAATCTCCGTCCCATGCGATGCCGAAATCCGCCTTGCCCTTCTTGATGGCCTCGATGGTGGAGGCGCGATTCTCCTCCAGCATCGGGTTGGGGATGCCGTTCGGGAAATTGCCATCGGGCTCGTGGTGCACCTTGATGAACTCGAACGGCAGATGCGGCTCGAGCTTGTCGATCACCAGCCCCGCCCCGCCATTGCCGGCGTTGACCACGATCTTGAGCGGCTTGAGCTTGCCCAAGTTGACGTAGGACAACAGGTGAGCGATGTAGCGTTCGGAAGTATCGACGGCGCGGCGCACGCCCTTGCGAGCGGCGGCCGGGAATTGTTCCGCCTCGGCGAAGCCGCGGATTTCCTGCAAACCATTGTCGCCGCTGATGGGCTTGGACGACTCGCGCACGAACTTCATGCCGTTGTAATCGGACGGGTTGTGACTGGCGGTGATCATGATGCCGCCGTCCGCCGCAGCTTCGTCGAAAGTCGCGAAGTACACGCCCTCTGTGCCGCACACGCCGATGTCGAAAACATCGACGCCGCTTTCGGTCAGGCCGCGGCACACTGCATCGGTCAGTCCGGCGCTCGACAAGCGTATGTCGCGGCCGACCACGACGCATCTCGGGCTCAAGAATTGCGCGTAACCGCGCGCCACCCGATACGCGACGTCGTCATTCAATTCGTTCGGGATGCGCCCGCGCAAATCATAGGCTTTGAAGCACGTGATGGCTTTCAAGTACTGGTGCCCTTGCGGCCGTAGTTGTCCTCGAAGCGTACGATGTCATCCTCGCCCAGATAAGAGCCGGATTGCACCTCGACAATGTGCAGGGCCACCTTGCCGGGATTTTCGATGCGATGCGATGCGCCGATCGGAATGTAAGTCGACTCGTTCTCGGAAAGCAGGAATGTCTTGTCGTCGCAGGTGATGCGAGCCGTGCCCTGCACCACGATCCAATGTTCGGCACGGTGATGATGCATTTGCAACGACAGCACCCCGCCCGGCTTCACCGACAGACGCTTGACCTGAAAACGCTCGCCGTTGTCGATGCTGTCGTAGCTGCCCCAAGGCCTGAACACCTCGCGGTGCAACGCGGACTCGCTGCGGCCGGATTTCTTGAGCATGCCCACCAAATCTTTGACGTCCTGCACCCGATCTTTCGGCGCCACCAAGATCGCATCCTTGGTCTCGACGATGATGTGATCTTCCATACCCACGGCCGCCACCAACCGGCTGGTCGAATGCACGTAGCAATCGTGCGTGTCGTGCACCATGACGTCGCCCTGCAATACATTGCCCTGTTCGTCCGCCGGCAGTGCGTCGAACAGTGATGACCAGGAACCCACGTCGCTCCACCCTACATCCAGCGGCAACACCACCGCATCCAAGGTCTTTTCCATCACCGCATAATCGATCGACTCGCTGCGGCACTTGGCGAACTCGGTCTTGTCGATGCGAACGAAGTCCAGATCGGTCTGCGCCGCCTTGAACGCCGCGGTGGCGGCTTGCAGAATGTCCGGGGCAAGCACGGCCAGTTCAGCCAGATAGCGCTCCGCCTTGAACACGAACATACCGCTGTTCCAGTAATAATCACCCGAGGTGACGAATTGCTGCGCCAGATCGAGCGGCGGCTTTTCGATGAATTGCGCCACCGCGAACGCCGGGCCACTGCCCTCCGCGCGGCGGATGTATCCGTAACCGGTCTCGGCGACATGCGCGACGACGCCGAAAGTCACGAGCTTGCCCTCGGCGGCCAAGGTAGCGGCCACCGCGGCGGCTTGCTGGAAGCCGCGGATATCGCGCATTACATGATCCGCCGGAGCCACGACCAAAGTCGCCGCGCTGCTGATCTCGAGCGCCTTGAGCGCTGCCAGCGCGACCGCGGGGGCGGTGTTGCGGCCCGTGGGCTCGAGCAAAATCCCGGCAGGGTGAATGTTCAACGCCCGCAATTGTTCGGCGACGGTGAAGCGATGCGCTTCGTTGCACACCACGATGGGGGCAGCGGCGCCGGCGATGCCGCTCAAGCGCGTCGCCGTATCCTGCAACATGGTTTGCTTGCTGGTCAGCGCCAGCAGTTGCTTGGGATACATCTCTCGCGACAGCGGCCACAATCTGGTTCCCGCGCCGCCGGATAAAATCACCGGGATCAACATAGTATCGAGTCGCTCATTTCGAGTTCAAACCTCGCCCAATCGCATAATAACTGAATCCCGTCCGCGCCATCTGCGCCGGGTCGTACAGATTGCGTCCGTCGAATATCACGGGCGCGCGCAGCGCCGCCTTGATCTCGTCGAAATCAGGGCTGCGAAATTCGCGCCATTCGGT
>Ga0182030_10025269_pt1 | contig 10839 bp, 13 predicted proteins | sample 812S3MmetaG_FD_121299 | JGI IMG/M metagenome (GOLD analysis project Ga0182030, IMG submission 121299) | Permafrost microbial communities from Stordalen Mire, Sweden - 812S3M metaG (Illumina Assembly) | ecosystem: Environmental > Terrestrial > Soil > Wetlands > Permafrost | place: Sweden... | reverse complement strand
GTAATGGAACTCGCTGTTCACATCGAGGCCGAACAGACCGAGGAAGGTCAGGTTGCGCTGCATCACCACGGGCATCGCCGGCGCCACCAGGTTGGTGCCGTTGCCGCCGATCAGGATGTCCACCTTGTCGACGTCCAGCAGCTTGGTGACGATGCCGGGCACCAGGGCCGGGTTGCTCTGGTCGTCGTAGGTGATCAGTTTCACCGGCCGGCCGAGCAGCCCGCCCTTGGCGTTGGTGTCCTCGACCCAGATCTGCATCGCAAGCAGCGCCGCCTTGCCGTTCGGCGCCAGTCCGCCGGTCGCCTCGGTGTCGAAGCCGATGGTCAGCGGTTCGGCGGCCCATGTGGGCACGCAGACGGTGGTGGCGATGCCGGCGGCGACCAGCAGGCCGAGCAACAGATGGCGGGCCGCGGATTTGTGGTGCGACATTGGCGTTTCCCCAGGCGGTTCTTGATTTGCCACCATCCTAGGACCGGGATTTGGGCGGACGCCAGAGGCGGGCTGGGGAAGTGGGACAGGGGGTTGATCGCTGGCGAGCGGTTCCGACATATGTTAGAACTTGGCGGCCACCAGGAGAGTGCCATGAACACGCTGAAACTGACCCAGATCGGCAATTCCGTCGGCGTGATCCTGCCGAAGGAGCTATTGGCGAAGCTCGGTGTGGGCAAGGGTGACACGATCTATGCCATCGATCAGCCCGATGGGGTGCGGCTGACGACGGCCGATCCGGATTTTGCGACGCAACTCGAGGTGGCGCGCGCGATCATGAAAAAGCGCCGCGCCGTGCTGCGCGAACTCGCCAAGTGACGGTCTGGCTGTCGCGCCAGCTCATCCTTGCCATCCACGACGAGCAACTGGCTGAACATGGCGGCGCCATCGGCGTACGCGACGACGGATTGCTGGACAGCGCGTTGGCCCGACCGCTGAATCGCGCCGGCTATGGCGAACCCGACGTAGCGGAACTGGCAGCGGTCTACGCGGTCGCCATTGCGCGCAATCATCCGTTCCTGGATGGCAATAAGCGCACCGCCTATGTGGCATTGGAAACGTTCCTGGGGTTGAACGGCTGCACCTTCCCGGTGAGCGATGCCGATGCAGTCCTGACGACGCTGGCTATGGCGGCCGGGGAGATGGACGACGAGGAATTCATCGCCTGGGTGCGCGCGAACACGCGATCTCCGGCGTGATACGGCGTCCCTAATACCAGGTCTACGCAAGATTATCCCACTGACGCACCACGTCATGCCGGTGCTTGTCACCGGCATCCACACCTTACCGTCGGGCCGTACGAAGGCGTGGGTGCCGGGAACAAGTCCCGGCATGGCAGGGCTAACGTCGGTGAGTCAATCATTCCGAAAGCGGATATTATAGGCTGAAGCGTTTGCCCACGACGAGAGCACGACGACCCGCTCGCCATAGGCACTCGATGCGGCAACTGGTGAGCGATTTGTCCCTCTCAGGTGGCGATTCCCATCAGCCGCGCCGCGGTGCCGCCGAGGATGGCAATGCGCTCGTCCTCGCTTAGCCCCGGCGTGTTGAGCACGAGATCGACCTCGGTGCTGGTCCATGGGAACGGATAGTCGGTGCCGATCATGATCTGGCCCGGACCGGTTTCCGCGATCAGATGCCGCAGCGCCTCGGGCGTAAATACGATTGTGTCGAAGAACAATTGGCCGTCGCGCAGATAGGCCGTTGGTTGCTTCTTCGGCAACGGGCCAACGCGGTCGGGGAAGCACCGGCACACCGCGTCGGAGCGGTTGGCGTAGGACGGCAGGAAACCACCGCCATGCGCGGCGCATATCTTCAGCCCGGGAAACCGGTCGAGTGTGCCCTCGAAGATCAGATGCGACAGCGCAATGGTGGTTTCCAGCGGATTGCCGATCGTGTTCGTCAGCAGCCCGCTGCCACCGAGCCGGCCGCTCGGTTCCAGCTCGCGCGTGCCCAGCGGATGCATGAAGACCAGCACGCCGAGCTCCTCGCACTTCGCCCAGAACGGATGGAAGCGCGGATTCGCGAGCTCCTCGCCGGCGACACTGCCGCCGACGCCAACGCCGCGGAAGCCGAGCTTCTTGACGGCGTATTCGACCTGTTCCGCTGCCAGATCGGGATGCTGCAAGGATGCGGTGGCGAAGGCGACGAAGCGCTCGGGGTTGGCGGCACAAAATTCCACCAGCGTTTCATTCTGGAGCTTGATGAGGTCCGCGGCGACGTCGCGTTCGGCACGGTACCAGTAGGGGTTGATGCTCAGCGCCTCGACGTCGATGCCCTGCGAATCCATCGCCGCGATGCGCGTGCCGGTGTCGTCCATCAGCAGGCCTGGCGCTTCGAGCGGGTGGTTGATCAGCGCCGCGGCCGGCGGGACGATGCAATGGGCGTGGATGTCGATGGTCTTGATGCGCTTGCCGTTGATGACCGTTTCACGACGACGCGGATGTGCGTGTGCGTCGGGCGCCGAGGTGGCACTGGTCATCGCGCAGCCGACGAAGGCAATGCTGGACAACGCGGTGGTCAGCAGGTCCGCTGGAATTGGCATGTGCTTCGTTCCTCCATGTTGAGGTAACCCGCCTACCGGATCACGGTGATGCGTGCTGTGTCTTCCGCAAGCGATGCCCAGGCGCGATCCGCGGTCACGGCCGTCGCATCGAGATGGATCGCCAAGGCGAGGCACGCGCGATCGCCCAGTGACAGGCCGACGGTCCTGGTGGTTGGGCGTAACGCCCCGGCCTGGTAGGCGGACTCGCGATCGAACGGATGCACAACAATTGGCAGCCCTTCGAGGGCCGCACGCGCTGCCTCCCCGGGCATACCGCGGTCCGTCAGCTTTGCCACGACCTCTGACAGATTGACGGCGCTGATGATCCCACCCGGCAACAGATCCGCCACAAGTTCGGCCCCCGGCTCGTCCTGCAACAGGGCGAGCAGGGCCGATGCATCGAGCACGGTCGCCCTGTCACTCACGCCGGGCGGCCTCGTGACGTTCGCTGATCAATTCGTCGGCCAGGCTCGTGCTCGACGTCACATAACGTCGCACGAGCAGCTGCGCATTTTCGATTGCCTGCCGCACGGAACGTATCCGCAGTTCCTCATTCGTGACATCCAGGACCACTTCGGCGCCCGGTTGCAAGCCAAGCTGGCGACGGATTTCCGCAGGGATAACCAGCCGGCCGCCCTCGGTCACTCTGGTTCGGTAGCTGGCCATGGATGTCACTCTATGACATGAATGAGACACTATGGCACAATCCAGCCGATATGGCAAAAGCCACGCTTCGAACATAGGACGTGCCATGGACATCATGCCCGGCTTCACCCTCACCGACATCGAAACAAACGGCGCACGCATCCGTCTGCGCCACGGCGGCAGCGGACCGCCGCTGCTGTTGCTGCACGGCAACCCGCTGACCCACGTCGCCTGGCACAAGGTCGCCCCTCGCCTCGCGGAGCACTTCCATGTCGTGGCTGCCGACCTGCGCGGCTACGGCGACAGCTCCGCGCCGCCGGAGGAGCCGGACCATTCGAACTACTCGTTCCGCGCCATGGCGCAGGACCAGGTCGAGGTGATGCACGCCCTAGGCCATGACCGCTTCTACGTCGCCGGCCACGATCGCGGCGGCCGCACCGTTCATCGCATGTGCCTCGATCATCCGGACAAGGTGCTCAAGGCCGCGATCATCGACATCGTGCCGACCCTGGATATGTGGGCAGCGATGGACAAGGAGGGCGCGATCGGCGGCTGGCACTGGCCGTTCATGGCGCAGCCGGCCGACTTCCCCGAGCGTATGTTGGGCAGCGTCGATCCCGACTGGTTCATGCGCAAGAAGCTGCTCAAGCTGACCGCCGACCTGAACCACATTCCGCCGGAAATCTGGGCGGAGTACGTCCGCTGCTTCAACGAAAAAACCATCCGCGGCTCGTGCGGTGACTACCGTGCCGCGGCGACGATCGACTGCGAGCTCGACACCGCGGACCTTGGCCGCAAGCTGGCGATGCCGATCCTGGTGCTGTGGGGGAAGAACAGCAGCGTGGGCAAGCGGTTCGCCGATCCGCTCGGGATTTGGCGGCAGCGCGCCGACGACGTCCGCGGCGAGGCCCTGCCAAGCGGGCACTATGTGAACGAGGAGGCGCCGAAGCAGGTGCTCGATTGGTTCCTGCGCTTCTTCGGCAGCTAGGGCAGATTCGCGCTGACCGGACCTGCGCTCTTCCGCCCTACGGGTTGACGCGCCCTGGCCTGGACCGCACATGCCCTCGATGCCCGATCCGTTCGTCACACCCGAGGAACCCACCGCCGCCGAGGCGATCGCCGCGATCGGCGACGAGCTCGGCATGTTCGACGACTGGATGGACCGCTACCAGTTCATCATCGAGCTCGGCCGCAAGCTGCCACCTTTTCCCGACGCCTGGACCGACGATGCGCACCGCGTGCCAGGCTGCCAGAGCAAGGTGTGGATGGAGGCGGTGCAGCGCGACGGCGAGCTTTACCTGGCCGGCATGTCGGACGCTGCCATCGTCTCCGGCCTGATCGCCCTGCTGCTGCGGGTTTATTCCGGCCGCGCGCCTGCGGAGATCATGGCCACCGATCCGGTGTTCCTGAAGGATCTTGGCCTGCTGGAGGCGCTGTCGACCAACCGCGGCAACGGCATCGCCGCGATGGCCCGCAAGATCCGCGAGCTGGCGGCGCACCAGCAGGCAGCGTGATCAGCGAATCAATTCCATCCGCACACCCACCTGCGCCGCAATAGCCTGCCAGGAACGATCGGAGGTCAATGCCGGCACGTCCAGCCGGCGCGCCAGTGCAAGGCAGGTGCGGTCGCCGAGCGACAATCCGGCAACCGTGTCATCGGCAACAGCATGCCGGCCTGGTAGGCCAGCTCATGATCGAGTGGCGCAACCGCGATCGGCAGCGGGTCCAAGATTGCACGGATCTCGGCGTCGCGACCGCCATTGCGGGCATAGTGCCCAACGACCTCGGCGAAATTGACTGTGACCATTGCAGACTGCGTCAGAGCATGACCGACACGAACGCCACCTTGCTGCCCCAGCAGCATGGCAAGGAGAGCCTAAGCGTCGAGGACGAAGTCAGTCACTCTTTCGCTGCCTCGCGCTTTCGCTCATCAAGAAATGCCTGCACGCCACCCTCCGGGCGATCTCCGAGGATACGGCGAGATAGCTCCTGCGCGCGCGACCACCGCGTCGATGCTGCGAATGCGGATTTCATCGCCGGCCGGCTCGACCACGACGTCGCCGCCATCATGCAGGCCGACGGCCCTGCGGAATTCGGCCGGCAGGTTGATACGCCCGGACGAGGTTACTCGCCCATGGATCGCATTCATGGCTGAATTTCTTCCTAAGCCATAGGAAACACACTATGGCGTCAATGCTGAGTAAGACAAAAGCGACGTCGTCCGGCACCCGCGTTGCGCTGTTCTTCGCCGCCCTGTTCGCCGCCGCCGCCGTCAACACCGCTTTCCTGCCGCTGTGGTTCGCCGATCGCGGCATCGGCCCCGGTGCGATCGGCCAGATCCTCGGCGCCGCATCCCTGCTGCGGGTGATCACCGGGCCGGCATGGGGCACGCTCGCCGATCGCCTCGGCCGCCGCCGCCCGGTACTACTCGGTGCCGCGCTCGTCGCCACGGTCACCAGCCTGCTCTATCTGGTCTTGCGCGACTTCCTGCCGCTGCTGCTGTTGACGGTGTTCCAGGCTTCGGCGTCCTCGGCGCTCAATCCGCTCGTCGACTCGCTGGCGCTGGCATTGGCGCGGGAGAAGCGGCTGGAGTACGGGCCGGTGCGCTCGATCGGCTCGGTCGCCTACATGGTCGCCACCGCCGCGACAGGCTGGCTGCTGACCTGGACCGGGACCTGGATCGTACCGCTGTTGCTGGGGTTTTCCTATGGCGGCAGCGCAGCGGCCGCCAGCGCCTTGCCGGAGGTCGCGACTGGCCCGGTTGCCGCGCACCCCGTCGCCGCGCACCCGCTCGCCGGCCTGCGCCTGCTGCGCCTTCGCCCGTTCCGCCTGATCGTGCTGGCCAGCGCACTGATCCAGGGCGCGCACGCCGCCTATTACGGCTTCGCACCGTTGTTCTGGCGCGCCCAGGGATACAGCGACAGCACGATCGGCCTGTTGCTGGCCGAGGCCATCATCGCCGAGATCGCGCTCTTCGCCTGGGGCCGCCGCCTGGTGGAGCGGCTGGGGCCGCCGGGTCTGACCGCTTGCGCCGCCGCCGCATCACTGCTGCGCTGGACAATCACCGCGGCCGCGCCGCCGCTGCCCGTGCTGGCGGTTGTCCAGTTGCTGCACGCCGCCACCTTCGCCATGCAGCATCTGTCGGCGATGTTGGTGCTCAGCCGCACCATCCCGCCCGAACGCGCCGCCACCGCGCAGGCGCTGCATTCGGCGCTGGGCATGGGCGCGCCGACCGGGCTGATGATGCTGCTGTCCGGCTGGATCTACGCGCGCTGGGGCGGCGCGGTGTTCCTGGTCATGGCCGTGATGGGCGGCGCGGCGTTGCCGCTGGCCGCGCGCCTGCGACGCGGCAGGATATAGCGCAGGAGCAAGCCGGTCACGACCCCGAGCTGGCCCGATGGGTGTCGGCGTTGGTGATCAAGGTCGAGACCGCGGTGACCAGCTGGGCGGGGGCGAACGGCTTGGCCAGCATCACGCTTTCCGGCACGCCTTTCGATGACCAGTCGTGGCTGCTGTCGCCGGTCATGTAGACGATCGGCATATCGGACACGAGCTCGCGGGCGTGCCGTGCAATGTCCCAGCCGTCCGGGCCGTCGCCCAACCTGATGTCGGTGATCACTGCCCTGAAGCGGGTCGCGTCCGCGTCCAGCGCTGCCAGGGCCTGGGTGCCATCGCTGGCGGCAAGGATATCGAACCCCGCGTCCGACAGCTCGATGTCGAGCATTGTTTGGATTGCCGCGTCGTCGTCGACCAGCAACAGCAATGTCGTCCCCATGCAGGCACTCCCCCGGCGTATCACGGGAGCGCCCGCGTTCGGCCATCCCGATCGGGGGAACGGATATGCGGGACGCGAGTTTCCTGCGAACGGAGATCGGTAACCGAACGATAGAATTATTGCCAATCCCAAATGCCTCTGCAAAGTGCGGACAATCCAAGGCGGCAGGCGGAAAGAGGGGGCACAAGTGTGTTCCAGGCCGCCACCTACAGCGGTGTGGACGGGTGGGGCTCACCCCGTGACCGATGTCAAAACTTCCGAGAGTCAGGTCAAATTTTTGTCATCGCCGACGCGGGCGGACACCCTCGTAGCGGCTTGGCCAGATGGTCTCGGGCGCCAATTCCAGGGCGGTCGCGATCACCACCTCCAGCGCTGGCCAAGGCTTTTTCAGTGCCTTACCGGCCGCGGTTGGGTGGTAACCGTGGGCCTGAGACAAGCCCGCAAGTGTCTTGCCCCGCTTCTTCAAGGCAGCCAACACGTCAGCCGGATGCCAGTCCGCTTGCGTCGGGTTGGGTTTGGCGGTCATGCTAGGCAAATTCTCTTTAGAGAATACAGTGAAAAGTGGCGGTGTTAATGGCGTTTAGCGATGAAGTCGGCCCTGGTCCAGTCGGGAAAGTGCCGGATCTCGGGCAAAGGGGCATCTGATAGTGCAGACCAATGCGCCGATTAAGCGGAAACCTCGACCCCATACGGAGGGTGCGGGGCAGGCCGGATTCGTCGCCCGGCTGCAGCTTATTGTCCAGCATTGGCCAAGCGCCGACCGGCTGGCGAAGGCCACCGGGGTCTCACCTTCAGCCTTTCGCAAATGGCTGAAAGGGGTCGCGGAGCCCAGCCGGGATCGCCTGGTGGCGCTGGCTGAGGCGGCGGGTGTCGATCTGTCCTGGCTGGCGCAGGGCGAGGGCGCCGAGCCCGACCTACCGAGTCTCGCCGCCCGTGCGCACTCACCGCAGTCGGTCGACATGGCGGCCGGACCGCACATCGCCAGGTTCCTGGTGCTGCCGAAGCGGCCGGAAGCCGCGGCCGCGGGTGCCGGATCACCCCCCGTCCGCGTGCCGACCGAGTTCATCGGGTTCCGCCATGACTGGTTGCGCACCACCTTCGGCCGCGAACCTGGCGACCTGGTGCTGGAAATTGCGGTGGGCGAATCGATGGAGCCCGGCATCCGCAACGGCGACCTGCTGTTGATCGATACGACCGACCGGACGTTCCGCAATTTCGGCATCTATGTGATCGAGGCGCGTGGGGAGCGCCTGGTGAAGCGGGTGCAGCGGAAATTCGACGGCAGCCTGATCCTGATCAGCGACAATGCGATGTACCAGCCCGAATCGATCCCCGCGGACATCGCCCACGAAGTGAGCGTGATCGGCCGCGTCATCTGGCGCGGCGGGCAGGTCTGACCGGCGTGATGGCAATGGGCCGGACGACAATGTAGCCGTGTAGGGCGGAAGCGCAGCGTCATCCGCCTGTTGCGAACCGCTCCACTGGCGCCGCGGATATGGCGCAAGCGGCGGATGACGCTGCGCTCTTCCGCCATACCTCCCGGGGCGAATCGCAGACTACTTCGATTCCACCGCCTCGCGCCGCGCCGGCACCCGCACGCCACGACGTTCCGTGTCCGTGATGTAGTCACGTGTCAGCGGTACCGCGGTCTGCTGATGCGCAAGCTGGATTTGGAACACCATGTGCCCCTCGCGCCGGAACGCGATCTCCGAGCCTGCCAGATAGAACTCGAACATGCGGCAAAACCGCTCGTCGTACAACGCCGCAATCGTGTCGCGGTTGGCGGCAAAGCGTCGGCGCCAGTGGCGCAACGTCTCGGCATAGTGCAGCCGCAGGATCTCGACATCGGTCGCCATAAGCCGGCTGGCCTCGATCGGCGGCAACACCTCGGACAGTGCCGGACAATACCCACCCGGAAAGATGTACTTGGCGATCCACGGATTGGTGCTGCCCGGCCCATCGCTGCGGCCGATCGCGTGCAGCAGCGCCACCCCATCCGGCTCCAGACACCGCGCCACCATGTCGAAGAACGCCCGAAAATGCACGACGCCGACATGCTCGAACATGCCGACCGACACGATGCGATCGAAGCGCTCGGTCACCGCGCGGTAATCCAGCATCTCGAACGAGACGCGATCGGTCAGCCCCTCCGCCGCCGCACGTGACCGCGCCGCCGCCAACTGCTCCGCGGAGAGCGTAATTCCGGTGACGCGCGCGCCATACTCGCGCGCCAGGGTCAGTGCCATGCCGCCCCAACCGCAACCAATGTCGAGCACCCGCAGGTTGGGCTGATCCAGGCACAGCTTAGCCGCGATGTGCCGCTTCTTGGCGACCTGTGCCTCCTCCAGCGTCTCATCGCCGCGGGGAAAGTAGGCACAGGAGTATTGACGGTCGCGATCCAGAAACAGACTGTACAGCCGGCCATTCAGGTCGTAGTGATGCGCCACATTCCGCTGCGCCCGCGGCGCCGGATTATATTGGTCAATGCGCCGCTTGATCGTGTTGATCATGGTCCGAATGTGGGCCATCGGATGACCCGTCTCATTCGCCATCAGATTGGTCGCGGTAACATCCAGCAGATCGTAAACCCCGCAGTCGATCGGCGTCAGCGTGCCATCCATGTACGCCTCGCCGAACGCCAACAACGGGTTCGCCACCAAGCGCCTAATCGTTCGCCGATCCGTGATCGCGAGCCCGGCCTCGGGCCCCGAGCCCGACGGCCCCGCATACGTGGTCAGCCGCCCATCAGGCCAACATACCGTCAGTCGCCCCAACGTCACGAAACGTCGCAGTATCGCATCGAGCACGGGTTGCATGGCTCGGCCCCCATACCGTTCAATCCAATCGCGAATCACAATGACCCAACGCCGCCCCCGACGTCAAAGCCCCCTGGCTTCACCACCCCGCGATCACTTGAGTGAAGGCAAGGCCGGGGCTTCGCCCCAGACCCCACCAGAGGCGACCTCCGGACTCCATCCATTTTGGTTAGGGTGTGGGAGGAGGGCCTACACAGACTGTGGATCGGTCTGTGCAGGCCCTCCTCCCACACCCTAACCAACGGGCGGGTTCCAAGGGCTCGCCCTTGGCGGGGTTTGGGGCGGAGCCCCAACCTCCTTTGCGTCAGGCGCCCGCGAGGATGGCATCGGCGCATTTCTCCGCGGTCATGAGGACGGGGAAATTGGTGTTGGCGCAGGGCACGACGGGGAAGATCGAAGCGTCGACAACGCGCAGGCCATGCACGGCCCGCACGCGGCCCGCTGGGTCGGTGACGGCCATCGGGTCGTCGTCACTGCCCATGCGGCAGGTGCATGAGGCGTGCCAGACGCCGACTGCGGCTTTCCGGCAGAAGGCTTCGAGCTGATCGTCGTCGGTCAGCAGGCCTTCGAGGGTGAAGCCTTCCATGATCAGTTTGCGCATGAGGTAGCTGCGCAGCGCGGCGGGGCCGTCGAGCAGTTTCGCAAGCGCATCGGTGATCAGTTTGTTCTTCGTATTGATCAGCCCGACCTGGCGGACCTTGTCGCTGTAGCTGGCGGGGAATGGGTTGTCGGTGACGGCCTGCATGGTGGGGGTGAGGTGCATGGCACCGAAGCGGCGCACGCCATCCATCATGCGTTCCAGATCGCGGCGATCGGACAGCAGGTTGAACTCGACGGTTGGTTCGGTGTGCCAGTCGCGTCCGGCAAGTTTGACCTCGCCGGTTTCGGAATAGGTTTTATAGACCGTGACGATGAATGATCCGATTTGTTCGCCGACCGCGTGCCAGGAGGTTTTGTTGGTAACGACGGTGAACATGTCGCCTTGCGGGATGCCGTCGAGGTTCGAGGAGTAGCGCAGCGCCAGGTAGATGTGTCGGCGGGAGTAGTCGTGGATGATGCGCGCGTGCGGC
>Ga0182030_10025268_pt1 | contig 10839 bp, 13 predicted proteins | sample 812S3MmetaG_FD_121299 | JGI IMG/M metagenome (GOLD analysis project Ga0182030, IMG submission 121299) | Permafrost microbial communities from Stordalen Mire, Sweden - 812S3M metaG (Illumina Assembly) | ecosystem: Environmental > Terrestrial > Soil > Wetlands > Permafrost | place: Sweden... | reverse complement strand
TTGTTCGAATCGTCAGCTGTTTTGTATATGCCGGAGTCCTCCCACTTTTTTTGCCACTTTTTTTCGATTTTTTTATGGTCGTACGTAGTCATGCACGCGATACTAGTTGGTCGGATTTTTGGTTACCGGATAAAACGCCGGGTCGATGGTGCGGAGGAAACATACCTTACCTGGACCGTGCTGCCAGTTATTGCCGATGTCGCGGCCGGTGGCGCTATATACCGCGGGCATGGATGCAGGCACAGGAACGGAGTAGCCGTCTGTCGGCTGCGGTTGGTTGTTGCTATCGCTGTTAAAGGTGGCACACAGCTGAAAGGTGTGCGTATTATTTACCACATAGTCGTATGCCTGCCCGCTTTGCGGGTCTGTAGGCACGCCGTAGTTGGAGATCGAGTCGTTGAGCTCAGTCAACTCTGAAGGCAACGCTCCTTTTTGCTGCCAGTAGTACACAATTTGCGATTGTATGCTCTCTAAGTCGGTAATCTTTTGCGAATCAAGGAGCGCTTGTCGCGCCTGCATCGGCGTGCCAACGATAAAAAAGCCGGCAATAATGCTGAGCACTACAAGCAGGCCCGCGCCATACCCCACGCGATGCAACCGCGCGGGATTTTCGTCCCAATAATCGTGCAAATCAGCAACAAAGTGCATGCATACTCCCGCCGCCACCAAAAAAACCAGTGCCACTTTAAAAAGAAAAGGAGTGGTAAGCGTCTCGCCGCTGAGGAAGGTGGTGAGCAATACAATGAGGTCGACGGCTGCCGTGAGCCCCGCCAAAAAAAGCGTGAGCACGATAGACCAGCGGCGCACCCACACGGCGCGGCGGCTCTCGTCGCGCGCAATAGAGCGGCGTATCAGCACCATAAGCGTGAGAAAGAGCGGGAACATCACAATAAGCGATGCCATCTCGTAGCTTATGCCGCTTTGATACGGATCGGTGTAATACGTTTGGAGCGGATTGGGAAACGCGTAATTGAGATAATCAAATATGAGCCCTAAAAAAGCAAAAACACTTGCATAGAGGGAGATAATCGCTCCCGCCCAGAGAAAGAAATCTTTTGGCGTTGTTCGTGGCGTTTCCATGATATAAAAAATAATTATAGAGTACCGCTACAGCATAGCATATTTGAACTTCTGTCAAAATCTGGTACAAAGATACTAGATTGGGACTTGAAAGGGTTATGCAATGATGACCATAGAACAGATGAGGCAGTTGCCGCAGGCTATTCAAGAAGGCATATACAAACAATTTTATTCGGCTTACCTTCTTGCAGTCGAATCAGATCGGATGGATTTAGAAATAGACTACGTAAAATCTATTGACCAAGCACGTGAGATATTTAATCTCTCAACTGTAACGGCAGAAAAATTGGAAGCAGCCGTACGCTACTCCCATAAATGGGCCGCAAAAATTCTTCGAGAATACAACAAGTAGTCCGTACGTACTGTACGGACTTTTTTATTTTCTTAACTGTGCAAAAACTCTATCACATCGCCGTCTTTGACTATATACTCCTTCCCTTCCGTTTTGAGGAGCCCAAGCTCGCGCGCTTTGGCATACGAGCCGGCCTCAAGCAATGTGCGCCAGTTAATGACCTCGGCGCGGATAAATTTATTATAAAAATCGGTGTGTATGGCCGCGCCCGCCTCGGGCGCAGTTGATCCTATGGGCACCGTCCACGCACGGCTCTCGTCGGCACCGGTAGTAAAAAAGCTCATGAGCCCCAACAATTTATATGCGCCCGTAATAAGCGTATTAATGCCGTCATCAAACACGCCGTACTCTTGCCTAAAGTTTGCTTTGTCTTCGCTTTGCAAATCTCGCAGCTCGTTTTCGATATTGGCATCCACCGCCACATAGGAGGAACCTGCAGCATTAAAATATTCGATGAGGCGCTCGTAACGGCCATCATTAAGCTCGTCGAGGTTGTGACCGTCGGCCTCTTTATTGAGCACGTAGAGCATCGGCTTCATCGTGAGCAAATGCAAACCCTTGAGAGCGAGGTACTCCTCATCGGTATACGCAGCGCTCGAAGCAAATTTGCCTTCGTCAAGCGCACGCTTAGCTTTGGCAACCGCCTCTTGCTCGATGATCGCCTCTTTTTTGCTGGCGCGCACATCGCGCTCAAGCGAGCCCTGCCGCTTTTCAACCGTTTCCCCATCAGCAAGTATGAGCTCAAAGTTGATAACTTCGACATCGCGGTGCGGCTCTACCTGTGGCTCCACATGCGCAATATTTGGATTGTCAAAAATCCGCACCACATGCGCAATGGCATCCACCTCGCGGATGTGCGAGAGAAATTGATTGCCCAACCCCTCACCCTCGGAGGCGCCCTTAACCAAGCCGGCGATGTCGACAAACTCGATAGCCGCCGGCACCACTTTGGCCGAGCTTGAAAATGCGGCAAGCTTGTCGAGGCGCTGGTCGAGCACAGCCACCACCCCCACCGAAGGGTCGATGGTCGCAAAAGGATAGTTGGCAATCAAAACACTCTTTTTTGTAAGAGCCTGAAAGAGAGTCGACTTGCCGACATTGGGCAACCCCACGATGCCTACCGATAGTCCCATATATACCTTGCACTATATACTTTTTTTGACTACTCAGCCAATGTGGCTAACTTTTGGACTTTGCGGCGCCATTCGTTTATCTTCCACTCCGGAGCGTGCTCGGTGGGGCCAAAACGCGAAAGTTTTACTTTAAATCCTGCAAACCACAAGATGCCTTTTTTAATTTCGTTGGTGTAGTCGCCAAATAGAGCCATAATAAGCAGTGGGTGCGAGCCGGAGAGCACAAACACGCGCGAAGTTTTGCCCTTCATCTTTTTTGTCCAACCCATTGCGGGCGTACCGTCGGCATTTTTGCGCATATTAAATGCAAAGCCTGGGAGCCACATCCGGTCGAACATACCCTTGAGAAGCGCAGGCATCGTGCACCACCAGTTGGGATAAAAAATAACAAAATGATCGCACCAAGCAACAGCCTCCTGTACTTTTTTTAAATCGGGTTCGAGCTCTTGGATTGTTTTGTAGCCTTTGTGGAGGATAGGATCAAATTGCAGGTCGCCGAGTTTTATCAATTGCACCTCATGGCCTGCAGCTTTTGCGGCGGCCTCGTAAACAACAGTAAGCTCACCCGAAAGCGTCTCACCCGAGTCGGGATGTCCGAGCAAAATGGTTATCTTCTTTTTTGAGTGGTCGCTAAAAAATCCCATACGTATTTTTATTATATTGCAGTATGTTTTGCCTCAAGCTCTGCAGGATTTTTAGGCATAACATTGAGCGCCATCGCCGAGGTGCCGCCGGGGAGCGTGGTAATTACCGACTTTGCCTCGGGAGAAGGCGTCGGCATCGTTGGCGTTGCAGGGAGCGAGACTATATCTACCCCGGAAGCCACGGTTATCGGCTGGAGGGCCGGCACCTTTGGTAAAAACGGCGTGTCGGTTACCTTGATGCCGGGCGATGCGGGACTCGTAGGCACAGGCGCCGACGGTCCCAATGTAATTTTTGTCTCTCTAGGCGGGATAAAATCTTTAGGCACAGAAACAGGCTCGGGCGCAGCAGGCACCGGTGCAAAATCTTTTGGTATAGGAGGTATAAGAGGTGGCGGCAGAGGCGCCGGAGCTGCCGCAGAGTAAACAGTGCGCGGCAAATCGGGAACCAAAATGACCGCAGGTTTTGGCGGCGGTGTTGATTTTGGCAAAAACGTACCGGTGCCGCTTTGTGATATCGCAACTGGAGCTGGTTTTTTTACCACAATACCTTTTTTATCACGGCGCATAACCACTATCGCCTCCCAACACAACACAAACCCGACAAGCCACACGGCGTACAGCGTGCCGAGATTAAACCACGTTGTGACCGGTGCCAAAATATGCACCAAAAAAAGCGCGTACCATGTGCCCCCGATGACTCCCTCGACAACGCTAAGCTTGCTTACGCGGCGCAAAAAGGTAAGCCCTACCGCCAACGCTACGAGCATCCATTTAAAGAGAAACGCGGAGGCAAACACGGTGGCGCTCTCCCCCGCCATAAAATGCAGCGCAGTTATCCCCAGTCCCGAGAGGATGATAAGCCAAAGCGCAACGCTCATGACTCTGGTAATGGCGCGGGCGTACTGTGTTTCCTTCTCATCTACAACGCCGTCGCGCATTGAAATGAGATAGGCGGCGAGCATAATGGTCTCGGCGCCGACACCGAGCGTGATACCCAACTGCTGTACGCAATAAAAAATGAGATTTAAAAAATCAGCACTAAAGAACATACCAAAATTGTATCACGAGTTTTTTGTGTGGCGTCGAGTATACTCTCGACATCCTACAAAATTATAGTCGCTTCGCTCCTTAATTTTGTGGACCTACGGGGAGTCGGACCCCGACCTCGTCCATGCCATGGACGCGTTCTACCGCTGAACTATAGGCCCAAAATACGGAGGTTAAACCTTCGTAAGTGTGATAATAACTCAAACGAGAATCTAAACCAAGAAAAATGACCCAACCAAAGCCGGGTCACCAATGTCGAGAATATCGACCTTCCAATAAGTGTTGTTTCGTGAGCTCGCGCTCGTAAGCGCGGTCTCGCTCCTCTCCTTCCTTTTTACATATGTCGTCTTCGATGAGGCTGAGCTCTGCGTCCATTTCTGTGTGCGTAAAAAGCTTCCTAATAAAGCCAACAACATAGAGGAAGAAGAGAAATAGTAGCTCGTAGCCAACTGCCCACCACGGTATGTGCAGGATAAACATATTGAACTCTCCAAACAAACTTAGGAACACATCTATGAAAGATAGTACCACTCGTATAAAAATAAAAAAACCCTTGCGCAATTACAAAATAACTGTTGCGCCGTCTTGGCGTACTTCGAGCACGCCGCCGAGGATTGCAAAGGTTTGCTCGGGCTCATCGCCTCCTGGGCGCACCGTGATCACCCCCTCTTTAAGCGTGGTGATAAGCGGCATGTGCTCCGGGAGCACCGTCAACTGCCCTTCCGCGCCGGGCAGCGTCATCGAGGCGGCCTCGCCGTCAAAAAGATTTTCGTTTACTTTTGCTATTATTACGTGCATATATTTTTATGCCATCTCCTGTCAGCAAGACCGAAAAAGAGTGCACTCCGGGCCGCTAGGCCAAGTCTAACCCTCTTTTTCGCTCTTGCTGCCATACGTTATTACTCTGCTTTCACAGAATCGATGCCGCCTTTCATATAAAAGGCGCTCTCGGGTTTGTCGTCGTGCTTGCCTTCCAATATTTCGCGGAAGGAACGGATGGTCTCGGCAACCGGCACATACACGCCGGGGATGCCGGAGAAGACCTCGGCCACGTGCACCGGCTGCGAGAGGAAGCGCTGTATTTTGCGCGCGCGGTACACAATTGCCTTGTCTTCGTCGGAGAGCTCCTCGATGCCGAGGATGGCAATGATGTCCTGCAAATCTTTGTAGCGCTGCAGCACCTGCTTGGTTTGGAGCGCCACATCGTAATGCTCCTGTCCGACAATTTCCGGCGTAAGCGCCGTTGAGTTGCTCTCAAGCGGGTCGACTGCGGGGAAGATGCCGAGTGATGCGAGCGAGCGCGTGAGCACGATGGTTGAGTCGAGGTGCGCAAAAGTGGTGGCAGGCGCCGGGTCGGTGAGGTCGTCGGCCGGCACGTAAATGGCCTGTACCGAAGTGATGGAACCTTTTTTGGTCGAGGTGATGCGCTCTTGGAGCTGGCCCATTTCTTCGGCAAGCGTCGGCTGGTAGCCCACGGCCGATGGCACGCGGCCAAGGAGCGATGACACCTCGGAGCCTGCCTGCACGAAGCGGAAGATGTTGTCGATAAAAAGAAGAACGTCTTTGCCCATCTCGTCGCGGAAGTACTCGGCCATGGTAAGGCCCGAGAGGCCAACGCGCGCGCGAGCGCCCGGCACCTCGTTCATCTGGCCAAAGACGAGCGCCATTTTGTCGATAACGCCGCTCTCGGTCATCTCGTGGTAGAGGTCGTTGCCCTCACGCACGCGCTCGCCGACGCCGGCAAACACCGAGTAGCCGCCGTGCTCTTTGGCGATGTTGTGTATGAGCTCTTGCATGAGCACGGTTTTGCCGACGCCTGCGCCGCCAAAAAGGCCAACCTTGCCGCCGCGGATAAAGGGTGCCAAGAGGTCGATCGATTTGATGCCTGTTTCAAACACCTCGGCTTTGGTGCGCTGTTCTTTAAAAGGAGGCGGGTCGCGGTGTATCGGCATGCGCGGCGCGTTTGTAGGATTTGGTTTGCCGTCGATAGCCTCGCCGATAACATTAAAGAGGCGGCCAAGCGCCAACTCGCCCACCGGTACCGAAACCGGCGCGCCGGTGTCCTCAACTTTTGCGTTGCGTGCAAGGCCCGAGGTGTCTTGCAAAGCAATCGCGCGCACGCGGCCGAGCCCTAAATGTTGGGCCACCTCAAGCACGATGCCGCGCTCGCCTACCGATGTTTTAAGCGCATTGCGTATGGCCGGCAGATGTTCGCCTTCAAAATACACGTCGACGACCGGACCGATAATTTGCTTGATAGTGCCTGTATTGTTTTCTTTCATAAAATTAATGTGATTTATTCTCTATACTGCCATGGCTTCCATGCCGCCGGTGATCTCGCTCACTTCGCGGGTAATTGATGCTTGCCGCGCTTTGTTAAATTGGAGCGTAAACTCGCCTGTGAGCTCCTCTGCTTTGTCCGATGCCGACTTCATCGATACCATGCGTGCGCTGTGCTCGCTTGCCAGGGCTTCGAGCAATGCATGGTAGACAAAAATGGAGGCGAGACGCGGCAAAATGGCGGTCAGCACCTCGCTCTCGCTGGGCTCGATGGTGTATGTTTGCGGTTTTTGCGCTTCGTGCTCGGTGTGGCGCGGAGCAAACGCACCCTTAGCCGGGAGTATGTCGCCCACGACTGCCTCAAGCTCAGTTAACGAGAGCGGGAAAATGGTGCGCAAGGTAGGGCGCTGCTCAAAAGTTGAGACAAAGTTTTGATACGCAACTTTTACGACATCCACCTCCTCTCGCATAAAACGCGCAGCCGCCTCGTGCACCAGCTCGGTGATAAAAGCGGCGTCGAGCTCGTCGGTGTTGGCGCGATATAACACCACGGCAAACCCGCGCGTGGTAAAAAAGTCGTTTGCTTTGCGGCCCACCGCAATAATAGAAATATGTTCTTTTGCAAGGCCGCTTTGCGCAATATCCGCCGCGGTGGCGCGGAGCACTGCCGAGTTGAGTGCGCCGGCCAAGCCTTTGTCGGACGTGATGACGATATATAGAGCTTGGTGTATGGGCGCTACAACTCTGCTATTTGATCCCTCGTCATCGGATGCGCGCTCAAATAGCAGAGTTGTAGCGCCTCGCGTCAACGGATGTGACGCAAGCTCGCGTGAGCCCGAGACACGCGCCAAAATAGAGACGGCCGCGCGAGCATAGCCGCGCCCCGCAAACGCGCGATTTTGCGCTTTGCGCATTTTGGCGGCCGAGACAGCCTCCATGGCCTTGGTGACCTTTTGGGTTTTTTCTATCGAACGTATTTTTGTTTTTATTGCCTTAAGTCCTGCCATATATTATTGGAAGAGGCCCTTGTGTGTCTCTTTAAACGCAGCAATTTGCACTTTAAGCTCCTCCTCGGTCTGTGCCGCCAAGTCGCGCGAGGTGGCGATGCTTTTTAGCACCTCGGGCGCTTCGGCTTGTAAAAAGGCAAGCAGCTTTTGCTCAAACTCCGGCACGCGCGCAACCGACACTTGTGCAAGATGTCCGTTGACCGCCGCATAAATCGAAACAGCCTGCTGTTCAAACGGCATCGGCTCGCTGTTTTTTTGGCGCAACACGGCCGTGAGGCGCTGGCCGGCCTCAATGCTGCGCTTGGTGTCGGCATCCAAGTCTTGGCTAAACTGCATAAACGCCTCGAGCTCTCTAAACTGGGCAAGCTCGAGCTTGATTTTGCCGGAAACTTTTTTCATCGCCTTGGTTTGCGCGCTGGAGCCCACGCGCGACACCGAGTTGCCCACGTTGATAGCCGGACGCGACCCTTTGTTAAAGAGGTCGGTCTCCAAAAATATTTGTCCGTCGGTAATAGAGATGACATTGGTCGGGATGTAGCCGGAGATATCGCCTTCTTGCGTTTCGATAATAGGCAACGCGGTAATCGAGCCGCCGCCGCGCGCTTTGTTGAGCTTTGCGGCGCGCTCAAGGAGGCGCGAGTGGAGATAAAACACGTCGCCCGGATACGCCTCGCGGCCCGGCGGGCGGCGCAGGAGGAGCGAGAGCTGGCGGTAGGCTACCGCGTGTTTGGAAAGGTCGTCATATATAATGAGCGCGTCTTTGCCCTGCTCCATAAAATATTCACCAACAGCGACGCCCGCAAACGGCGCGAGATATTGAAGCGATGCCGGAGCCGAGGCGCCTGCGTTAACCACAATCGTATACTCCATGGCACCCGCCTCTTTGAGCATCCCTACGAGGCGCGCGGTCTTGCTCTCTTTTTGGCCGATGGCGACATAAATGCAGATGGGGCGCGTTTCCTTCGGCTCATTTTTTTGATTTAAAATCGTGTCCATCGCGATGGTGGTTTTGCCGGTGCCGCGGTCGCCGATGATAAGCTCGCGCTGGCCGCGGCCTATCGGTATCATCGAGTCGATTGCTTTGATGCCCGTGTGCAGCGGCGTGTTAACCGACTGGCGGTCCATCACGCCGTATGACTCGCGCTCCACCGGATTATGTTTTTTGCTTTCGATTTTGCCGAGGCCATCCTGCGGCTCGCCGAGCGGCGACACCACACGCCCGAGCATTGCCTCCCCTACCGGTATCGAGAGCACCTCGCCGGTGGAGACAACCGTCATGCCCTCGGTTATTTTGCCCACATCGCCTAAAATAATGGCGCGCACCGACTCCTCCTCGAGATTTAAAATAACGCCAAAGACTTCTTGGGTAGCGCCGAGTGCGTAGGCAAGCGGCTTGCCTTCGTATGTTTCAAAACGGATCATCTCCGACATAACCGCGCCTTCGAGGCCTTCTATTTCGGCAACGCCGTCGCCTACGCGCACCACATGCCCCGTATTTTTGGGCCGTGCCTCCGGCGTGAAGCCTTGTATCTCTTTTTTAAATTGTTCTATAAAATTTTCCATACGTTATTTCGTTTCAATCAGTTTTTTGTAGAGCCCCAGCAATATACGTGTGCGTTCTTTCTCCGGAGTGACCGCGCTGTTCCGTGCGGCCCGCTCCTTTGCAATATGGAGCTTTTGATACTCGCTTACAATGTTTGGCAATAATTTGAGATGGCCGCGCCTCGTGAGGCTCGCGCGTAAATTTTTTAGATAGACGGAACCTTTGCGGGGATCTTGAGCAACAAGTTCGTACAGAGCGCGTGCGTAAGATGCGGCAATAGTCATATATTATTTAGTGAGCACTTGAGCTCCGTCTTGTCGAAGCATCTTTTCCATACCCAACACGACAAGCTTGGCGACTTCCTGCTTGCTCTCCTCGATCGCCTGCGCTTTAAGCTCGGCAGCTTGCGCCGCAGCCTCTCCCGCAGTGCGGGCCGCCGCCGCCTCGGCGGCAATGACGAGCGCGCGTTCTTTTTCTGCTGCCGCCAAACGCGCTTTTCTTAAGAGTTCATCGGCCTCTTGTCCGGCATCGGCAAGGATACCGCTCTTTGCCTCCTCTATCTCGCGCAGTTTTATGCCGGCTTGCTCGGCATCATGCACACCCTCGGCCACCTTTTGGCGGCGAGTCTCGAGCATTTTGGTGAGCGGCGCGTACAAAAAGTACCACAGCGCAAACAACAGCACCCCGAAGTTAATCGAGTCGATGAGGAGGAGCCTCCAATCAATGCCAAATGCTGCAAATACCGCTGACATAGAGAGTAAGTGATTACTACTAAAAATTTTTTATGCAAAATAGTCTGGGAGCCGCCGAGGACTTTTTGCAGAGAAAATTTTAGTTGGTAAGCACTTTCAATTAGGTGAATTTAATAATGAACCCGACCACCAGCGCAAAGATTGCGAGCGCCTCGGTAACCGCGATACCGATAAACATGGTGGTTTGGATGGTGCCGGATGCTTCCGGATTGCGTCCTATGGCCTCAAGAGCTTTTGATACCAAAATACCAAGACCAACGCCCGGGCCGATAACGCCAAGACCCACTACCAACCCAAAAGCAATTGTTTTTGCCGAATCTAAATCCATAAAACTTTTTTACGCTAACTAATAATATCTACGATTGAACTTGCCCTGAGCTTGTCGAAGGGTGCGCCTCTCCCCCATGAGCCTCTTCTCCGTGAGGTTCCATAATGGCGAGCTTGATAAACACCAAGGTGAGGAGCGCAAATATGGCCGCTTGCAAGAGGCCCACAAAGGTCTCAAACAGCATAAGCGGTACCGGCAGGAGATACGGCAAGAAGGAGGAGATGACGGCAATCAGCACTTCGCCGGCAAAAATATTTCCAAAAAGCCTGAAGGAAAATGACACGAGGCGCGCAAGATTGCCGATAATCTCCAGGAGTCCTACAAAAAACCCCATCACGCCTGATTTAAAACTAACAAATTTTGAGCCATACTTCAAGACACCCAGCGCGGCGATGCCGGATATCTCGATGGTTAAAAAGGCAATGATAGCGAGCGAGAGCGTCACGTTGAGGTCGGTAGTGGCGGCGCGGAAGAGCGGCACAAACTCGCCGCCGCGCGTGATGCCGACAGAACCGAACACCGGGAAAAACTCGAGCAGGTTTGCGGTGAGTATAAAAAGAAAAATAGTGGCGATCAGAGGGAAAAAGCGCTCCGCAAGCGCGCGGGTGCCTAGTGTCTCTTCCATATAGTCGAGCACAAACTCAAAAAGCATTTCAAACGCGCTCTGCACCTT
>Ga0182030_10025267_pt1 | contig 10839 bp, 6 predicted proteins | sample 812S3MmetaG_FD_121299 | JGI IMG/M metagenome (GOLD analysis project Ga0182030, IMG submission 121299) | Permafrost microbial communities from Stordalen Mire, Sweden - 812S3M metaG (Illumina Assembly) | ecosystem: Environmental > Terrestrial > Soil > Wetlands > Permafrost | place: Sweden... | reverse complement strand
TGTGCGCGCAATTTGAACGGGCGGGCCATTCTGTACGCGGATCGAATGACCGACTCGATGAAGAAAGCGCTTGATGAGACGAACCGACGTCGCTCGATTCAAGAAGCTTATAACCATGAGCACGGCATAACGCCTGAATCCATTAGCCGGCCGCTGGATATGACGCTCGCCGGCATCGTGGGCGCCGACTATGCTGATTTGACGGACATTTCGGCGGACGGAATTCCCGACATTAAATCGCAGGAGGAACTGGATTCCTATATCGCTAAGCTCGAGAGTGATATGCGCGAGGCTGCCAAGCGGTTTGAGTTTGAGAAGGCGGCTAAGTTGCGCGACACGATCAAGGAACTGCGGACGAAAGAGTTTCTCTTCGCGTAGGCTTATTGGTTAACCAGAACTATTCGTAAAGATTGAGTAACTTGGCCTGTCCACATTCGGCACAGTTACGCTTGCCGTGTCCTAAATTACTACGCTCTTTGTATCATCTCTCACTACTTCTGTAGACCTTTCGTGGATTTAAGCAAATTGTGACCCCTGTTAGCTTGTAATCGGTACGAGGAAGTGATAGTTCCTTGTTATATCGGCGCGACTATCCGGGGACCGACGAAAACTGCGCGAGCCCGGTTGAGTGTGGAGTAAAGACAGCGAATCGAACGCTGCGAACAGTCGCCATGGCTCCCAATCATGTTGTCCGAAAGCGGAGAGGATGTTCCGCTGAGTCGAGCGCCCCTCCCCCCGAAGTTGGGTTACGCGAGGATGATGCCAGCTTTCGTATCCTGTTCATAAACCACCCCCAACCGATGTGGGTCTATGATCTGAAAACCCTGAAATTTCTCGAGGTCAACGACGCCGCGACTCAGCGCTTCGGATACTCTCGCGACGAATTCCTGGCCATGCGGATTACCGACATTCGTCCGGCGGAAGATGTTCCCCGTCTGCTGGAAGATGTGGCCGATACTCGGTCTGGACTACAGCACTTCGTGTTACGCAGGCACACGCTCAAGAACGGCACCGTAACCGATGTGGAAATCACCTCCCACACTTTGATGTTTCATGGGCGAGAAGCTGAACTGGTGGTAGTGCACGACGTCACGAGCCGAAACTGGGCAGAACGGCAACTGCACGAGTGCGAAGATCGTTATCGCGAATTGATTTCTGGGGTAAAAGACTACGCCATCTTCATGCTCAGTCCATCCGGAAACGTAATGAGCTGGAACGATGGAGCAAGACGGATTAAAGGATATGAGGCCAGCGAGATTATTGGCAGTCATCTTTCGCGCTTCTACCTGCCAGAAGACGTGCAGGCAGGGAAGCCCGAGAAGGGCATACAGGAGGCTCTTGCCGAGGGACATCACGATGACGAGGGCTGGCGACTGCGCAAAGATGGATCACGGTTTTGGGCCACCACGGTGCTCACTCCGGTTCGAAATCAGAAGGGCGAGCTGCAGGGATTCTCAAAAATAACTCGCGACACCACCGACCGCAGAATGACCCACGAGGCGGTGAAGCTGGCTGAACAGAAGTATCGCGAGATTTTTGAAGAAGCAATCGTGGGCATTTTCCAAACCACGCCCGACGGTAGGCTGCTGAGCGCTAATCTCGCCATGGCAGCTCTCTATGGTTACGCATCCTCGGAAGAGATGGCGGCCAGCGTCGCCGACGTTCGGTCCCAACTCTACGTCGATCCCGAGCGGCGAGATGAGTTCAAGCGTTTGCTGCGAGAGACCGGGTGCGTGCGGAATTTTGAAGTGGAAGTCTATCGCAAGGACGGCACGAAAATATGGCTTGCCGCCAATGCGCGGGCAGTTCTGCAAAACGGAGTAATCGTTCGCTACGAAGGCACCTTTGAAGATATTAACCAGCGCCGGTTCCTGGAAAAGCAGCTTGCACTGGCGGAACAGAGTTACCGCGGCATTTTCGAGAATGCGGTTATTGGTATTTTTCGGAGCACTCCCGAGGGACGGTACTTGACCGTAAACGCTGCCATGGCAGAAATGCTGGGCTACGACTCACCTGAAGACCTGATGACTTCCGTCACCGACATTGGGCGGCAAGTGTACGTCGACCGCGCGCGCCGTGACGAATTTCAAAAGCTGCTGCAAGAGGGCGGCTTGGCACACGACTTCGAAATCCAAGCCTACCGCAAAGATGGAAGCAAAATGTGGCTCTCGGCCAGCGGCCGCGCCCTCCTTCACGACGGAGCAATCATCGGCTACGAGGGGATGAACGAAGACATTACCGAGCGCCGGCTGCTGGAAGATCAACTCCGGCAGGCGCAAAAAATGGAGGCTGTAGGACGACTGGCGGGTGGCGTCGCGCACGATTTTAACAATATGCTCGGCGTGATCGCCGGATACGGCGAACTGCTGCAGCTGAACCTTCCGCCAAGAAGTCCCCTTCGCAAATACGCCGACGAGATCAGCAAAGCCGGCCGCCGCGCCACCGCCCTGACTCGTCAACTACTCGCTTTCAGCCGGAAACAGGTGATCAGTCCGGTCGTACTCGATCTCAATGCCGTGGTCGCCGAGATGGAAACGATGATCTGCCGTCTAATTGGGGAGGACATCCATGTCTCGTTCAAGCACCAGTCCGCGCCCGCTCCCGTGCGAATCGATCCAGGACAGGTCGAGCAAATCCTGATGAACCTGGCCGTCAATTCCAGGGACGCGATGCCTCGCGGTGGTACTCTGTCCATCGAGATTGCGGACACCGAACTGGACGAAACCTACGCGCGGCAAATCGCCTACGCTAAGCCTGGCAGGTACGTAATGCTGACCGTTAGCGACAACGGTTGTGGGATAGACAAGGAGATCCAGCCTCATATCTTTGAGCCCTTTTTCACCACCAAGGAAGTGGGAAAAGGCACTGGCCTAGGACTATCGACTGTCTACGGCATCGTGAAGCAGAACGACGGCTACATTCGAATTTACAGCGAAGCCGCAAAGGGAACTACCTTTAAAATTTATTTCCCGCGCGTGGACGCGGCGTTATCTGCCTCGCGACCGATCGAAGACCTCACCCTGCCGTTCGGCGCGGAAGTGATTCTCGTGGTCGAGGATGAAGCGCCTCTGCGCAAATTGGCTCGTACCTGCCTGGAGAGCCACGGGTACACCATTCTAGAAGCTGCCAACGCTGCCGCTGCCACCGAACTCTTTCGACAACACAGCGGAAAGATCGATTTGTTACTCACCGATGTCGTTATGCCGGGAGCGAGCGGGCGAACGCTGGCGGAGGGACTGCTCGAACACTGGCCCAACCTCAAAGTACTCTACATGTCGGGCTATACCAGCGACTTGATCGCACAACAAGGAATTCTGAACCCAGGTATTCTGCTGCTCGAAAAACCCTTCACGCTGCAAGCTCTGCTCGCGAAAGTGCGGGAAGCGCTGCACCCCGCGCAGATCGGCAAAAGCGCCAGCATCAGTTGATCCACTTTTTTGCGCTCGACGCTCGACCGCTTCCCGGCACTATCAGGAGCAGATCATGGTCGGCGAAAAACAGGACCATCGATAGTAACTTAAGTGCGAAACTCGGCGAACCATTGCGGATGCAAAGTTGGTTCCAAGCGACGCGCAGGAGATTAAGGCGGATTTATGACTTGTCGTTCGGCAGCGCCTCTATGTGGCGCGCGAAATGGTTGCTCTGCCGAGTTCTTCTTCGTTACCTGCCGGCGGCCGCGCTGGCGGCTTTCGAATTGAGATCGCGGTTCCCGCCGCTGAGCTCTTTCTCTATCGAAGAAAACCGGCAGAAAATTTCGTGGAGGCGCATAGCCATGCTACGGATGGCGTCAGCTTGCATCTGTACCGAGGCGGGCAAGCCAGGTTCATGGGCAAGCAACTCGGTATTCCCCAGAACTGTGGTTAGCGCGTTGTTGATATTGGTCCGCATCTCGACCATGTAGCGTCCGAGGATGGCCTCGTTCTCCGCAGCGGCGCGAGCCTTATCAGCAGTGCGCGCGGATAGTTCGGCTTGATCACGCCGCAAAATCTCGCGCCCGAGTAAACCGGCGATCGCGGGCCAAAGTCCGAGTTCGCGGCGCAGGTCAATAACCGCGCCATGAATGTTGTAGAACTCGCGTGAGGGATCGGAGTGAATCACAATCGCCGGTCGACCGGCGGCGGCCAGCGCAAGCTTCAACCCCTTGTTCAAAGTTTTGTTTGGAAGCTTGCGTTTGTCGTTTTTCTTTTCCACCGAAGAAGCATCGGCAATCGCGAGATCGTAGTGGCTGCCTTCCAGCCCCCGCGCAAATCCTTCGTCGAGGACGACAAACTCCGGACCGTCGGAATGAGCCGGCGCCTGCGGCCAATGCGCCGTAACCTCGCGCGCGAACGCGGGATCACTCGCCAGAATCAGTACGGTTGGGCGACGACTGGTCATCGGAGCTACGTAACTCGTAAAGTGGGGAACTGTGGCGGATCTTGATCTCGGCACACGGCCAATCCGTGGCGAAATCGAATCGCGGTCTCAAGTCCTAAAGGCACCAATCCTGATCCGAAGCTCACTTACTTTGTTACCGCTCCGGACTTCGGGGAAGATGCGGCAGCGCTCTTGGCCATCGGATTCTTGCGAGCTCCATTTTGCAGCGCATCGTCGACTGCGGCTCGAAGATCGACTAGCATCCGCAGCGGCTGTCCCGAGGAATACTCGGCGTGGAACATGACCTTCCACGATTGGCAAATCATCCGCAGACGTCCGATTGGCTCCTCGGCCGAGAACTGCGCGCGACGGCAATCGATGGTCGCGATGCCTCGCCGTTCCAATTCGCGCAGACCATCCTGAATCGCATTCAGGTCGTCGTGCATGAGACGGAAAAAGATTCGCCGGATCATAAAACTGAACCGGGTAAAAGCTACCATCGCCGCCGGCTCAAAATAACGGGCAGCACTCTGCGTCTTGAGTTTACGGCCCTGCTCGAGCGTGCCACTGTGAAGCAGTTCGCTGAGACGCTTAGAGCGGGCGGCGGATTGCAGGATCGTTTCGAGGGAACTCAACCATGTGGGCAACGTCGTCTGCTGCGGCCCAAGTACGGGTTCGAGCACCTGGGCGACGTAATCGAGATCGACATCCGCGTCATCCATACCCGATGGCGCACAGAGCGAAAAGTACTGGACCAGAAGAAAGTCAGTCTTATCGCGGTCGCTCGTCGACTTCGCTGTCTTCTGCATGTGATGTACCAGAAGATGCCGCAACACGACCTCGTTGGCGAGAGGAGTCGTCTGCAGAAATTGGCGCAACTGGTGAACTTGTATCTGCGAGTCGACCTGTTCGAACCAGGCGGACGCCTGCTTGACCGACTCGGCGGAGGGCAAAAAGTTGTCGTCAACCGGGCACACCGAGACATCAATCACAAACTCGCGCACCAGTGCCGCGTAAATGGATTGCAGGGCCGTCAAAGTAATACCCTGCTCCTCGAGCGAAAGACCGACGGGCTTCTGGAGAGATGCAGTCATGATTTCACGATCCAATTGGGTACATTTTTTAGGAAGCGAGCGGCAACCACCGTCCGCTGCGAGTGATATTGAACGGCGACCACGGAAGCCTCTGCGCAGAGCGATCCGTCAGTGCTTTCGACGAGAACGCGGTCGGCAAACTCCAGTGGATGGTCCACGGCAAACAAGACTTCACGGGCCGTGCCAAACTCGATGACCGTGTTCTGAAAGAAAACATTTACGGTATCATCATCATTCTGACCCTTGCCGTTGCCACCCCCATTTTCATTTTCAGCACCTGCAGCGCGGCTGAGTTTGATTGGGATTCGCACGCGCGTGGCTTCCGGAAAAAAGCGAGCCAAGCGACTTACCATGTCTTCTTCAAAAGCACGAGCAATTGCCTGGTTGGGCACGTTAGACCTCGACTCCCATGAACCTGAGCAGCCGAGTCTCCCCTCTTCCTGGTTTGGAAGAGCTACCGAGAGACTCGTTCTGCTTTTGTCAGCATAACGTGGTGCACGGTTTAGTCCAAAGACTTGAAGGTCATGACCCTCCGAACAAGTCGAACAAATGACTGGGAATTCCGCAGATTGGGCGCTCAGCAGGACCGACTTTTGTTTTTCTTCCCCATGCGGCGAGTCTCAGAATGAAACCCGCGTCTCATTCCGGAACGGGGCTGCGGAATTTCGCACGGACAGGAGTGTCTTCCGTCCCTACGACCAGCACTCTCAAAACCTGCCTGTTCCCGGTTCGCCTACTGCAGGGTCGCGGCTGGGTTCGACTCTTCTCGTCCGCTGATGTTGTAGCGCTTCAGTTTGCGGTAGAGCGTGGCCCGGCTGATGCCCAGCATTCTTCCGGCCAGGGCCTTGTCGCCTTTGACTTGAGAGAACACTCGCTCAATAGTGGCGCGCTCAATATCCTCGAGATCGGTAGCCCGGGCGAACGACTCCGACGCCTCGATCCTTCCCCTTCCATTTAAATCCGCACCTGGCGCTTCGCAATACGCAATAGACGACGGCAGATCGTTGACCTCGATGACGCGCTGATCCCCCAGGGCGACAGCCCGCTCCAGACAATTTTCGAGTTCGCGCACGTTCCCCGGCCAGTCGTAAGCGAGCAGAGCTTTCATCGCGCTGCTCGAAACCTGTACACCCCGGCCAGGCGCGAGGCGCTCGAGAAAAAACGCGGACAGGATGGGGATGTCGGAGCGGCGTTCGCGCAATGGCGGCAGCGAGATCGTGACCACGTTCAGCCGGAAAAAGAGGTCTTTCCGAAATGTACCTTTCTTGTACTCCGAGTCCAGATCGCGGTTCGTGGCCGCCATGATGCGCACATCCACTTTCACTTTTTGATTGCTGCCCACCGGGCGCACTTCCTTCTCTTGCAGAAAGCGCAGAATCTTGGCTTGCATCTCGAGCGGAAGCTCTCCAACTTCATCGAGGAAAATGGTGCCCGTATCGGCCGATTGCAGCAGACCCTGTTTGGAGCGGAGCGCGCCCGTAAATGCCCCTTTTTCGTAGCCAAATAACTCGCTCTCGATCAGGGTGGGGACTAACGATCCGCAGTCGACCGCCACAAACGGACGGCTCGCCAGAGATCCCCGGAAATGCAGGGCGCGAGCCACCAGTTCCTTGCCCGTTCCGCTTTCTCCCGAGATCAGCACCGGAGTGCGAGTGTCCTTCAGACGGGAAATCAGGCGCAGCACGTTCTGAATGCCGGTCGAATTGCCAATGATGCCGTGTAACGAAGTTTCAGTTTCAGAACGATCGCGAAGGTAGACATTTTCTTCGACCAGACGGATTTTATCGGCCATGCGGCGCAAGAACAGACGCAGTTCATCGAGCGGCGCAAAGGGCTTGGCGATGTAGTCGTAGGCCCCCAGTTTCATCGCCTGGACAGCCGTTTCGACCGATCCGTGTCCAGTCATGACGGCGACTTCGATGCGGGGATGAGCGCGTTTGACTTGCTCGAGAAACTCGATGCCCGACATATTCGGCATCACCATATCGGTGAGAACAATGTGCACGGGCTGCTCTTCGAGAAGCGCCATGGCGGCATCGCCACTCTCCGCTTCCAGACAGGAGAAGCCGAGCGATTCGCCCACAGTCATGCACAGGCGGCGAATGGTGGACTCATCGTCAACGATCAGCAAGCGTATGCGGAAGTCTTGAGTCATAAAATCGTTGGTCGTTCGCCATTGCTTTTCGAACTTCTGTCGCTTGTGGTTAGCAACCGGAGTCCAGCAACGCTTTCGATCAATCTCGTATTCCAGGCTTGCATCACAAAGTCGCCTTGCCCAGTGTCTGTTCGACTACGGTGATGAAGTCGTGTACGCGAAATGGCTTTTCCACGCAGGGCGCGCCCGTGCGCTGGAGCGTAGCGGCGGTCTCCTCATTCGCGATATCACCGGTGATGAAAACCAGGCGCGAAGCCAGTTGCGGGCGATTGGCCGCGATCCAGGCATACACCTGCGCACCGTCGACTCCTCCCGGAGTGCGCATGTCAGAGATGACGCCGTGAAAATCGCGTTTCTCCAGTAATTGCAGCGCTTCCGCACCCGATTCGGTGGGAATGACCGTGTATCCATGGCCTTCGAGCACGGCGCGCACCAGCGCCATGACGGCAGGCTCATCTTCAATCAGCAGCACAGGTACGCAAGCAGGTTGAGTTCCAGTTTGAGTCATTTGGGATGTACTCCTGCGACCGCTCCGAAGGACGCCGTCTCCGACACGATCGGTAGTCGGACAATAAAAGTCGCGCCTTCAGAGTCCGGATTATTGTGACAAAGAATTTCGCCGCCGTGTTCGTGGACGATTCCATAACAAATACTCAGGCCCAATCCCGTTCCTTTACCCACATCCTTGGTGGTGAAAAAAGGATCAAAAATCTTTCCCGGGTCGGGTATCCCCGGCCCGTTGTCGCGAAACGAAATTTCCACGAACTCGCTGGCGCGGGCGCTCATGATTTCTATCCGCGCGGGACGCGATGTCTCACGAACCGCATCGTACGCATTGTTCAAAATGTTGAGAAACACCTGTTGCAGCTGATGGGAATCGCCGATGACCGCGGGCAGAGACTCATCCAGGCGCTCGACGACTTGCACGCCATGGCTGATGAAGTCGTAGGAGCGCAGGTGCACCGTACGCTGCACAATGTTGTTCAGGTGAACCGGCTGGCGCTGCGGCGGATTCTGGCGCGCAAAGCTCAGAAGATTTTGCACGATCTGCTTGGTGCGCTGCGCTTCCTGCAAAATAACCCGCAGATCGCGTCGGGCGCTTTCCGGGATCTCGGGATTTTCCATCAGCAAGTCAGTGAATCCGAGAATGGCGGTGAGAGGATTGTTCACCTCGTGGGCCACGCCAGAAACGAGTTGTCCCACGGCCGCCAATTTCTCGGCGTGCATTAACTTGGCGCGCAGCATTACGGAATCGGTGACGTCGGTCATGACCACCACGATGCTGGTGACATGTCCATCTTCACCGCTGATGGGACTGAAATTGACGGAAAATTGTCCCGTGACTCCGTCACCGCGTAACAGCGGCAGATCGAAGTTGTCGATCTGCTGTCCGCGGGAAACCGCGGTCAGAACTTCGCGCAGCGAAGCGCGTCGCGTCGAGCCGCAAAGATCGGATAACGAACGCCCAAGGAGCTGAGACTGCTGGAATCCGAGCCCCCCCCACCGCCGATTAGCGTAGCTCACCACGCCGTCGGTATCGGTAACCAGAATCAGGCTCTGGGTGTGATTCAGAATTTTGCTTGAAAAGTCGCGTTCCTTTTGCAGTTCGGTCTGTGACTGGTGCAATCCGCTGACATCCAGCATCAGGCCACGGTGTTGCACAATGTTGCCGCCCTGGTCGCGCATGGCGAAACAGTTCATGAAGACATGCACGGGCGACCCATCTTTGCGTCGCAATACTTCTTCCTGATTGCGCATGCCGCCTTCGGCTTTCAGCAACTCCACAAGTTCCTGGCGTCGTTGTGGAGAAAAATACACCTGGGTGGGAATATCGAGTTGAAGCACCTCGTCACGGCTGCTATAGCCAAGTATCCGGACAAGAGCGTCATTCACTTCAATAAAACGACCCTGTGGTGTGGAGACGTAGATTCCTTCCTGAATATTGTTGAACAGTTCGCGATAGCGGCGCTCGGCCTCGCGCCGGTCGGTGATGTCCTTGAGTACGTGAACGGTTTGCAACTGCGTGCTGCTCGCGGCATGAATGCGCGAAGTGGAAATCAAATAGGTGCTTTCCAGCACAGGATGCACGTATTCGTCGAGGCCTTCTCCCGAGCGGCAAAAGGGGCAGGAGTGAGGCGACGCTGCGGTCGTCAGCGCATCCAGAGCGCGCATGTTGACGCCTATTAATTGATCGGGAGCGAGTCCGATGAAATTCGCCAGCGAGCGATTGACGCGGAGAATATTGTTCTGCTCGTCGTGAACCACAATATAGTCGCTGATGGCATCGAAGATCTCCAGCCAGTGCCGGTTCGCCTGCTGCATGCGGGTGAAGAGGCATGCGTTTTCGAGCGCGATGCTCGCATGTCCGGCGATCGCGCGCAACAACTGGTGGTCTTCGCTGGAAGGCGGCGCACCACGGTCGGCGAGGCAAAGAACACCCACCAACTCCCCCGCCGACCCATTCAGCCGGACCATCGTGCAATCACCCCATCCCAGACTCGATGCTAGAGCGCTGCCCAACACGTCGACAGCCGGGCCAAACGCAACATCGGTGGGATACTTCGGTAAAGCCCCGCTGAGCGCCTGACTGAAGCGGCGAAGCAACGATTTGTCATCGACTTCGGAAGCGCCGCAAAGCAAAACCGTTTCGCTCTCCGCCGTCTGAAATAAGCTCAGAGCCACCGAGCGGCTACCGAGCAGTCCCGCGGTGCGCAGCGCGAAGTTGCGCATAAATTCCGGCAGATGCAGCACCGTATTCAGTTCCAGCGCGATTGTGACCAGGGCCTCGGCACGGCGGCGGTGCTCTTCGGATTGGTGCAGGTTCTTCGTCAGTTCGAGAGCAATCGCCACCTGTGCAGCTAGAGCGCGGGCGCGGCGGACATCCTCATCATTGATGGGCCCGGCTTCGATGCGGTCGAGCACTCCAAACATTCCGAGCACATCGCCCTGCGAACCGAGCAAAGGGACGGCCAGAAGCTGGCCGATCTTGAAAGTCCGGACGAAATCTAAGTTCGCGCCAGGAGTCTTCGACGCGTCCTCGGCGACGAAAACCGTCTTCTTCTTCAGCGTGCGCGTCGCCACACCGTCGTAAAGCGGTATATCCACCGGCCGCGCGATGCCATCCTGCAGTCCCCAGCGTATGTGAAAGGTGGATTCTTCCAGCAGTCCGATGAAGCAGCGTTTATAGCCGAGAAAGCTGGCCGCGCGGACGACCGAAGTCTGCATGAACTCGTC
>Ga0182030_10025266_pt1 | contig 10840 bp, 8 predicted proteins | sample 812S3MmetaG_FD_121299 | JGI IMG/M metagenome (GOLD analysis project Ga0182030, IMG submission 121299) | Permafrost microbial communities from Stordalen Mire, Sweden - 812S3M metaG (Illumina Assembly) | ecosystem: Environmental > Terrestrial > Soil > Wetlands > Permafrost | place: Sweden... | reverse complement strand
GCGAACTTTCAGATCGGAAAGCACCGTGCGGGCCGATAACCACCCGCACATGCCGTGCACGCCACCCCCAGGCGGTGCCGACGAAGAGCACAGGTAGAGGCCTGGCGTACCCGTGCGATATTCATTCCAACGAAGCGCCGGTCGAAAGACCGTCTGGCGCAGCGTGCCCGCACCGCCCGTGATGTCGCCACCGAGGTAGTTGGGATTATGACACTCACCCTCTGACGTCGACGTCGAGACGCGCGCGAGGATGAGGTCACGGAACCCGGGCGCGAAGCGTTCGATCTGCGCCTCGATCCGTTCGGTCATGTCGACATCAGAGCCGTTGGGTACGTGACAGTACGCCCACAACGTGTGCTGTCCACCGGGTGCCCGGGTCGCATCGGCAACGCTCGCCTGCACGACGATGCAGTAGGGACGTTCGCAGTGTCGACCGCGTGCGACGTCTTCCTCCGAAGCCGCCACCTCTTCGAACGTTCCGCCAACGTGGATCGTTCCCGCTGAACGACAGGCTTCGGCACTCCATGGCACGGGGCCTGCGAGCGCCCAGTCCACCTTGAACACCCCCGGACCGCGTTCGAAGCGTTCGATCGACGCCTTGTACCTTGGCGAAAAGCGGTCTCGCGCGATGTCCACCATTCCCTGCGCCGACGTGTCAAAGAGCGTCGCACGAGCCTCGGGAAGGTCTGACAGCGTTCGAACGGGACTGTCGAGATGTATGGTCACGCCTTCAGCGGCCAACGCGTCGACCAACGCGGCGACGAGACGCGCACTGCCGCCTTCGACGACTGGCCATCCGCCCGCGTGCGCCGTCACGGTCAAGAACAGCCCGAACGCCGCGGTGACGGGCGAACTCAGTGGGAGCATCGCGTGCGAGCACGCACCCGCGATGAGTGCCTTTCCCTCCGGCGTCGAGAATCTCTTCGCCAGATGCGACGCCGACGGCAGGCCGTTGAGCGCGAATCGGGCCATGGTCAACGGATTGCTCGGTGGCGATCGAAGGGGCGCCAGCACCGCTTGCGCGAGTCGTTGGGCGTCGTCGACGAGTGGACCCATCAACCTGCTGTAGGTCGCTGCGTCGTCGCCAAGGCCTTGCGCCGTCTCGACGACCGATCCGGTGACCGTCGCCGCTCGACCATTGTCGAGTGGATGGGCGAATGCCCGCTCCGCGGTCCTCATCGTCACCGCGTTCGTGACGTCCGGGAACGCTTGGAAGAACGGTGACAGCGACACCATTGATTGGATCGTCGAACAGACATCGTGGTGAAATCCGGGGAGCGTGATCTCCTCGGTCCGACAGCCCCCACCGGGCGTGGACGCACCCTCGAACATCTCGACGCTGAGTCCGGCCCGCGCCAGCGTCAACGCCGCGGCCAGTCCGTTGGGTCCCGTACCGACCACTACGGCGTCGCGGGACGCCGCCGCCATCACAGGTCCAGGACGGTCGACTGCTTGGCCACCGTCACACGGGGCGAATCGTCGAATCGTCGGGCGATCTCGTCGAGCTGGTCGTCCGTGCGGTCCGGCTTGTGGTGAAAGAGCACGGTGTGCTTCACGTTCGTGCGACGGGCCAATGCCACGGCGTACTCAGCAGCGGCGTGACCGAAATAACCCTCCGCGGCCAACTCCTCACGCACCAACTGCGCGTCGTGCACGAGGACGTCGGCGTCCTGGCACAGCGCGAGCGCCGCTGGGTGATATTCGCCAAGCCCGTCGGGTCCTTCGCCGATCGCGTCGGGACAGTGATCGGGCATGTAGGTGATGGTCGATGTCTCATCGGAGATACGAAAGCCATAGGTTCGACCTCCCTTGTGGGGGATCTCCTGCGTCCGGACCGTGAAGCCTTCGACCTCGATCTCACCCGGTACGTGCGAGGTGAACGACCAGTCACCGCGAAGTTCGTCCGGTCGCACGGGGAAATGCGGAGGTGACATGCCACGCGCGAGCATCTCGAGGGGATCAGAGCCGTCGCCCTGGTCCGGTATGAAGAGTGATGTCCGCGCATCGGTCCGATCGGAACCGGAGAAGAAGGGCAGTCCGTGCACGTGGTCCCAGTGCAAATGGCTGAGAAAGATCGAACCGCGAAATGGTGCACCGTCGAGGATCTCTACGGCGCGGCGAATACCAGTACCGGCATCGAGCAGCAGTGTCGGCATTTCACCGTCGTGCGCGAGGGCCACGCACGACGTGTGGCCGCCGTAGCGCTCAAACGCCTCACCCGGCGCCGGCGTAGAACCCCGGACGCCGAGGAAGGAGACTCGCACGCTCAGCCGGCGTTCGAATCTTCTCGCCGGTGTCCGCTGGAGAGTTCAGTGAGTGCCTCGCGGTCGAGCGACTCGGCTGGCACCGACGCGACGCGACAGTCGGTCACGGCCACCAGGGTCGACGTCCGCGTGCCACCTTCTAAGTGGGCACGTTCGCCGAGCAGCGCACCGGGGCCGTACTCGGCCAATCGCGTACCGTCGACTTCAACGCGCAACACACCGTCGAGGATCAAGAACACGTCGGAACTCTGTTCCCCCTGCGCCACCAGCACCGTTCCGGGCTTCACCTTCTTAATCCTAGGTTTGGCCGCTCCGGCCATCAGTTTGTGCGACAAGTTCCTTTCGAGCGCCGTTTCGACCGTCGTGACGAAGGCGTCGGAGTCCTGGTGGCCCCATGGTGTCTGCTTACCGAAGGACTTTCGATACCAATCGTTGAAATCGATCAGGCCGGACTTGGCACTCAGCAGTCCGTCGTCGTTGTAGACCCAGTGCCGCGGAAAGCGGCTGGCGCCCACCAGTACCCCACTCGACCGGCCGTCGGTGTACATCGTCAGGGTCAGGGTCGTCCACGCCAGCGGTGCCTGCCACTGGATGAATGGCGCTCGGCGCACACGACGTGGCGCCGGCATGCCGGTGCGACCGCCCGCGGTCTGGGTGAAGCGGACCCACCCATCGCCGTAGACGGGCTTCACCTTTATGTCCGGCAACGCGACGGCTTCGAAGACCTTGCTCACCGGTCCAAGCTTGACGGTGGTGGTGCCGATCATGCCGCTACCGGTGTAACTCGCCGCGGTGATCTCACCACCAGCGTTCACTTGAATGGACGCCGAAAGTCGATTCGCGAATCGGAATCGGTCTGCCCGTCGTAATTCGTCGAGGTCCTCGATCTGGTCCGGCGGGGCCTGGTCGTAGTGGGCCATCCCGACATCGAAGGGCAGGCGGGTTCCTCCTTGAATTGCTTCAGAGGGAATCCATGACAGTGACGTGACTGAACTTTGGTATCTCATGGGCAACAGTGTCGTCGTTGCGGACGTTGGGGTAAATAGTGGTACCGCACGTCGTCGCGGGGGTCTAACACCCCTATAGATATGCAGGTTTGCCCCCTGTTTTTCGTTTGGCTTTGCGGTGAAACTTGTCCCGTGAGTGACCCGAGCCCCGACAGCGAAAACGTCATCACCGTTTTCCTCGCTGACGACAACCTCCTCGTGCGCGAGGGCGTTCGGGCGCTGATCGATCGACAGAGCGACCTTCGCATCGTCGGTGTCGGGTCGGACTACGACGAGACGGTCACCGGTGCCACCGCCGCGGCGCCCAACGTGCTCGTCACCGATATCCGCATGCCTCCCTCGTTCAATCGCGAGGGCATCGAAGCGGCGAAGGAAGTGCGCAAGCGTCATCCGGGAACGGGCATCGTGATCTTGAGCCAATACGACGACCCCGAGTACGCCGTGGCATTGCTGGCCGAAGGATCGGCCGGTTACGGCTACCTGCTGAAGGACAACCTAGCCCAGGGCGACCAATTGATTGGGGCGATTCGCATGGTCGCGACCGGTGGCACCGCACTGGATCCATCGATTGTCGAAGCGCTCATGCGCCCCGTTACATCAAACAGCGAGCTATCCGAAAATGAGGAGTCACTGCTCGCCTTCGTCGCGGAGGGTAAGCCGATCAAGGCCATCGCGGCCGCGCGACGATTGACTCCCGAAGCAGTCGATGCCCAAGTGGAGGCACTATTTCGAAAGCTCGCCGAAGAGGTGAGCGCGGGACACCAAGGCGCGCTTGATCGGCTCAAGAACCTGCACCAATCGATCGTCGACCGCGAGGAGCAGGGCGAGACCTTGTCTCGACTCCTCCCAGGCGGCATCGCGGAGAAACTTCGCCACGAGGGCCGGCGAATCGGAGAGACGGAGCGTCTGAACTGCACCGTGATCATGAGCGACATCCGCTCGTACTCGACCATCGCCGAACACGCTGACCCCAGTGAATTGGCCGGACAACTCAACACCCACCGCGCGGCGATGAATCGCGCAATTATTGGGGAGGGAGGGACCGTGATGCAATTCGTGGGCGACGCAGTGATGGCGGTCTTCGGTGCGCCGGTGCCGAGTCACGATCATGCCGACCGAGCAGTCGTCGCGGCGGCGAGCATGCACGCTCTCCAGGCCGAGATCAATACGCGGTGGGAGGCAGAGAATCTTCCGGTCTTCGGACTGGGCATCGGCGTCTCGTCCGGTCAAGTCGCGGCGGCCCTTCTCGGTTCAGAGGAGCGCCTCGAGTACACACTCGTAGGCGACACCGTGAACCTCACGCAGCGACTGCAACAACTCGCCTCGGCAGGCGAGACCGTCATCTCTGAGCCAACCAAGTCGGCTCTATCACTCAGGATCGATACAGTCACGCTCGACGCGCAACTCGTCAAAGGTCGCGACACGCCTGTCGTGGCGTACAAAATCCTGGCACTCGATCACGAACTTGAACCGAGCCTTTCGAAGGCCCAAGAAGGAGAGACCCCATGACCACCGCCCAAAGTGAAGTGACGAGCGATCAGCAGGCTCTGCCCGCCCTCGTCGTGCGAGGCGTTCGCAAGACGTTCGAGGCCGAACTCGCTCCGGTGCGAGCACTGCGCGGCGTCGACCTGACCGTCGAAAGGGGATCGTTCATTGCACTCATGGGTCCGTCGGGCTGTGGAAAGTCGACCTTGCTGAACCTCATCGCTGGACTAGAGGAGGTTGACGAGGGCACGATCAATGTCGCCGGCGAGTCGATGTCCGACGGCACCGAAGACACGCACGCGTTGATCCGCCGCAAGCACATCGGCATCGTGTTCCAGTTCTTCAACCTCCTCGAAGGAATGAGTGTCCTTGAGAACGTGGCCCTTCCGGCGATCATCGCGGGCAAGAATCGCAAGTCCGCTGAGTCGCGAGCCCGAGACCTCCTGGACCTGTTGGGTATCGCCGACAAGGCATCCGAGATGCCCGGCGTATTGTCCGGAGGCCAGCGTCAACGACTCGCGATCGCGCGGGCACTCGCCAACGAGCCGACACTCTTACTCGCCGACGAGCCCACCGGTGCGCTCGACTCGGTCGGTGGACAGGAGGTCATCGAACTCTTGAGTCGACTCCACGCGCAGGGTCAGACGATCATCCTCGTTACGCACGATGCGAATGTGGCGAAGGCTGCTGACACCGTGCTTCGAATGCGCGACGGGCGAATCTTGAACGACGGCGAGGCGGTTTCGAACGACGCCGTCACGGCGATCGGCACACTCTGAGCACCCGAGACGCGGTGAGCGCGCTGTCCTCCACGCCGGTGACGAACTCGAGCACGCACACCGGTTCGACGCGGAGTCGTCTCTTCGCACGAGTCGTGATCGTTGCCGCGCTGGCCGCGACGGTGGTCTCATACACCAACGCGCCCCACGCTGGGCGCACCGCACTCTGGGCCGTCGTATCGGTCGCGGTCATTTCCTGGTCAGTGGCCGCACTCACCACGCTGGGTCGCACCCCCCAACTCAGTCTGCTTTGTTCATTGGTCTCCTTTGGAGGGGCCATCGCAACTCTGGTCATGCGAGTCAGTGATCATCACGGCCTGGGCGTCGACAACGGCGCGCGCCGCATTGCTGAGGTCACGGCGCTACTCACCATGGCCGTCGTGGTTCATCTCTTGGCGGCCCTGACGAACGGCGTCCTTTCGAGTCGCGGCCGTCAACTCGGCGCGACCGCGTGGTACGTGGTCGCCGTCGCACTGTGCGTGGTCTACGCATCGGGAACGCACGCCCTGAGCGTGTGGCCCCTCGCGATCGGTTGGGTCGTCGCAATCGCTTCGACCTTGCCGACGATTCGATCTCGCTACGTGGCGGCGTCCGCTCGAGGGCGCCAGATGATTCAGGCCCTCGCGGCCGGCACGACACTAGCCCTCACACTTGCCGTCATCGTGGTCACGTTGCATTCCCTCGTCGATTGGCCGCTCGATGTTGCGCCGAGCTTGCTCGCGCTGTCCTGCCTGGTGCCACTCGGCCTCGCCGTCGGCGCGTCACGCGCCGCCTCGCACGTGGACCGAGTTCTGGTCCACTTACTCACGGCACTGGGCACCGTGGTCATCGTCGCGGGCGCGTACCTCCTCGCGGTGCGCGGATTCGCCAAAGCGCCAACCACCCACACGGGGCGCGATCTCCTTTGGTGGGCGATGGCCGCCGCCGCGGTCGCGGCGATCGCCCAACTGGCGTTACGCGGCCGGTTCACGAGGATCGCCACGGGTTTCACGTATGGAGCTCGAGAGGCGCCCGATGAGGTCGTTCGAACCTTCGGTAGCCGCATGACGCGTGCGATACCCATGGACGAACTTCTCCTCCAACTCGTGGAATCACTTCGAAAGACGTTGAACCTCGCGTCGGCGGAGATCTTCACCGGCAACGGGGACGTATTGGATCTCGCGGTCTCGGTGCCGGATCGGCCCACTCGTTCGCTTCAGGTTTCTCGTGAAGAGCGAAGCGTCATCGCTCGAGCCGGTGTTTCGGGCAACGCGTGGGCGTCGGTGTGGTTGCCGGCAATTGTGACCAGCAGCGCCACTGGCCCCCTGCGCGTGGCACCCATCAGCCACGCCGGGGAGCTGCTCGGCATCATCGTCGTGAACCGCGTCGAAGGTGCCGTTGCCTTTCGAGAAGAGGACGACCGGGTGCTCTCGGACCTCGCACGCCAAGTCGGTCTGGCGCTGCACAACGCGCAACTCGACACCGCGTTGCAGACAACGCTCGACGAACTACGTCAACAGGCCAACGAACTTCGCGCGTCGCGGGCTCGGGTGGTCGCCAGTGGCGACGCCGAACGTCGCCGGGTGGAACGAAATCTCCACGACGGGGCCCAGCAACACCTCGTCGCGCTCGCAGTGAACCTGCGATTGACCAAGGACGTGCTGAGCGAAGACCCGGTTGCGGCCGCCGAAATGCTCGACGAACTCGGCGTCGCGGTCCAGGACACCATTAAGGAACTGCGCGAACTGGCCCACGGCATCTACCCGCCACTCCTCGTCGATAGTGGACTCGAAGAGGCGCTCCGCGCCGTTGCGAACCGGTCGCCGCTCGACGTCGAACTCGTGACGAAGGGCATTGGCCGCTACGGCGGCGACGTCGAAGCGGCCGTCTACTTCTGTTGTCTCGAGGCACTTCAAAATGCGGGCAAACATGCCCCGTCGGCGCACGTCGTCGTTCGCGTCTGGGAAGAGTCGGGCAGCCTGCTCTTCGAAGTGCGCGACGACGGACCGGGCTTCGACGTTCGCACCGCGCAGCGCGGCCACGGGTACGTCAACATGATGGACCGGCTCGGCGCCATTGGAGGCGCCGTTCGCTGGGAGTCAGAGATCGGCCACGGCACGGCGATTCGCGGTTCACTGCCCGTTGCTTGATCAGCTCGCGAAGTTGACCTCGTCACGCTGGTCCCAGAGTCGTCGTAACGTCTTCGCGCCGAGCGTCTCTTTATTCACGTAGGCTCGCGCACCACTGGTCTTGGCGTCCGGCGGCAGGTCGTTGATCTCGTACGTCGAGCAGAGGACCACGAAGGTCTCGGGCAGGTTCTCGACGATTCGCTTGGTCGCTTCGATGCCGCCCATCTCGGGCATGTTGATGTCCATCAGCACGACGTCGGGATGGACCTCGTTGGCCAGTTCGATGGCGACGAGTCCGTTCTCCGCCTCACCTACGAGTTCGAAGCCTTCGGAGCGCCGGATGACGGCACGCGCCGCCATAAGAAAGGGCGCCTGGTCGTCAACGACCATCACTGAGAGGGCTTCACTCACCCTCTAAGTATTTCACGACGCCACATGATGAAAAAGTGAGGTGCCCCCCGGGGAGTAGTGGGGTTAGCCTCCCGCGCTCTCTCCCAAATAGACGAGAACGGCCTTCACCCGACGATTCAAATCGTGCTCTTCGGATAGGCCGAACTTGGCAAAAATGGAGTTCGAATGCTTCTCCACCGCTCGCTCGGAGACACCGAGGCTCTTCGCGATCGCTCCGTTGGACTTGCCCTGGGCCATCTCACTCAATATTTCGGTCTCACGCGGGGTCAACCAGTCGAGGTCGCTCTTGGGGCGATGCGATCGGGCCTTCACGAGTTCATCGACCACCAGGGGATCGATGACCGAGCCTCCCTCGGCGACGACACGAATGGCGCGCGAAAGTTCACTCGCACCGGCCACGCGCTCTTTGAGCAAGTACGCGCGACCGGCCGATCCATCTTCGAGCAGGGCCAACGCGTACGCCGGTGCGGTGTACTGACTCAGCACGACGACGCCCACCTTGGGTCGATGTTCGCGCAACCATGCGGCGGCACGTATTCCCTCATCGGTGCCGGACGGAGGCATCCGAATATCGGTCACCACGACGTCAGGTTCGTGCGTCGTGATGAGTTCGATCAATTCGGGATAGTCGCACGCTACGCCGACGAGGTCGAAATACTCGTCACTGCTTATCAGGCGAGTAATGCCCTCACGCAGGAGCGCGTTATCTTCGGCGAGAACCACCCGGATAGTCACGAAGAGAACGTACCATCGAAGGCCGCCACAACCGAAGGTACTTCTAGTCGAGGCGGTACGATGCTCAACGACACGATGATCATCGACCCGGCGACGGTCAAAGGCTCCCCTAGTTCTCGCGAAGTGCTTCGGCGGGACGAACTCGTACGGCGAGGGTGGCCGGTACGAGCGCGAGTCCGAGACCACCGACGATGATCACGGCGCACACGATGCCAATCAATCCAACGGGGACTATTGACACTGGTACCGCCCCGAGATGCGTCGCGAAGAGTTGCCATACCTCGCGCCCAACCGCGATTCCGACGGGCACGCCGATCACGAGTCCGATGCTCACGATCGTCAGTGCTTGCCAGCACGTCGCCATCAAGACCTGGCGTCGCACGAAGCCCAACACCTTCAACAGCGCAACCTGGCGTCGTCGTCGGGCCACGCTCACGAAGAGCAGATGCGCGAGCGTCGCGGCGCCGAACAGTGCCAACGTGGCACCCAGTAGGAGCGGGAAGTCAACCGCCTGGCCAAAGTTGACGAGATTGACGGGTTCGGACAACACGTTGACGTATTGCGAGTACTGGCGCTCGAGACGTCGTAACTCACGCTGTCCCGCCGCAGTCGGCGCGATTCCCACCGCCATCCCCCAACCCAAGACCGAATCCATCAGCTTCTGGGCACACTTGGCTTCACTCGGACTGCCCGTGCACGCCAGGTGCAGCGCTCCCTGCAGTGGGACGACCACTCCCACGCCAATCCCACCAGCGCTGAATGATGGCGGAAGGGCCACCGTGCCGACCACTCGGAAGTCGTGGTGGTAGGCCCTACCGCCTTTGTTAGTCAGCGTGACGTGCGCTTGGGAGCCCAGGCGCAACTTTGTCTCGGACATGGTCGTCGATCCGAGCACGATCTGAGACAATCCACGCGGCGGGTGGCCGTTGACCAATGAGAACACCATTGGACCCTTGACCACGTTCACGAAGGTGCCTTCAACGGGAGTAGAACCAACCTCGAGATACTTTCCGGTAAAGGCCACGGAGATCTTGGTCACCGCGGGGTCGAGTTTCATCGAGGCCACGGCCGTTTTCACCTGCGGCATCGTCAGGTTGCCTAAGTCCAGTTGCCAGTTCTGGCCATAGAGAGGAGGCGTGTTCACGAGGTGCGTCAAACTGGCGCCGAATACCGACGTCGCCACGAGTGCGATCACGGCCGCCGTCGCCCCGATGAGGGCGGTCACCACCGGAACACTGGTACGGCCCCTCCCTCGATCGAGGGCATTTCGTGCGCCCACGACGACGCTCGCCGACGCGCCCACTTTGGCGACCAACGTCACGGTGACGTTCGTGTGAGTGAAGGGTCGTTCGTGCGCGCCCCGCCCCCGACCACTCTGAGCGGCCTGCCACGACGGAACGATTGCCAACGCGACGCAGATCACGACCACGGCGAGAGCACCCACGCCAAACAACACGCCGCTGAACACGAATCCGAGAGTGGACTCGGCCGCCCTGGCTTCGCCAACCGGCGTCAGGTCCGAGAGTCCGTAGGCGAGCGCCACGCTGCCAATCGCTCCAGTCACACCAATAGCCCCGGCCCGCAACAGGCCGAGACCCCATAACTGGCGGGGTCGAAGTCCGAGGGCCAAGAGCGTCGGATAGGAGTCACGCTCAACGAGACTCTGACGCGAGAGCGCTTGGCCGACCAATGCCAGTCCCGCGAGCACCGTAAAGAGGACGAAGAACCACCAGCCCGTTGCTTGGGGTTGGATGGACTGACCCACCGACGCCAACCCCGAGTCCTCATTTTGAATAGCGACAAATCCCTTGTTTTGGTGATGATTGATGTACGGCTGGGCCCGCGGCATGTCGTTTTGACCGTCACGAAACCGTACGTGGTGGATCGAGACTCGCATGACGGACTGACCAATGGTTCGATCGAAGGTGCGACTGGTGAAGAGCGTGTAGTTCGGTGTGCTCGAAGGAAAATCATCGACACTGGCCTCGATGCCCACTACACGAAAACGAACCACTGGCCCGTGCGGGACGACATAGCCATTGCTATTGATC
>Ga0182030_10025265_pt1 | contig 10840 bp, 11 predicted proteins | sample 812S3MmetaG_FD_121299 | JGI IMG/M metagenome (GOLD analysis project Ga0182030, IMG submission 121299) | Permafrost microbial communities from Stordalen Mire, Sweden - 812S3M metaG (Illumina Assembly) | ecosystem: Environmental > Terrestrial > Soil > Wetlands > Permafrost | place: Sweden... | reverse complement strand
TATATATATATCTAGTATTTTATTATTCTAAAATAGAATATATTAGAAAGAGAATATATTATAGTTATATAAAAAGTCTATATTAGCTTTTATTCTAGTATTTTAGATTTAGAATAAAAGCTTCTCTCTCTTCTCTCCTTAGATATCTAGAATACCAATAAACTTGTACTACCTCTTTATTTGCACTGAATTAAGGCCCTTATAAAGCAAGTACTGCGAGTGTGACAGAATCGCCCAATAATATCGAATATAGTCGTGTAGTCAGAAGTCAAAGAGACAGGAGCAAACCATGACAAACGATCAGAATCAGCTCAATCCAGAGCTCGTGAATTGGCTAAAAGCCCGCCAAGCCTCCCTTAAGATCGCGAAAACTACTACCACACCCAGTGGTCAGACGATTGACTGGGTACCCATCGAGAGCCAGCATCCCTCCGGCAAAATCGCAACTGCCCCGCCTGCCGAGTTAGCGCGCGTGGGTCACGGGGGGCTCGCAGTGGCTCCTGACCACATAGCCAAGGCCTCATCCTTTGAACTGGATGATCCTAGGATCGAGCGCGGCCCCGCTGGCACCGTTCCCATCCTCCGCCCGGATATTGCCCGGCTTTCACAATTCGCCGGGGTCAAAGATCTTCACGTTAAAAGCGGCGGTTTGAAGGTAAACAAAGTTCGGCCCAACCGCAAGCCGACAGACCCAAACATATTCAGATACTTCCACGGCACAGACAACCAGAACAGCAAGTTCTACGGCTAGGACAGCTATCTGAACACATGAGACCCGGCCATCAACATCCCGGCTAGCGGAAATAGCACCGACCATTCCATCCTTCAGGCTTGGCTGCAGAACTACAGCACAGGCGTGACCCAGTCGCTCGAAGGCGGCTGGACCGTCGACCAGAGCCTTAACGGCGACACCCAACCCCATGTCTTCACTTACTACACCACCAACGGATACAAACAGGATGGCGACAACATAGGCGGCTACAACACCCAGTACAAAGGCTGGGTCCAGTACAGCAGCTCCGTCTTCCCCGGTATCCGCATCAACGGCACCAGCGTCTTCGACGGCGAGCAATTCGAAATTTCCATGAAGTTCCAGCTCTACCAGGAGCCGAACTCCAGCAATTTCAATTGGTGGGTCGCCGTCCAGGGCATCTGGATGGGCTATTATCCGGCCACGCTCTACAAGATCGGCCTGGCTGCCGATGTGGATTGGGTCGGATCCGGCGGCGAGGTCTTCTCGAGCCTTTCCAATCCAGAACAGACCCAAGATCAGATGGGCAGCGGTTATCAGGCCGCCGGCGGATGGGCCAAGTCCGCTTACCTCCGCAACCTGCGCGTCCAGACCGACATGAATGGGACCATGGTCGAAAACAATGGCTATGCCTCCACTGACACAGCAGTCTCCGGCGGCGCCGATCCGTATACCATCTCCCTGGATATGGAGAGCAGCTCCTCCTGGGACAGCTACTTCTTCGTTGGCGGCCCCGCGCCGGTACCCGCGACCACGCAAACCTTCAACGAAATCACCTTCAACATCGAGACTGGCGGCGATGACCTGCGCGGAGATAGTTCAGCAACCGCAAGTGTTGCATTGCCGGGCGGCACGCAGACCTTCACCCTCAAGGCGCAGAGCGACCCCAGCTGGGGCAACAACACAGACCACGTGAAATCGTTCACCCTTTCCGGACCGCCGCAGCCTTTTTTGGCTTTCGGCAACATCACCATCACGCTGAATTCGCACAACGGGTTCCTCGAGACCAACGATAACTGGAATATTCAGAGCGTGCTCGTGACTCTGAACGGCTCGGGTGGCTCAAGCACACTTCTGTCGAAGAGCGGCGAGCCGCTAGCCAGGCTTACCGGTAGCGGCCCCAGCGTAACTCTGCATGCATGAAACTGCGGGAACCAGTGGTGGAAAATGCAGGGCAAACTGGAGTGGCGTTCGAAGTATACGATATATACAGTGTAAGATCAAGCGGCCTAAAAGGGCGTAACCCCTACTTAGCTCTGGGATAGGAGGCTTATGTAAGTAGGTAATTCTACTACATAGTAACAAGCCCCTATTGGGATGATAGATCTATAGTATGGCTGTATTGGTTACAGCCTATAAGGATCTATGGATATTATGTGCTTTATATGCTTTGTGTTAGTCACGTGTTACTAAGTGGGGCTTATCCCTACAAAGTAGAAAATCAAGTCCTTTTACTCACTTTCATCACTCCTAACATTATACTTATCACTAGGCATTTGACCTACCTTGCTTACAGGTTATGAGCCTGGAAAAGCCTATGTCCGTGTGCTACTGAGCCTCCTTGATGCCGTGAACCCACTGTGGCGGGGCAACACGCTTGAGCCCCCGGCGATCGATCCCTTGGGGCCCCTGGTCCGTTCAATTGGGATATAAGGCCCCAGGGGGGATAAGGAAGAAGGGGGAGGGGTGTGTAACTATAAGAGGAGGAAGATTATTAGCCGTTCAATCGTATTGATTCGGTAGAAGAGTCGATATAGACCTTATCCGGTCTTTACAGTCTCTATAGCCTCTATCCTCAATCCCTTAAAGGTCGATCATTTTTCCACTTTATACCACTGCTATATAAATTAGAATTAGACATTGCTTGATACGAACGACCATAGACTTCGTGGAGAAAAGGGCATCCCGTCTGCTCTGCCGTACTTAAGCCACAGATCGGTGAATTAGTAGTTGGGTCGGTGACGACCAGCGAATCCTCACTGTTGTTCGTTTTTCTCTTTTGCTTTTTTGTGTCTACAGTCTTGCATTTGATATCTTCGTCTACCGGTATTTACCAGAACTGCTGGCTTTTCTAGCATCGATTAGGATGTGAAAGTTTAAGTTTTGTTCTGTTAGCGGGGAGCTTTGGCAAGTGCTTCTTCCCAGATGTATTTTATTGGTCGGAGCAAACAGCTATCCAACCGACTCCAGGCTACTCCCTCTGCCTGTTTTTATCCCTAAGCCCTTCTTTCCTAATTCGATTAGCTTTCTAAATTCAATACAAAGAAGTGACTCACGTGCTAAATATCACGTGTCGGCAATCTATTTTCGGGGTTGCCGCCTGAGACTAGCTTCTTTGCATCTCTAGCCCCTGAACCAGTGGCTTTTTCTAATTAAGATTTGGTAGCATTTGCAATGAGCAATACCATGACTGTTACAAGATATAAACCCTTTCGCATCCTTTCCATGATGGCCAGAACTTCACAAATCAAATTTTCTCATTTTGCACCTCATCCTACCAGTCGTGATCACGCTTCAGATAAGATGGCAACTACTTTCTCCTCAGCTCCTTTCTCGCGTTTTGAGCTCCCAGGTCTCAATCTTCCACTCAATTTTACTCCTAATGGTCCAGCTACCGATTTTAATTACGAAGCTAAAAAAATGGTCAGCAGGCCTGGGCAGGGAGAAGGGCAAAAATTATTCAAGACCGCATTGAATGCACCAGATGTAAATGGGGACGGTGGATATGTTGCGTGAGTTCTGATGTACGACATATGGTGATCATTAACTTATCAAAACTCTAGTCAGAGGCTTACACCGAAGAGGGAGTTTACCATGTTGCATGTTATGGACGCTTTGACTGATAAATTGGGGTGGGAGAAGAAGGTATCTCAGGCACATACTTCAAAGACTCTGGTAGCTAAACAATCCAGGTCTTTGACGACACTATCGCCCAAAAATGGAAGACCGAAGCAATGTCAAACGAGCAAGCCGACGTCACCCAGAAGATGGCTGACTGGATCATCGAGGAACTTCGTTACAAGGCCAAGATCTTCAAGGACACTGGCTATGTTGTCGTCTATGATGGCGATGTTGTAAAATCCGACACTGCTGTCTCTTCAGCGACCAAAGAAGCTCTCCAAGAAGCAGTTCGCAAGCTAGAAGATATTCCCGAAGTCTATAAAGATTACCATCCTGGCACTGATGGCCAAGTACTAGACCTTGTACATCCATCTCTATATCCACTCATGTATGGTAAAAGTCGAGTACTGTCTGGCCAGGCTATTGGATTGGAAGATTGCATCGAGGCTTGTGGCAAAGGAGAGATCATTCCAATTCCACCCCAGGAGGAGACCGCACTCGATACCAAGGGGAAGCGCAATGGCCATTCATGGGGAAAACCGTCAGCCCCTTACTCGAGAAACTTTCAATGGCTTCCTAGCGATGTGGTATTTACTAAGGACGGAAAGGCAAAGTAAGTAATTCAGCACACCTTCACTGAGATGTTCTAATCAATCCAGATTTACGAGCTACATTAATAACCTCCATCCTCATCACAAAAAGCACCTATATTCCCTCATTGAAAATGTGACCACAGCTGCCCTCCCCCTTTGGAGCCAAACGCTCACTCCTCTCCGCGCCGGAAATCTACATTTTTACAAGCGTAACGAGCGCATCTCCTACACAAAAGTTAAATACGATCCCGACCCCGAAAACTTTCCTGAAGAACAAAAACCGAAACAGCGAGCGAATGAAACCGAAGACGAGTTCTGGGACCGCTACAACGAATGGGAAGAAGCAACCCGTAAAGTCGTTCTCCCCGAGCCTGAAGAATTCACACCGCCTATTCTCCCAGAAGGAGAACAAGTCGTTAATCTAGCAAAAGATTATAAGGACAGGGGATTACAAGTCATCGTTAAACTCGCAAACATCGAGCTCACCCCCGAGAAACCCTCATATGCAGGAGGAAGCTGGCATGTTGAAGGGCAATTGGTACTCTCCTTCCTCCCCACCCTCCCCCTTCCTTATGCTAACACAAACTACAGAACGAGCATATCTGCGCCACCGCCCTCTACTACTATGATAGCGACAATATTACTGAGAGCCGCCTCTCCTTCCGTCAACAATCCTCCACCTACGACGCCGGCGATATCTCCTACCCACAATCCCAACACGATTTCCTCTCCTCCGTCTTCGGCTGCCCCACCGACACAGCCGTACAAGTCATAGGCTCAGTCCTGTGTACCGAAGGACGGCTGCTCACCTTCCCAAACCTACTCCAACACCAAGTCCAACCGTTCAAACTCGCTGACGCGACAAAACCCGGACATAGAAAGATCCTAGCTTTGTTTTTGGTAGACCCGGGAATTCGCATCATTGGGACGGCGAATGTGCCACCGCAGCAAAAAGCGTGGTGGAGTGAGAAAGTGGGCGGTGAGGGGAGATTGGGGGAGTTGAGTGAAGAGGTCAAAGAGATGGTTTTTGAGGGGGTGGAGGAGTGGCCGATTGGGTTGGAAGAGGCGAAGGTGGCGAGGGAGAAGTTGATGGAGGAGAGGAGCGTGTTTGTGGGGATTCATGAGGAGGCGTTTGAATCTACCACGTTTAATTTATGCGAGCATTAGGTTCGGCGAGAGTCGTTTTGAGTTTGGGGATGGGAATGGAGTGGGTTGCTGAAATGGGTAGACATGATGAAGCATCCAGTTTGGGAAGTGGGTGAAATTTAATTTTGGTATGGAATTTGTAGAAGACGGTAGCAAATACAGTCAATAACTCTTGTAATGATGAGACGCGTATACATCTTTATTATAATATCTGTCATTCAAGCGAAAAGATCAAAAACCAAACCTTTGAGCCCTCGTTCTCTTTTGAGGAGAGGCAACTTCAAAAAGTGCAGCCGATGGTGTTCTTCAGGATAGTCCACCAGCTAAATCTCTTCTAGTGGGGGTAGGGGGACTCTTAGGCTCTTTACCAAGTTTCATAGCGCGTATTATTGTTGATCGAGATTATCTTTACTATTGTGTGTCGTAGTAACGGTTCTCGAGTCGACTTATATTGTTACAGGATTTACCAAGCGTCCGTATATATATTGTTTCCACCTATGAGCAGCTCCAGTCTTACAATGATTATTCTATACGCGCTCTACGCTCTAGTGAAAAATATGATAGTCATACAATCCGAGCGCAATAAATTAACGCATCCGTATATCATTAGTAGACATATCCTTTTTAATGCCCGATAAAACTCCCACGTTCGGTTGCCTGTAACTCAACCGGCGACAACAAGGCAAGCGAAGGCGTATTGCCCATCTCATGTCCAGACCCAGTAGCATTCCAAGTCGCGTTCTCCATCTCATGCCTAAACTCGGGAGTAAGTAGAATGGGTGACTTCTGTTCGTCGAAGTACTCGGCATACTCGTCGCCCCTGGCGTACTAATACTTGAAAACGCCACCTTATTAACATCTCCCATAATCTCAAACGCAAAACTGCCTCCCGGCTGTGGGTATGTGAAATTTGAACTCATAACCGCCGTGAATCCATCATTCATTATGTCTAGATGCCAGTCGGACCCGTTCGCGGCATTGGTCATATAGAAGGCTCCATCGTTCTAGGGACTGACTTTCTGGTACATTCTTTTGTCGGGGGGGGGGGGGTAGTTGCGCACAGATAGGAAGGTGTTCCCGAAGGCGGTTGCTGTACCATTGGGGACGTTGATGGTGTTGAGGCAGCCGTCGAGGCCGGAATCTTCAGTTCGGAGGGTGTAGAAGGTGCCGTTAAAAGGAAAGGTGAACATGTAGATGTTAGATGACTGTTATGAAGAAGGTTGGGTGAGGGATGGTGGTATGTACAATTGCCATTGTTCGAGCGTTGTGATGTCTAGGCTCGAACCAATCCGAGCCGGTGCCTGGCCAAACAATGTCGTACCCGTTAATGATCGATTAAATGGCGAACCACTGATCAAAATTCGGTACCATTTATTTGGGTCGAAGTTGGCCATTGTGTAACATTAGAGAACATATGAAGTGAGCGGAATAGTAACGAAGTAAGGTAGCAAAAGAAAATCGAAGCGCAAACGACTTTTCAGTTAATTAAATCAAAGGGTTCGTGAAAAAGAAACCATGTAAAGAAGTCTAGAATGTAGGGGCTACAAGGCTTAGTACTTTATACGCCACTTGACTACATGGTCGGGTTCTAATTCTAAGGTTATGATTGGCTTATTTGAACGAGCAGGAGTTGATCAGAGCCCGAAGGAGTCGCAGTTATTCCGCCATATTTTGTACTTAATGTCGATCCTGAACTATATAGTACTAGTATGGGAATAGCCTGGCGGGGAATTCAGTCACTTCCTAAATCTGTTGACCGTAAGGTAGACCAAGTGAAGTGACGTGCAGAATACAGATCACATGATATATCTCATCTTAATATTGTAAACATGGAAATGAATAGTTGTTACCAATAAATAAAAAATAAAATAAAATAAAACTTGTTGCTTGCAAAATTGTATTTGGTGTAGGTAAGTATTATATTTATAGACTTCTTATTTATTCATGGGGAAATTATGGTACGCAACAGGGATAGGGATGTGGTGCACACTTTTAATATTCCGCTCAAAAACGCATTGTTAGAATGATTTTATGATAGCTGACGGGAAACAATAGATGGCCCATTCCCATATACGAATGCAGTCATATTCTCTGCAAAATTTGATAAAAACACACGGTACTAATTGGGTTATAAGACCAGAGGTTATAACCCCACTTTCTTATTTAGAACCTGGGGGTTATAAATAGATATTGAGAAGAAAGGATACCTATTTTTACCTATAACATACTATTCTTACTCCTATCGGTATAACTTACGGCCTGGGTGTAACCCTGAGGGGCTTGTCTTAGAGCCTAATCTTTAACCTAATTAACACGGTGCAGGGCTTACACCTGGAACGAAAGATCGCGAAAAAGATGATTTGATGACAGTTAGCATTTCCATGAAGTCGTAGTATATATCTAGTTACTAACAAGATGCATCGACGCTATGATGTGGCTATTAGATAGCAGCTTTTTCTAGCTCCGGCGGCAAATCCACTTCGATAACAAGCTTCCCAAATTGTTTGCCAAGCTTCATATCCTCGAATAAGCCATCAATAGCGTCCAGATTCTGCAGCCCCTTAACTGTCCGACTGATGACAGGCCTGATCTTGTTCTCTTGAACGAATTCCACCAATGCCTTAAACTCCGCCCTTGAACCCGTAGTGCAGCCCTTCAAGTCGATATGCTTCAGAACAGCCTGCATGGACCAGTCCATCTTGGGCGCAACCGTCATTCCATAGCTGCATATGACGCCCCCAGCCTTCAAAATGCGTGACGCTCTCGCGACAATATCGCCACCGGCTCCATCAATAACTGCATCTAGGTATGGACGATCAGACGGGAGCATCTTCTGCAGTTGCCTTTCCCAAGCCTCAGTTTTATAGTTGACACCACCCCTCGCACCCAAGCGGATTGCTTTATCGATCTTGGCTTCTTCACCCGAGTTTACGTATATGTTGCAACCAATCGCTACACCGAACTGGAGAACCTGCAGTGCAACGCCGCCGCCGATACCCGTCACGAGAATATTCCGCCCAGGCTTGGCATTGCCGCTTTTTGTCACGAGCGCCCGCCATCCCGTCAATCCAACAAGCGGGAGCGCAGCTCCTTCAACGGGCGAGAGATGGCTGGGGCAAAGTTCGACTTCAGACTCGCGGACGACAATGTAGTCCTGGGCAGTGCCGTGCGGGTATCGATTTGAAGCGCCGATAATAGCGTACTTTGCCATGTCTTCAGGACCATCGGGGTCGGCGTTCCAGCCGAGAATGGGAGTGAGGATGACCAATTTGTTAAGCAAAGAGGCAGCCGTTCCGCTGGATCCCGGACCAACCTCGATGACGGTGCCGCAGCCATCACAGAGAAGCGGGCTGGTGAAGGATATTCCCGGATACAGGTGCTGTCGGACAAAGAAATCGCGATGGTTTAAAGCGGCGGCGTAGATCTTGACCAGGAGTTCACCGGGGCCGGGAACTGGCTTGGGCACGTCATTGAGTTGTAGCGGGTAGTAGACGTGACCCGGCTTGCCTTCGATTTGCTTTATTGTTAGAGAGTGAGGCATGACTAGACTGCGCTTTGCAAATGCTTGGAATCTGCTTAGAGGAGATGGCTGCCGAGTTAAATTATTGGGGCTGGTCAAATTAAAGGGGAGATAACCGAGGTTGTTTGTAAAGAGAGATGAGAACTTCTAGAACTTCCAATGCGAACTCGGATAAGGACTCGCTTAGAGAATGGCTTGCCTTCGATCAATGAGGTTTAGAAGAACGAAAGACCGGGCCGAACGTAAGTGCTTACTATATTGCCGTATATAGTAGGAATATTTACTCCGATCCATCCAATTTCTCTTCAATTTTTATATCGAAAATTTTGAGCTTAAATATTGATTGTTACTTTATCTACATCTGATCTGTTTACTTTGCTAAGTTAACTCGATTCTTTTGAACTATAGATTCGATATATTGTTAATTACAACAGTAAAATCTATTAAATGGTGTATTTAGCTTCAATACATATAATTCAATAACATTGACTAAATATTTTCGTTACTATTATATATTATCTTTTGTGATTTAGATATTATTATTTATAATTATTATCGTTGTAAGATTTATATTAAACAATTATATAATAATTTTTAAAATTATAGATCTTTTAATAATTTACAATTTTGAAAGATATAATAAATATGCGAAGGAAAATACTGCTGAAGATCATAAAACTATACTACGTAGTCTGCAAATAACTAGTAATCCGTTTCTTGATCATTTAATTCTACTTTTAATTTCTCGGATCAGCATGATGAGATTAATGGACTAAGATCCCTACCACTTCTATAAAGGGGGATTTCGGGTAACACTTGATCCTAAGCTTATTTATCAAGCCTTATAATTTGGTGACCAGAACGCGACTACCTTATAGAGTCTGCAGTGTTGAAGTCCCCAGAAATAAAAACCATGGTATCAGCAGCGAAAATAGGCATGTTTGGTCAATTGGCATGCACCGCCTCCCGGGAGCCTCGTTCACAATTTTCTTCTTGATGGTTGTAAGGCTAGCTTCTGGAGGAAGTGGTGAGCTGCAGGAAAGTAATTTTAGCACGGCTGTGGCTGCGCCACCGCCACGTCGCATCGAAATAGGGGCCACGAGAGGCTGCTTCAACATCAGAGCGAATATTTCCTGGCACTCATTATGGAAGTTCATTAAAACTTTCATCACGACCTTTCCAGTCACTGAACGAGCCATGCCGCTGGACCCAACGATGCCGGATTGCACATAGAATGATTGAGTGCATCCTCAACCCTTCAGATAACACCCCAGGTTTATATAAACAGTCTCAAATTTCTGTCTCCATTAATTGAACCCAATACCCATCCAGCCTCGCCCATCTGATTAAGATGTCGGCTTATAGGCCTTTCCCGATGACCCTGGAAGATGTCGACGAACCCGAGCGTTCACGGCGAGAGAAAAGCATCAAAAAATACATCGATCATGGTATCAGTCCCGACGCCGCTATTATGTTCTGGATATTTTCCAAAGAAATAGAAAAATCCGCCTTCACTGGAGTTGCTTTCGCACTTCTATCATACTTATTTTACGATTCATATCGCACGATGTTTGGACTGTACCTTTCTCATCACATCGAGGTTCTGGACTGCATTCTGTACGAAGTCATCATTCTTTGGCCTTCGGATGTGCCATTCATCGAATACTTCTTGAAAATGGAAGTTTCGTTGCCCTATTTTATGGTCGGAGTTTGTTATATCCTGACCGCTATGACTATTGAAGGCTCTGTGCTCTTCATTCGTCTTTTGCTTCGACTTGCTTTGGTGTTAATTTCCGGAGTGGGGTATCTCGTGGAAGCTGAGCTCAGGATGATCTACGCCTTTGGCATTAAGACTTTACCGTGGTATCTAAAAATTCCACTAGGAGTTTTTTTGGCCTCTCAAGACTTCCGCTTCTATATAGGCTTCTTGCGTGGTGTCCTCAGAGGGGCCCGCGATGTGCTTCCTTGTTGGGCAATCGGTATACTTCG
>Ga0182030_10025264_pt1 | contig 10840 bp, 6 predicted proteins | sample 812S3MmetaG_FD_121299 | JGI IMG/M metagenome (GOLD analysis project Ga0182030, IMG submission 121299) | Permafrost microbial communities from Stordalen Mire, Sweden - 812S3M metaG (Illumina Assembly) | ecosystem: Environmental > Terrestrial > Soil > Wetlands > Permafrost | place: Sweden... | reverse complement strand
TTTCTCATTTCGGTGACGAGTTCGTTCGACATCTTCGAACACGATCAACGGACGACTGTTCCATGATTCACCTGAAAAGTCTAGTTTCGACTGCAGTCCTATGAGGATATCCCCATTGGCTGAGTGTAGGGTCGAGGCGGCTGTCACGTTCATGCCAAACCAATCCACTGCATAATTCACTGTGGACGATTTGAGAGACAGCATTCGTCTGGCATGAGAGTTGAGAATGCCAGTAGGTGCCTCTCCAATTTCCGGGTAGTATTCAAATCCGATAAGGCATATCGTGAGGCCGTTGCACCTGCTTTTCATTTCTGAGATCATTTGAATGCTCTCAAGAATTTGTGGTCCTGGCGCCTCAGGAGGATCGTCGAGTGACACTTCAACTTTCACAGTTGTTCCATACCCTTTTTCGCTTTGGATATCAATTGTCCCGCCTAAGTCAGTGACAAGTTGACGTACAATGCTAAGGCCGAGACCGGTTCCAACAGACTTCTGGTCTTCTTGCGCGAACGGTGTGTAGAGCTCGTACTTCAAGTAGCCCTGTGACATGCCAATTCCTGAATCATCAATTTGGAGCGTGACTTTCGTTTGGACGGGCGATTGTGGCGATGCTTGTATCTTCTCCGCTCGAAGTGAGACAAGGACAAATCCGGCTTCTGTGTATTTGAGCGCATTCCCAAACAAATTCATGAGTATCCTCTTCCAACAACCTATCTGAGATTCAAAGATCCAAGACGCTTGCCAATCAATACTTAGTATGACCATAATATCTCCAGAAGTTGATGTAAAGCTTGTAGGTTCGCCATCGTCTTGATTTATCTTATCGGATATGGGCAGGATTGCGGACTTATGGTAGCCATGTCCAGCAAAGATTCCTTCGACGACAGTCTCAACAAGGTCGCTCAAATCGAGATTTGTGGCTTTGGTAGCATGGGCATGAAGTCTTCTAGTCACATCTTTGCCATCCTTGGCTGGTTGCTCTGGACTTGTGAAGTTGCTTATCTTGGCATATTCTAGGCTACATAAAAAGTCAGTCAAGTCCGTCGAGTCGATAACGAAGGTACTTACATCTGATCCATCGTATCTAGAAGAACCTCTCCACAAACAGTAATAGTACGGACCATGTCATCTTGAGCAAATCCAGTTGATGTTTCTTGAAGTGCTTCGGCGCTGGCGAGAATTCCATGCAGTGGTGACCGAAGCTCGTGGCTAACTGACGAAATGAAATCCGCTTTTGCACGATCGGCAATTAAAGCGTCAAGTCTGGACTTCTCAGCCATCACGCAGCTACCAAATGCAGCCAAATATGTAATATCTTCAGGCTGGAGAATTCTTGTCGGGTCGTTGGTCCATGCAAGACCACCCGCAAACCATTGATCTCTTTGGGGATCCCATAGTGGGAAGAAGATGATTCCTCTTGCACCAATACATATCTCTATCAATTTACTTGCCCATGCCTTCTCATTCTTTTGGTCGAGGGATTCGTCCGTCTGTTCTCCATCGGTTGCTTGAATCTGGTTCCGTTTCCCCCGCCGACGGAGCTCTTCGGCATTTTGAGCGAGAGAGCCGTCCTCGTCGAAAACAAAGATATGGCCGCTTCGGTATTGTCTCAACAGCCCACGAAGCATTGACTGTGAGAGGATAATCTGTCTCGAGGAAGATGTGATGCCCCCTAATTTCGCCTTATCCTGCAAAGAGAAGCCTAGAATATCGCTCAAGGAAGAGCGGTGAAGTGGGTCACTAGCGGAAGATTTTGTCATAATTGATGAGTCGTCAAGTGACGGTGCTGGGCCATTTGTGACACGAGTAGTTTCATCTAACCATTCCGACTTTTCGTTTGCTGGGCTATCTGGCAGACCTTTGAACCTCAGGAACTCTTTTCGTGAATCTTGTTGGACTGTATCAACGGAGATGTCTCGAAAGCAAGCGTCGACAAACATAACACCATCCAGATGAATAGCTTCTCGGATCAAGCCACAAGCCCGAGAGAACAGTACCTTTGTCCCTGTGGATGCAATAGTTTCATATTCGCCTGGCGCCTCCTTTAGAGATAACTTTCTCTCCCGTGGCCGAAGACCTGCATCGCTTGACGCCCTTCTCTGGCTTGATGACGCTACAGACCTTGATTCGATTTTCTTATCTGCGGATGAGTTTGAGGTCGTCGATGCGGGAGTTGGTTCCTGAATATTCCTTTGCGTGTTCGAGAGGGTTGACAATGTTTGAGCGGTACCAGTGCGATTACCAAACGGTCTTTTCATGGCTTTTGGGTCGTCATTCCACAAACCCTCGGAGCCTGACTGGCCCTCCACGAATCTGCCCAATCCTCTTACCATCTCGCCTGCTCGTTGAAGGCCGTGTTGCATTTGAACGAGAGCAAGGTGGTTCATGATTGCCGAAGCAATTTCGTTTAGTGCATCTAAGCCCTTTTGATCAAGTCCGTCGCGAGGTTTGTCGTCCACTACGCAGTATGTTCCAATAACGTATCCAGCTGGGCTATGAATTGGGACCTCGGCGTAGAACCGCATGTATGGCCATCCGGCCACATATGGACGTGTTGCATAGACTGGGATTGCAGAAAGATCATTCATAACGTAGCATTCTTTATTTGCCGTGACAATATCCGTGGATATATCAAGACTGTCATCCAAAGCGGTGAAAACTTGGATTGTGTTTGGACATACCCCCCACTGCATGTCCAAGATCCGTGCTCCCAAATATACCTTCTCTCCTGGATCATTCGATTCGTACTTGTTTGGGTCGTTCAACGAGACGCTTCTTGTAGCTTCGGCAATGATGTATTGATGCTGGCCGTCCATGAGGGATATAAAGCTTCGCTGACAGTTCAGTCTGAAGGCACCCAGTTGGGTAAAAGCCATCAACGTTGGATCATGTGCAAGCAACTCCGAATTATCAGGAATCTCTTCCTCGGCTTCCGCTTTAGCATCTTTGGAGAGCCCCTCGACTCTCCCCAGTTCGCCATCGTCTTCGACTGTCGATTGAACCTCCGCTGCAATCGCAACCGAGGCTAGTGGGGTGTCGTTGTCGCATTCTATCTCGAGAAGGCTGCCACGTTTTTTGGCTGTTTGCTTCGCGCTGGGTTTGTAATATCTGCACGACCCCGCCGTTAGTCCAAAACCTCTTGCGCATGGGTATATAGGACGAACCTTAGGAGGTCTCGGACTCTTGCTTTCTCCAGACCCAACTGCGTCTGCTGCAGTGGCATTGCTCCTCTAACTCAATGCTCAAAGCCGTTGGGTACCGAGGTCAAAGATGCAGGGGTCCTGCCAGCTTCTTCGTGGACTTCGTCTAACAACGAGCCTTGATTGAATACATTGAGGATGGAGCGAGAATATACACATTTCTTTCCCAGATGTATCACTTGGAGGAAATATGAAAAGAAATGAAAAAGAGGAAGCCGGGCAAGAAGTGCCAGTTGTATTGTACCAATAGTGGAGGGAGGTTTTTGTACCTACCGGGATGCATGTGGGCGTGAAACTAGGCGTTGATTTTGGTGGAGCTCATGGGGAGATGGGGAATAGGATGGGCGAAAACCAGCAGCGCATCCGCCACCAACCACCAGCTCACCTTATCCCTTACGGCATAAAAATCATAATGGTAATGGTGGCAATGATATCAATCTTCAGGTATAAAATGATATCTAATTAAAGGTTGTTCGTATAGTTAACAGTCATCCAGTAACAGTTACTGTTTAAGATCCGTCTAGACCCCGATTACCTCTTTGAAGATTCATCTAATCTGATCCGTTTCGGGTCCTTAACAGGGGCGATCACGAAGCTATCGGAGCTTTGTCCGCTTTGCAAGGCCCTAAAGCCTAGTCTATAAGAAGCTCACTTTACTTCGCCGTCGCCAGGTATCTTGAGGCTGTTTACGAATAAATCTATATCCTCAATTTCGTATACTGTAATGATTATACAATTTCATCAAACGTTGCTCTCTTTTGATCCCAATACGAGAAGATTCAGTTGTGGGAGGGTCATGACGTCACTGAAGAATCCCCATTCAAGCCTCTCATGCAAGTTCTACGCGAAGCAACGAACACGTTAAAAGACTTTTTATTATGAAACCTGAGGCCATCATCAGTATTGCTACTAGGATCTCGACTTCTATCGCATCTCGGCCAGAGATTTCGGCTCACAAATATGATATCTTCGCCCGAGGGTGAGCTTCTTCAATTCTCACTCGTCCAATTCCCCTGTTATGGCAGGAAAAGAAAGTTTCTCAGAGGCGTTCTGACAGGTTCCGCAGCATTGTTGATCTTGTTTATTCGTAGTCAGCCGTAGCACGGTCGCGGAATGCCGGGTAGCATCCGGAGGCTTCATCAACAGGCATGTCGCCGGCACGGCTGGTCTTTTCACGGGTTATAGGACTGAGTTGCATCACTCTTCAGCCTCCCGTGGACCCTTTGAAAAGACCCTCGACGCCCAATATCTAATAATACTACCCGAGGTCGGGACACTATTGATATTGCAGATCGATGAATGGTTGAGCAAACCCAAGATTGCTTCTTCTGTTGTGTAGCAACATGCCGTGCAACCTTACCCCTCATCCGCAGTCGAATCTCTGGGATCCTATGTTTCACAACGTCAAGGAAAAAGAAATAATACCTTCGAATTCGCAAATTCTTACCTTGACGGTACAGCTCAAGCTCACGACCGGTCCACGCGCTCAATCGATGCTCATATGTTGCACGAGAAGACGCAATTTTGTCGTAATACCAACTCCCAAGGCAAGTTCTACCTGCCGTCTTCTTATTGTATCGAAGATTGCAAATCTTTGCCCAACTGTGGAAGGTCGAAGCACGTTCTTCACATTTCCAACCGCCATGGGGACTGCAGTCTTCAAGGCAAGTTCCGCAAACATAACGATCGGACGAAGGGAAAAATGAGATCGAATGAATTGTCTGCACTTGCAAGTGGCCGCATTATTCAATTCAGCAATTTTGCTCGATTCGAAATATAGTAGAATCTTGCGTTATAAGGCTTTTCTCAGCAGAGCTACCCACTTGGGACACTTCCTCGATGTATTGCAATCTTGTACTTTGCAAATGACACTAATCATTGAAAACGATGTCTCAAGTTTGCGTAGGAAACCTAGTATCAATATAACTAGTTCGCACGGACCTTTTCATTGCCCATCCCATCTTGGCTCTAGATCCCGAAAGGAATGAACCACTTTCATTGTACCTCCATCAACAATTTGCAAATTTCTAAACATCAATTTCAAAATGCTCCCAGCTTTCGAGTTCCTGGCATCCGCGACGTTTAGAAGGATAAAAAATATTCTCCTCTTCGAGTCGTCGAATGCGACCTGCTAGTTGCAACCAACCGTTCGAGGGTGTCCTCAACGCACCCTTCCCATACTGTATCTGTGGATACTTCGACGATAGGTCATTTGACAAATTCATAGTCTCAGGCATCTGAAACAAGAAGTTCTGTTCAATCTTATCGTCTACAACCTCGCCTAAGCGGCGCAAGTCTGCGAATTCCGACGTACAATCGAAATCCATTCAACTTACTTCAAGGATCATTGGTCTCTTGATCACTCTCTCAGACATCAAAGAATATCGATGGCATGCCCATAGGTTTCAGTTGGCAAAATGCGACTGCAGTGATCGACCGACTACGTGCATTGATTCTCGAACTTTCCCAGTCAAATCGCGCAAGTATCGCCCGACGTAACGATAAGACAGTGAATCCAAAATGGCGAGCGCTTGAAGCAGCTGGAAATCGTGGATAGAGGGCGAAAATTATCGGGGTACCAATCTTCAACAAACCGCCCATTTGACCTCTGGACGAGGAGTTCTGCGCAAACCATCCTTCTGCGCGAAAGACGACAAATTGGTAGAACAGGATCTAGCAACTTATCCGCATCACCCGATGATTGTGAGTCTCCCACCAGCTTCTGTCAATTTTAAGCGCTGCTGACGATCATGGTTCAGTGTCAATAACTCAATCTCTCTGTCGCACGGACAAACTCATTCTAACAACTCGAACAAGCCCACAAGAATTCGGCGATCGATCAACACGAAGCTGGACTGAAAGCCCGAGCTGGAAAGGAGGCCCGATTCGATGTTTTGAACACAATAAGTTTCACAATAAGGCAGAACTTTCTGGTTGCGAAGCTGAACGTTCTTCAAAGACACTGTCTAGAAGTAACGTTCCCTCTCCCGAATATAATTCTGATGGATTACACAAGGAATACAACGGTCACCGGTTCTAGTGACTCGCCTCCAAATTTCCTAGACCGCTGCTCTCCAAAGTTGGGAGAGTATGACGAAGAATTCTGCGCAGCAGAACGGAAATGATTTTCCCCGACTCTCCTATACTTAGAATTCCTCGATGATTCACAGACTCTTAGTTTCGGATGAAGGGATTCGGATATTGCGAGATGCATAGCCTCGATCTTATGTCATGATCAATGATCTACATTCCCGCTAGATATTCTTCCTTGTGATTTTCTGTCATCACGTTTTCTCACCTCAGCACGGGGTGATGACCACTTTTCTCACCCCTTGCGAGTGACTGACAGATTTCTTACCAACATTTCAAAGAAACACTGTTGCGGATTTCTATTACACAGCATACTTCAGCCTCATTCCTTGTGCATGTACGATGTGCAGATTCTATTGTCTCAATTTGGAATTTTGATGACGGAGAAAGTCTTCTACCTAGAAGTTCTGCTCTGAATTTGAGAATATGATGATGATTACAACACTTCTTACCCTACCGTTTCGAGTTTCCTTTTTTTCAAATCTGTGCCCAATTCTCCACACCATCCCGCGATCATAGCCGTGTACGAAGTGCATACGTACCCGACCTTGATGAAATAATTCACATTATTTCTTTCTGGGCCGAAAGAGGATATTCACATTGGATAATCAATCCTCATTTCAATGCATACCCCTTTGAGAAAGAACCCCCACGACGCAGTCTCATCCTGAGCCCCTTTTCTCTCACCAAGTAGGTCATCGTTTCCCAAAAGTGGTATTCAATACTCTCGTCTTTCTCTCTTTCTGCGGCACGAACCACGATTACGACTCCTCTAGGCTCCTTTGGTGGCTCACTTCCCGCTCTCGGCGGAGTACCACAGCCTCGTCCTTCGAAGGGTGCCGTAAGGCTGCGTGGGACTCACCCTCCATCCCATTCCGCTCCTTCGAACTCCCCAATCAAAAATCACAACCCTCTGCACGCTGAGTAGCCTTGTCAGTCCCTGTATGTGCTGCGCACAAGTTTCCAAGTGTCTCAAAACTAGCCCCCAAAAGAAGTCCCGAAGAACATTCCTTACCTACCAAACATGCACCCGGCTGATTAAGGAGTCCCAACGCCTGGGTCACCCCATGAAGCGATGTCATCCCCCTGATTAAAGGGTAAATGCCACGTTTTTGCTTTTCTTAACCTTGGCTTGAGGTGAAAAGCCTCCCGCTATTGTCGAGGAAGGCGAGGATGAGTCTGAACCCAATACTCACCTCTGGTTTGTGAAGGCGATGAGTAAGTTGTCTCAAAACTCGTGTTAGATGGCGGGGAGACGGACACCTTCCCCACAAGCCTTTCAAGGCGTTGAGCGCCGGCACCATTCGCGTCACGAGGTCAGAGTTTGATGACCCTGAATCTTGAAACAACATCTTCAGTTCAAAATTCGACAATTCCTAGTTCTAGAACCGTTTCATAGGATTAATCTGCCCTACGGAATTAACCTTCTGCTTTCCGTCGCTTTCACGCAAGTTCGGGTGAATCATGATCTGCGCCGCATCAAAATAAGCTTTCTGCCTTTCCATCACCACGGATCAGTGTCAATCATTTCCCCACTTCATGAAACCTTCGGTCATATCAAGGATATCTTGCCGGCGCTGTGAACCCATCCCGTTGGTGATTGAAAGAGACAAAAGGCCAGTTCCAATCATTTTTCTCGTAGGCTCAGCCACCCCTTATCCCAAACTCCCTCTTCCCCGGAGATTATTCATCACAACGCGTGCAGTAGTTCGTCCCAACACTTCACTCCAGAGAATTGCATAACCAAGTCACGCCTTCCGGTCGTCCGAACATCTACCAGTATCGTGCACACACAATATGCAAATTATGTATAAGGTTGTGGCTGTGATGGAATTTACCAACTTACTCAGCCTTCCGTGTCGTCCCGTGTCTGTTCCTTCGGGGCGGGATTCTTCTAGCGTGCCAATTCCTTCTAGAAAGGCGCTAGAAGCACCAAAAAGGTCTGAGCTTGCCTTACTCAGTCAATCAAGCAACTTCTGGGAATACAGAAGGCTGTGCTGCCCCCAATTCGTTTCTTTTTTCCGTTTGTGGTGAAGCGATGAGGTAAGGAAGACTCATAATGTAGTAGAGGATGTACCTTCGTATCTTTTTTTGGGGGGGGGGGAGAACACTAGAAGTTTACTAGAAAGACGCTAGAACAACTTTATTTCCAGGTAATGTTACCTACACTACCTCAAGGGCAAGAGTAATCGGTACTCGCGTACGCGGGATTGACGGATACCTGTCCTCATGCATGGCATCTCACGGTACTCCGAATTACCGTTCCATGCAAGACGAGTCATCGTCTTTATTCTATTCAATAGTTCCAATTGGAAATATAGGCAGAAGGCTACGAATCCCAATCTTCTAAGCCTCGCATCGCATTAGAAATCTCCAAAATGTTGTTTGTAGAGTCGACGGGAGTCACAAGGCTGGGCTATGCTTCAATCCACAAACGTCATCCCGCCGCATCAATAATCCACCATCTCAACAAAGCCCACCACTTCTCCATATCGCACCGTTAGAAACCCGTTCTTCCTGCCAGGGACACGACACTGGATGTCTCGGTATTCCCCCCCGATCCCCTGTCATCAATGGAAAGACCAGACGAACACAAGGCTATGTCTAGCCTTCATTTCAGCCCCCGATATATTAAATCCCATCAATTGCATGGGTTTTAATAATTTTATTGAAATAGGAGTTCGTGTTCTCACATGTACTTTCGTATCTTTCCACAGCCTCGCGCTTTGTCACCCGGTTATCAAGCCTGATAAGGAGTTAAGCCCCACCCTGCCGTCCCACATTCCATACTCAGCCTTATCAATCCACAAAGGGACATTGCTAGCACCAATCATGGGCTTTCGATCGTGAGTTTTCATTTTGGATTATGATTTTCGTTGCTGACCACCTTGTTGCGATTATCTTTTCTATAGTAATCAATTTATTTTATTATTATCTTTGTTTTATTTTTAATATTCTATTTATTTCATTCTATTTTATTTTTTTTAGTTCTCTTGCTCTGTGGTGTCACGAATATTTTCCAAATCGTATTTTAAAGTATCGTAAAGTATTTTTGGAACAACCGGGCGGGAACTAATGCACAGTATCTTCGCCTTTTCACCCCGTCACCAATTTCAGCACTGTCCAAAGCTTAAGCGCACGCGGCGCTTAACCCATCTCTCCCCCATCCAATGAATAGGTAGCTGGCCGTTGCTTACCCTAGCAGTAACGTTGCGTGCAGTGAGGGATCCTAGCCAATGAGAACACGAATGTATCGGTCGACGCCGGAGCCAAGAACAAGGCTCCGAGGTACACACGTAAGGTACGGTCCTTGAATCCCCACAGATGTGAGGGACGAGGCTGGCTGGAGAGCGGGCTGAACGTTAACGTTTCATGATAGTGACATGCCTAAGGTTTTTTGCGGAGAGATCGAGGTTTACGCTCCTCGGCATGGAAGATAGAGTGGGCGGAAAGGCTGGCTGAAGATAATCACTCAATCTTGTGAAGACCGCCAAGTTGGGATGCAGTGATGGTGAGGGCTCGGAGTTGCGCAACATGAAATTACCGTTCATGTCATCGGCGATTATTCTCTCCCACGTTCGGGTTGGAATTGGATATCGGGAATCATGACCAAACCACAAGGAAAGACGGAAAGACGGAAGACGGGGTGATTGGAAATCCATTCTTTTGATGAGAAATTGGTAAATCATGGCCTTGCGACGCGTCTACTGATCTAATCAATTCCTAAAACGACCCCTCCATGATGCACGGATATGCATTGTTCATCGGCGGAAGAGTCATTTTCACCTCAGGCGTAATCATATCCTCGATTTGTCAAGGCATTATTTGGGAAAGGGTTTCGTGTGCTACATACATACACTAAGGTACTGTACTGTACTGTACTTCGCTTTCGCATCTTCCATGAATAAAATAAAATAATATTCCCAAAGTATCGGGACAATTGCACAAAATCCCTAGCTCTCACAAATCAATCCCTCCCTCCCAGTTCCTTCAATGTAATGTATTGATTGGTCAATCCAAGCACAGCCAGCCACACCTCTCCCTCCCAACTCGTCACCTTATTGGATGGGGATCGAACAAAGTAAGCCACGCGAGCACTAGGCTGGTTATAAATAACGCCGTCTCCAGGATCAATCCAGGGGTCAGTGTGGCTCGTTATTTTGGGGTCTGGCACTATCCCCCATCCATCCTCCTCCCCTGGCACGAATCCCAGCGTTTATTAATATAAGCCGTAGGGCTGAACGGGGATGTGGACCACTCATCCATGTCTGCATGGCCAGATTGGGGGGAGGAGGACGGGGCTTGGCGACGCTAGAAGCGGTGGTCCACGCATGGAAGCACTAGGATGTATGTACTAGTAGTTGGAAGCCACGTTTTCTTTAGATATTTTCTTACGAGGGTGCGATTCTTGGGACCCGCAGGCTCCAACGGCTTGGGAGCACAACGCGCGACGAGCATTGGGACTGGGGTTCGTATGGACGGCCCGTCTATCGGTCGCTTTTGCCTGCTTTTGCAGCGCGCTTGCATACGCTGTGGATTCCCTCGTACCT
>Ga0182030_10025263_pt1 | contig 10841 bp, 14 predicted proteins | sample 812S3MmetaG_FD_121299 | JGI IMG/M metagenome (GOLD analysis project Ga0182030, IMG submission 121299) | Permafrost microbial communities from Stordalen Mire, Sweden - 812S3M metaG (Illumina Assembly) | ecosystem: Environmental > Terrestrial > Soil > Wetlands > Permafrost | place: Sweden... | reverse complement strand
CGAAGACAGGCTCATAGGCCGCTACTACAGCAAACTCATCCACGCTGTCCGCGCAGCAGAGCGATCAGTGGGAGCGCCTCAGCATGTGATACTATTTGAGCCGAGCGTGACATGGCGGGGGCATGACTATCCATCAGTGCCGTTTGCTACCTTCCGTCCCGAGCGCAATATCATGTTCTCGCCGCATCATTATTTTGAGTCGCTGAGCGGTGCACTGACCATCGAGCAGGGATTCGGACTGATGAAGTTCGGGGCATCTCTCTACCATACAGACCTGCTGATCGGCGAATGGGGTTTCTTCGGTGGAGCGCGGGATACATCGAAGCTGAAACGCTATGCAGAACGTGAAGATCATTTTATGATAGGCTCGACATGGTGGCAGTGGTCTCAGGCTTGCGGCGATCCGCACTCAGTCGGCTGGCATCAGGACCACTGGGAGGCCGGAGACCGATCCATCCACCTGATAGAACTCAACAGGCAGGGCCACCGCACAGGCCGCGTCAATGAACCCATCCTCCATATCCTCGACCGTGCGCGTCCGCTGGCTATAGCAGGGAGGGCAAAGGGTTTCACATCTGATGCCAATACAGGTGAACTAATGATGAAAGGACATACACGAAAGCCCGGCATAGTGAGCGTTTATATCCCATTGCGTTTTGGTACGCCGGCGCTCGATGGCAGAAATGCCTCTATCTCACATACCGAAGCGATAGCCGGAGGACAGCGCATAGATATAGTAGTGCACAGCAGGTACAGGATACATGTTTTGGGGAAATAGCTTTACTTCATCAGGGCCTGAGTAAATGAAGAACCATTCGCTGACACTCCACCCTGAAGCCTCCAACCTTCTGACAGCTTCTGGCTGACCTCCTTTTCGAAATCTTCTTTAGCATCACTTTTGTATACCGGACGTGAAGTGATGATGATATATTGTTTGGCGTCGTCAGCCTGGGGCCTGGCAAAAGACATTAAGAGCCCTAAAGCGATCACAATTGTGAGGACAACAGAAAACCGAGTGATGGATCTTTTCATATTTCTGGATTTAGTTTATACATAAAGGTAATAATGAATGGATGCAGAATCAATGTATAAAGAAAGTATTATACCACAGGCATTCACTATTTTAATATGCCAAATTCATTTTTGCTTTTATATTAGCCTCATTAAATCACCTGAAAAACAACACATCGTGAAAAAAACACTTGTAAGATTTTGCTCCATAGCAATGATAGGACTCGCACTCACAGCCTGCGGTGACCGCCACCATCATGATCATGACAATGACAACGACAACTCCGGCATGGATACTACTGCTGCAGCTAAACCTGCTGAAAATCATGAAGAGCACCATGAGCACAGCACTAAACATGAAGAGCATACTGAAACTACTAAAGACACTGTAGTCACAGAAAAAGGGGTGCCCGTGGTTGTCAAAACTGATGTCGAAAAGACCAAAGACGAAAGCACTATGAATAGTAGTACCGAAAAGAAACACGTCAAACCGGGCGGCGTACAGGGTACCAAGCAATAATTTAAGAATCAGCAGATCAGGCACATTGAGATATCAGTTTGATTTCTCAATGTGCTTTTTTTATTTTCATGATATGGCACTGCGAAATACCATCACTGCTCACCTCCGCGACCTGTCGCTGATAGCATTTCCCAATAACTGCCTCGTATGCCGTCAGTCGCTCACCAGTGCCGAGCAGGATATTTGTTTCGCATGTATAGACTCGCTGCCTCAGACGGGCTACCACACAGTACCTGACAATGCCGTAGCACAGCATTTCTGGGGACGGCTGCCCTTTATACATGCCTCTTCTTATCTGTATGTACACGATGGCAACATCACTCAGGACATGATCCACCTGCTGAAATATAAACACAAGCACAATGTCGGCATCAAGCTCGGCAGGCTCTATGGCCACAAGCTCGGGGAGCAGGATAGCCTGATACGGGACATTGACCTCATAGTGCCAGTGCCTCTGCATGTCAATCGTAAACTTCAGCGCGGGTATAATCAGTGCGACTATTTCGCGCAAGGGCTATCTGAAGTTATGAATGTACCATATAGTCCGGATGTGATGGTACGTATCCGCGAAAATATATCACAGACCAAACGAACGAGATATGATAGGTGGGAAAATGTGGAAGGCATATTCGCACTGACACAGCCTGATAAAGTAAAAGACAAACACATCCTGCTCGTGGATGATGTCATCACTACAGGAGCCACGATCGAGTCATGTGCCTCTGCGCTGATGACAGGAGATAATGTACGCATCAGTGTGGCCACGATAGCCACAGCAGGGAGGTAATTGACAATAGCAATTAATTCAATAAACCCGGTAAAACAGACTTAAGGAATTTTGTTGACTGCGCAGTATTGGTGCTTGATGATATTGAGATTCTCCCCGTATTTCAGCAGGGCCATGTCTTCGATATCCTGCTGATATTCCTTCAGGCATTTCGTATCAAGTATGGTCATAAAATTGACGTTGTCTACGAGCAGGATCGAAACGTCATCCTGAGTGTCTCTGCTTTTGTCATCATTATCCTGAATGATGAGTTGGTAGCGTTTGTTCATAGCGATTCGATTTTATATAAACGGTTCAGGTAAACTAAAATCTACTAGCCTGTATAATAGGTTAAGACTCATGTGAATTTAAGTGATTTATTCCATATAAACAATACTCCTATCGGGTATTTTTTACTGGAAAATGTTGTCGCAAAACGCAATTAATTAATCCTACCTTCACCTGATATTGCAGGATGCATTTGACACCCTCATAGACAGCTTCGTCAGAGACCAGATAGGCATTGCAGAAAATTTCCTTTCTGTACCGCTCGCATCACACCTGAGAGATAACCTCACTGCACTCTTTGCTGATAAGCAACTTCACCATGCAGGCATAGGAAACGACGAAGAGCAGGTACATGATAATAAGGTGCGTGGTGATATGATCTACTGGCTTGACCGCAGGCATGATGACCAGTATGAGAATGATTTCTTTGACCTCATGGATAAATTCGTACTGCATCTCAATGCCACCTGCTACACGGGTATCACAGGGTATGAATTTCACTATGCGATGTATGATGAAGGAAGTTTTTATAAGAAACATCTCGACCGCTTCCGCAATAACAGCGACAGGCAGTACTCCATGATCATGTACCTCAATGCCGATTGGCAGTTGGCGGACGGCGGCGAACTATGTATCTATCAAAACGGCCATCAGCAGAACATCTCCCCTACCGGCGGCAAAAGTGTTTTCTTTAGCAGCAGCTCAATGGAGCATGAAGTACTGCTCACTCACAAACCACGAATGAGTATCACGGGCTGGCTGAAAGTCAAGCAATGAGCTGAAAGCTATAAGTCGCAAGCAGTAAGTACGCAGTCACTTTATAATACCTTTTCTAATTCTGCCTCATCATATCCCAATAGAAACTTCCCTTTTCCCATGTCCCAGACCGGCCGCTTGATGAGTGAAGGGTTTCGCATCATCAGTGCGATGGCCTTTGAAGGATCGCTGATGCTTGCTTTTTCTTTATCAGTCAGTGCGCGATAGGTCGTGCCTTTTGTATTGATGAGTTTGTCAGTGGGGAAATGCTTCAGCCATAGTTCGAGTGTGGCCTTGTCGATGCCGGAGTCTTTATAGTTGTGAAAGCTGTACTTCAGTTTCTTTGCCTCCAATAGTTTGAAGGCCTTCTGCATGGTGTCGCAGTTTTTGATGCCGTATATCTTTATCATGAATGGAAAGTAAGCTTTTTATATAAAGAAGTTATTTTAACAAAAATCACCATTTATAGGTATTGTTAATATCAATTTCATTCCATTTATTTACAGAAAGAGCTTACTTTATTTAATCCGCATAATAAATGAAAAATAGTATGGGAGCTAACAATTGGGAAATAGGCGCTACGATCGCACACTGGACTATAGCTATTCTGACTGCCATAATAATGGTCTTTGGAGGCATTGAGTTAAATCATGTGGTCCACCAAACCCAGGCCACAACACAATTGGCGTTTTACAAACACTATACTGACCTTGTAGCAGACGGTGATAAGGCCAGGAGGGATTCGTGTGACTATGAAGCACAGATATACTACCGGGAAAATCTCGATATGGTATATGCAGAATATCAAATATGGAAAAAGGACGGCATAGATGATGATGTCATGTATACATGGTCCAGGGGACGTTCCAAAATGTTTGTATTAGACGATAGTATTATCACAAAAGACACTACAACACATCCATATCGCTATTCATCCGTGACATTCAAAAGTGTTTGGGAAAAACTAAGGAATGGGCGCGGGGAATACTTTGGTGACCTTAACGACAAAAACAACGACTTCATCCGGTTTATGGACACATTGGCAGCTGGCAAGATGGATGACCCGTCCAAACTGCAAGTCTTTAAGAAATAATATCTCTATTATTTATCTATAGTGACATCTATTGAAACGGCGTGTATTCCTTATCCTTGCTGAGGCTCGACTCCAGTATGTCTGCCGGAGGTATCATCTCAAAGGGTCGCATGACTGTGTCTTTCTTTCCCCGCAGGGGGTATGTGATCGTCCATACCACAGCCTTTAAGTAATCCTTATCATCGTGATCTACCTCAAATGTTTTCGTCTCAGTCCACTTGTCTTTTATCCATTCGAGCCTGCTGCCGCTACCACTGCCGGCTATATAGAAGGTCGTTATCTTTTTCTCTCGCAGGTAGAAGGTCGGATTGGGCATGTTTGATAACTGCTCACTCTCTTCGTATCTTTTGCTCTTCGGGTCATAAAGGTATACCTGTACACCATTCTTGATACCATTACCAGCCATGCCGTACAAGCCTATGACATAGTCAGGATAGCCGTCGTAGTTGAGGTCGATCAGTGTGTCATACTGATATGCACCATAACCATCCTCTATGAACTTTGCTTTGATATACCTGAGCTGGCCATCAGGGGTAGAGGTGTCGATCTTAGCACTCATAGCAGTATCAGGCGATGGAGTATCATTCACGATACTATCCTTTCGTTCTGGCGCCACTACTGCCCCGCTTTTAGGAATGGCATGATGACAGGCAGCCATCATTAGCAGTGCTGCGAGAAATAACAAAGGCCTTATCAGTTTATCTGGCTTCATACAATCATTATAAAAGTATGATTTTTAACTCATGATCGATGTCCGGTCGCCATAGATTTCCCATTCTCCTTTGTAAATTGTAAATTGCCTTTATGAACAGGCCGCTATCCCTTCAGATCAAAGTCGCTATCTCATGGCTCATCTACACACCTGTGGTAGTAGCCAGCTATATGGCGGCATGGGTGGACAGGGCATTGGGCCTGTCAGTAGGTTTCCCGCGCGATGTAGATATGCTCATAGAGCGCCAGTCATGGCTCCTGCATGTACTGTCTGAAAACGGCGTCCTGCCTGCAGATGCAGAGATCAGAAGCTGTGAGGTCACACCATTGGATTCGTCCATCATCTTCCGCTCCAATGCAGGTATTATAAAGATCACCTACTTCAAAAAAGGCGAAATAAAGACCCTCAAATGCTTCGCCAAATTCGCTCCCACCATGGGTACCGTATGGAACAGGACCATCTTTAACCTTCAGCTCAATCACGTCAAAGAAGGCTGGTTCAATCAGCACTTCATCAATCAAGATGACCTGCCTGCCCCACGGGTATACTACTCGCGCATCTCAGAGGTCACGGGCAATCTCTGTCTCATCACCGAGCACATGGGCGATGATATCGAGTACCATGACTATCCATATGCCAGTTTCCCGCAGGAGCACCTCGACCTCGCAGTAGATGGCCTCGCCACGCTGCATGCCCGCTACTGGGGTGACACATCGGCCCGCATGTCAAAGGTACAGACCATACAGGACTCGACAGTATATCTCTTTGACTCATTGGTATCGCGCTCATGGAGCATGCCGGCGAGAAACGTACTCGTCAGGAGCTGGTGCCTGATGAACCGCCCGCAGACCGTGCTGCACGGCGACTCACGCATCGGCAATATGATGTTCCCATCAGCGCCTGGCCGCGGGCGCTTTGTACTCATAGACTGGCAGGCCACGCGCAAGGGTGTTGGCGCTTTTGACCTCGCATACTTTCTCGTGCTGAGCCTGATGACCACTCACCGCCATGAACTCGAGCGGCCTGCGGTAGACCTCTATTATCAGCTGCTGCTGGACAAAGGTGTCAAAGGCTATAGCCGTGAGGAGTTTGATGATGACTATCGTCACGGCTGCATCTGTACCCTGGTGCTGCTGTCGCTGCCTATGCTCAGCGGCGAGGTCAGTGCAGAGGGTGAGGCCGCACAGCTATTTGTGTTTGGCATGGGCATCTGGCGGGAACGCTTACGCCAGTATTTCCTCGACTTTGACTATGCGTGGATGGCTGACAAGTACGACATGTCGGAGCAGGATGCAAAGAAAGCCATCGCAGAGATGATCGCCGTGATCGATGCCCGCCTCAATGGGGTACTGAAGTCTACAGGCTCCAAGGAGACACTCATAGACGTGCTTCGCCGCAGCAATGTAGCAGGTGAGTTTGACGTGTGATGATATCATTAGTATCAGTATTTAGCATTTTGCCGCTTTACTATTTTGCTAAAATAGCTTTTATTGCTAATTTTGCATTAGATAAAATATCGTTCTTTACCATTTTTAGCATTGGCGATGGTTGTACCTTCAGTTGCTCGGCTATGCGAGTAACATAAATATACCCCGTGGCCCTGTCTGCCGACAGGCAGGTTAGCCACAAAAAATACGCATCACTCGGTGGAACCGAGCGATTGTTGATATATGGCTCACTATCCTTTTGCATCTTATTATTTTGACTAAATTTGGTATAAATCTTACAATATGAAAAATATTAATACCAAAACCCTCACAAAGCTTTTTACAACTTATTTAATTACTTGCATACTAATAATAAATAACGCAAGTGCCCAATGGACTGAACTCGGCGGGCTCAATTCGCTTGCTGCCAATTCCGATATAGAAACTGTTTGTCACGACCCGTCTGGCAATGTATATGCCGCGGGGTATTTCAGCAATGACAGCACCAATGAATATGTCGCGAAATACAATGGCACTGCCTGGAGCGAGCTAGGTGGCGTTAATTCTTTGGCAGCCAACGATGGTATCCTGTCTATCTGCAGCGACGCATCGGGAAATATCTACGCAGCAGGGTACTTTACAAATGACAGCACCCATCAATATGTCGCCAAATGGAACGGCACAGCATGGAGTGAACTTGGAGGACTAAACGCCCTCAAAGCCAATAGTGTCATTAACTCAATTTGTATTGATCCGTCCGGTAACGTTTATGCAGCCGGAGAGTTTACTAATAGTAGCAGTCATAACTATGTAGCTAAATGGAATGGCACTAACTGGAGTGAACTGGGCGGGGTAAACGCACTAGCAGCTAACAGCACCATCCATACGGTATACTGCGATCCTACTGGAAACATTTATGCAGCCGGATCTTTTAGCGATAGCACCGGTAAACCGTATGTAGCAAAATGGGATGGCACTAATTGGAGTGAGCTGGGCGGATCATCACTCGCCGCCAATGCTCCTATTAACGCGATCAGCAGTGACAGGTCAGGCAATTTTTATGTCGGCGGTAATTTTACAAACGGATTCAATTATTATGTGGCTAAGTGGAACGGAACAAACTGGAGCGAATTAGGCGGATTCAATGCTCTGGGTGCTAATGGTTATATTTCTACTATCACTACTGATTCCGCAGGGAATGTCTATACAGGAGGCAATTTCAATAACACCAATTTCAATTATTATGTAGCTTTATATAACGGTAGTAGTTGGAGCGAACTGGGCGGCGCTAATGCGCTTGCAGCCATTGGAGCGACAAACAGCATTCGCTCATTATGTACAGGTACTTCAGGAAACCTCTTTGCAGCAGGAAGTTTCCTCGACGCAAGCAGCAGCTACTACGTAGCCGAATATGGTAGCCAGCATACAGGCATCCTTGAGACAAACAATGCATCTGATCTGAAAGTGTATCCTAATCCTGCGATGAACATTGTGGCTATCACGACCACTGACAATATCCAAACAATCAGAATAATAAGCGAGACCGGCGAGATAGTGCAAAAAGCAGAAAACTTAAGCTGCAGCCGATATTCCATGTCTATCTCCGATATCGCCAGAGGTATCTACGTTGTGCAAGTCATAGGCAGCGATGGTATAGCTATAAAGAAATTGGTAGTGGAGTAAATACTCCTCAATTCTCTTTCGTGATCTTACCGCTTTTCACCGGACTGCCGTTTCTATCCAGCACACGGTAGAGGTAGACCCCATCAGTCAGAGCGGAGATTGAAAAAGACGTATGGGCACTCGTCAGCACTTCGTGCATTACACGCTGTCCGGTGAGGTCGTAGAGCGCGATAGTATAGCCCACCATGTAGTCGTCGATGCGGACATTGAGCACTGATGAAGTGGGGTTTGGATAGATAGTTATGGCATCATCCATGTCGAGGTGCACGACACCTGCACTGATGCTGTCGCCCGAGTGGTAGAAGCTAATATCATCGAGCCATGTGTTATTGCCGACCTTGACGGAGTCGCCGTTTCGGCCGCCGTAAAATATCAGGTGCAGTGTATCAGGCAGGCCCGGCAGTATATAGTTGATATCATCACTCAGTCGTACCCACTGGCCATATGGCAGCGCTGCATCAGGGATATCCACCTCATGATAGGCGATAGTGTCTTCGCGCTGGTTGATGCTGTCCCATCTGGTAAATACATATGCATAGTGCGCCGTGTCTGTCGCATCATGCTCCATCTGCATATAGAAGGTAATACCCCTCGGCGTATCGCTATATGGCAATCCCGTAGAATAGGCGATGGTCTGATATGGATCGCCCATGATACCAATGCTGCCATAGGCCACTATACCCGCACAACTCACCGAACCGGGCACAAGTCGTGTGATGCCTGCCGCGAAATCTCCCGCACTGTCTATCTCGGTCACATTGGTGCAGAGGCGCACGGCGCAGTTGCCCGAATGGATATGCGCGGTATCGATCTCCTTATAGGTAAACTGATTCGTTGGCATAGCCATCAGCTGCTCGGGTATACCCCAGGTATCAGGCACTGCCAGTGCAGGCCCGCAGCAGCCCACGCGGCCATTGCTGCCGGTAGCCGGTGCGAAATAGCCCCCATGCCAGCGCTCGAAGCCGCCATCAGCGACAGTATCCTGCACCTGTGCCATCGCAGCAGCAGCAGACAGTATCAGTAGAAATGTAAAAAGCTGTTTTGTCAAAAAGAGGACCCTATTGAATTTTAAAGAAAATCGAATCTAGGGCTTTTTCATTTAAACATCCAATCTCCACGGGATATATCTATTGTAAATTTGGGCTAAAGATCTACGGAATTACAGATTCCCGGATTAACGGACTTTCTGTCTTTCCGACTTATGCCGACTTTCCGTCTTTCAGACTTTATGTTAGCTTTGACTAAAATCACAACGAATGAAATTTGTACTGCTATACTCGGCGCTCATCGCCAACATCCTGACCAATATCGGATTCAAAATGTCTGCACTCAACGACTCCATCCCCATGAAAAAATGGGGCTATCTCGGTATCGGGCTGGTATTTGGTCTGATCAACTCAGTGCTCTTCACAGAGTCGCTGAAGTACGTCAACTTCGGCGAGGCGAGCGCGGTGTTCTTTGCGCTGACCGTCATCGGCCTCTATGGCAGTTCATATTTCATCTTCCACGAACCGGTGAGCTCCCTCGGGCTGGTCGGTGTAGTACTCATCACCGCAGGTGTCATCATCATCTCCTACTCGATGAGCAAGGTGAAGGGGGTATAACAATTATCAATTCTTTCCGCCTTATATCATACATTTAACTGATATATGTCATGAGTTGTTTTCGGCCACGGTTGTTCCTTTGCCGTATACAATCATATGAAACTACTCATCGTATACGGTACCACCGAAGGTCAGACCAGAAAGATAGCAGAGTATCTCGCTCTCGAGGCGGAGAAATCAGGCGCAGATGTGAGCCTCTGCGATGCATCTATGGATCCCGTCCGGCCTGATGACTATGACGCCGTCATGATCGGTGCATCACTGCATATGTACAAATACCAAAACTCCGTAGGCCATTATATCAAATCTCATGTCAGCACACTCAATGATATGCCATCGGCTTTTTTTTCAGTGAGCATGAGTGCGCTGTATGCGGGCTATGATGAGAAGCTGTTTCAGGAGCTGAAGGACATCACGCTGGCATTTCACGTTAATACGGGCTGGGACCCCACTACTACTGAATATGTGGCAGGCGCGCTCCGCTATACGCAGTATGATTTTTTCAAAAAGTTTATCATGCGCCAGATAGCCAAAAGCAACCATGGCGATACCGACACTTCTCATGACCATGAGTATACTGATTGGGCAAAGCTGAAGTTGTTCTTAAATGACTTTCTCCAAACGGCCAAACCTAAGGCCGTCGCATAGGCTAATGTCATATAAGACACTGACGCAAGTCATAAGTTGGCTTAAATGACTATCGTTTCTTTGCATCAATAAATCAAATAATATGAAACTACTCATCGTATATGGCACGACTGAAGGCCAAACAAGAAAGATCGCTGAATATCTAAAATCAGAAGCAGAGAAAGCAGGTGCGGAGGTGACTCTCTGCGATGCATCTATCGAGCAGGTCCGACCGGAGAAGTTCAAGACAGTGATGATCTGCGCATCCATGCACACGGAGAAATATCAGGCTTCTGTCATCCATTATATCAAATCAAACGTGGCCTCGCTGAATGATATGCCTTCTGCATTCGT
>Ga0182030_10025262_pt1 | contig 10841 bp, 9 predicted proteins | sample 812S3MmetaG_FD_121299 | JGI IMG/M metagenome (GOLD analysis project Ga0182030, IMG submission 121299) | Permafrost microbial communities from Stordalen Mire, Sweden - 812S3M metaG (Illumina Assembly) | ecosystem: Environmental > Terrestrial > Soil > Wetlands > Permafrost | place: Sweden... | reverse complement strand
TGGTGGCAGAGAAGAAAGGACGACGACGACTACACCGACCGTAGCAATGCGGAATGACACCAGAAAGCAAGTGAATCCGTCGTCCGATGCCGTAGCACCGCCGCCACCAGGTTCGACCCTGCTTCGCGGTATAAACTCGAGACTGGCTCAGTACGGTGACGATGAAAATTACATCCGTTCTTCCGGTTCGCCTGTTCCCTCCAGGACGGGCACTCCTGAGCTGCCGCAGCAATCTGGGAAAAAAAGGGCCCCCACTAAAACCATGGCGCAGGTGCCGCCCATTTTGGCGGTGCCGACGGAGACCGATTCCCAAAACCCCTATGCGGACGCCTATGCTGACCTTGACATGGATGTCGACTTTGACGTGGATGCCGTTGCCGCGAAATACAAGTCGGCAAGCAACGTTAGCGAACTCGTGCCGTCTGGCGGTGGCCGGGGTGCCGAAAAGTCAAAACCGGGCGCCTCTAGAGCAAGAAACGTCCTGATGGATGATGATGATGATGATGATCGCAACGGCGGACGTGGTGGCGGCGACAAGGAGGGCCGCGAAGTCGGAAGACCCTACTCAAAATCCAGCCATGTCAAGTCTGGCATCGACGTGAAGGCATCGTCTTCTGCCCGTCCCAAGAATAATCCGCCCGATCCTAACGTCGAAACCGAATCTCAAACGACAATACCCGAGAAATCGGCAAAGAAATCACCAGTGTCTGATGTGGTTCCGGTGCGAAAATCCAAAAAATCCTCACCCGACGTTTCCGACGATGAGGGCCAAGATGACGACCAAGACCGCGGGCCAATGTCGAGACTGCCCTTGAAAAATCCCCACGGGAGAGTCACCGAAGAACGACCTGCGCCATTGCCAGTCGTGGGGGTCCGTTCTAGCAAACCATCCAAAACACCACTCCTCATCCAACACGAATCAGGCGATGAGGAAGAGCGAGACGGTGGTGGCGATGGTTACAATGAGATGCAAAGGTCTAATTTGCAAAAACGCGCGCCGAATTCGAGCTCGCATAGAGAACAGGAGAGAGAAGGGCGGCATTTTAACGGTAGTGCTACCTCGGGTGGCCATGACGGTGGTGGCAAAAACAGAGAAAGAGATCAGTCCCGTTCCAAGGAGGGGGATGCGACGGCACCGCGCCCGGCAAACCCCAGGCCCGAAAAACCCGCTGTTGTACGTCCTCTCGTCGAGGCGATCGCTGCTCCCAAACCCCGCAAGAATGTTCCCATCCAAAATATTCAACGTGATCGTCACTCCGATCTGGGCGATGTTGAATTTGAGTTGAACGAGGGCGGTCACTCGAGCGACACGTCTCTGTCCCCTCCCGCCTCTCCCCGCCGTCCCACACAATCACAACGCAATCACTCCAGGCGTTAGTGTTCCGGCCGCCCACTTTAATGCACGCGCGTTGTGCCCATGATATTCATTCAATATTCTTTTTTCTTTATTCTGGCTGCAAGATTTCTTGGCCTTGCCTCATATAAAAATATCCAATTCCCAACTCTCCATAATCATAGTTCTTTCTTACGACACTCATTTTTTGAACTTGATCCATCAGGTCTTGCAGTTCGGCCAGGATGACTTTTCGCAGACCGGATTGGCCCTGCAGCAGCTCGGCCTGTTCGGTCAATATGTCTTGACGCATTTCAATCTCGCGCAGCAAATGCATTCGCTTTTTGCCAAACAAGTAAAACTGTCTGCAGTCGTTGAGATAATTCTTGTAGGCGCGAAAACAAGCGACAATCGATTCATTGACGGCTTCCTTTTCTGTTTCTGAAATATTGGGATACCTTTTTGTAAAGGCAAACGTTTCCTCCAATAAAGCACGTTTGGGTACGAGTTTTTCAACGGCGTAATCAAAGGGGACATAACGCTCCACATTGGGACCGAACAGGTCGAAATTTTTCACGGGCTTCGGTATCCTCGGCGGTTGCAAATGAAAATAGGGCGTGTTCCTTTGCGCAGCGAACGTTGGGGAGGGATTTGAAACGGACGTCGTCCCTGCAGGGGCAACGGGAAGGCCGTTGGGCGTGTAGTGCTCCGATGCATCGTCGTCACCATGATTGTGGTGGGTGGCGATAAATGTGGTGTCCTTTTCACGGTGATTTTGCCCCTGAGATGGATCGTGCAGATCCGGACGCGACGTACGACGCTCGGGTTTGGATGGCACGTCCGAAGTATTGGCATTATCGTCAGAAGAGGAACGTGGTGGCGGCGGGTAGTGAGAGGAGGAGTTCGACTGAAAGTACTCGACAGGTCGTCCTGCTGGGGTCAAATGACGTTGGATGGATGGGTGGTGGCGGCTGTCACCGTAGTGCCGATTCTGGTCGTCATCGCCGTGCTTAATGTTGGAGTCGTGTTCCGTGTTGCGGTCCTGTTGCTGCCCGTGGTGGTGGTGGTGCCGATGATTGCCATAGTTGTTGTCATGATCGGTTTTGGCAGCCGCTGGAAGTCCAAGAGTGTTTTTTGTGGAGACGTCTGACGTTGCCGTTGGCGTCGTCGTCGAATGGTAGGAAGGGTGTCGCACAATGACGTCTGGGTGATTCGATAGTCCGTTGGACGACGATGGCGCTCGCGGTCGAAGGTGAATGATGGCGGAACCGTCCGGAATGTCCGTTGATCTGGATTGTTGCATTCCCAAGCCATCATCACGACCAGCACGGCCGCCACTAGTACGACAACCGCCCTGCAAGGACACTTCTCCCGCTTTTGATTTTTCAGAGGGATGTGAAGCGTGGTGCGGGCCGGATCTGTCGAAGCGACCATCTTGGCGGGCCAGTTTTGAAAAACCATACCGAGAGTCACCCGAATGTTTTTGAACAGGGACTGTTGAACTCAAAAATTCCTGCAATACGCCAAACGAAAATCGAGGCGTTCGACCCCCCGACGATATGTTCGATGATGGCGGACGAACGGCTTTGGCAGGCACGACGGACCCAGTGACCGTTGGCAAAACAGGATTGGCACTCTCAACCGCACCCGGATTTGCAATTTGCGGGTTTCTCTCCACTGGGACGGCTTTGGTGTCCGTAACGTCGCTTCGCACGGCGGCCCGACCGCCTCCAGTATTTTGATCGTCTCGATTTTTTGGGGCATTGTATACAATGGTTGAAGATGGAACCTTCGGCGTATTGGAGACCGCATCATGCGTGAAATTTGGTGCAGCGAGTCTCGCTGGGGGGAGATTAAAAATGGGTGGGCAATGTTCTGTGTCTGGAGGAGGAGTGAGGGACAGTATCTGGCCGCCGCCTCTCTTGCCCTTCCTCGCATCCGAAATGGCTTTTGAACGCGCTTTGCTGTCTTGTAACACGCCATCCACCGGCGCACTCCTCGGTGTTTCGGGTTTTGTCTGCGGCGGCGGGTTTGGTTCGCAGGCGTCAACCACTTCAACTCTTTCGGTTTGTGGAGTTTTTGGATGCAATGATTCTACGGGCTCCGTCGGCAAAATCGCACCAGTGGTAGAAATGTCCAGTGTTTTGATATTATCGAATGGCATGAGATCGGGAAAAGTCATCTCGGTCAAAAGCGGTCGTGGTATAGCGGCTGATGGTGGCGGTGATGGCGAGGACCGGTAAGGAGGAGGAGGACCAATGGGCCATTCCTGAAAGGTCTGGATTGGCTGGAGGGCAGTGTTCAGAGGTGTCAGAGATGCATTTGAGCGAGACAGCAACTGGAGCCATGTCTGCTCGTCGGTTTTTCCCCCAAAAATGGAACTTGCGGTTCCTTCACTAGGCAGTAATAGTGATGATGATGATGGTGATGGTGGAGATGGTGGCGATGGTGGTGGTAACGATGTTGTTAACGATGGTGGCGATGGGGGTGATGACTGTCTGTCAATTTTCAGCGCGAGCAGCCAAGTCTCGTCTGGCGGCGGGTAATCCGTTTGATCAAAACTCGAGACTGTGGAAACGACAACGCTCGAATGCCCCGGCGAAACGGGCGCCATCATCGTCTCTGGAGAGACATCGTTATTGTTCGGCAATATACCGGGTGACGCGACAGGGAGCCTCTTCTTGGCGCTGAAAAAATTCATCAATACATCATTCGGCCTGGTTGTTGTGGTGCGGGTGGTGTTGCTGTCGTTGTTTAACGTCGTCGTGCTTGCAGTGGAGGATGACGCGGGTAGAGAACGATTCAAAGGTTTGTTGTCGGACGAAGCAGTGGCCGGCGGTTTTACAAGTGTGCCAAAGTCGCCACCCAAGGCCTCCGCCATCAGCGACGGTGTGTCCGATAACGACGAACGACTCAGGTACTCACGGTTCTCGTATAATTTTCGACGGCGTTTTCGTTCGTCGCTTTTGCGTTTTTGGGACGAAGAGGTGGTTTTTCGAATGGATTCTTCTTCAGTAAAGTCACCGTGCGGTTCATCCTGGCTGTTCGACATTTGCCCGAAGATAGATACCACCAAACAATCTGAATTCCAAAATTTTGAAAACACGCAAAGCAATTCCGACACCACGACCGTCAATAGATTTAAAAGTTTGCAAAAAAAACAAGAAATCGAGTATTTCGGAATCCACGGAGGCAATTTGCACGTGCGCAGTATGCACTCGCGCTGCCCTCGGGTAGATAGGCGAGCGGGCGGATGGATCGACGAGCCTAGGCAGGCGGATTGGAGTAACGCTGATCTAAATCAAATCCTTGTGTCGTTTTTATTTTTATATTTTCTCAGTGCAGAGGCTTGGGTGGATTTTACAAAATCGAACAAAAAAACGATGGGTTGAAATCAAAACTCAAATTACCAATGTTTGCCGTGGCCACATTGCTCGCCACGACGCCACTCAGACTGGCAACTTGGGGCAAAACGGGGTTCATATAGTTGGTGTTGGTAATATTTAGAGTTTGCGGAATATTGAACAAAACGCGCACATCGAGCGCCGGTGCATTTTCGTTGTTCAACGTCTGGTTGCTCAATCCGATTGTCATAGTGACCGTGCCCACAGGAACTAACGCGATGGGATATAATTCAATGAACAGATCATACAATAAAGTTTGCAAACTGCAGCTGGAAGTCGATGTGGCCAGCGCCGAGTAAAAGAAGTTATATTCCGCGAGGCCTGCCGAGTTCAGATAGTTGTTCAGCAAAGTATACACCCAAGGGCTCGTCGTTTGCAGAGCAGAGAGTGGTACGTCGAATTGGAATGCATAGAATCCGGCGTTCCACGAAAGGGATTGCGTTGCCCCACTCGTCTCATTGACAATGCAAGTCAACTTGAAAATCACGTCTCCGCCGATGTTACTGGCCGCCTCCAATTGAACGTACTGCACGGATTGATTCGACATTTGCCAGTTGGTAATGTCATAAAAGGGTGAGTTGCCATCGTAATCGTTGGCCAGATTCATAATGTAGATTGGTAAGGGTGAGGCCGATGGGTTCGCAGCAACATTGTTGCTGTATAGAATGCTGTAATTCGGATTGTTGACCAAGATGGGTAGCTGGGAAGTCAGCGTCATGGTGCTTATGGCCGCTGCGTTGGTGATGTTGCCACCGCTAATCGAAGGATTGTCAAAAGTGCCGCCCGTGGAAGAGACGCCGGATAGCGCGCTACCATTGATGCTACCACCGGTGATCGCTGGACCACTAAAAGTGCCGCCCGTGGAAGAGACGCCGGATAGCGCGCTACCATTGATGCTACCACCGCTGATCTCCGGACCATCAAAAGTTCCGCCGGAAGAAGAGACGCCGGATAGCGCGGTATCACTGATGCTGCCCCCAGTCATGTCGGTGTTCTGAATCGTAGAATCCTCGAGGATGGAGCCGGTAATGGTCGCACCGACGATCGGTCGCTGTACGTCAGTTGTCAAGTCGGGAAGACCAAAGAAAAGAGGTGTATCGGAATGGTGGTCGAAGTAATGACGGCGGTGAGCACGACGATAACCCTCCGGTTTGTTTTCATTATAAGTCGACCGAGCCTGCATTGCGATCGCTCCTGTCGAAATTCAAAGAGTGTAAGCCGAGGGGAAGAGGTTGCGCACACTACTCATGGCCCCGTAAAAAATAGAGTCGGATCACTTTTCATAGACTCACTCGACGACTGTAACTCACTTTCGGTTCGGAATGCATTTTTTGCCACCACTTTGTTGTTTTTTTGTCTTTTACATTCGGTACACGTCGATCGTCGTAAAGTTTTGGATTCAAAGGAACCTTCTCAATTTGGAACGTCCTGACGCACGATCAGCGTCGAGACTGTCAATCTTGCCATCATTAACACGACCACTACCGGCAGCGCTGGTCGAGATTGTCGACCGAGACGCGGTGACTGCCGATGATGGCGGTCGTGGAATGGATTTTTCCCTGGCATACTCACGGGCTTTCAATTCGGCCTCCTGATAACTGGTCGTCGTTGACCCAGGAATTTGCATAACATCATATTCATTGATGCGCCTGTTCGATAAACACCAAACCGAATAAAAAATAAATTTTTGATTGACAAAAACAATCATTTTTGTCCCAGGAATCAACATGGTGAAGCAAATATTTCCCCACGTGGGTTTGTTGGCGAGAATAAAATTGACCAGTCTTCGGTAGGTCTCGCAAGCTTCGCTCGTCTTGGCGGCGGCGCCATTACCAGTTTCGCAAGTTGTAGCAACTGCACTGCCGACAGGACATGCCGAATAATCTGCTTCTCTTCTCTGATTGACGAGTAAAAATGGTTGTACTAAAAGTTTTTCGGTGGTGGGTCGCTCCTCGGGTTTGAACATTAGGCATTGGCGAACGACGTCCAACAAGTCATGATCGGTAATGTCCTTCTGGGTTTTCGGATCCAATATATCAAAGGCGGATTCGTCAAAGTAAATCCGATTGTTGAACGAGGTTTGGGATTTTTGAATCTGTTGGGACGGATAGGCCATGTCCAACAGTGTCATGCCAAGCGCCCAGACGTCCGAGTATATGGAAAAGATGCCCTGCATGCATTCTGGAGCCATAAAAAATGGACTTCCGGCAGTGTTTGTGAGCTTCGCGAGTTCTTTGATGGACTGAATTTTGAATGCCAATCCAAAATCTAGCAAGGTCACTTGGCCCTTGACGATCGCAAAGTTCTCTGGCTTAATGTCACGATGAATGAAATTGTGTTCGTGCAACGCGTAGGTGCATCGGACCATGGATTGCCAAAGGAAACGAATCGCCAGCGGATCCGCGCCCAACAGACCCTCTTGTGCAACTGGCGGCGTGCATTGCATTCCCGATTCACAATACTCTTCCCTATAGGTCTCTCCAATGATTTTGCTGTCACGGCGCCATTTGGATTTAATGTAATGCATAATGTCGACCTCGGCGAACTCCATGACCAACAACAACTCACATTGACCCGTGTGAGAAGCAGATTGCGGGCGCGTGTCGCAATTGGAGTAATCGATCAATTGGATCACTTGCGGCACGCCTTGGAGCTGTTTCAAAACCTCCACTTCTTCATAAAAGGCCTTGGCGAGTCGATCGTGGTCGTTGTAATTGGATTGAACCTTGATCCTTTTCAAAGCAAATACTTGATGGTCACTTTCCCGGACCACTTCATAAACTATACCAAAACCGCCTTCGCCCAATGTTCGTATGGCCGTGTAAACGTTGCCATTTACATTGAAACGCGGCGTGGCTTGGGCGTTGCCGGACACTGTGGACGGTTCTTGCGGAGGATAAATTATGTTATTATTGGCATTTCCGACAGCTTCCGGAAATGCCAATGGTGAAAAGAGACGGGTAGTGGCAGTAGTTTGTGGCGGCGGCACCAGGTGGTTTTTGATTTCAAAACTCGACTGATCTTGACGGGCTGCGTCGACAATTGGCTCCAATGCACTCGCCCGTCGGCCTGCCCTCACGGTATTGGGGAAGGTGTCATTGCTACTAGAAGCGACCGCGGCCCTGCCACCAAATTGCTCACTTCCTTCATCGGTTTCGACGACAGGTGGTGGCGGCGGTTTTGACCGGAAAGGGGGCGCTTTTTTTCGCTCTCCAGGAGGCAAGATACTCTGTTGATAAGATCCGTCGTCCTCGTCGGCGTCGTTGACAAAAGCCCACAGTTGACGGCTGTTGTTCGGCAGTGAGCTGAACATGTTACCAATGTCGCGAAATGGGTAGCGCAACGAGTGCGGTTGGTGACTATTTTTCAGAAACGGCACGCCACACTATGCACCAATGTTTTTTTTCGGAATCGGTCGAAATGTGTGAGAGGAGTGCGCTGAAATGGCACCGATTCGGCGCCGCTGGTTTGCATTTACGATGATTGCCACCAGACTCGGATTTGACTGAGACATATATCGGTCGACTGTGATTCGTCGTAAAATTCCGTCGACGTGTCATTTGAAAGACGTGATCATCTGCAAGGATCAGAAAAGTCGGGAGTCGTCACCCATCCCCGACCATCAACCGACATTTGCGATATTTTTAAAAACGCTGGCCGTTCTCCCAGTCCAGCCTCGAACGACACGTGCGGCTCTGTCTGGATATGGCTTGGAAGGCCAGCAAATATGGAACGCTGGTCATCGGACCGGAACATCATGGCAAATCCTTCATGGTGAACCAGCTTTGGGGCGATCAAAGGACAGGGCCGGCCAAAGAACGACCCGAAGGTCACGATTCGTTCGTAGGACTCTCCTGCTTCATGGATCAGGATCATATTATTGTCGAGTCTCATACGTTAAGATTTCGGGATGCTTTGGAACTCTTCAAAGACCTTTCCTGTCCGCTACAATCCGTGGTGTTCGTGGTAACGGGTCAAATCACCCGCGAGATCTTGGATCTTTTGAAGGATTTTTCGTCCTTGCTCGTCGATCCATATTGTCCTCTGAAACTGCACGTCGTTCGAAACAAGTCTCTGTGCGTTCCAAAAGACAACTCTTCTGTGCTGCAGCAGCTCGCGGAAGCCCTTCGTGACACATCGCTCGCCCAAGCCCACCTGTCCATCGCACACATTCCGTACCAGAAAAATTGAAAATCTATAAAGAAAACGTTTCGGAGGATGAAAAATAAGTACATTTATTCGCTCGGATTACAATGTCAAATAAATCAAAACGGCGAATGCTTCCAGACGTTTGATGACGAGCCAGCGACCAGGTCGGTCGGCGGTTCCGTTTGTCGCAATGCCATTTTCATTCCCAACATTGCAGCGGCCACCGGGCACGCAAGATCCATCATCGCGCACTGGAACCGCGCCCTGTGCAAAGACGGGCGACCAACTAGGCCGATTGACGCGCGGAATGAAAGGTCGGTGCGCGTCATAATCTGGATTTCCAACCGCCACTCGATGACATCGAATGGGCCCGAGCAACTTGTCAACGATCGATTGGAATTCAGGGTCTTGTCCGCGGACGAGTTTGCGCACCAGTGGAGCAACAGCGGCAGAAGCAGCCTGTCTGGCCCGCGACGCGTCCTGGTGTTTTTGTCGGCTCATTCGACGAGAACGGACGTCCGCGAGTATTTCGGCCGTCGTTGGCGCCGATAGGGACGAAGATGGATTTTGCGTCTCGTCGACCTGCACCGTTTCCACCACTGTTGGCAAGGGAATTTGGGTTTCGTTGGCCTCCACCGTGTCTACCACTGTTGGCAAGGGAATTTGCGTTTCGTCCATTTTCACCGCATCTGCGACAACCGGCGACGCAGCCAATACCGTAAGACCATCCTGTCGAATCAGTTCCAAAAGACATTCAATGTCAATCATAGTATCGGTTGGGGCCAGTGCCTTTTTGATCGAATCACTTTGCAAACGCAGGGGTGCGCGATTTTGGTTCAGAATCGAGACGATGCCACTTCGATTACTCATTCGGAACCGGCGGATGCCAAAAGCCCCCCCTTTCGAGTCATGGGCGTGCGCCCAGTGCAGCACATTGGAATTGTAAATACTACCAACGTGAACAGAATCCGCATGGGATGAAACTCCAACGACAATGTCTCCAAACGTCGCCGAGAATAGTTTACCATCCGTGTCCATGGACACGAGTCTTCCAACTCTCAACATATCCAACGTTTCTTGCGACGCTTTGTTTTCGCTCTCCAGTTCGCGCCATGCGGTCATTTGTCGGTCCGACCACTCGAGGAGCATCGTGGGATATCCAGGGAAAAAAACGCCGCCAGTGACGCCCATAAAACAGGTCGGTGGAAACAATGGGCCATTTTCACTCGTAAAACCGATGATCGCGCCGATACTTTGGCCAGCGGTCCGCCCCGGGCTGGCCCCGTAGGCCATTTGGAAAGAAGGGCCCACCAGATCGTAGCCCGACGGCATGGTGTTTTCGGTGAATATGTGTGCGTTGGTACCGTGCTGACCTATCAACAGGCTACCTGCTTGATCCGTGCCAGTGTTTGCGGTGATTTGCAAGTCTTGACCTATTATCGCTGAAGCGTCCACTCCTACTGACATGAACTCGTTAGCTTCTGCCAAACCTACCATCAAGGCGCCTCTTTGACTGGAATTAATGGAAAATTGGCCATTATCGGTCCCAACCCCAATGGTGGCACAGGCAGTACCCGTATTACTGACAAAGCTGCTATCTGTGAGAGAGGCGACTGTGATTGATGAATTCTCGGACACGAGGTTACCAGTGCTGTCATTGGTGCCAAATGCGATGGCCCCGGCACTTGCTGTTATAGAACCGCTGTTGGTAACTTGTCCGCCGGCGAAAGAAGCAAGGTTGGATTGGATCGTCCCGGTACCCGAATTATTTCCACTCGCCAGCGAACCGTTATTGGATGAAATGTGGCCCGCACCGGTAACTTGTCCGCCGGCGAAAGAACCAAAGTTGGACGCGACAGAGCCGATGGCGAGATAACCGGTGGCAAAGGATCCGTTGTCGGAGCTCAAGGTGCCACCGTCCACATATCCGGCGGCAAGGGAGCCGTCGCCCGATT
>Ga0182030_10025261_pt1 | contig 10842 bp, 10 predicted proteins | sample 812S3MmetaG_FD_121299 | JGI IMG/M metagenome (GOLD analysis project Ga0182030, IMG submission 121299) | Permafrost microbial communities from Stordalen Mire, Sweden - 812S3M metaG (Illumina Assembly) | ecosystem: Environmental > Terrestrial > Soil > Wetlands > Permafrost | place: Sweden... | reverse complement strand
TTTGAGAATTCTGTCGCCATATACTGTTATGGCGGATGTCAACCAAACGCATTTGCTATGCGATTCGCTATGCACAAAGCCGTTGCTCGCGTAAGCAACTGTAGTTATAAGCTTTGTATATTGCTTGTCGAAGGATCAGTTCTGCTTCCCCTCGTTCCCAAATTTCATTTGGGAACGCACTTGCTGAGGCAATTTCATTGCCGATCCCAGCCCGGTATGACTGTTTGATTGGCGCGAAATAAAATTTCGCGGGGAACAGGAGACGTTCCCAAGTGAAACTTGGGAACGAGGAAAGAGCCTTTTCTGAATCGTCCTACGCAATCTTTCCCAACAGATACGCGGGCAAATCGGCAATCGCGATCCGTTCCTGCTTCATGCTGTCGCGATGGCGCAGTGTGACGGTTTCTTTTTGGCCGGCTGCGATCGGCGTGCCGACGGCGGAAGTGGAGGCTTCCTTCACGCCTTCCAGCGTCTCGAAGTCGACGGTGATGCCGAACGGCGTGCCCTCTTCGTCGATGCGGCGGTAACGCTTGCCGATGGAACCCGCTTCGTCGTAGGCGACTTTCATCAGCGGTTGCAAAGTCTTCTGCACCTCGCGCGCCCTGGCCACCAACTCGGGCTTGTTCTTGAGCAGCGGGAAAACGCCCGCCTTGACCGGCGCCAGGCGCGGCGCGAACCGCAGCACCACGCGCGGCTCCTCCTTGCCCGTCTCCTCGTCCTTCACCGTCTCCTCGGCGTAGGCCTCGCAAAGCACGGCCAGCACGGTCCGGTCGACGCCCGCGCTTGGCTCGACGACGTGCGGGATGTACTTCGTCTTGGTCTCCTCGTCGAAATATTCGAGCGGCTTGCCGCTGTGCTCCTGGTGCTGCTTGAGATCGTAGTCGGTGCGATAGGCGATGCCCTCGAGTTCCTGGATGCCGAACGGAAATTCGTATTCGAGGTCGTAGGTGCCCTTCGAGTAAAACGCGCGGTCGGCGTCGGGCACGGTGAGGACGTGGATTTTCGCGCGCGGAATGCCGATGGCCTCGTACCACGCGAGGCGTTCCTCCAGCCACTTGTCGAGCCACTCGTGGCCGGTGCCGGGCTTTACGAAGAATTCGACTTCCATCTGCTCGAACTCGCGCGAGCGGAAGGTGAAGTTGCGCGGGTTGATCTCGTTGCGGAACGCCTTGCCGATTTGCGCGATGCCGAAGGGGAGTTTCTTGCGCGAGACCTCGAGCACGTTCTTGAACTGGACGAACATGGCCTGCGCCGTCTCGGGCCGCAGGTAGGTGATGGCCGAGTCGTCCTGCACGGGACCGACGTAGGTCTGGAACATCAGGTTGAAGGTGCGGGGTTCGGTCAGTTCGCCGCCGCAGGTCGCGGGCGATTTGCTCGGCTTCTGGCCGCAGACGGAACTATCGAGTTGATCGGCGCGGAAACGGGCCTTGCAGGTTTTGCAATCGACCATCGGATCGGAAAAAGTCGCTTCGTGGCCGCTCGCTTTCCATACCGCGCGGTTCATCAGGATCGAGCCGTCGAAGCCGACGATGTCGTCGCGCAACTGGGTCATGCATTTCCACCAGTAATCCTTGAGGTTGCGCTTCAGCTCGACGCCGAGCGGGCCGTAATCCCACGCGCCGTTGAGGCCGCCGTAGATTTCCGACGACTGAAAAATGAAGCCCCGGCGTTTGCACAGGGCCACGATCTTCTCCATCTTTGCGACTGCGGTGGGATCTGCCATAAGGGCGGAAATCATCCCGGCAAAGGCCGCGCGGGCGCAAGGGAAATCGGCTTTTTGGGATAGGACTTATGGGACCTATTGACCTATGAGTCCTATAAGTCCTACTGCGTTTCAATCACCAGTTCGCCGTCCTTGATCTCGATCGATTTGGCCTGGTCGAGAAGGGCCGCGCTGTCGGGATTTTGCCGGATCAGGTTATTGAACGATTGGTTGAGGGCGGGAGTGAGCGAGCGCATGGACGCTGCGTTCTCGGAATTTGAGCCCATGAGGACTTTGTCTCCGAACTGGAGAGCGTGGGGGATCAGGTTAACGCTCTTGGTTTGCGGATCGAAATTGACTTCGAAGGAGGCGTCAAAATTGAAATAACGGCCCTTGAGGATGCCGTGGCTCATCTCATTGGTGGGAAGGCTCGCCTGCACCCGGCCCTCGTTGCTCGTGAGGGTCACGAACGCGTGAATGTTGTTTTTGCTCACATTCGGGTTGCGGGCGATCATGGCGTTGATTTCATCCGCGCTCAAGTGGATGGTCGCGGCCTGATGATTCTTCACATCATGATCGAAGCCGGCGAGTTTTTGTTTGACGGTATTGTAAAGATCGTCGCTGGCAGTGAAGGGGGGAACGGAGGCGGGCGTCGCCGAGGTGAGGCCGACGACCTTCGTATAGCCCAGGTAGGTTGCTCCCGCGACCAGGGCCAAAAAGAGAATGACGAGAAGGGCAAGGACAAGGCAGCCGCAGCCGAGGCAGCCCAGGCCGCGTTTCTTTGGGACGGGTGGAGTTGAGACGGACATCGTGGGATTGGTTTAACGGAGGGAGCCTATTCCGGCAAGCCTGATGGTATCCGTCGCAAGGGCCTGCGCCGGCTACCTGAAGCTTTGCTTCCACGCGGGATGGGCGGCGATGAGCGCCAGGGCGCGGGGCAGGAGCACGCGGCCCGGGAATTGGTGCGGCCACGGGGAGGCGCCCGAGGGATGCGGCAGGGGGACGAGGTCGAACCGGTGGCCGGCGTATTCGGTGGGGAAGGCCGATCCGATCACCTCGTCGAGTTTTCCGCAGGGCATGAACTGGAGGATCGCGAGCTTGCCGACCGCGATGACGAGGCCGGGGCGGAGGAGGTTCATTTCCTCTTTCAGCCAGCCGGAGCAGTTGAGGATTTCGTCGGGACCGGGAACGCGGTCGCCGCCGCCGGCTTTTTTCCCCGGAAAACAACGGCAGACCGCCGCCATGTAAACCCGCGAGCGGAAGGTCTTTTCGTCCACGCCGGCGTGGTCCTGGAACCAGCGAAAAAGTTTCCTGCCCGCCGTCCAGGCGAAGGGACGGCCCAGCACCGGTTCCTTGTCGCCGGGGGCCTGTCCGACCAGGATCACGCGGCTCGGCACGGCGCCGCCGCTGACGACGGGCTTTTGCATTTTCGGGCAGCGGCGGCAGCGCCGGAGCGCCGAGACATGGCGGTCGAGTTGGGTTTTGGGATCAGCGTCGCTCACGGGAAGTGGCCGCGGCCTGGGAGGCGGTGATGAGGGTGAGAAGCGATTTCAGATCGTGGGGCGCGGCGGGATCGGCGGGAGCCGGGCCGTAACGCGCATGGGCCACAATGGAACCGACGCGCTGGATCGCCGGCTTATCGTCCGGAAAAGCTTCCGCCACGCGTTCCGTGTAGGCGAGCGGGCCTTCCCAGGCCGCGCGGGGAACTCCGCGCTGGGCCATATTGCGGCAGAAGGAGGCGTAGAGATTCTCGACCGGGGAGACCGGTGGCTTCCGCGCCATCCATTTTTGGAAGACGATGAGGCAGATTCCACCGGTGACCAGACAGACCAGCAGCAGCTCGAAACCGGCTTTCTCGCCGAAGCCCAGGGCGTGCGCCAACCGGTTCTGGGCCTCGGGATCGTAGGAGAAGACGAGGTTGTCCCAGTCGGTTTCGACCTGCTCCCGGCGAAGCTGCATCTCCTTCAGGCCGTCCCTCACCCAGGCCGGCAGATAGCCCTCGGAAAAGGTCGGCTGATGATGCGCCACCTGGATCGACAGGGTATCCTTGGAGTCCGCGTTCGCGGAAGTATTCGAGGACTGCCCCTCTTCCGCCATGGCCGTGGGATCGACCCTCATCCAGTGCCCGATGTTGCCCGGGGCCGGTTGATGGTCCGCCGGCATCCAGACTTCGTCCCAGGCGTGGGCGTTCGATTGGCTGACGATGTAGAGGTCCGAGTAGGGATTATAGTCGGCGCCCTGGTAACCGACGACGAGCCGCGCGGGAATGTTTTCCAGCCGCATGAGGACGGCGAAGGCCGAGGCGAAGTGTTCGCAGAAACCGGTCTTCGTCTTGAAGAGGAAGACGGGCATCCAGTCCCGGCCCTGGATTCCCGGAGTCGTGCTGTAGACGAATCGCCCGTGGCGGAAATATTTCAGGACGGCGTAGATGTAGTCCTGCTCCTGCGCATCGGACAGGCCATAGTGCAACAGATTCGCCAAGGCTTTCACCCACGGATCGATTTGATCGTAGGGAAGCTGTGTGCCGGCCTTTTTTTCCGTATCGCTTAATACCTCATCGGCCAGGGTGGTGGAGGAGGTGACGGTATAGCGCGCCGTGTGGTCGAGCTTGCCGGTCGTCAATTGCACGATGTTGCCGTTGAGAAGGGTGGCCCAGGAAGGCGGTTCAGCCCCGTTGACGGGCGCGGAGACGGGTGCGTCGAGCGCGAAGAGCCATTTTTGATTGTGGCGATCGATGGTGATTTTCTGGCTGATGATCTGGTCGGGGTCGGGTGCCGCCGAGGGCTTCATGCGGGATGGGAAAGCAGCGGGATCCCCCGGCGTCCACGCGCCGTTGCCGTAGTCCCACAGCACGAGCGCGCGCCAGTACATCGTGTCGATGGTGGGAACGTTCGGGGAAGTAAATTGGACATACATCGCTTCGGAATCATTCTGCGCCAGCTTCGCGATCGAACCGGGCGCGACCGTGTCGGTCAGGCCGATCGGGCTTCCACCCAGGGGGAGGCTGAAGGTTCCGGTGTAACGCGGGAAGAAAAAGAAGAGGAAGAGCGCGAGAGGAAGCGCTTGAAGAAAAATGATGCCGGATTGCCCCAGCATCCGGAGCAGGCGGTCGTGGGGCAAATCACCCGTGTGGACCCGCAAGAGCAGGGCGGTGAGCACCCACATCATGATCAGGCAATAGATGAAAAGTTCGAGCACCTGCGAGTAGAGCAGGGCGCTCATCACCATGAAGAAGCACGAGAAGATGATCAGGGAAACATCGCGGGGGCCGCGCAGTTCGTAAAATTTAATCGCGAGCAGTCCGGCCGTGAAAGCCGTGCCGGCATCCCGTCCCAGCACCGTGCCAAATTGCACAAGGATGAGGCCCAGAAGGACGACGGCCAGGATGCCGCAGAAAGTCGTGCTGGGCAGGGGCAGGCGATAAGCCTCGATGATCGAGCGGAGGACCATCGCGCCGACCACGGCGACGCTCACCCAGAGGGGAAATTGGACGACATGAGGAACCAGCGTGAGGAGGAACGCGCCCGCCAGCAAAAAGAAAAGGGTCAACGAGGGGCGCGTGACAAGCGGCGTCCGGGCCGGCCGGGAAAGCAGGGCGGACCAGAGAGCCATGACCGGTATTTTAGGCGAGTCGGGCGCGAAAGTCGATGGCTGGGGAATGGGGCTCAAGGAAAACAGCCTTGAGGTGCCCTGCGAAAGCCGCCTAATCTTTCGCGCCATGAAAAAAATCTGGACTTCGTGATAGCAAGAAAGGTCAGACACTCGTTGAGTACGCCGTGATCCTGGCTTTTATTTCCATTATCGCCATCGCCGTTCTCATCACCCTTGGCACCCGGGTTAAGGGCGTGTTCACGACCGTTACCAGCCAGCTCGCAGTTGCGGGAAGCAGTCACTAAGTCGATTTCAAATTAGAATGGGACTTATAGGCCGGATTAGTCCCATCAGCACCCGCCCGTTGTCTTTGGGCGATTGCTCTGCCACACTTCCCCCCATGAGCAACGCACCGCGCCTCGCAGTTCTTGGTTCCGGCAAAGGCAGCAACTTCGTCGCGCTCCAGGAAGCCATCCTCGCCGGAAAACTCGACGCCCAAATCGTCCTCGTCGTCAGCGACCTGCCCGACGCCGCCATCCTTGCCCGCGCCGCCGCTTTCGGACTTCCCACCGCCACGCTTCCCCCCTCGCCTTTTCGCACCAAGCTCGGCCCCGAAGGCGAAGTCGCGCTGGTGGAACTCCTCCACCGGCACGCGGTCGAGTGGGTGATTCTCGCCGGCTACATGCGCGTGGTGAAGGAGCCGCTCCTGGGCGCGTTTTCCAACCGGATCGTCAATATCCACCCTTCGCTTTTGCCCGCCTTCAAGGGGCTCCGCGCCTGGGAGCAGGCCCTGGCCGCGGGCGTGCCGGAAACGGGCTGCACCGTCCATTTCGTCAACCGGGACGTCGATGCCGGGGAAATCATCGCCCAAAAGCGCGTCCCGGTTTTGGCCGCCGATACCCCGGAAACGCTCCATGCCCGCATTCAGGCGGTCGAGCACGAGCTTTACCCCGCGGCCCTGGCGAAGGTTTTTCAGAAATAGGACTCATGGGACAAATGAGACCAATGGGACCTATGGGACGGATAGGACCGATTGTCCCATCTGCCCTATAAGTCCCATAAGTCCTATGTCCCGGATGGCGGCGTGGGCACGACTTCCTCGCGGGGCTTGGCCGAATAGTGCCAGAACACGGTAATGCGCCCCCACAAAAGGCCCGGTTGATCGGTCGGCTTGAAACGGATTTTACGCGCGGCCAAAACCGCCTGCTGGTCGAGGCCCTTCGCGATGGACGCGCCCAGGTCGCCGCAGCTTTGCTCGACCAAGACGTGCTCGACGGCCCCGCCGGAGCCGACCGCCACGCGCAGCACGGTCGGACTCAGGTCGGTGTCCGAGATGGGCGAGGGCAAATCGGGCAGGCCCGCGGGCTGGCGTTCGGCCAGCGCGCCATCCCATCGCCAGGCTGTTTTGGCCGGGATGGCCACAGGCGTTTCATCGTAGAAGAAGGGTTGGCGCGGAGGCCGCATCGCTTCCTCCACCCGTTGTTCGAGAGGCGTGACGATGGGACGCGTGGCCCGGTAGTCCTCCGGTAGGGCGGGTGGCGGCAACTCCCTGGAAGCGAGGTTGGAATTGATCTCGATCGGAGGCTCGTCGGACGCAAGGCTGGCCAGCGGGTTCAACGGCAGCAGGAAGAGTCGCGGATCGGTCAGGCGATCCCAGAATTGGTCGCCCGGCTCGCCACTGACGGAAACCGCCTGCGGATATTCCACCGTAACGTGGGTGCGCGTCTGGTGCCGCAATTCGGCGCGGGTCGTATCGATGCGGATGAAGAAGAAGAAGGCCAGTTGGACCAGGAGGGCGAGAAAGATGAAGAGTCCAAGCCGCCGCTGTTGCCGAGGCACGTAATCGATCCACGGTTGCAGCAGGGCCAGCGTCTGCGCCACCGGATCGGAGGCGGAAGAAGCGGGGTGCGCCGGAGTTGGATTCGCCATGGCGGAATTTTCCTCTACGGCGACGCAGTGCCGGACAGGGGTTGCGTGGCGATGACCACCGTGAAGCGATGCGCGATGTCGATGATGCTGGTGATGAGATCGAGCGGCACATCCTTGTCGGCCTTGACGACGAGCGAGGGCGTGACGCGGCTGGACGGAAGCTGGTCGAGCGCGGCGCGGAGGCCGTCGAGGGTCACGATCTGGTCGTTGAAATAGAGGACCGGTTCGCGCTTCAGCGGCGCGCCCTTGTCATCGTATTGCTGCGGAGCCAGCGTGACGGCGACGATGAGGCGGCTCGCCGGCGTGCCGACGCCGATGGCGCTGCGCGGCGGATCGACCTTGATCCCCGGCTGAAGGACGAACGAGGAACTCAGCAGGAAAAAGCAGAGGAGCAGCAGGACGACGTTGACGACCGGCGCGAGATCGACCAGCCCGCGCAGAGGCTGAAGTCGGCGGGTGAGTACCAGGGCCATCCCGCATTATGCCGCGTCAAGCGGGCGGAGACAAGCGTGAGTGTTTGGGGTATACTCTTTGCCATCCAATGACACCAAACGATTTTGTTCAATTACATGGATCAAAGGAATTTCGTCATTCCGAGGAGCTCCTTGCTTCAATTGCAAAAGGCGAATGTGTTTTACATGCGTCAGGTCCGTCCGGGGATTTTTTAACATGCCGACAACACCTTGGTACTTTTCGACGACGCACGAAACATTTGAGGACTTATAGCTCTCCCCATGCAGTTTCAATGGCAGAAGATTGTGAACTTCTGTGCCGTGAGATGGAAAGTATCCCTGACGAACTCTGTCGTGTCTGGATTTTTCAAAAGTCTCCTAATCATGACTTCTCTGTTTTCGAAGGCATTACAACCAACCGAATTTTGGGTTGCATCCACGGTATCGATAAGAGGTACACCGAAGAAACGACTTGGAAAAATCTTTGGGGCGAAAAGCAGTTATAACTTTCATGCAACTCACCCTCTCCGAACTCACTCCCGGCAAACGGTATCATGTCCTTTCCAGCCTCGTCGTGCCGAGGCCGATCGCATGGGTGACGACGTTGAATGAAGACGGCCAGGTGAACGCCGCGCCGTTCAGCTATTTCCAGTTGATGGGCGAAAATCCGCCGCTCGTCGTGCTCGGGATCGGGAAGCGCCACGATGGCAGCGCGAAGGACAGCTTCCGCAATATCCGCCGCACGCGCGAATTCGTCATCAACATCGTCACGGAGGAAAACGCGGAGTTGATGAACCTCTGCGCGACCGACTTCCCTCCCGGCGTGAGCGAGGTCGGGGCGCTTGGGTTGGCGACGGAGCCTTCAGCCGTCGTGAAACCGCCGCGTTTGTCCGTCGCGCCGGCCCAGATCGAGGGACGCGAATTGCAGACGCTGCTCATCGGCGGCAACCAGGTGGTCATGGGCGAATTGCTGGTCGTCCATATCCGCGACGAGTTCATCGAGGCGGAGAGTCTGCTCGTCCACACCGAAAAGATGCACATGATCGGACGGCTTCAGGGCGGCGAAGTCGGCGGCTACGCACGCACGCGGGATTCTTTTCACATGAAGCGCCTGACTTACGCCGAATGGCTCGCGCTTGAGGTGCAGGAGAAAGCGTAGCCGCGCTCGTAAGAGCGTGGCCGGGAACCACCGCCTCACGGCGGCGGCTACGGCGAATGCGTTAATGCCCGGGCGGCGCATTCGTCGTCGCCGAATTGGTATGCGTGGTGATGATCGTCGCGTCGCCTTGCTGGACCGTTGTGACGGTCACGTTGGGGTTGCTCTCCGGAGCGGAAGGAGCAGGAGCCGTTGCGGGATTTTGAGCGGCCGCCGGGGCGCCTCCATGGCGCGCGCGGTAGTCGTCCATCAACTGATGCACGCGCGCGATCCAGTCGTCCGCCTGGGGATAGGTCGGGTTCGCCTTGATCAGGTTCACCAACCCTTCCAGTTTTTCCGTGCCGGGGGCGACGGCATAGTCGTCGCAGGCGCGGTCAAACTGCAGGGGGGGATAGACCACCTGATTCCATCTGTCGTTGTCCTTCTCCTCGGCATTCGCCATGGCGATATAGGCGTCCCAAGCTTCCAGTGTGGCGGCGGTGGGCGTGGTCCGCAACGGCTCCAGGACGTTGGCGCGGTAGAGCTTGGGCAAAGCCTGCACGGACCACCCTCCCTGCTCCTTGTCGGCCCAAGCCTTGAAACCGAGAAACTTGCCGATGATCGAATCGCGCATGGTTTTGCCCTTCATATCCGCCGGGTTGAAGGGAGGCGGGCGCGACAGCACAGGCGCACCCTCTTCCTTGTTTTTTTTCTTTTTATGTAGATCGCGCGCCTGATCGGCGCTTTCCGCGGGCATGGCCAACTGCGGATAAATCTGCGCCGCCGATTTGAGCCACGCCACCCACTCATCCTGCAAGCCCTTTTGATCCGGTTTGGTGACAAAGAGCGCCGCATAGTGCATCAACCCGCAATGCAATTGCAGGACGGCGCCCAGCCTGGAGAGGTTGGCCTGATCCAGGGCGAGGCGGGCCGTCTTTTCCGTGACCGTTTCGTTTTCGTGTTCGGTCACGACGGGAGCGGGATCGGGCAGGACACCGCCGGCTTGTTGATAAAGGGCAACGGCCGCGTCGGGACTGGCCATCGCCGCATCGATCTGGCTGAAAAAATTCGTCAGCACCTGGGAGGTGACATCCTGGTGCTGCTGCTTGGCCTCGTTCAATTCCTGCTCCAAGGCGTCGAGCGAATTCTGCGCCACGGCAAAACCGCCCTGAAAGAGAAATGCCCCGCAGGCGATCCATCCCAACCCGTAACGTCTCATCGCACTATAATTAGTGCAATTGCGACGGGAAGCTATCTCAAAATTCTTACTCAATCATGAACACGGCCCACATGCGGCCCGTTTCCCCCTTCTCCGCGCGGTAGGAGTAATAGCGGTCCGGATGCGATGCCGTGCATATTCCGCAATCGTGATAATGCCGCACGCCGCAGGCCCGGGCCTGCCGTTCGATTTCCGCCGCGAAGTCGATTTCGTAATGGGGCGGGCGGATGCAGGGGCCCAGTTGGACGATCAAATTTTCGGGGTTCGTGTCAAATGTCACCCGCAGACACGAGACCGTTTCCGCGACGATATTCCCTTCCGTGCCCCGCCGTCCCGAGTGGGCCAGGGCGATCACCTGCCGCACCGGGTCGTAAAAAAAGACCGGCCCGCAATCGGCCACCCGGACCACCAGCGGCATCCTCGGAACCGAGGTCGCGAGGGCGTCCACATCGGGCACGCGGTCGACCCACGTGCCCAAGGGGGTGTAAACGGCCTGGGCGCGATTGCCGTGGGGTTGCTCGGCCTGCACCGCGTCCGCCATGGTAAATCCCGCGGCAGCGAAGGCGGCCAGGAGCTCCGTTTCGAGATGGTCGAGACTTCCCCGACTGCGCGTGGAAAAACCATGGCGCAACCCGGCCAGTTGCAAGGCGGGAAAAGTCTCGATCTCCATGGGCGTTACTTATCTCATGGTAGCCGGCGCAGGCCCTTGCGCCGGACCGTCGCGCGGCGCGCGACGGCTACCTTAGCTCTTCGCCGCGTGCTGCTGCGTGCTTCGGCGAATGATCGTCCGATAGATGCGCAACCAGGCTTCGAT
>Ga0182030_10025260_pt1 | contig 10842 bp, 7 predicted proteins | sample 812S3MmetaG_FD_121299 | JGI IMG/M metagenome (GOLD analysis project Ga0182030, IMG submission 121299) | Permafrost microbial communities from Stordalen Mire, Sweden - 812S3M metaG (Illumina Assembly) | ecosystem: Environmental > Terrestrial > Soil > Wetlands > Permafrost | place: Sweden... | reverse complement strand
TGTGACATCCGACAAGAGCACGAAGTTCTGGGTCGACGCGCCCCGACGCGACCAGGCGCCTTCGTTGTCTCCCTATCGCCAATACTCGACCGTTCGCCTCAGCTTCCCGAGGCCGGATGAATTTTCGAGGCTAGTGGCAGCGACGACGAACCGATAGTGATTCTGAGCGGCAACTGATTCCTCGACCGGCCGGACTCGAGTTGAGCCTTGGCGGCTCAGGGCACAGCCCTACATGCGGTTTTGGGCACATCAAGTGTCACCGCTTGAGCGGGCGCAGGCTCTGTGCGGCCCGGTCATATGTGCAGTCTTGGCGAAGCTAATGACGACTATCGTTCTGGGGTGCTCGTTGGTCGCGGTATCATGGTCGGCAGTTCTACGACGCGAGGGACGCTTTGGGGAACATTGATCGGTCTGGGATCAAGATGGCTGTGCGTCTTTTGAAAAAGGCGGAAAGCACGGACTCGGACTATGAAGCTATCGCTTTGGCAGAGCGGTCCTACTCCCTTTTGGCCGACACCATCAATGCCTACGACGCCGCCTGCGCGAACCAACCTGGAGTCATGCGGCGCCGGGAACGTCGACGTCTCTTCGACAGGCGCTCAGCGCGACGCTCCACCCCTGCGCAGGACGCGGCGGTGGCTGCTAACTGCGAGGAGGGAACGGCCGCCGACGCGTACGCACGTCTCGGCAACGGTGGCCTGGCTCGCAGACGCTCGGTTGACTTTCCTTTGTAAGCACCTCGGGACGGGCGGGGGCCCTCGCGAGCGGCAAATCGGCGCTCATAGGGCACTGAACAGGGGTCGCCGCGTGAAGAAATTGCTTCGGCCGGGGGCTCCCTGAGCCGATAACTTCTATATGAGCCGGCGCGTGGCCGAGCGACGTCGAGTCGCCACCGCCGAGAAAGACGCGAGGGCGCGTCTTCCCCAAAGTGTCATGGCCCCCTCACGGGCTCCGGACACAATGTTGCAGCATCGCTGGCTACTGGTCGTGGTCGCCGTTCCTGTCATCGCGTACGGCGTGTCCACCCTGGTCGTGCATCGCCCGCCCAGCGGCTACAACTCAATCTGGGACGGTTGGGTCTACAACATCGCCCAGACGCTGCCGGTCATCCCGGTGCTGCTGCGCGTCAAGCGCTCTAGGGAGCTGCGCTCTGCGTGGCTCGCCCTGGCAGTGGGAATCGTCCTCATCACAGTCGGCAACCTCGTCTATACCTTCCACGACCAGAACCTGATACCCATCCCGGACCCCGCTCCGAGTGATGCCGTCTACTTGGTGGCTTACGCGGCGTTCATCATCGGGGTGGCCATCTTGACCCAGTCGTCGTTCGGGCGCTTCCATGCGAGCGTTCGCCTAGACGGGGCAATTGCGGGTCTGGCCATAGGTGCCCTCGCCGGGATGGCCTGGTTCGGGCCTTTGTGGCATATGACCGGCCGTCCCCTGGAGATCGCTGTGAACATGGCTTACCCCCTGTGCGATCTCGTCCTCATAGTCCTGCTCGTGGCAGGCCTCGCCCCGCATCGCTACCAACCCAACTGGTCGACGATGCTGCTTATGGCTGGCATGACGTGCTTTGTGGTGGGAGACCTCTTCACCCTGAACCAGATCGCGGCCAACACCTACGTGCCGGGCACACCCCTCGATGAGGCCTGGCCCATCGGCCTGTTCTTCATAGCAGTGGCGGCGTCTGTGCGTTACCGCCGCCGCGGCCCGCGCCCTGCCGCTTCAGCGAGCTCGCCCGCCGGCATCACGGCCGTGCCGGTGTTGTTCGGGATCTTGTCCCTGGGCGTGCTCGCTGCCTCTTTGCTGTGGCACGCCTCCGCCCTCGTGCAGGCGATGGCGATCGCGGCCCTCGCCCTCGTTATCGGCCGCATGTGGATGACACTTCGCGAGGTACGTCATTCCGTCGGCAACTATCAGGACGCTCGGACCGACGATCTCACGGGTCTTCCGAATCGGCGGGCCTTTTTCGAACATCTGCAGTCCCCCGCCTTCACTGATCCCGCCAAGGGCGCGCTCGCCGGTGTGCTGCTCGTGGACCTGGACGGGTTCAAGGAGGTCAACGACGCCCTCGGCCACGCAGCAGGTGATCAGCTCTTGTGTGTTCTCGCGAACCGTTTCGACCAAAGACTCGCCAGCCGAGGGCTGCTTGCCCGCTTGGGCGGCGATGAATACGCCTTCGCCTGCTCCGTGGAAGGTGAGAAAGACCTGGTGGCGATCGCCCATGAGTTCTCCGATGCCCTGTCGGACCCCTGCGTGCTCGACGGGACGAGCATTCGCGTCGGGGCCAGCGTGGGAGTGGCGATGTCTCACCAAGAAGGCTCCTCGAGCGGCGAGCTGCTGCGCTGCGCCGACGTCGCCATGTACGAGGCCAAGCGAACCCAGTCCAAGGTGGCGGTCTACCGGGGCGGCGCCGATCCAAGCAATCGCGATCGCCTGGCTCTGCTCGACTCGTTGAGAGAAGCTATCGAGACCCGGGCTTTCACGGTTCACTACCAACCCACGTTGAACATGCGCACAGCGACGGTCCATGGTGTCGAAGCCCTCGTCCGCTGGCATCACCCCAAGCTCGGGCTGCTCTACCCGGACTCTTTCATACCCCTCGCCGAGCAGAACGGGCTCGTACCGCAGATCACCCACGCCGTCTTGGACCTGGCTGTCGCCCAGGCCGCCCGCCTCGACCGGGTCGGTTACCGGCTGCAAATGAGCGTGAACATCTCGCGCCACGACCTCGTTGACGATGACCTCGCGGACTACGTCGACACCATCCTCGCCAAGCACGGCTTTCCCCACGAACGCCTCACACTCGAGATCACCGAGTCCGCTCTCGGCGGCGACCCAGCTAGGGCCGAGCGGTGCGTGCGGGAACTTCGAGCTCGTGGACTGCGGATCTCGATCGATGACTTCGGGGTCGGCTACTCCTCGATGTCGCAGCTTCTCGAGCTCTCCATCGACGAGCTCAAGATCGACAAGTCCTTTGTCCTCGGGCTCACTTCTGACCCGCGTGCTCAGGCAATCGTGCGTTCTGCGATCGAGCTCGCTCAGGCCCTCGATCTCACGATCGTGGCCGAAGGCATCGAGTCCGAGGAAGTCTTCCAGTCGCTCCAAATCATCGGCGCAGACATCGGACAGGGCAACGTCATCGCGCGGCCTCTCAATGAAGAGGAGCTCGACGAGTACCTTGCTCGGTCGGAAGGCATCGAACGACCCATCGCCCACTTTGTCCCGTTCTCGTTGACGAACGGCTACGCCTCCTTGTCGCCGGAGCCTCGGTAGCAAAGCACTGCTGTCGCTCAGGCCTCGGTTAAGGAGGGTTGCACATAGGCGCGACGACTCAGGAGTCGTTCAAGTTGGAGAAAACGTAAGCCCGACCGGCACGGTGGTCATGGTCGTCTGCGCCGATCACAGCGGTAGTGCCCGAGAGGCCGACCGCGACGCCGAAAGCGTCGCCGGCGACGGTGTCGGACCCCTTCAAGAGCGCCTTTTCTGTCCAGCCGGACTGAGATTTCCTGAACTCGTAGACTCGACCGGCGCCCTTCGCATGACCGCTTGCTCCCACAAGCACGGTACTGCCCGAGATCGCTGTCGATATGCCGGAGAAATCGCCCGTCTTGGCGTCGGAACCCTTCAACTCGGCGACCTGGGTCCAGACTCCGGACTTGTGCACGAAGACATAAGCCCGCCCGGTATTGCGAGCGTGGCCGTATGCGCCTACGACAGCGGTCGGACCAGAGATAGCCGCCGAGATGCCGAAATTGTCGCCAGCGACAGTGTCGGACCCCTTCGCCTCGGCCACCTGCTGCCAGCCATTTGCCGTGTCGGCGAAAAAGTACGCCGCTCCGGCACCCTTGGCGACGCCTTGCGCGCCGACAACCGCGTTTGTACCGGAGATGGCCACACAGGTGCCGAAGGCATCCTTGGCGCGGGCATCGGAGGCGGTCAGCTCAGCAGTCTGCGACCAGGCGCCTCCCGTCGTCTTCGTGAACACATAGACGCGGCCCGCGAATTTCGAGTGCCCGACGGCACCGACTAGGACGGTGGACCCCGAGATGGCAACCGACCAGCCGAAGGAATCGTCGGCGACTGTGTCGGAGCCCTTCAGCTCGGCAACTTGTGTCCAGCCGGACGGCGTCTTGGTGAACACGTATGCCCTGCCCGCGAAGTTGGCGTTATCGACTGCCCCCACGACGATCGTTGTTCCCGAGATGGCAACCGTGCCCCCGAACCCGTCCTGGGCCACGGTGTCGGAGCCCTTCAGCTCGGCTGCTTGATCCCATCCGGTTGCGGTCTTGGTGAACACGTACGCCCGACCGACGTAGCTGGTGCCTGCGGTGCCCACGACGGCCGTCTCCCCCGAGATGGCGGCGGAGACTCCAAAGGTGTCATTGGCGATCAGGTGGGCGACCGTCAGCTCGGCCTGCTGGGTCTTTGTGGTCACGACCCTGGGCGGCCTCGTCGTAGTCGAGCTACAGCCAGCAAGAAGGGGCAAACAGATCGCACCAAGGCCAAGGATCGCTGAAGCGCTGGCTAGCCGGGACCTCCGCATCTTTGACGCCTCCCATATGGACTCAAGCCCTGTGCACAACATTCAGCTGGTCGTGCGGCCGACACCCTCGGCCGCAGGTGCCGAGCTCGCCTTGCCCAAACACCTCGTGTGGGGGCAACGTACGTCCGCCACACGCCTGCGGTCGCCGGCGAACCCCTCGGAGCGTAGTCGAGCCCACCTGGACCGATTCTGGAAGCTCGCGGAGATGGGTCTAGGAGAAGGGTCTCGCAGCGGCGAGAGGGCCACTGGTCGGATATCCCGCCCGTGTGATGATCGTTTCGACCTCGTCTGCCGGCAACGGCTTGGAGAACAAGAACCCCTGGCCCCAGTCGCAGCCCTGATGCCTGACGTGGTTCAGCTCCGACATCTCCTCGATGCCCTCGGCGATGGTGACCAGGCCCAGCGACTTCCCGAGGTATATCAGGGCGTCGAGGAAGTTGGTATCGCCCGAGTTGGCGCGCTCAGCTACGAAGGAGCGGTCGATCTTCAAGATGTCGACGGGGAACTCACGCAGATAGGAGAGAGAGGAGTACCCCGTCCCGAAGTCGTCGATGGCGATCCGGACACCGAGTTTGGACAAGGCGCTCAACCGTAGGGCGGTTGTCTTCGGATCGATCATCAGGGTCGACTCGGTCACCTCAAGGGTCAGGTAGTGCGGCTCGAGCCCAGTGGACTCGAGGGCTTCTCGGACGTGGTCGATGAGGACGTCGTGGTGGAGTTGCAGGGCGCCCACGTTGACTGACATGCCGACCGCGTGGCCGCGCCGGTGCCAGGCCATGAGCTGACGGCAAGCCTCGATCAGCACGAAACGCCCGACGCCGATGATGAGGTTCGAGGACTCGAGCACGGAGATGAACTCGACCGGACCGACAACACCCCGACGAGGGTGACGCCAGCGCAAGAGCGCTTCGAGATCTCGTGGCAGGCCGGTCTCGAGCTCCACGATCGGCTGGTAGACAAGGAAGAATTCTCTGTTGGCATAGGCCTCGGCGAGATCTGCCTCGAGGGTGAGCAGCCGTTTCACTACCTCGTGCATCTCAGGTTCAAACAGCACGTGGCAGTTCTTTCCCATCGACTTGGCCCTGTACATGGCGATGTCCGCGTCCCGCAGCAACTCATCAGGACTAGTACGCGTCCCGGCTGCGACACCGATGCTGGCCGATGTCGAAATCGACATCTTCGTCGTGGAACCCGTGATGAACGGCTCCCGGAGAACCTCGGGGAGCCTCGATGCCATACTGCCGAGCCGCTCTTCGGGCACCTCGGATAGCACCACGAACTCATCTCCGCCAAGGCGTCCTACGGTGTCGCAGTCGCGTATCGAGCCCGTGAGGCGCGATGCCACAGCTCGGAGCAGCTCGTCGCCGGTGTCATGACCAAAGGTGTCGTTGACCTTCTTGAAGTCGTCGAGGTCGATGAAGAACACGGCGATGGCCTGGCCTTCGCTGCGAGCCTTCGCCAAGAGCTGCTGGGCCCTCTCATTGACGAGGAAGCGGTTCGGGAGCCCGGTGAGCGAGTCGTGGAGGGCCTGGTGACGCAGTTCAGCGGTGCGATACTCGACGAGGTCAAGGGCCGAGCGGTGCGACCGAATGAGCAGGCTCAACAGGAATGCCAGCAGGAATGTAAGTGCCAAGGAGATCAACAACACGGTCAGCGCTTGGACCCCAGCCGACGGCCCCGCCCCGCGGGGGTCCACGGCGACGTCAATCACCCATCCCGGATCAGCGGGAAAGGTCAGCCGGTTGGTAGCGACGCCCGTCTCCGGTCGCCCAGCTTCGGCGAGGAAGGCGGGTGTGGCCCCCGGCGACACGTACTTCAGCACCAAAGAGACGCCGCTCCCGTTCGCCAACGCGGGGCTCAAGATCCCGTTCGCGTCGAAGATGCCCATCGTCCACCCAGCCAAAGCCTTGAGGCGGGCCCGGGGAGCGGTCGGGACGGAGGCTCCAAGATAGACGGGTGTGACCTCAATGAAGATTGGCAACTCGGAGACGAGCGCACTCAGCTCGCCCGGAGGCGATGAAACGCCGGGGTACTGACGCAGCAAGGTTGTGACCGACTCCACCGTGGAACGGCCGGTCTTGGCCGAGCTGTCGAGGGCGGCCCCGAATCTCGGATGGGCGCAGTAGTTGTAGCGCGCCGAGAGGTACGGAGCCGCCCAGGACACGACCACCTGCTTGAGGAAGGCATCACGAGGCAGCGTCTCGAAATCGGCGAGGCGCGTCAGGCAGTAACTGGACCCAACATAAGAGGTGGCTATCGGGCCCGAGCCGACCAGTCCAAAGGGGGGGTCTCGGTCGGCGGTTGCCTCGAAGCTCGAAAGCTGAGCTTTGCCAACACTTTCGATAAAAGAAAAGGCGAGGCTACCTGGGTAGTGGCGGGCAAGGCCCAAACGGGCGAGGACTCTCGTCAAGGACCTGTTCGTGAGACCTGGATGAGTGGCCACGAGTGCGTTCACGGTATTCAGCAGGTCGTTGTCGCGCTCGAGCGAGGTCCCGAGGATCGACTTGACGTTGCCCAGAGACGAGGCGACGGCCTGGCGCCGCTGCGAGCTCACATACCCGTACCACTCCGACGCGCTGACGATCGAGAGAGCCAAGCCGCCGACCAATACGACGACAAGGAACGCCCGCCACCCGCTCGCCCTTAGCGGGAAGCGAACAGAGCGCTGGAAAAGCTTGCGATCGGCGAGGAGGGTCTCATCGGTGGCACGAATCTCGACGGGAAAAGAGGGCTGTTCGGCTGAAGAGCCGTGGTCTTGCGACCCTCCCCATCGGCTAGTTGGGTCCATGCGCAGCTCTTCGAGTTCGTACGACGTTCGGCTCTTCGGCGAGGCAATGGGTCTGTAGCGGCCTTAAGGCAACCCTTGGCAAGACAGAGCCGACCTCGCCTTCAGCTGCGGTGGGCGGTGCGAAGATGGGCCGGCCTCGTTCGGCTGATGTCTCACCCATGCCTTCCTAACGTCCAGCTGAGCAGAGGTCCTGTCACCTTCGAGGCGCCAGACGAGGCGTGCTCGTCACCGCAGCGAGTCTTGCGAGCTCCGGCACCATCTCGCCCATCTGATCCCGCGACTCCCTGAGGACCCCCGGTTCGGCTGCACCAGCCTTCCCGACCTTGCCTGCGAGTCCGGACGCGCCTTTTGCTCCGAGAGTCACAAGGGCGCTTCCGGCCGCACAGGCTCCGTTCACCTCCAGCGAGAGGACCGACTTGGCGTTCGCGCAAGCCTTGAGGGCGCCGGTGGAGGACTGCTTGCGCCGGCAGCTGCCGTACCAACGACGCCGAGCATGAGGCCAGCGGCCGCGCCGACAGACAGCAGCCGCATCTTCATCGTCAAGACCTTCATCCCCCAACTCCCCGCCTGGCAGGTGATCTGCCCTTCTGGCACTCTCGAACTATCGACCATCGGTTAGCTTTTTAGCTCACACCCGACGCCAACTCGCTTGCCAAAGGCTCATCTGCACGTCAGCTGCGCCGCCATTTCATATGGCCGCGTTCGGATCGGCAGTCAACGGCCGGCCTGAAGCGCCGTCCACCCATTGGCCTTTCTCGTCGTCCCAAGAAGCCGTCTGACCGGTCTGGGGGTTTTTAAGAATCCCGTTTATGTTCCCGAGCCAGCCATGATCCTGGAGTGACCGCCAACTGTCATTCTGGATCATGTTCCAACCCTTCGTGCCTTTTTCGCCCATCTCAGTTGCCCCTTTGTCGTATGTCTTTCACTACAAGAATCTTTGTGCCTTCTCAGCCCCGAAAAGGTGGCACTGCCTTTCTACGGCATGGCGAGATCGGCATAGACGAGACAGAAGCCCCCACCTCCTGATGCCTTGTCAGATGACCACGTCGAGGGATCCGAGTCCGTGCAGGCATAGGTCCCGTCGAGGATTACAGGCTTGGCGATCGACACTGTCGCGAACCAGTTGACGTTCGGAGCGCCATTTTGGCCCTTGCTCGTCTTGGCGGGTAGCGACGCGATGTACTTCGGAATCTTGGCCGGACCGCTCAAGCGAACTACGCCGACGGTCCCGGGGGGCGAGCCTGCTCCCTTGTTCCAGTGGTAGGTCTGGACATACATCAAGCAGTACGCCTTGCCGTGGGTGCTGAAGGTCGGGTCCGACCCACCATTAGAGACAGCCTCGGCGTTGGCGTTACTGAACAGAGTGAACTGGTCTCCCTGGCAGAAATAGCCCGCGAAGCTGCGGATCTTGCCGCCGCTCGCGGCTGGTGACCCGTGGCCCGAGGTGGCCACGACAACGCCGACGACAGCTCCGAGGAGTATCAGCGCGGCTACCCATGTTGTGGGCCTTTTTAGAAACCGTGACTTGGAGAGGTTCTTGCCGGGACGACCGGAGCCGTTTGAGGGGTCGCTGTCGACGATGGCCTCGGCAATTTCATCTATCGACCGCTCGCCCCGATCCTGCCCATTGCTCATCGATGCCCTCCTGAGGCTGTGACGCCGACTCTGTGGCGTAATGCACTTCGCTGGCGTCTCGTCGCTCCCGAGATGACCCGTCTCCTCGTCCAACCCACGCTGCGCGGTGCCCTCTCGGGCACAAGGAGCCGCGCCCTCGGCGCAAGATCATCGTACAAACCAGGCGTTGTAGTCGCGCTTTGCCGATCTAACCGCCGCCCACGCGGCGACAGCGCCAGGTAGGCCTCGATTACCTCATCCAAATCGCCTTGATCGAGACACGACACGAAATTGGCGAGCAGCGGCCCTGGAACACTGGCGAAGGCAATTCGGTCCCTCCGCTTTGTCGACACGACGAAGACCGCACAATCCCATGTGAGCATCACAGGAGCAAGGTCGTAGCCAGGACGCCCGTGGGATGTAGCCGCCATCCCGAAAGCCCGGGCGACGTCATCTTCAAAGCCAGGACCGATGCACGGAGGACACGTTTCGGCGACAGAGGTGGCCCGCGCGGGCAAAGGCTCAGTGCCTTCGATGACGTTGTCGACGAGCTCGAGCTCGCTCTCGTCCAGTTCCCCCACTGAGACTGCCCTCGCCGCTGACCAGCATCGTTCGAGATGAGCCTGCGCGGTGATCAGCGAGCCCCGTTCGTCTCGAAGCTCCGTTGCACGGCCGGAGACGTAGAGATCAGATGCAAAGGCTGTCCGCGACACGAACCACCCATAACGCTGGTCGTCTTGCTGGAGCTCAACGTGGAGACTGTCCGCAATTTCTCCTAGCTCACTGCCTTCCAGCCAACGCTGGCAGACGCGGACGCTTCCGAGAACGAAGACCGATGCCACAATGAGCCTCTCCCCGTCCACGAACTCGCCCCCGAGCTCCAACCGACTGGCCCGAGGTCGAACGAGGAGCCCGGGCGACGAGACGCGGTCCATGAGGAGCATCAAAGGGGCGGCGAAGACCGAGGCGTACATCTGGGCCACTGCCACCGACAAAGCGGGTCGCACTGCCACGCTGAGATGTGTCGAGTATCCCTCGAGGCGTGCTCCCTCGGGCAACCGGGTGGCGAGCGCCAGGCGTTCTGCGTTAGCTGTCATGGCGAGCAGGCGGCCGACGCCAGGCCTTACGGAAATCGGGGCCAGCGCGATCTCGGCCTCAGCCTCGTCAGCGGTGAGTGCAGCGCCGGAGGCAAGCCTGTAAGCGTTCAGGTCGGCCGGATCGAGGCGCGGCCGGCCTAGATCGAGCCGATGGATCACGGAGCGGAAGTCAACGACCCGCCCGTGGGCCAGTATGCGGTATTCGTGCTCGAGCCCGATCACGTGTCCTGCAGGCCAAGTTGACCGAAGTTCTCCGGGCGCCACGAGGGCCCCAAACGCGCGGCTCCAGTAGTCAAGAGTAAAGGACTCGGCCCGCTTGTGAGCAGTTACTGCCGTCTCCATACGTCGCGTTCTCGAATCCCAGAGCCTTGGCGCATCGGACGGCGTTCTGTAGCGCTGCTCCCGAAGAGAAGCCGTCTGAGTGCTTGACCGGGACTCTAGCAGTGGCATGACTTCATCGGTCGGCTATAAGGCCTGTACAGGGCGCTTGGGCCGCGGCACGAACGACCTTGAGGAACACGAACGACCTTGAGGAACAGAATCCGAAGAAGCCACACACACCCTGCGCACGGGCAGTTACAGGATTTGGTTTGCGTCCTCAGCAACGAGTCATCGCCCTCGAGGTGACATTTCAAGGGTCCCTCCGCGGTCGGTGACCCATTGCTTCGTGTCGCCGCAGCTCCCGCAAGACCCGCACCAGCTGACCTAGGTGCCTGGTGTCTTTCGCTCTTTTGAGGATTCGCGATCTGGTCCGGGATGAGGGATAATTACATCGGTGTAACTCTTCGTGAGGAGCGACC
>Ga0182030_10025259_pt1 | contig 10842 bp, 8 predicted proteins | sample 812S3MmetaG_FD_121299 | JGI IMG/M metagenome (GOLD analysis project Ga0182030, IMG submission 121299) | Permafrost microbial communities from Stordalen Mire, Sweden - 812S3M metaG (Illumina Assembly) | ecosystem: Environmental > Terrestrial > Soil > Wetlands > Permafrost | place: Sweden... | reverse complement strand
GCCTGCTCTTCGACCAGCAGCACGTCGAGGCCCTGAACCTGATCCGCCTTTTGAGGGAGCGTTGGAGCATCTCCTTGCCGGTCATCGGTGAGCTGTTGCCCGAGTTACTGGCCTTGGAGCGCCAGGGACCGCTCTCCACCGAGGAGTGGGACCGTGTCCTGACCGAGCGGCTGGACCGTTCCAAGGCGTCGCTCGCCGCCGCCCGCCTGGTCGTCGAGGCGCGCATGCTGTTCGCCGGGGAGGGCTATGGCGCGGTCAACGTGGCCCAGATCTGCGAAGCGGCGGGGATCGCCAAGGGCTCGTTCTACCTGTACTTCGGGTCGAAGCAGGAGATCTTCCTCGCCGCTGCCCTCTCCACCGTCGACGCGGTGGGAGATGGGCTGGATGCCCTCCACGAACCGATGAGCGAGCGAAAGGCCATCGCCGAGCTCGCCACCCTGCTCCGTCCCTTCGTGCCCCTCTACCTTGAGGTCATCACGAGAGAGCTGAGGGGCGAGACGGACGTGGCAGGCATCGCCCTCGGCATCACCGAAGGCATCGCCGGTCGGGTGTCCCCCCATCTGCTGGCCAAGGGCCAGAGCGCTCTCGACGCCAGTCGACGGGTGGCCGGAGCGGCGTTGCTGCGCCTGCTGCGGCCGTCGATGGGACTCGGCTGACGGTTCCTCGGACCAAAAGCTCCGGCCTTCCGAAAGCACGTGCATGACCCCCGGCGGGGTGTTTGACGTCAACGTAAATCCACGTATAACAATGGTAGACGTCGGGTCACTGCAACTACACGGAAGGCCGGCCGAGCGTGACAACTTCGATGGAGGTCATTCCCTCCCTTCCGGGACTCGATCCGGGCACTGTCCTTGCACAGGCCCAGAGTGAGAACTTCCGGGTGGCCTCCCGGTTGCTCCCCCGTCGGGTCCGCGGCCATCTGCTCGCCATCTACGGCTTCGCCCGCCTCACCGACGACATCGGCGACGAGTCGATGGGCGACCGGCTGGCGCAGCTGGACTGGCTGGAGGCTGATGTAGGGCGCGCCCGGGCCGGGGAGGCGCTCCATCCCATCGTCCGCCGACTAGCCCCCACCATCGAGGAGCTCGACCTCTCGCTCGAGCCGTTCAACAACCTGATCCAAGCCAATCGGATCGACCAGAGCGTCTCGCGCTACGAGACGTTCGAGGACCTCGTCGGGTACTGCCAGCTCTCGGCTGTTCCGGTCGGTCGGCTCGTCCTCTCGGTCTTCGGGGCCAACATCCCCGAACGCCTCGCTGACTCGGACAATGTCTGTATCGGGCTCCAGATCGTCGAGCATCTCCAAGATGTGGCCGAGGATGCGGCCAGAGGACGCATCTACCTGCCGCAGCGGGAGCTGCGGGCGGCCGGCGTGGAAGACTCGGAGCTTCTCGTCGGGCCCACCCGACCGGCGTTGCAGCGGGTTGTGGCCGTCCAGGCTGCCCGGGCCCGCCGGCTCCTCGATTCGGGCCGTGCCCTGGCCGCCACCCTTCCCCCCGCCCAGCGGGTGGCAGTTGCCGGCTTCGCCGGAGGTGGCCTCGCCGCTCTCGACGCACTTCAAGATGGTGGCTTCGACGTGGCCGGGCTCCGCAACCGGCCCGGACCCATGAAGGTGACCGTGCGGATGCTCGACGTACTGGCCCGGCCAACGACCGGCGGGGCGGCGTGAACGTCGAAGAGGCGTATCGCCAGTGCGAGACGATCACCCGGGTGGAGGCGAAGAACTTCGCTTACGGCATCCGCCTGCTCCACCGGCCTGAGCGCCAGGCCCTGTCGGCGGTCTATGCCCTGGCCCGGCGCATCGACGACATCGGTGACGGGGAGGCTTCGGCCTCCGAGCGATTCGCCGAGCTCGCCGATGTCCGCAAGTCCCTCGAGTCACTGTCCGTCGACGGTGACGATCCGGTGATGGTGGCCGTGGCTCATGCCAGCCAGCGCTACGACCTGCCGCTCGCTGCCTTCGGCGACCTGATCGACGGATGCGAGATGGATGTGGCGGGAACCTACTACGCCACCATCGATGACCTCGTTTCGTACTGTCGACGCGTGGCTGGCTCCGTCGGACGACTGTCGCTGGCTGTCTTCGGAGTGGCCGACCGGGATCAGGCCGATCCCATCGCCGACGACCTCGGAGTCGCACTCCAGCTCACCAACATCCTGCGCGACGTGGTGGAGGACAGGGAGAGGGGTCGGGTGTACCTGCCGGCCGACGATGCCGACGCCGTCGGCTGCCAACCGGACCTCCGCGGCCCACAGGGACCGATCGCCGACCTCGTGGCCTTCGAGTGCGTACGGGCCCGCGAGTGGTTCGACCGCGGCCTCGCCCTCCTGCCTCTTCTCGACGCCCGGAGCAGGGCCTGCGTCTCAGCCATGGCCGGCATCTACCGCCACCTCCTCCATCGCATCGAGCGGGACCCTATGGCTGTCACGCAACGACGGGTCTCGCTTCCGGTCTGGGAGAAAGCGGGCATCGCCGCCCGCAGCCTGGCCGGGCGGACGCCATGAGCGGCCTGCGCGTCGCCGTCATCGGAGGCGGTCTGGCCGGCGTCAGCGCCGCACTGGCTGCCGCCGACAGTGGGGCAGAGGTCGTGCTGTTCGAGCGCCGATCGAGGCTCGGCGGCCTCACCTGGTCTTTTGCCCGTAAGGGCCTGTGGTTCGACAACGGGCAACACGTGTTCCTCCGCTGTTGTACGGCGTATCGCTCGTTCCTCCAGCGCATCGGGGCCAGCGACCAAGTGGTCATCCAGCCTCGCTTGGACGTCCCGGTGCTCGCCCCGGGCGGAGTGGAGTCGTCGATCAGCCGGTCCGATCTGCCGACGCCCCTGCATCTGGCCGCCTCCCTCGCCCGCTACCGGCATCTGACCCTCTGGGAGCGGGCCAGCCTGGCCCGGGCCGTTCTGCCCTTGATGCGGCTCGACGCCGACGACCCGGCACTCGACCAGGTGAGCTTCGGTGAGTGGCTGGCCGGACACGGCCAGAGCGCCCACGCCGTCGCCAACCTCTGGGACCTGATCGCACTCCCGACTCTCAACGTCACCTCCGCGGAAGCGTCACTGGCCATGGCCGTCAAGGTCTTCCGCACCGGTCTGCTGGATGACAACGACGGCGGTGACATGGGGTGGTCGGCCGTGCCCCTCCGCCAGCTCCATGCTGAGAACGCCACTCGTGCCCTTGACCGGGCCGGAGTCGAGCTGCGCTTCCTCACCCGGGTCGACCACGTCGCGCCGACCGATGACGGAGGCTGGACGGTGACGACCGAGGGGGACGGCGGCCCCTCGTTCCCGGTCGATGCCGCCATCGTCGCCACCCCTCCCCGAACAGCGGCACAACTCATGCCCGAGGGCGCCATCGGCCCGGTGGCCGGACTGGGTGAGTCACCCATCGTGAACATCCACCTGGTCCTCGACCGGAAGGTCACCGACCTTCCCCTGGCCGCTTGCGTCGCCTCACCGGTGCAGTTCGTCTTCGATCGCACGGCATCATCGGGGGTGGACAGCGGACAGTGCCTCGCCATCTCGTTGTCAGGGGCCGACCGGTTCATAGGGCAGAGGCCCGAGGAACTGGTGAGGACGTTCCATCAGGCACTCGGCGACATCTTTCCGGCGGCCCGCAATGCCGTGCTGGTGGACGGCGCCGTCAGTCGTGAGCACGCAGCCACCTTTCGCCCCGCCCCCGGCACCGGCGCCCTCCGCCCTCCGGCCCGCACCAGTTTTCCTGGTCTGGCGGTGGCCGGGGCGTGGTGCGACACCGGCTGGCCAGCGACGATGGAGGGGGCGGTCCGCAGTGGGAACTCGGCCGCCTCGGTGGCTGTCGGCCACCTGTCCTCCTCTCGGTCACGGGGCCCGACGGGCGATGGCTCCCTCCTCGAGGGGGCAGCCCCATGAGTGGCCCCGCCAATGACTTCTTCGGGCAGGCGACCGATGTCCTGTCCCACGCCGCCGATGTGGTCGCTCCGGCCATCGACCTGGCCGTCGATCGTCTCAACCCGGAGCTCTACGCGCCCGTCAGGCATCACCTGGCGGGCGGTGGGAAGCGGGTTCGGGCCGGTCTGGTGCTGGTGTCGACAGCGGCAGCCGGTGCCGCCGAGCGGGTGGGCCTGCCGGGGGCGGTGGCCATCGAGCTGGTCCACAACTACTCATTGATCCACGACGACATCATGGACGGGGACCGTGAGCGCCGGCACCGCCCGACCGTATGGGCCGAGTTCGGAGTGGGCCGGGCCATCATCGCCGGGGACGCCCTCGCTGCCCTCGCCACCCAGGTCCTGTTGGACGAGCCCACCCCCGAGCGGGTGGCCGCCGCCGTCTCGTTGACCTGGGCCACCCAGGAGATGATCGCCGGGCAGGCCGACGACATGGCGTTCGAAGACCGGACCTCGATCAGCTTGGAGGAGAGCCTTCGAATGACGGCGGGAAAGACGGGGGCGCTGCTGGCCTGCGCCTCGTCGCTCGGCGCCGTGCTGGCCGGTGCTCCGAAGCAGACCGTGGACGCGCTGTGTGAGTTCGGCCAGCATCTGGGCATCGCCTTCCAGGCCGTCGATGACGTGCTCGGCATCTGGGGCGACCCGACCCAGACGGGCAAGGCGGCGGGGAACGACCTGTTGCAGCACAAGCTGACCATTCCAGTGGTCATCGCCCTGGAGGCAGCCGACCACCAGCGTCACGAGTTGGAGAACCTCCTCGCCTCCCTCGACAGCGCCGGTGAGGTGGATCGGGCCGCGCAGTTGGTCGACAAGTTCGAAGGTCGTACCGGTGCCCTGCAGCTGGCCGACGACCACTTACGGGCAGCCATGGGGGCGCTCGACCGGGTGGATCTCGAGGGCACCCCGAGACGCCAGCTCGACGCCATCGCCCAGTTCGTCACCGAGCGGAACCGGTGATGTCGGCGTTCGGACCGGTGGTCGTCGGGGACCGGCCGCTGCTCGTCGAGTCTGCCGGCCGACGGCACACCCCAGTCGAGCGGGCGAGACAGGTGACCGAGCGGGCCCGGGCCACCCTCGTCGGCCTGCAGAGCGCCGAGGGTTGGTGGAAGGGCGAGCTCGAGACCAATGTGACCATCGACGCCGAGGACCTCTTGTTGCGACAGTTCCTCGGCATCCGAACCGAGCGGCAGACCGAGGCCACGGCCCGTTGGATCCGGTCCAAGCAACGAGAGGACGGGACCTGGGCCACGTTCTTCGGCGGCCCGGCCGATCTGTCGACCACGATCGAGGCCTACGTGGCCCTTCGACTGGCCGGTGACGTCCCCGAGGCCCCCCATATGGCGGCTGCCTCCCGCTTCGTAAAGCAGGAGGGCGGCCTCGGCCAGGCCCGGGTGTTCACGCGGATCTGGATGGCGCTGTTCGGCCTCTGGCCGTGGGAAGAGCTGCCGGTGATGCCGCCCGAGCTCATGTTGCTGCCTCCGTCGGTGCCGCTCAACATCTACGACTTCGGCTGCTGGGCCCGTCAGACGGTGGCTGCGCTGACGGTGATCAGCGCCCACCGACCGGTCCGTGACATCCCGATCACCATCGACGAGCTGCGGGGCCCGGCCATGGCCACCCCGAAGGCTCCGAGCCGATGGGGCCGAAGGCTCCAGCACGTCGACCGGCTCCTGCACCACTACGAGAAGCGCCCGCTGCGCTCTTTACGGCGTCTTGCTCTCCGCCGGACCGAGCAGTGGATCGTCCGACGCCAGGAGGCCGACGGCTCCTGGGGCGGCATCCAACCGCCATGGGTGTACTCCCTCATGGCCCTCGACCTCCAGGGGTATCCGCTCGATCACCCGGTGATGCGGTCGGGCATCGAGGGCCTCGACACCTTCGTCATCGAAGACCACACCGGTCGCCGCCTCGAGGCCTGCCAGTCCCCGGTGTGGGACACGGCACTGGCTGTCGTGGCCCTGGCCGACAGCGGTTCGGGTCCGGACGATCCTGTCCTCGGCCGGGCGGCCGACTGGCTAGTGGGCAAAGAGGTCACCGTGTCCGGCGACTGGAGCATCCGACTCCCGAAGCTCGCTCCCGGTGGATGGTCGTTCGAGTTCGCCAATGTGAACTATCCGGACACCGACGACACCGCAGAAGTGGTGCTGGCTCTGGATTCTGCTGGGAAGAGCAGCGATGCGTCGGTGTCCCGGGCAGTGCACTGGATCGACGGAATGCAGAGCCGTGACGGCGGCTGGGCGGCCTTTGACGTCGACAATGTCCAGCACCTGTGCGAGGAGTTGCCGTTCTGCGACTTCGGTGAGCTCATCGACCCACCGAGCGCCGATGTCACCGCCCATGTCGTCGAGATGCTGGCCAAGCTCGGCCGCACCGGCGAGCCGCTCGACCGTGGGGTGGCCTGGCTACTCGACGCCCAAGAGGACGACGGGTCGTGGTTCGGCCGCTGGGGGGCCAATCACGTTTACGGCACGGGCGCTGTGGTTCCGGCCCTGATCGCGGCCGGGCTGCCGACCAGCCATGGTGCGGTGAGCCGTGCCGTCGAGTGGCTTGAGGCCCACCAGAACGAGGACGGCGGATGGGGCGAGGACCTCCGTTCCTATCGGGACCGGTCCTTGGCCGGGCATGGCCCATCGACCGCCTCCCAGACGGCGTGGGCGCTGCTGGCGCTGTTGGCCGTCGATGCCAACCGGCCCTCGGTCGAGCGGGGCATCGCATTCCTTGCCACCACGCAGGGCGAGGACGGCTCATGGGACGAGCCCTTCTTCACCGGCACCGGCTTCCCCGGGGACTTCTGCATCAACTACCACCTGTACCGTCTGGTGTTCCCGATCATGGCGCTCGGCCGCTACCTTTCGGCCAAGCGCGGTGGCGAAGGGGTGGACGGTGCCTGAGTTGACCGTCGTCGCCCCGCTCCGGGTCGAAGGCTGGGCCATAGGTGGTCCCGTCAGGATCAGCGGCATGGGACGGGCCAAGGCCGAGGCCGCCGGGACTCGGCTGGCCTCAGAGCCGTCCCGGTCCCCGGTGGCTCTCGTCGGAGTAGCCGGAGGCATCGCCGCTGGAGTCCGCCCCGGGCAGTTGCTGGTGGCAACCGAGATACGGACGACAGACGGCAATGTCGTCCGGGTGCTGACTGGCGCTCAGGAGATTGCCCGGGACCTGCGCCAAAGGGGGGTCGAAGTCCACACGGGTCCCCTCGTGTCCTCACCGAGGGTCATCCGCTCGGACGGAGGTAGGGCCGAGCTGTCAGAGAGCGGGGCCATGGCCGTGGACATGGAAGCGGCGTGGCTCCTCGAGTCCCTGGCTGATCGTCCGACAGCCGTCGTCCGGGCCATCTCGGACTCGAGCGGGCACGGCATGGTCATGGGCGGCCTCCGGGCCCTCGCCGCCTTGCGGGCCGTCAGGCCGTCGCTCGAGCGGTGGGCGGAGGCGGTCGGCCAGCACGACGTGGTCCTCGCCGCCCCCCGATCGTTCTGTGCCGGGGTGGAGCGAGCCATCGAGATCGTCGAGCGGGCCCTCGTCCGCTTCGGCGCCCCGGTCTATGTGCGCCGCCAGATCGTTCACAACGCCCATGTGGTCGGGGACTTAGAAGCGAGAGGGGCGATCTTCGTCCAGGAGCTCGACGAGGTGCCGGCCGACTCGGTGGTGGTCATCGCCGCCCACGGCATCTCGCCGGCGATCAGGCGCGAGGCCGCCAGGCGTGAGGACCTCCGGGTGATCGACGCCACCTGCCCCCTGGTGGCCAAGGTCCACCACGCGGCCCGTCGGTACTCGGACCAGGGGTACCGGATCGCCCTCATCGGTCATGGTGATCATGAAGAGGTCGAGGGCACGATGGGAGAAGCGCCGGGCCGGATCCGGCTCGTCGAGCGGGTCGAGGACGTAGCCGCCCTCGACTTCGGGATCGATGACGACGTCGCCTATCTGACCCAGACCACCCTCGCCACCGACGAGACGGCGACGATCGTCTCCGCCCTGCGTGACCGGTTCCCGAAGCTGCATGGCCCCAGTTCGAGTGACGATATCTGTTACGCCACCCAGAACCGCCAGGACGCCGTGCGGGGACTGGCCGAAGTGTGCGACCTCGTGCTCGTGATCGGGTCTGCCAATTCGTCGAACACCACTAGGTTGGCAGAGGTTGCCCGCCGGAACGGTTGCCGGGCCGAGTTGATCGAAGACGAGACCCAGCTGCAGCTTTCGTGGCTGGGTGGCGTCTCGACCGTTGGCATCACCGCCGGGGCTTCGGCACCGGAGTCGCTCGTCCAACGGGTCGTCGCCAGTCTCGGCCAACTTGGGTCTGTCCGCCTCACCGAGTACCGCAGTACTGAAGAAAATGTCCAGTTCGCTCTACCTCAGCAGGTGCGCTAATGCCAATTCCACTCCGACAGAACCTCCGCATCGGGACCCATCTTCTGAAGCAGAAGATCAAGGGCACCAAGCACTATCCGTTCATCGTCGAGATCGAGCCGCTCTTCGCGTGCAACCTGTCGTGCCCCGGGTGCGGCAAGATCCAGCACCCGACGGACATCCTGCGCAAGCGTCTGTCGGTCGACGACGTGGTGAGAGCCGTCGAGGAGAGCGGCACGCCAATGGTCTCGATCGCCGGGGGTGAGCCGCTGTTGCACCCACAGATCGAAGAGATCGTGATCGAGCTGATCCGTCGGAAGGTCTACGTCTACCTCTGCACCAACGCCGTCCTTTTGAGTCGCCGCCTTGACCGGTTCACTCCGTCGCATTTCTTCTCATGGGTCGTCCACGTCGACGGCTTGAGAGACCGCCACGACGCCGCCGTCGATCGTGAGGGAGTGTTCGACGCCGCGGTGGCTGCCATCCGCGAGGCCAAAGAGCGCGGCTTCCGGGTGACCACCAACTCGACGTTCTTCAACACCGACTCACCGAAGACGGTGAGGGACGTGCTCGACTTCTTGAATGACGACCTGAAGGTCGACGCCATGATGATCTCGCCCGCCTACGCCTACGTGAAAGCCCCCGATCAGGAGCACTTCTTGGGCGTCGACCAGACCCGCAAGCTGTTCCGCGAGGCCTTCGACGGGAAGCGGAAGAAGTGGCGTCTCAATCACTCGCCCCTCTTCCTCGACTTCTTGGAAGGCAAGCAGGAGTTCGCCTGCACGGCGTGGGGCGTGCCCAGCTACTCGGTGCTCGGGTGGCAGCGGCCCTGCTACCTGATGGCCGATGGCTATGCCGAGACCTACCGCGAGCTCATCGACACCACCGACTGGGACGCCTATGGGCGAGGCAAGGACGAGCGCTGCTCCAACTGCATGGCCCACTGTGGCTACGAGCCGACCTCGGTCATCGCCTCGATGGGCTCATTGCGGGAGTCACTGCGAGCCCTCGTCAACACGCACTAAGGGTCGGACGAACACCCATGGGGCAAGAGGGGGCTGTCTCTCAGCTCCCGTCTCCCCAGTCCTCGGCCCAGTCGCCGTCGGGCTCAGGATGGAAGACCGGGATGGAGCCGAGGACCCTGACGCGTTCGGCGTCTGGTCCGAGCTCGGACCTCCACCCGGAGGCCTCGGTGACGAACGCCCCGATCACCACTGGCTCGGCCTCCACCCGACGGAGTAGTCGGAGGGCGGCGCTTATTGAGGCTCCGGTGGAGATGACATCGTCGACCAGAGCCACCCGCTTGCCGGCGACGGCCCTTATCCGGGCCGGGTCCATGCGCAGTTGCTGTGGCGACGCCGTGGTGATCGAGACGAGGGGCTCGGCCAGCGAGTCGCCCAGATGCACCTTCGGGGTCTTGTGGAGGATCAGGTAGTCGTCCAGCCCGAGCGCCCGGCTCACCTCGATGGCCAAGGGGATCCCCATGGTGGCCACGGAGACGACCATCTCCGGCTGGAATGGGGCCAGAAGCTCGGCGAGCTCGTTGCCCGCCCGGCGAGAGAAGGCCACCCCATGGTCGACGCAGATGAGCAGACCGATGGCGAGGTCCTCGGTCATCGGCACGATGGGGAGATCGATGGACTGCGAGCCGACCCGCGCTCGATGGATTCCTTTGGTTGCGGCCATGGCGAAGACTCTGCCGCTAAGCCCGTTCGCAGGCAAACGGAGCTCCAGTCGACGGTCTTGGCGCCCCTATGGCGGCAGTAGGTTCTCGGGGTGCTCCAAGGCAGCCCCTCGCTCCGATGACCGACTCCACCCACCCGATCGTGCGCCTGGAGCACGTGGCCGTGGTCCGCAACGGTACGGCCCTGTTGGACGACATCTCCTGGACAGTCGGCGCCGGGGAGCGTTGGGCCCTGCTCGGGCCCAACGGATCGGGCAAGACCACGCTGTTGAAGGTGGTCGGGTCGGCCCTGTGGCCGACCAGGGGGTCGGTCGAGATCCTCGGCGAGCGCCTCGGTCAGGTGGACATGCGCATCCTGCGCCAGCGCATCGCCGTGGTCAGCGCCTCGGTCAGCCGCCAGCTCCGGCCCGAGCTCGCCGCCCTCGACGTGGTGATGACCGGTCGGCACGCCGCCTTGGAAACGTGGTGGCATGACTACACGGCCGCCGATCGGAAGGACGCCGGCCGCCTCCTCGACCAGGCCGGGTTCGGAGACGAGGGCTTCGCCGAGCGACCCTTCGGGTTGCTGTCGGAGGGCGAGCGCCAACAGGTCCTCCTGGCCCGGGCCCTAATGGGCAGCCCCGAGCTCTTGTTGATGGACGAGCCGGCGGCCGGCCTCGACCTCGGCGCCCGTGAACGCCTGCTGTCTCGCCTCGCCGCCCTGACCGCCGACCCCGCCGTCCCGCCCATGGTGCTCGTCACCCACCACCTGGAGGAGATCCCGCCCGGGGTGACCCATGCGGCGCTGATGCGGGCGGCCCGCATCGTGGCGGCCGGACCGGTCGAGCTCGTGCTCGGAAGCGAGCCGGTGTCAGCCGCCTTCGAGGTCGAGGTCGAGGTCGAGCGCAGAGGC
>Ga0182030_10025258_pt1 | contig 10843 bp, 9 predicted proteins | sample 812S3MmetaG_FD_121299 | JGI IMG/M metagenome (GOLD analysis project Ga0182030, IMG submission 121299) | Permafrost microbial communities from Stordalen Mire, Sweden - 812S3M metaG (Illumina Assembly) | ecosystem: Environmental > Terrestrial > Soil > Wetlands > Permafrost | place: Sweden... | reverse complement strand
TGGAGACATAGTTGGCACTTGTTACGAAGAAAATGATGCAGCCGTTGCTTTAGATAAAGCCGAAAGCATGATTTTCAATCTTGCTTCCAAACGCAATATGCAAAGCCTCGTCCACATCAAACATGTGGTTGAAACCTCATTTCAAAAAATCGAAGAACGCTATGAAAATAGAGAAGTTCTCTCTGGCGTGCCATCTGGTTTTTATGATTTAGATGCGATGACCTCTGGCTTTAATCCATCTGACTTAATCATCGTTGCAGCGCGTCCTTCAATGGGTAAGACCGCCTTTGTTCTAAATGTGGCGCAACACGTCGCTGTCGAAATGAATCTACCGGTTGCTTTGTTTAGCCTGGAAATGTCAAAAGAACAGCTCGTACAACGTATGCTTTGCGCCGAAGCCAAAATCGATGCGAATCGATTACGCACAGGACACCTGCACACAAATGACTGGACGCATCTGGCTATGGCTATGGGCCGGTTGGGCGAAGCACCTGTATACATAGACGATTCGGCGATGATCAACGCTCTAGAAATTCGCGCTAAATGTCGTCGTCTGAAGTCGGAAATGAAATCACTTGGGCTAATTATTATCGACTACATCCAGTTGATGTCTGGCCGCAAACAAACAGACAATCGTGTTCAAGAAGTATCTGAAATTTCACGAAGTTTGAAGCAACTGGCGCGTGAGTTAAATGTGCCAGTTATGGCTCTCTCTCAGCTTTCACGAGCAGTAGAATCCAGACAAAACAAACGCCCAATGCTTTCTGATTTGAGAGAATCAGGAAGTATCGAGCAAGACGCGGACATTGTCATGTTCATCTATAGAGATGAATATTACAATCCAGAAAGTGAGCAAAGAGGCGAAGCAGAAATCATCATCGCTAAGCAAAGAAACGGTCCAGTCGGTACGGCTGAACTGTTGTATCAAGCCAGCATCACAAGGTTTTTGAATAAGGTTCACACGCAAGCACAGTAATAATGAAAACGAAGAAACTGCCGCTTCGTGTAAGCGCTCTTGCCCTTTGTGGCAAAAAAGGCGTCGCTATACCCCGCGCGGGCAAAGAATGAGTTTTTGAAAAAAAGATGAGGATGGTAGACTGTCTACCATGCCTTGGTATTTCGATCCGCAAAGTGGCGGAAATAAAATTCCGGTGAATAGATATGATGCCCTTCGCAGCCAGCTGCGGGCGTTTTCAGAGACACGCAAGTGGTTTCCAAAGTGTCAACTGAGCCTGAGATTCAAAGGTCAGTTTTGTTATTTAGACGTCCTTGAACCGGGCGAATCGGGTCCATCGCCATTGGCTCGGTTGCGATACTTTAGCGGGAATGATTGGAGCATGGCGTTTTTCACGTGGAGATTAGTTGGTGTTCCAAGCGCTTTTGACTGAATGCGCATCTCTCGAACCGTATTAGCAAATTCGCGCTTAGCCTCGGAAATATTGGGATCTTGAGCTAACAGTTCAAGTTTGATTGTGTCAACTTGCCGACGATGACCGACGTCTGATGATCGCTCCGTTGATCTTGCGTCAACTTTGACACTGCGAGAACGGCATGTAATGGCTTCACGACCAGGGAGCGCCACTAAATTTAAGTCCAGGCAAATTCTGACAGCCGAATAAGGAGGATCCCATTGCCACTTCTCAGCTTCATCCGCGCCGGATATAATAGTCGAGTTCAATAAGAGAATCGAAAATATTCAATCAAATGGCATGTACAAAAGAAATTGAGGACGTCGTTGAACCGCCAAGATATTTGCGTCACGGAACGTTAGCGAGTTGCTACCCAGAGGTTGCCGTTTATTGGTACTCCGCTAAAAATTGTGGTTTCGGTCCTGATGATTTTGGTCCGAGTTCAGACGTCAGAGTTTGGTGGCATTGCGTTAATGACAAAAACCACACTTTTAAACAATTAATAGGTTCAAGAGTCTTGGCTCACAAGACCGGTTCAAAAGTGAATGGTTGCACGTATTGTCGCGGCTTTACGGCTGCGCCTAGTAATAGTCTTGCAAGTTATCCTGAGCTTGTTAAAGAGTGGATGGCGGAGAAAAACGAAAAAAAAGCTCATGAAATCGTTGCCGGTTCGAATATCCATTACTGGTGGCGTTGTTCATCGTGCAAGGGCGAATGGCAAGCCTCTCCTGAAAAGAGAGCGCATCAGGACCGCGGTTGCCCATTTTGCGTCGGGCGTCAGGTCAGTGATGATAATAGCCTTGCGGCTCTATATCCAGAGGTCGCCAAACAGTGGCACCCCAGAAAAAATGGCTCACTGACACCACACGACGTCACTGCGCATTCAGGCGTGCGAGTGTGGTGGCAATGTGAAGTGGACACGACGCATGTCTGGCAAAATAAGCTGCAAAGTCGCACGTCTATGAATACTGGTTGTCCGTACTGCAGAAATTTAAAATTAGCGTGGAGCAACTGCCTGCAACGATGCTATCCATCTGTAGCCACAGAATGGCATCCAGTTAAAAACGGGGATATTAGCCCGCGAGATGTTGTGGCAAACACGACGAAAGAACACTGGTGGAAGTGTAACAGAGGTCATTCCTGGAAAGCACCAGTGAGACGCAGAACTATAGATGGTGCGAACTGTCCCATCTGCAAGCAAAAATAGCTTCATATGCCAGCGGAAATCCCTCCGCCAGCGGAGAAACGCTCGAAAGAGTCTATGAGACCACTCAGTATGGTGGTCGTAAACTAGATTTACTCGAAGCGTTGGCCCTTAATCCTTCTTCTAAACCTTCGCAGTTATTGCAGATGGTCATGAAAGATCAGCAACCAATGGAATTGGCGAGCAATCCGTCCACACCCAGAGAAGCTGTGGACATATAAGGCGTTGCATCTTAGATGCATATCACTCACTTCAGAGCGCCAGTTCTTGTCAAGCGACGCCTGAAAATTATTTGCTCACGCCGTCTAGTGCCAACAAGTATTGAGTCTTTGCATCCGTGTATCCAAGATTACTCGGGACGCTCTGCGTATTCTCGCCAGCAGGCTTCCAGGTGTTTTTAACTAAATCAGAGTTGCCTGCGTAAATTCCGGCACCAACTGTGATGGCAGGATATTTGCGCGCGAGGTCCGAAGCGACAGCTTTGTAGGTTTCGATTACATCCTTGCTTCGGGTGCCTACATTGATGCCTTTACCCTCAATGCTGTCGAAGACGAGCCCCTTGTTACCAGACACCCAGGCTAACGATTGAGCAACAACATTGCCTTTGCTGTCCGACACAACAAAGAACCCTGCATTCGCTTCTTCCTGTCCGTACCAGGCGGCTTTTGCTCCGGGTCCATTTGGATGCTGACAGCAGTCTGTCATATTACCGAGAAAGATGCCTCTGGCATCATTTCTGGAGATAAATTGTCCGGTCAAACTGCCATCCTTACTGTACCAGGTCCTTTCTAGAGGAAACGGTGATGGCACTGTCTGTGATTTTAAGTAGCGGTCTTGAGCCGTTTCGAAGTCTTCCAGTTTGATACCACCTCTAGCCGCTTCATCGGCAAAATTAGCATCGACAGCGTTGGGATACTTTCGAGCTTTGATGAGATTAACGAGCTTAGAAAAATTCCCCTGAGTTCGGTCTGCTTCTGGGATGGTTTCCCAGTTGGTGGCAATCATCTGCACATCGGCTTTCGAGCGCATGCGAATGGTATTGGAGAATTGTTGTTTTCCATTTTCGTCCAGAGTCGCTTTACCGTTGCTGTCTCGCAACGGTTCACTTTGCTGATAAGTGACATTTTTAAACCAATCCGCCAGTGAATTTTTGCCATTGACAGGACTGTTGTGAAGCGTCAAATGGTCGGCCGCGTACACCAATAATTTATGCGTCTCGTAAGTCGATAGTTGAGGCGGAATAATTTGTAATCGCTCTATCCTATCATTGGCCCAGGAAGCTTCTTGCGGTGTGGTTGCGGGGTTTGTTGCTTGAATTTTTGCTTCTTCCAGTTGCTCGTTCAACCAGACTCTTTCAACCTTTTGCAGATATCTCGAGGAATTGTCGCCGAGATTGGAAACGACGCGCAGAAGGTTTCCCGAGTATAAATGTCCGTCTGTATTGGTGCGAGCACCGTAGTTAGCTATTTGTTTTTCGAGCTCACCCACCTTCAGATATTTAATAGCGCCAAAATAGTTGCCACCAGTTACGTTTTTAGCGTTCTCCACGCCAGATTCGATCGAATTGAGAAGCTTCTCGCTTGCTTTTGGATGAAACGAGTCGATCACTTGATCTGTGGTGGCATAGTCTTGCAAAAACTTCTCGCGACCAAGTGGTCTGGCGTCAACTTCTCCAGACCAGGAATTTTTATCTTTGACGCTCAGCGCAGCGCGTTCCCATTTCTGCAATTTCACATACGGATCTTCGCCATTAAGAGACGTAGTGTCTGCATGTTGCGAAACGCTCCAGCGTGCAGCTTTAATGAAGTCGCCTGGGGGCAGAGCCCAATCGGACTCGGGCAGTGTTTGAGCACGTTCTGCCAGCGCCATCTCCTTATACACGGTAAGTTCATGCTCTTTTTTTATCTGTCTCAACAAGGCTTGCTTGTGTGGTTCCTCTGGTAAGGGCGATCCATTAGTTTTTTTAGCAAAATCGTCGAAGATGGCAAAGTCTACATTTTTGGCATCACGCAAATTCAAACCACTTAATGATCTACCAGTGAAATTTGTGCCAGCAATGTCGGCCCTCCCGAACTCAGAATCACGAAGAACACGCACTTTACTGAAATCAACATCTCTTAAACTAGAATCTGTAAAATCAAGCTTCTGCAAGTAAGCACCATCGAATGTGGTGTCACCTGTTAAAGCTGCTCTTCGAAAGCTCGATTGTAAAATCACAGAATTCGTAAAATCTGCTCCCGCCAACTTTGCTCCTTCAAAGTTCACGTTCACTATAGGCGCGGTCAGAGGTTCGAGCGTATTTTGCTGCAATTCTCGCGAAAATTTTGCACCTTCAAGATTTGCGTTTTCAAAGTTGACTTGAGAGAGATAGCGCACTTTTGAAAAGTCTGCGCCGCGCAAATCGGCTCCTGATAAATCGATTTTATGCAGGTTTGTATTACCGAAATCGAAATTTCGCAAATCCAGTCCGGGTGCTTTGACGTCCTGAAAAAAATGTTCGGGATTAGACTCGCCCTCTTGAATGTGCTTCGCAATAGCGCGTGCAAAAGAGTGTTTGTTATCGAAAATTCCTGACTGCTCTTTATCTATTATTTTTAAAAACGGATTTTCATTACTTTCGATTCGAGGTTTTCCCGAGACAGCACTGAAGGTGCCGCCGACAAGTGCAGCCCCAACGAAGCTTTGACCGATTTCGCCAGGCGTCAATTGCTGCCCGCTTTTTTTGAGCATCGACTAAATAACTGAATGCGCCGCCCAGTCCGCCGCCAACTGTAGCAACTGCTGTTTTCTTCAAGAATGAATTTGCAACGTTACCAACGACTGACTCGACAGCTAAGCCGCCAGCAGACATTGCTGCCATATTCATCGCTCCATGAAGTCCATTTTTCGAGCGCTGACCGACAGCATCGGAAACGCTATCGTCACCTGCCGGCTCAACGATGGGCGAGATGAATTCGCTGGCAAAGCCTGTTAAGCCTGCATGTGTGAAATTCATTCCCAGAGGCGATGGACGGAAAGCCAAGTTATGAGCGTCCAGAGTTAAAGAAGCGGCAGAAACTTTTTCCATCGAACGCAGCGACTGAGCTGCAGCGTTTCCCATAAATCGCGAGCCAATCGCACTTGCAACCACCATCGGCGCCGCAACTCCAATCTGTTCGAAATACCAGTTGTAGCTATAAGGCATAGCCTCCTTATAAGCCTGCGGTCCGTAAGACGCGAGTTGCTCTTTAGAAAACAGATCTCGTCCGATTGCGCTGTTGCTGGCACCATTTGCTAATTCTTCGCCAAGCTGGATAGCGCCATGTGCTTTTTCGACAAAAGCGTGTTTCGCAGCCTGCAGACCAGCTTCTGGACCGGCAAGAGCCTGCGAAAGAAAGGTTTTTGGATGATCCAACAACTCATGAAATTTCGGAAACCCACTTTCAGCGGTGGTTTGCTCGTGGCTTCTTTTCGACTGAGCCTGACTTTCGTATGATGTTTCAGTCGGACTGCCCATGAATGCATTTCCTCCCCGGCAATGCGAAGGCACAACCGTTTCCCCTATATACATATTGCTGCACGAATTTAACATATTCTTAACATCGGGAAAATATGTTAGGTTGGGCTTTTGAGGCATCTTCAACTGCCAGTCAATGATCAAGCTCTTGGGTATTACCTCAATGGCGCCGCCGATGATTCGATCTGAGGATGTTCGCGGCAAATTGCGTCCAATGATTAATGGGCTTTTCCACAAATTGGAAGCGATTGCGCCGAACGTGGTAATTTTGACGCCAAAATATGTATAACAAGTTTTATTAGCACAAAGCTGCGATTCGATTGCTTGGGGTTTGGCAAATTTGTATCCAGTGAGCGTCGACGCAACGATCTAACCTCAGCCGTCATTAGTTGCACCGATGGTGATTGCGTAAGCCTCAATCGGGACGTCAAATTCGTACTCGCACTTCGTCCAGTCTTTGGTACCGGTGACGATAGGTTCAAGTCTTACGGAGAGCAAATCTTGTGAGTCTGCATCATACATGTCTACAAATAATCGAGCACCAGATCGAACGCGTTTTGTTTTGATAAACAGTGAGTACTTGACGCGTTTGTTCCGGTAGTTCGCTGCGGCAAAGTATTGATACAGATAGCCGGTACCAAACTTTGATACTGGTTTAACGCAGGCAGTGGGCCTTCCTTCAAACAGCACGTCTGCGAGTCTAATTAACTGGTATGCTGATTCGGCTGGTTCCCAGCCAATCACCCACCTTCGAGTGGCAGAGATATAGGCAAGCTTTTCTTTACCGGGAAGATATTCGTCCTGCGAAAAATCAAGATTGACGGGCGCTAAATCCCAGAGTCCCACGCAGCCCATCGCATAACAATCGGTAGTTCGGGTAAGTTAAGTCCTCTCCCTGTGTCTTCAATAAACTGCTCAAATTTTTAAGTTCCTGAGAAGGTAGAGATTCACGACGTATGCCAACGAGCGAGCGCTTCTGCAAGAGTCACAAAAGCCGCTGACTGGAGTATTTCCAACTACGGCCTTGCCACGTACGTATTTTCGCCGTACACTGGGTAATGATAATCAAGAGGAAGGACAATGTCTGCCGAGTTGAAGAAAGAGCGCTTGGATGTTCGTTTGCCACAAGCAGCAAAAAACCAAATCGAAAAGGCTGCTGAATTACAGGGGCGGAGCGTTTCCGATTTCGTTGTGGCTGCAGCGCTTAGTCAGGCCACCCAGGTTATCGAACAGCAAATGGTATTGAAACTTTGCCTTGAAGACAGCCTGGCACTGGCTGAAGCGTTCATAAATGAACCTAAACCGAATTTAAAAGCAATTGAAGCAGCGAAACGATATCGGGCGAGGATGGGTCAAAGCTGAGCATGGAGTTTGAAATTGTCCCCTGGACACAAGATCATGACTGCTCGGAATTCACTTCCAGCTTTGCAAGCATCCAGAAATTTATAAAAAAGCAAGCCTCTAGAGCGGTGTCGAGCAAGATGTCGACAGTGTTTGTGCTCACTGAAAAAGGTAGCACAAAGGTGCGCGGCTACTACACGCTTTCTTCAATGAGTATTAAGTTCGATCAGCTGCCTAAAAACGTGCAAAAGAAATTGCCTCGCTATCCTCAAGCTGGTGCTACATTGCTAGGACGCCTCGGCGTCGATGAGCACTATCGCAATGAGCTTTCAAAGAAAAAAGAAAATCCACGACTTGGTGAGCTTCTTTTGGTTGATGCTCAGAAAAATTGCTGGGCGTTCTCCAACCTAGTGGGTTCTGCAATCATGTTAATTGATGTTGAAGAGCCTGATTCCGATATGTTAGCTAAAGGCGCTCGAGATCCAATGGGCTTTTACCTTCAATATGGCTTCATTGCACTGCCTCAGACTCCTAGAACAGTGTTTAAGCGCATCAGCACGATAGAGCAAGAACTAGGCTTGTCCCATGACTCGTAAGCGCCAATAATCAAATCCGACGAAGTACATCGAAGTAACTGATTCGATCGAATTCATCGTGGACGATGCTTCAAAGGTCAAAAAAGTGACGCGCATGCAAAGAATTCGAAATTTCGTTTTAACTGAAAAGTTTCAGCGGCAGATGCAAGCTAAGCAATTGGACAAGTTTATAGTGGCGCTCGTGATGCGCACCTGTCAGTTTGATTTCGAGTCTGCACAAACAATAGCTGACGCTGCAATGTTGATCTGCATTGGCACTTGTATCATCCAGTGCGACAATTTCGACCCTTTTTACAAAATGATTCAAGGTCAATCGATGAACGCTTTTAAATACGCAATAGCGCCAGTAGAATGGTGATAACTATTTGTTGGGTGGTGCTCAATGGTCAAGAAATTCAAGATCGTTGAAATCGAGGATGTCGAGGAGCCATTTTGTGGCTGCCGGCATCGAAATTTGGTGGCGCTTCTGGATAAAGAGCCCGAGATAGCTGCTGAATGGTTGTATAAAAAGAATGCAGGCTGGGGACCGGATGATTTCAGTCACGGTTCAGGTGTTAGGGCTTGGTGGAAATGCTCTGACTGTAGACGTGAATATAAAAAGCAGATCTGTGTTAGAACAAGGCCCAAGAGTCGTCGCGGTTGCCCGTATTGCGCGAATAGAAAAGTATGCTCCGACAATGCCTTATCGGTTTTATTTCCAGCGATAGCACGTGAATGGCACCCAATACTAAATAGAAAACTGAAGGCCACTGATGTGGTGGCGGGAACACACAAACTTATTTGGTGGATCTGCAGAAAGAAAGGTCATGTATGGCAGCAGAAAGTTAGTGTGCGGACCCGTTCTGAGCTCGGATGCCCCGATTGCTATCGAGACGATCTGCAAGAAGCATCCAATTATTCTGAGCGTGATGAAAGAGGTCGCATCGTTCTTGGAAAAGACAGCAAAAAAGGAAATAGAATCTACTACGACGTTTGGAATAAAAGCTACACTCCGCTGTCGCGGTCTCATCCGAAGATAGCTAAACAGTGGCATCCAACTAAGAATGGTCCATTTAAGCCCGCAGATTTCGCGCCATCCGCGGACGTTGTCGCCTGGTGGAAATGCGATAAAGGACCTGACCACGAGTGGCAAGGAAATATCGGCGATAGAACTAGGGGCAAGTCGCAAGGATGTCCTTTTTGCTCGAACTTTCGAGTTTCAAAAACGAATTCAATAAAATCTCAGTTTCCAGTCTTAGCTAAGGAGTGGCATCCAACTAAGAACAAAACTTTGAAACCAGAAAATGTAGCAATGGGCTCAACAATGCGAATCTGGTGGCAATGCCGATTTGATAAAAAACATCAGTGGCAATCAAAAGTATATTCTCGAACTAGAAGTGGAACCGGTTGCCCTTACTGCGCACATTTAAAAGTAAGTGATCTCAACAGCCTCAAAAAGCTGTATCCAAAGCTCGCGACACAGTTTCATCCGACTAAGAATGGATCGAGGCAAGTAAGTGAGATCACTGTTGCATCAACGAAACCAGTCTGGTGGAAATGCAACAAAGGTCCCGACCATGAATGGTGTGCCACTCCGTCGAGCAGAACAATTGCTGGCACCAATTGCCCTTGCTGTTCGGGGCGACAGGCGTCAGTGACAAATTCGCTTGCTAGCTTGTTTCCGCATATTGCAGCACAATGGGATTACAAAAAGAACGGCGACCTGACGCCCAAGGATGTGACTAGCGGCACGCTGAAAAAATACTGGTGGTTGTGCGAAAATGGACATAGCTGGCATACGGCTGTAGGTTGGCGAACGGTGACAAAGGGGGAGTGCTATCAGTGTAAATACGGCAAACAGCGTCCGTCTGGTGTAAAGACGAAGCAGTGAAAAGGCAGCAAATTCAGTTAGGTGGAGCGGCGAAAGGCTGATAAAACAAAGCTACTTCCATTGAACATGTCAAATTGAACACTATGAACGACGCCGACTTACTCGATAAATTTGTTGCACTCTTCGAACCATTGGAAGAGTTTATTGAGCCCGATGTGATCATTCCAGCCGGTAGACAAGCAACAGATATATCTGCAACCGAAGCGCTTTATGCACTGCTCCCAGCGAAATTTCCAAAACTATACGAGAAGCTAATTCTGTCTTATCGCTGGCAATCCTCAACCATCGGCGACGGTTATCGACTCCTTACAAATCCAATTGGTATCGATCTCAGTGGACTTACTGCAACAATTTTTCGAGACAAGGGATTGAGTGATGAATTACTTCCCAACGGTTTCATCCAGTTTGGTTTCGTTAACTCATACAATTACGACCCGATCTGCTTCCAAACGAATTGCAAATCAGCTCGCGATTATCCAATTGTGCAGGTCGATCATGAAGAGATTTTGTGCAACTGGCGAATTAGAGTCACTGAACAAATCGCTCCGTCGTTTCGGAAGTTTGTCGAAAATCAAATCGCGGCTTTTAATAAATGAAAATGATAAAGATAGACAAGGGCGACAAAAATCAACTCATGAGATTGCATAGCGTCTCGGAGCGGTCAGTTCAGACTGGCGCCGATGATGATGATGATCGTTGCATTAATCTTGCATCAACTTTGGTTGAGTGGGGCGCGGGATCTTCCCCGGCACCCTCTCCCAGAACAGTGCTTGAACCTCTCGACTCACACTGCTCCTATCATCCAGCCAACGGCAACAGACCAAACTTCCAGTGCGCAAAAAGATTTGGCTCTCTCTGCGCGATTTGCGCAAGCCAACTTCTTGCCCTGGTAGGATGCTGTTTTAGCTTCTTGTATTTCCTCATGGC
>Ga0182030_10025257_pt1 | contig 10843 bp, 9 predicted proteins | sample 812S3MmetaG_FD_121299 | JGI IMG/M metagenome (GOLD analysis project Ga0182030, IMG submission 121299) | Permafrost microbial communities from Stordalen Mire, Sweden - 812S3M metaG (Illumina Assembly) | ecosystem: Environmental > Terrestrial > Soil > Wetlands > Permafrost | place: Sweden... | reverse complement strand
GGTGCCGGAACAGGGGGTCACGCCGGCCGGAGGATGGAATCCAAGATTCAGGGCGAGCCCGGTCATCGCCCATGCCGGGGCGTTCCATCCGTACCATGTGGGCTATTTGGCCGCTGTGGCCTCAGCGACCGCAAAGCTCGGCGGCAGCCTGCTGGTGCTGACCCCGAACAACAATCCGGCTTTGGCGCAGCTGCGCGCCACCGGCGCGCATTTCAGGCATCAGAGCTCCTTTGGTTCGAGCGCCGAGGCGCTCCGGTTCCTGGCCAGCGAGGCGAGTGCAATCACGATAATGTATCCATTGGATCCGGCGGCCTACGCCCATCCCCCCCTGGGATTCCCGAGCCGCCTAATCGAGTTCAGCCACCTCGGCCTGCCCATCCTTCTCGCAGCGCCGCCGGGCAACCCGCTTATCAATTGGGCCACACGCAACAACTGGCCTCTTGTCCTCGAACAGGCGGATTGGAACGCCCTGGATGCGATCGTCGGGCGGCTATCCCAAGAGAGTGAATGGACATCGCTCTCGGCCCGAATGCTTGCGATCGCCGCCGATGTCTGCAGCCCCTCGAAAATCCACCGACAATTCCTCGACGAATTGCCCCGGCGCCAGGCCACGGCATGATTGCTCCCCTCCACTCGGAAGATCGCGGTGAAGGCAATGCATTCCATCGGACTCCGCCCGCGTCCATGATCCTCTCGCCCTATGGGACGGGCCGTTGCGGATTGCCCCTGTTCCCGGAGCCGCGGCGCTCTTGTTCATGGCGCGGTTGGCATTCAAGCATGCCCGGGCCCGAGTGGATCCTCGATTGCCCCAGTCTGGATCCGGTCCCGCCGCGCGCGGGTGATGCCGGGAATATCGGCTTCCGCGACCGCGAACCAGAATTGCGGCAAAGACCCGGCTCTCTTTCTGGGGAGCCCAGCAACCGGCCGCATTGAACGAAAGGCAAAGCGTCAAATGATACCTTATTGGCTCAAATCTGTCGTCAGGCGCTCCGGTTTCGACGTTGTTCGGCGCAGCAATGACGCCGTCCTGCAGGAGCTTCTCGAAATCTATCGGCACCTCCGGTTGGCGCCTAACGATACCCTGCAATGGGAGGATCGCCTCCCGATACTGTCCTCGTGGTCACATCTCAGACATTTGCTCAGGGAGCAGGCGATCGACCTGATCATCGATGTCGGAGCCAACGTCGGCCAGTTCGGCAAAACCGTTCGCCGTCTGGGCTACACCGGTGACATAGTATCCTTTGAACCGCTTAGCGCAGCCAGGGCGGCCCTGGAGTCTGCCGCGGCAGGCGATCCACGATGGGTTGTCCGGCCCGAGGCGCTCGGCCGCCAGCGCAGCCGGGGCACACTTCAGATATATGCAAATTCCGCGTTTTCTTCCCTTAACACGCTCAACGGCCTGGGTCGGGAACGGTTCGGGGCGCAAGTCGAGGCGGTCGGCCTGGAAGCCGTCGACATCGTGCCGCTGGATTCGCTTCTCGGCGCAATCGCCGCTCGGAACTCAAGGCGAATTCTCCTCAAGACGGATACACAGGGCTATGACCTTGAAGTGCTGGCAGGGGCCGTCGAAACGCTGAAGGATGCCGCCGCTGTCTTATCCGAGGCCAGCACAACGCCCATTTACGAGGATGCCACGCTCCTGCCAGTTCTGGTTCGGAATCTGGAGCGGAAGGGGTTCGCGCTCAGCGGTGTTTTTCCAATAGCGCACGATAAGCCGCCTGGCTTGACGCTTCTCGAGCTCGATTGCTATTTCGTGCGGACCGTCCAAGCGAAACGTGAGCGGGCTGTCGGGGAGCCGCGATGACATCCGCAAGCATGGGCCTGCGCGATTCGGATGGCGGAATTCGCCTTCGCTTTGGCAACTAAGCCTCATTGCAGTTTCTCGACGGCCTGCTAATCCTTGACCTCGCTGGGCACCCACTCTCAAACGATTTCCGACCGATCGGCGGTTCTGGGCATTGGCGGCGTGCTTGGCCACGATGCCAACGCCGCGCTCATCCTTGACGGCAGGCTTGTTGCGGCCGCCCAGGAGGAGCGCTTCACCCGCGTGAAGCACGACGGCTCGTTCCCCTACCGGGCGGTCGCAGACTGCATGGCCCTGGGGGGCATTTCGGCCTCCGACGTCACCGATGTCGTGTTTGCGGAAAAGCCGCTGCAAAGCCGGCTGTTCGACCTCTCGGGTCGCACTGGAAACACCTTCACGCGCGCGCTCGGCCGGGTTCTTCCGGAGCAATGGGGAGGCCTTTACCAGCGCCTGGCCCGCCCCCTTTTTCCGCGAGCATCCTTTCATTACGCGTGGCACCACCTTTCACACGTTGCGGGGGCGTTTCACACTGCCCCGTTTGAGCGCTCCGCCTTTCTCTGCTTGGACGGCAAGGGGGAGGATTACAGCGCTAGCGCGGGCGTCATCGACAACTCTGAGCTGAAGCTGCTCTGGGAGCAGCCCTATGAAAACGGCCTCGGCCTTCTCTACACGCTTGTCACGTACTACCTAGGCTTCTTGTCGTTCGGCTCCGAGTACAAGGTCATGGGCTTGGCACCGTACGGACGGCCTGTTTTTGCGGAAAAGCTGGCGCGCCTGTTCACCACCGATGACCGCGGTGGTCTCCGGCTCCGCTCGCCTGTGCGTTTCGAGTGGCCGTCCATGATCGCGGCTCTTCCCTACGTCGCCGAGGCCACGGGCGTGGCCGTGCGACAGCCGAAGGACACCCTCACCGAGGCGCACGTGGACATTGCCGCATCGCTGCAGAGGATCTTTGAGGACGAGGTATTCAAGATGGCGCGTTTTGTGCGCGCCGAGACGGGCGAGGAAAACCTCCTCTTCTGCGGCGGCTGCGCGCAGAACTGCGTGGCGGCGGGCAAGCTCAGGTCCGCACGTGTCTTTGAGCGCCTCTTCAACTCCCCGGTGGGCGGCGACATGGGAAGCGGCCTCGGTGCGGCGCTCCTCTTTGAGCGCAAACGGGCCGGCAAAGCCGGTCTGCGCATTCAGGATCGCGGCTTCTATCTTGGATCCGAGCCTGGCCCCGCCCCGGCCGAGGCGCAGGCCTACCGCGTGATGTTCGACGGCGACTTGCACGATTTCATCGCCCGCCAGCTCGCTGACGGTAAGGTCGTCGGATGGGTGCGCGGCGGAATGGAGCTCGGCGCCCGGGCGCTCGGCGCCCGCTCGATACTGGCCGATCCGCGCCAGCCGAACATGCAGTCGGTGCTGAACCTGAAGGTGAAATTTCGCGAATCGTTCAGGCCGTTTGCGCCGGCCATCCTCGCCGAGTTCGCCGGCGAGTGGTTCGATTCCGCTGAGGAGTCGGATTACATGAACTACACCGCGAATCTGCTGCCGAAGCTGCGCGCGCCTCTGCCGGCAAGTTTTGCGAACCTCAAGGATCGGCTGGATTTCCCCCGTTGCCGAATACCGAGCGTCGTGCATGTGGATTTCTCCGCCCGGTTGCAGACCGTGCGCAAAGAGGTGCATCCCGATTTCCACCGGCTAATCGCCGCCTTCTACGCGCTCACCGGTGTGCCCATCCTGATAAACACCAGCTTCAACGTATCGGGCCAGCCGATTGTGCGCACCGCTTCCGAGGCTTGGGACTGCTTTCTCAATACAGACATCGACCTGCTCGTGCTTAACGACCAGGTTTTCCGCAATCCCTGCTCAAAATCCCGGGAACAGAAACTAGCATGGCTGAAGCAGTTCGCAAAATCGGCCTGAAAATTGTCGTCTGGCTGCTGCGCCGCTTCGTACGACCGGCGCGGGCCGGCTGGCAGCGCAGCCGGCGGCCGGCCTCGCTGCGCGGCCGATAATGCTTTTCGACTCCCGTTACCTCCGAAAGAAGGCCCAACTCGCGGCCATCGCATTCCGGTGGTCCGCCCACCTCCGTATGGGCGATGCGCGGACCATTTTGCGCGATCGGGTCCTAGGATATGAGGTGCTGAGGTGGGAGGGCTTTGACCTCGGTCCTTGCAAGACCATCATCGATGTCGGGGCCAACACCGGCGCGGTCAGCGCCGCGTTCCTTCTAGTCTACCGGCCTCAGTGCTTGATCGCCATTGAGCCTCATCCCGAGCTTGTGCCCGCCTTGCGCCGGCGATTCGCAAATGCGCCCTGCGTGCGGGTGGTCGACGCCGCAGCCTCAGACAGCCCAGGTCGCGTGCCGTTCTTCCTGCAGGACTTCAACGCCGCATCCTCGCTATTTCCCATCCATGCCGGATACCTCGCCTCTGCCGGCCTGCCCGAGGGCTCTCGGCGCGTTGAGGTGCAGGCACGCCGCCTGGACGACATCGCCGAGGAAGCCGGCCTGGGCGCCGTCGACCTGCTCAAGCTCGATTGCCAGGGTTCGGAGCTTCGGGCGCTGCTCGGCGCGCCCAACTTGTTGCAACGCACCCGCGCCGTCCTGACAGAGGTGACTTTTGAGCCCGTCTACGCCGGAGGGGCAATGTTTAGTGAGGTTCATTCCCTGCTGCGCGGCCGGGGCTTCCGTCTCAATAGGCTTGATCATATGGGCGGGATACGCGGTGGGATCGATCAGGCCGACGCCCTGTACCTGCGGGAATGAATACGCTGCTCACCGTCATCATCCCGGCTCACAACCCCGATCCGGGACGCCTGCACGAGACCTTGCTTGGACTGCGCGCCCAAACATTGCCTGCGAATCTCTGGGAGACACTGCTCGTGGACAATGCCTCGACGCAGTTTCCGGAATCATCTTGGCTGGCTGCGCGCGCCCCGACCCACTTTGAGATCATCCGGGAGACGGAACTCGGTCTCAGCGCGGCGCGCCGACGCGGCTTTCGCGAGGCAGCCGGTGAATTTGCGGTGCTTGTGGATGACGACAATATCCTAGAGCCCGATTACTTGGAACAGACGCTCAAAGTCTTCGAGACACATCGCCAGGTCGGCGTGGCCGGAGGCCGATCCACACCTCGCTTTGAGGAGGAGCCGGCCGCCTGGGTTCGCGAATTCCTTCCGCTACTGGCGCTGCGCGATCTTGGCGAAGGCGAACAGATCTCTTCCGGGTTGAGGGGCGCCGGCGCGACTAGGAACCAGTATCCCTCCTTTGCGCCCATTGGGGCCGGAATGGCGCTCCGCCGGCAAGCCTGGGAGAATTGGCTTGCCGCGTCCGCCCCGGGCTTGAGCGATCGCCGCGGCGGCGAATTGTTCTCGGGCGGCGACAACGACATCGTGCTGTGCGCGATGCAGGCTGGGTGGGAAGTGGGCTACTTTCCAATGCTCGCCCTCACCCATCTCATTCCGTCTGCCCGTCTCGAAGCAGCCTACCTCGCCCGGCTCAATCGCGGGATCCAGAAATCGTGGATGCACGTGCTCACCCGCCACGAAGCAAACCCATGGCCACCGCTGACGGCGATGGGCGCCGCTCTGCGCAAGGCCAAGGCCTGGGTGTCCTATCGGGCCTGGTCATCGTCGGCAGCCCGCATCCGCTGGAGTGGCGCCTGCGGCCAGTTCGACGGCCGGGTCGCAGAATGACGATGATCTCTCCAGGCAAACTGTTGCTGAATCTCTACTACAAGCCCGTGGGACGCCTTCGCCATTCGCTTGCCAACGGGGGTCCGATCGCGGAATGGAATACCGAACGAAACCGACGCGAGATGGAGGCGGCTGCAGAGCGGCTACCGGCGCTGCCCGAGATTCCGGACACGGTACCGGTGACACTCCACCTGATGACCGGTCGTCACTTTTGGTATCAGACACTTTTCTGCCTGAGTTCGTTCTCGCGCGCGGCAGGGACTACGGTTCGCGCCGAGCTCTATGACGACGGAAGCATCGACGAGGCATGCGTGGACCGCCTGGCCAGGCTCGGTCCAGGCGCTCGCATCCACACTTTCGCGGATTTGGAGGCAAGACTCGACCAATACCTTCCGGCCGCCCGGTTTCCCACGCTGCGCGACCGCTGGCACCAATATCCCAACATTCGCAAACTGACAGACGTCCATCTTGGCAGCGGCGGCTGGAAGCTAGTCATCGACTCCGACCTTCTGTTCTTCCGCCGGCCCAATGTGCTTCTCGATTGGCTGGCCGCGCCGAAACGGCCGCTGCACGCCGTGGACTGCCAGGAAAGCTACGGATACTCCAGACCCCTCATGGAGCAGCTAGCCGGCGCGCCTATCCCCGAGCGGGTCAACGTGGGCCTTTGCGGCCTGCGCAGCAACGACCTGGACTGGGAGGAGATCGAGGCCTGGTGCGCCAGCTTGATAGCTCGGGAGAAGACAAGCTATTATCTCGAACAGGCGCTTGTCGCGATGATCGTGGCACGCCGCCAACCATGCACCGTGGCACCCGCTTCAGACTACATCACCAGGCCGGCCCGCGACGAAGTCATCGCACCGCAGGCGGTGATGCACCACTATGTTGCAGCATCCAAACGCTGGTATTTTCGCTATGGTTGGCGCCACGTGGCCTGCTGACCCCAGTTTCATAGTCCAATGAACCTCAAAAGAAGATGGAAGCGTTGGCTCTATGGCCGATGCCCCGGGTTCAAGGGCGTCCTCCCCTACTGGGGCGAGCGCCTGCATTTTCCGCCCGGATCGATCGCATTCGATCTTGCGTGCGCACAAGGCATCTACGAGCACGAGAATCTAAGGCTCATATTGGCCGCAGCGCGACCCGGGGCATGGTATTTTGACATCGGCGCAAACATCGGCCTTATGTCCGCTCCCCTGCTTTGCGCCGAGCCGACCCTGCAGGTCGTTTCCGTCGAGGCCTCGCCGCGGACTTCAGAATACCTTCGGGAGACGATTGGCGCCAGCCGGAACCGCGACCGGTGGCGAATGGTCGCCAAAGCAGTCGGCGCCAGCGAAGGCGGAATCGATTTTCACGCTTCGGTCGGGACCCACTCCGTCTTTGACGGAATTAGGCATACCGGCCGTGCGCCGGCCGGAAAAGTAGTCCGGGTGCAGATGACCACGCTCGACGCTCTCTGGACGGAATTTGGACGGCCTGATGTGTGCGCCGTGAAGATTGATGTCGAAGGCGGCGAGGCCGACGTCATTCGCGGGGGATTCGCATGCCTTACCACGGCCCGGCCAATCGTCCTATTGGAATGGAACCGCCAAAACCTCGCCGCCTATGGCTGCCAGCCGGAAATCCTACTGGACCTCGCAGAACAAGCGAGGTTCGAGGTGCTCAATGTCCCCGGCCTGGCATCGGTCTCCTTGCCAGCCAGCCTGAGGCTGCAGACTGGCGTCAGCGAGACGTTCCTGCTGGTGCCGCGCCCGTGACCACGTCATATCGACAGACCTTGGCCGATCTTGGCATTTACCGCCGAGAACTGGTTGCCGCCGGAGCAACCTTTCCTCTAGCCGAGGTTCCCTGCCGGCCAGATGGCCTACTATCCGCCCTCCCGGCTCCGCCGGCCGGTCGCGAGGGATGGCCTTGGATTCTCGAAACGCCGCCTTTTCCCAGGGCGCCCGGAACCTGGCCAAAGATCACAATCGTCGTCCCTTCGTTCCAACAGGGGATTTTCCTTGAGGAGACCCTGCGCTCCATCCTTCTCCAAAATTATCCGCATCTCGAATGCGTCGTGATGGATGGTGGATCCTCGGATCAATCACGCGGGATCATCGAACGATACCGACCTTGGCTTAGCTTCGCGCGAGTGGCGCCCGACCGCGGACAAGGCCACGCTATCAACATGGGCTTCAGCCTCGCCTCCGGTGAGATTTTGGGCTGGATCAACAGTGACGACTTCTACCTGCCCGGCGCGCTGCGTCGCGTGGCGGAAGCTTGGGTGCGTGGAGCGGACTTCATCTACGGTGAATCAATCGAGCGTGAGGAAGCCGACGGGAAGAACCACTATGGCGCGTCAAACCCCGTGCGCGCGCGCTACTGCCGATTCGCCGGACTGCTGCCCTCCCACGCCTCCTTCTGGTCGGCCACGCGCCATCAGCCCCTTTGGGAAGAACAGCACTGCGCCCTGGATTATGAACTCTGGATCCGCCTGCTTCCCAACCTGCGCATCCGGCATATTCCGTGGCCGCTTGCCGTTGCCAGGCGTCACGGTGCCACAAAAACGTCCAACCCGGCGCTGCGACGGCACTGGGAGGATGACGCCCAACGCAACAGCCTTGCCCATCCCGAGCTTTACAAGCGGGGGATTGCCAGCCGAATGCTCGCCTTGGAGTATCGGGTGGCGCGTGGCCTTTGCCGGCGCTGGCGCAGGTGGGGTCTTCGCGCGCGTTTGAAGGCCATGCAAAGGGCCTGCGGTTGGACCGACGAGATTGGAGAATGACCGTGAGCGAGCCGCTGGTCAGCATCATCATCCCGTGCCATAATGCCGCGCCTTGGCTGCCGGCCACGCTCGAGTCTGCATTTGCCCAAACCTGGCAGCGCAAGGAGATCATTCTGGTGGACGACGGCTCCGTTGACGAGTCTCTGGCAGTCGCGCGCGGGCACGAGGCACGGGGTTTGCGGGTCATTCCTCAGGCGAACTGCGGCGCTAGCGCGGCGCGCAACCGCGGGCTGGAGTCGGCATCCGGAGAGCTTGTCCAGTTTCTCGATGCCGACGACCTGCTCGGCCCTGACAAGATTGCCCTGCAGGTCGCCCGGCTAGCAACGGCTCCCGCAGGCTGCATCGCGTCGGCGGAATGGGCGCGTTTCAACCGCGAACCCGGCAATGCCATGTTTGCGGCCCAACCGACATGGCGCGACCTTAGCGGACTGGAGTTCATGCTGCTTCACTACGACAACGGATGGATGATGCCCCCGATCGCGTGGCTCTGTCCTCGCGCCACGCTCGACGCCGCCGGTCCCTGGCGCGAGGACCTGAGCCTAAATGATGACGGGGAATACTTTTGCCGCGTAATGCTGCGCTCGGCCGGCATCGTCTTTTGTCCCGGCGCGCGGGCATATTACCGTTCCGGCCTTCCCGGCAGCCTCAGCGGCCGACTCGACGACAAGGCCCTGCGTTCGCTGGCGCGGAGCATCGAGGCCAACACCCGCACATTGCAGGCGGTTGAGGATTCGGAGCGTGTGCGCCTGGCATGCGCCAATGCCTGGCAGCAATTGTGCTTTCAGCTATATCCGCGCCTTGCCGAGGAGGTCAGAGATGCGGATAGCCGTGTGCGGGCCCTGGGTGGAGCGAGACGCCGCATCGAAGGCGGACGCATTGTCCGTTGGACCGACCGACTCCTTGGCTGGCGCGCGGCCGCGCGGATAAAGCGCGTACTCGGCTGAGTCTGCCAGTCCGCAATGGCATCTACCCTTCCCTCCTTCGACTGCTTGGTCTCCGACTACCGGAACACCGCCGAGCACAATGATCGCCTGCATCGGGTGTGCACCGAGGCCACGTGGGCCGATCCTGTGCTATCGGCTCATCGCCGGCACATAGAGGAACACCGCCTCGGCTTCGGCGATCCGGCTTTCCATTTCATGTGGCAAACCCTGATCAAAGCGGCAACGCAGCGCTTCGGAACCCCACGAATGCTCGAGATCGGCGTATACAAGGGACAGGTGATTTCTCTATGGGCGTTGCTAGCGTTGAAGCTGAACCTGGACGTATCCATCTCAGCCATCAGTCCGCTCGCCGGCCAACCCCAGCCGCACTCGAAATGGCGCGCAAAGCTGCTTTATCGGGTGAGTCGGCGTTTCCGCGAGCAGATCAACAATGGCAATTTTTACGAGGACACGGACTATGAGGGGGCGGTGCGTGGGCTCTTCGCACATTGGAAAATCGACTTTGGGCGCGTTGCCATGCATCGGGGCTTCTCGACTGACGAAAAACTGCTGCGCGCGCTCCGGGATGAGATTTTTCACATTGTCTATGTGGATGGCGACCACACCTTTGCCGGAGCACGGCATGATTTTTTGACCTTTGGCCCGAAGGTCGCCTTGGGTGGGTGGCTCGTGGCTGACGACGCGGCTTTCGATCTTCCCGGGTCTGTGTTTTGGAAGGGTTATGAGACCGTCACTGAAGCCGCGAAAATCCTTCCTTCACTCGGTTTTAAGAATGTCCTGAACGTGGGCCACAATCGCATATATGAGCGCGTCAAAGTCTAGCACCAAACTTATGTCACCCAGAGGTTGAATGGCATGGCCACTGCCGTCCGCGTCTATCTGGTCACCTTCCGCCGCCCTGGGCTGCTGCCGCGGGCCATAGCCAGCCTCCGCGCCCAAACATTTGGCGACTGGGTATGTGAGATTCACAACAACGACCCGAAAGACGATAATCCGGCGCAGGTGATGGCCACATTGAGCGATTCGCGCTTTCGGCTTGTCCTGCCGCCGCATCCCATCGGGCCGATCGAGGCCTTCAATCTCGCGCATAAGCCGGCTGCCGAGCCCTACCAATCCATCCTCGAAGACGACAACTGGTGGGAACCGGATTTTCTCGAGAAGATGATCGCCGCACTCGAAAGTCACCCTGAGGCGGGATTGGGCTGGTCGAATATGCGCATCTGGCGCGAGCGCGACGACGGCACCTGGGAAGACACAGGCCGCATGGTCTGGAATCTGCCAAGAGACAGCCCGCCGAGAATTTTTCTCTGGCCTCAGCTGCTCCAATTCGGTGACGCGATTTATTCCAACGGCAGCATGCTTCTGCGTTCGAGTCTCGCCAGTCGCTTGCGCACGCCCGCGGCAATTCCGGGCGATATGTTCGAACATGCGCGCGAGCGTCTGATGGATTTCCCGATACTCCTTGTGCCTGCTCCGCTTGCCAACTTCTCCCTCACCCGCCAGACGATGCGCTCCACTGACTACGCCAAATGGGGAGCCACCCAGGCTCTGCTGGGCGCCACGTTTCTCTCGAGCGTGCCCATGACCCCGGAGGCCGCCGCAGCGCTTTGGGCCCATCGGCGACAGATGCGACCCCGCTCTACAAACAGCCTG
>Ga0182030_10025256_pt1 | contig 10843 bp, 7 predicted proteins | sample 812S3MmetaG_FD_121299 | JGI IMG/M metagenome (GOLD analysis project Ga0182030, IMG submission 121299) | Permafrost microbial communities from Stordalen Mire, Sweden - 812S3M metaG (Illumina Assembly) | ecosystem: Environmental > Terrestrial > Soil > Wetlands > Permafrost | place: Sweden... | reverse complement strand
GTGGTCCGCTGGCCCAAGGGATTTGTGCACCCGCCCACCGAAGAGCAGGAGCATCAATACTTCCGGGAAGACAATCAAGCCCTTTTAATTGGCCTCCTGGGCCTCATGGTGATCCTTATTTACTACTCCGCGGCGTGGTTCCTGGCGGGGCGCGATTCTGCCCGGGGCGAGGTCGTACCGAGATCCGATCCACCCCGGGGATTTTCCCCTGCCGCTCTTCGCTACCTATGGCGCGGGGTCTTTGACCAAAAAACGATGGTCGCTAATCTGGTCGACTCGGCGGTAAAGAAGCACATGGCCATTCTGGAAGACGCCTCCGGCGCTTACATTCTTGGCCGCCTGAAATCGAGTCCACCGCCCACCGGCGTCCGGCCGGGATCGAGCGAGGGTCCAGCGCAGAAAATCACGCCTGATGAAAAACTCGTCCTCCATAAGCTCTTTGCGGCGGGTGATACGATTGCACTGATCCCCGCTCATCAGGCAATTGTCGGAGGCGCCATCGAAGCGCTTCATTACCGTCTGCGATGGGGCCTGCAAAGGGCCTATTTCATGACCAACGCCCGCTACCTGATCCCAGGTTTGTTGATTTCTCTGGCCACGGTCGCTCGTTGCGGATTCGCAATTCAGGGAGGGCAAGGACTTCTCGTGCTCTTCCTAACCATCGTGCTTCTACCGTGGAGCCTGGGTTGCCTGACCGTGGCAGTCGTGGCCGTCGCCTTATGGAGGTGTGCGCTTTCCGATCCCCACCATCCCGCCACGGCGCGAAAGCAGGCGCTGATCACGAGTGCGATCTGCCTTGCCTTCTTCATCGTTGAGGCGGCGGGGTTGCGTGTGATGGCGTGGGCCGCTTCCCCTGTAGTGGTTGTTGCCCTGATCATCCTGGTGGCCATCAATTACGCTTTCCACATGCTTCTCAAGGCCCCGACGCGCTCGGGCCGCGCCCTCTTAGACCAGATTGAGGGCTTCCGCCAGTTCATGACAACCACGGAGCGGGGCCGTCGCGACGCGCGCACTCCTCTCCGGACCACGCCCCTTCTGTTCGAGAGACTTCTCCCCTTTGCCATGGCATTAAACGTAGAGAAGGTGTGGTGCGAAAAGTTCGCTGCCGCGCTGGCACAAACGGCGCACGGGGGAACGCGGAATTATTCACCCGCCTGGTACTCAGGCCCCGGTTGGGATCCCATCACCGCTTCAACCTTCGCAACCGCGTTGGGCAACTCCTTCTCCAGCGCGATATCCTCAGCGACGCGTGCTCCCGGCGCGGGATCGCGCCGCACAGGATCACCTCCAGGTGGTGGAGGCGGCGGGTAAAGCCCTTCCGGCAATGAGAGGCTATTCCGCTTTCCTAGCGGGCGGGGTGGGGAGAGCGGGGGGAGAAGTGCCGGCCTCGTCGCCGTGTTGAAGGTTTATGGCGCGGTCCCCGCGGAGGTAGGATTTCTGGATAGCGCGCCACTTCCCTTGCGCGGTCAGAATCAGTTCGATGGCTTCGCGCACGGCGCCGCTGCCGCCGGGGCGGCGAGTGCAAAAGTGGGCGTGTTTGCGCACCAGGTCATCCCCGTTGGCCACACAGACGCCCAAACCAACGCGGGTGAGCAAGGGCAGATCCGTAAGGTCGTCGCCGACATAGCAAACCTCGGCGTCCACCACCTGGGCAGCCTCACGGATCCTTTCGTAGGGCCGGATCTTTTCCAAGGCGTTTTGCTCAAGGAATTGAATTCCCAGATCCTTGGCGCGGGATTCAATCACCAGTGAACTGCGTCCGGTAATGATGCCGGATTTGAGGCCGGAGTGGTGGGCCAAGCGCAAACCCAAGCCATCGCGGGAGTCAAAGCCTTTGGTCTCAAGCAAGCCGCCGCCGGGCTGGGGCACATAGTAGAATTTGCCGTCGGTCATGACTCCGTCCACATCCAGCAGGAGCAACTTAATCTTCTTGGCACGGGCCAGCAATCTTCGAGAGTATTTTGCCATGGGTTTTGTCAAAGTCCTTGGTGCAGCAATCAGCGGCACGCTCCGGGAGTAATTGCTCCGAATCTTCGTAGTCTCGCGCCCTTTAGCCCGGATTTCTCACGACAGGTCTGGAACCTCGGGGCCCCGATTTCGGCGGGGCTAAACAGGCTGCGGAAAAAACTACAATGCTGTGATCCTGAGCCCATTCGCTGTCATTCTGAGCATCGACAGCCGTTCGGCTGCCCATGATAGGCAGAAACTCGGGCCGAGCAAGGGTAGCGCGGACCTGTTTTTTAGGTCCGCGGCTTTTCCTTATCCATCGGGGACGTGCCGCTGCTCCTCAGAATGACAGCGCTTTCGAGTTTTTCCGCAGCCTGTAAAGCCCCGCCCTTCCAGCAGCCCCGTCCAATCGCGGTGAGAAATGCGGGTTGGGGCGCCTCACCACGCCAGCGGAAACACCTGCCGAGCAAGGATGATAGCACAAAGCATTAGCCCGCCGCAGCTTCCGGGATTAATGCCACGGTCACGCAATTGCCCCCCCGGCGCTTGGATTCGTACATCGCCTTATCCGCAGCCTCGACGATCTCCTCCAGGGTATGGCCGTGTTCAGGGAATGCCACGACCCCTGCACTCACGGTGAGCGGGGGTAATGGTTTTTCCAAGGTGGAAGGGACCACCATCGACATCACCGCTTGGCGGATGCGCTCAACCACCAGGGCGCAGGATTTCGCGCTCGTATCGGGCAAGATCACAATGAATTCATCTCCTCCATATCGGGCGGCAAGGTTGGCTTCGCGCATGGTAGCGGCAAGCGTCTTGGCAAACTGGCGCAGAATGCGATCGCCAACCTCATGTCCAAAGACGTCGTTAAAGTTTTTGAAGTTGTCCAAGTCCAACAGGATCATTCCCACGGGCTGCACGCGCCGCCGGGCGATGGCAAAAAGCTTGCGAGCGTAATCCTCCAGGAAGCGCCGGTTATAGAGCCCGGTCAGCATGTCGATGTTGGCCTGCTGCTTCATCCTATCGAGCAGGTGCAGGTTGGAAAGGGCCGAGGCGGCCACGCTCATATAACTCTCCAGCAAGCGCTGGCGTTCGGGGGTGCAAAAGTTCGCGGCCGCCTCCACACGGACGGAGCCGATGATGATGCCGCCTGCGATCAAGGGTCCGCAATAATAGCTTCCTGCGGAAGGCAACACGAATTTGGAGGGGCAGAGCAGCTCAGCTTGCACGTCGTTCACCACAAAAGAGCGCCCGGTGCGCACCGCTTTGCAGTTGTGCGGTTCTTCGATCACCGGCCAGGCAGCGACCTCCTTGGGAAGTGGGACAAGGGTGGCCGCCGCCTCCAGAAAATTCTCGGCGATGTTGAGTTTGAAGATGATCACCTGCACCGGATGGAACCGCTCTTTCAGGGAATGCAGAAGCAGGTCATAAACCTCAACTTCCGAGGTGCACTGGGTAACCGCCTCGGAAAACCGGTTCAAGGAGGCGATTTCCTCACGTTCGCGCCGCACGGCGGTCGTCATATGGGAGAAGCTTCGGGAGAGCGCGCCAAATTCGTTGTCCACCATGGGAGGCAGCCCGGGCGCAAAATCGCCGCGCCCCACCTGCTCGGAAGCGCGGATGAGTTGCAGCACCGGATCCACAATCAGGCGCGTTACCACCCTCGTCAATAAAACCAAAATACCTGCCAGGATTAGGGCCAGGCTGATGCCCACCACCAGCATGTGCCGGATCACCCCTTCCGCATCCGCCATCTCGTTCTCATTCTGCCGCTCATCTTCTTTCTGGAGCTTCAACACCTCGGAACGGATCGCGGTCATCCGGTCCTGGCCGCCCACCAAGGTCGCCGCGGCATCGAAATGCCGGCCGGAGCGAACTTTCTCAATCGCGGGCTGAGCCCATTGCTTTTGCATCAGGTCGAATTCCGCCAGAATTCGGATGACCTCCTGTTGCTGTCCGGGATTAGCCACGTCCAAGTCGCTCAGCGCGATGAGATCGGCCAAGCCGTCCGTGACGGCCTTATCGTAGGGGGCAAGCAAATCCTGCCGGCGGGTGAAAACGTACCCCCGGACGCCCATGATTGCCTCATCGGTGTGCCGCAGGAAGGACTCACTCCGAACCTCGCTTTCCTTGGACCGCAACGCCGCCCGCTCCGAGTTAATGGCGCTCCAGTAGGCGTAGAAGAAGAGCGCCACCGCGCAGAGCAAGACCAATAGAGGGGGAAGCGTCACCAGAAGAATCTGGTCGCGAATTTTCAGGTTGCGGATCGTGAACGCCATAGGCGCAAGTCGAGTGGCTGCCGGGCCGGTCCACCTTATCCTTATCCTTTACAGCAAAATAGCGCGATTGGCGAAGCGCGTCAAATCAAGTCGCCGTTGGGTCAGGGCACCGCCAAAATCTAATAGAGTTGAATGGGCCCCCTCACCGGCCCTCCACCGTTGGGTACCCTCTCTCCTGGGAGAGGGCTGTGGTTTGGATTTCTCTCCCTCTCCCTTGGGGAGAGGGGGGCCCGCAAGGCGGGGGGTGAGGGGTTTCTTCGCGGGTGACGCACGCATGGCCACGGAGGTATGCGACGCCCGCGGCATTGACGGAACCCCAGTCATTGAGTTGCCCTTTGTTTAATCACGGCTGCAATGCTGCGCGGGACTTACTGCTGCAAGACCCCGCCTGGCACCTATCCCTTTTCCTTTCAAACGGTTGAAAGCTTATTGGGCTAAGCCGTTTATTTTCATCCACTCATCCAGAGCACTTTTCTAACCCCTTTGTTTTCAAAGACCCATCCAGACGACTCTTCATTTTTAACATCTTTTGCGTCGGCGCTTTGACCCCGCCCCCCTATAAGCATAACTCCCTTGTTTTCCAATACTTGGTTTTTGCGCCGATCATCGCAATCCTCCCCAATCTCAGCTAACCTACTGCGTTTTCATAAACTCATCCGGAATCGAGCACGCGCCAAGAACCCGAGTAAGCGTCCCGCTCACTTCCCGCTCTCTACCGCCTTCTATCCCAGCACTCTACGCTAGTATAGCACGGTTGGCCGCCTCGTCAAATTAGAATTGAGCCTATGTGTTAGCCCACGGTAAGGACAAGACGCCACCCCCAGCCCTCCCGACAACTAATCTCGACAATTTGTCGAGATACACTCGCAAGAGCGGAGGCTCCCAGGGGCTGCCAGGCAGCAGGGTTATAAGTGCTAGCTTGAGAAAACCCGCCCTCTCCTTTTGCGAGAGGGGGGACCGCAAGGCGGGGGGTGAGGGGTTTCTTCGCCCTGCGCATCTCAAGCCCATGTGTGCGTGAACACTGCGGCACGAAAGGGCGAGAGCGCGAGAAGGATAAAGAGATTCGGAGCGACCCCTCACCCGCCCTCTATTCGTCCCGCGCCCTGGGCAGCTTGCGGTTGCAAACTGCGCGGGGTGCGAGACTTGGAAATAATCAGGACGGCCTTGCGACGGCGGGGCCAAACAGGCTGCGGAAAAACCCTCCAATGCTGTCATCCTGAGCGCAGCGAAGGATCTCGCCCTGAGTATTTTCAAGGCAATGCGCGATTCTTCGTCGCCGCTGCTCCTCAGAATGACAGCGCTTTCAAGTTTTTCCGCAAGCTCTAAAGCCCCGCACTTCCCGACTCGTGGTGAGAAATTCAGGCTACGGGCATTGTTTAGGGGCGTGTTCACAGGCCAGGTGAGCGATGGCCGCGCTCTCCGGGTCCCCGAGGCCCAGGAGCCCCTGCACCGCGCCGGCTCGGTCCTCCGCCGAACGATTCTGGCTGACTTTGCATTTGCCCTCCAGCCGCGTAATATGGATGTCGATACCGACAATCCCTTCCATAAGGCCGTCGATAAACTCCTTCGGGGCTTCGTCCAGAGTCCAAGGCGAGGTAAAACCCGCCTCAAAAGTTGTGGTAAGCAATGCAAGATGCTTCCGAAGGCGGCCGGCATCGCTATAGGTCTCGAGTCTTCCATAGGCGTGGACGACGGCGTAGTTCCAGGTCGGAACCACACGCCCCGTCTGCTGTCTGGAGGGATACCAGGTGGGACTGACGTAAGCCTCCGGCCCGTGAAAAATGGCGAGCGCCTCGACCTCGGGTCGAACCTCCTGCCATTGCTTGTTCGCGCGTGCGACGTGCCCGTGAAGTATTCCCAGCGAATCGGGAACAGACTCGTATATGAGGGGGATGTGGCTGGCCATCAGTCCGCCAGGACCCAGAGTGACGAGCGTCGCCAAAGCGTTCTCACGCATGAGCGCTGACAGATGCTCCGGCCGGTCCTCGCGAAATACCAAAGGAATATACATGGCGGCTCCCTGACACTGTAATTGGAAAGATTTTACTATACAGGGGTTACTGCCGTGACCAACAATCCAACGGAATCGAGTGGGCGCGCTGCGCGACCTGCGAGCGAGCGGGCGTCATTGGTTCGCTCACCGTGGCTCTGCCGGCCCTATTTACGTTAAGCTGGGAGTTGACATTGTCGGGGCACGTGCCCCCCGGAGGCTCCGCGAATGGGAATCCTCAGGAGGTTCGTTGAACTCATCGCGCTCTTGGCAGGATCTGTCGCCGCAGGCTTTCTCATTGGCACCGCGCAGCACTTCGTCGGATTCGGAGTATGGGGGTATGGTTTCGGAAGCGGCCCCCTCGCGCTGGCTGGCTTGGAAGGGGGCATTGTCGGCGCGGCACTTGGGGTGCCGACAGGCCTCGTCGCATACTATTACAATTAAAGGGACACGTATCCCCGAAGGAATTCGTCACGATTGTCGCGGGAAGTTTGGCGGGGGGGGGTTCTTGCTCGGCGTGGCACTTTTCTGGATGTCTACCTTTGTCACACCATTTCTAACGATTGGCATTGCCTCCTGGGTTAGGCGGAGGACCAAAGAGAGAGCGCCGGCTAGCGCAGAGCATTAGCTCCCTCGGGAGGAACGGCAAGGGTAGCGTCTCGGCCTTCAGAAACTGTGCGGTCTTGTGTTCTTTTGCATCAACAAACATGCCGTCATTTATCATGTTAAAAACCGGGGAGTAGCGGGCTGGACGCCCAATTCCGCGCCCGCTTTCCGCCTCCTGCCTTCTGCCTCTTGCTCACCGCGGGGTCAAAGCTTTTGCACGAAGTCCGCCAGGTCGCGCAGGCGGCTTACGAGCGGCTTGAAGCGCCGCAGGTCGAGGGAGTTCGCCCCGTCGGACAGCGCTTGCGAGGGATGGTTGTGAACTTCCATAAAGACGCCATTCACGCCCGCGGCCACGCCCGCGCGCGCCAGAGTTTCAATGTACTGGGGCTGGCCGCCGCTGCGGTTGCCTTCGCCACCGGGGAGCTGGAGCGAATGGGTGACATCGAGGATCACAGGAGCGCCAAACTCCTTCATAACCGCCAGGCCGCGAATGTCTACCACCAGATTGTTGTAACCAAAACTGCTGCCCCGTTCGGTCACCAGGATGCGCCCGTTTCCGGTGCTGCGGACTTTTTCGATGGCGTGGCGCATTTCCCAGGGTGAAAGGAATTGACCTTTTTTGATGTTGACCACGGCGCCGGAACGGCCCGCTTTGACCAGCAAATCGGTCTGCCGCGAAAGGAAGGCAGGAATCTGGAGAATGTCGCAGACCCCGGCCGCAGGCTCCACCTCGTCCAGATTGTGAACATCCGTCAGGATGGGAATGCCGAATTCCCGCTTGATTCGCGCCAGGATTTCGAGCCCGCGCGCCAGGCCCGGGCCGCGAAAAGACTGGAGCGAGGTGCGGTTGGCTTTGTCGTAGGAGGCTTTAAAGATGTAGGAAAGGCGCAAGTCCTTCGCCACGGTGGAAAGGCGCTCCGCCATTTTCAGGGCATGCGCTTCGCTTTCGATCACACAGGGGCCCGCAATCACCGCCAGCGGCTGCCCCTCGCCGATCTTCAGCTTGCCTACACGCACCCCACGGCTCATAATTTTATTCTCGCCCCCCTGATGATTTCGCCCCTTTATTCCCCTGTCAACACCACCCCGGCGCACGGAGCGCCACCCCTCCTCATCTGAGGAGGGGAGTATTTTAACGACTCCCCTCCTGATTCAGGAGGGGTGGCGCTCCGTGCGCCGGGGTGGTTCTCTGCCGGGGCGTTTGTCCGACACTCAGGAACTCGCCGCGCCTGCTTCCTTAACGGCCATCCCGTCAGCCACTGTTCCTGCGGATGCAAGCCGGGATTGGGGCTCCGTGTGCACGCTCTCGCTTCGCGTATTCAGCCGCCGAAGCCGGTATTCGTGCGCGGCGGTGATAAACGCGGTGAAGAGCGGGTGCGGATCGAGGGGCCGGGACTTGAATTCGGGATGGAACTGACAACCCAAAAACCAGGGATGGTCGCGAATTTCCACTATCTCCACATAGGTGCCATCGGGCGTCGCCCCGGTCAATTGCAATCCGTTCGCCACCAGGGTTTCTTCGTATTCGCGATTAAATTCATAGCGGTGGCGATGGCGCTCGGATATTTCCAATGCGCCGTAGGCCTGGTGAGCGAACGAACCGGGCTTCAAGCGTGCCGTCCAGGCGCCCAAACGCATCGTTCCTCCCAGGTCGTCAATGCCCCGCAGTTCCCGCAATTTATAAATCAGCCGATGGGGCGTGGAGGGATCAAATTCCGAACTGTCCGCCCCCTTGAGGCCGCAGACATTGCGAGCGTATTCGATCACCGCGCATTGCATGCCCAAACAAATCCCAAAATAAGGCACCTTGCGGGTGCGGGCGTATTCGATTCCCTTCAGCATTCCCAAAATCCCCCGCCGTCCGAACCCGCCCGGCACCAGAATGCCATCCAGGTCGCGCAACTGCTCTTCGCACGCTTCCCCTTCCAAGCCCTCCGCCTCCACCCAGGAGATGTTTACTTTCACCCGGCGCGCGATGCCGCCGTGAAATAGCGCTTCATTCAGGCTCTTGTAGGAATCCTGGTAGCCCACGTACTTGCCCACAATCCCAATGTTGACCTCACCCAGGGGGTGGCGGATTTTTTCCACCAGGTCCACCCAGGGCTGCATATTGCGCTCGCGAGTTGGCAGCTTCAAGCAGCGCTGAATCTGCGTGTCCAATCCCTCATGGCCCAGCACCAGCGGAACTTCATAGATATTTTCCACGTCTTTGGCGGTAATAACGGCTTCTTCCGGAACGCTACAGAACAGCGCGATCTTTTCCTTGATCTCCGCGGAGAGGAAGTGGTCCGTGCGGCACAGCAGGATATCCGGCTGGATACCGATTTCGCGCAGCTCTTTGACGGAATGCTGCGTGGGCTTGGTCTTGAGTTCGCCGGCGGCGCCGATGAATGGAATCAGGGTGAGGTGGACGAACACCACGTTGTCGCGCCCCTGCTCCAAACGCATTTGGCGAATCGCCTCGAGAAACGGCAGCGATTCAATGTCACCCACCGTGCCGCCCACTTCCACTATCACCACATCCACATCGGTCGCCACCTTGCGCACGGCGGCTTTGATTTCATTGGTGACGTGGGGAATGACCTGCACCGTTTTCCCCAAATAGTCGCCGCGCCGTTCTTTGCTGATGATGGTTTCGTAGATGCGGCCCGCCGTGCAGTTATTGTCGCGAAGCATGCGGGCGCGGGTAAAACGTTCGTAGTGCCCCAGATCGAGGTCGGTTTCGGCCCCATCGTCGGTGACAAAGACCTCACCGTGTTGAAACGGGCTCATGGTGCCGGGATCGACGTTCAGATAGGGATCAAATTTCAGAAGCGAAACCTTGAACCCGCGGGCCTCGAGCAAAGCGCCTATTGACGCCGAGGCCAACCCCTTTCCCAATGAGCTGACTACACCGCCAGTGACAAAGATGAATTTGGCACCCATACGCCTCCCCAAATTGTGCGTTCGGATTGACAATCCGGTAACTAAACATTGTGTGCGGTCTGCGTCAAGACTGGCCAACGCAGCCTATGGAGAACTCTCTTTGTACCGAAGGTAATGATCGGACGGAAGGAATCGGTACGGACAATTATCCGCCAGTCCGCCCTGTCCGTCAATTGTAAATTTCCCCCGCCCAGGATTCCGTCAAAGTCGCGGCCGCCAGATACCTCCATGGCCATGAATGCATCACCCGCGAAGAAACCCCTCACCCCCCGCCTTGCGGTCCCCCCTCTCCCCAAGGGAGAGGGAGAGAAATCAAAATCACAGCCCTCTCCGAGGGGAGAGGGTGCCCGACGGAGGAGGGCGGGTGAGGGGTCCCTTTCAACCCCATTAGACTTTGATGGTGCCCTGTCCCCCGTCCAGGACCTCGTAATCTTGGGGGGGGAAATGTCGATTTTCGTGAAAGGGAGACGCGCAACGCGGGGATCACGCCCCCCCCAAGCCGGGCAGCGTCCTAAACAAGCTGCGGAAAAACCCGTCCAACCTGTCATCCTGAGCCCGTTCGCTGTCATTCTGAGCGCAGCGAAGAATCTCGCTCTGCCCGCTCAGGGTAAACTACGCGAAGGATATCGCTCAAAGTATTTTCAAGGCAATGCGAGATTCTTCCTTCGCAAGGCTCAGGACCGCCTGCTGGCTCCTCTGCAGAAATTCGACGCGTAAGTCCTTGGAATTCAGCAGGCGTAGCGCCGACCTGTTTTTTAGGTCCGCGGCACGTTACCGATGGACAAGGAAAAACCGCGGACCTAAAAAACAGGTCCGCGCTACCCTTCCTAGGCCAGGGCAGGCTTCGACCGCCGCTACAAGAAATCGAACTGTCCCATTACGATGGGAAGGGTTTCCTTAGGCCCAACGCCCCGGTGTGCTTACAGACTACGTCAGGTGGACCGATAAATCACCCCTGGATATGACTTGGCCAATTGGTTCCAAGTGCCCAGGCACCCGTCGCACATGCTGCCTTTTTCGATGAAGATGTCGGCGTCGCACTTGAGGTTAGTCACCACGAAGTTACGGGAGTTCCCCAGCGCTACAAACAGTGCCC
>Ga0182030_10025255_pt1 | contig 10843 bp, 8 predicted proteins | sample 812S3MmetaG_FD_121299 | JGI IMG/M metagenome (GOLD analysis project Ga0182030, IMG submission 121299) | Permafrost microbial communities from Stordalen Mire, Sweden - 812S3M metaG (Illumina Assembly) | ecosystem: Environmental > Terrestrial > Soil > Wetlands > Permafrost | place: Sweden... | reverse complement strand
TATCAAGGTACCAGCGTCAACACCCAGGCTCCTTCAGTTGAAGTGATGATCCAGAACATCAAGAATCCGTACATCCCGCTGGCGGAACAACGAAGGCAGTTGGACTTGATCCAACAACTCAACGAGATTCATGCTCAAAATCTACAAAAAGATGCATTGCTTGAGGCTCGAATTGAATCCTCCGAAATCGCCTTCAAGATGCAAACCTCGGCTTCTGATGCGTTCAATATCAATCAAGAATCGGAAGCAACCAGGTTGATGTACGGAAATACGCCGCAAGGCCGCCAGATGTTGATTGCCCGCCGGCTGATTGAACGGGGCGTACGTGTAGTTCAAGTTTGGGCGGGTGGTTGGGATCATCATAGCGACATCAAAGACAAGCTGAAAAAAAGTGCATTAGAAATTGACCAGCCCGTGGGAGCCTTTTTGACGGACTTGAAACAACGCGGTTTACTCGACGAAACCCTCGTCGTCTGGGGCGGCGAATTTGGCCGCAAACCGACGAAGGACCGCAACGGCAATGATGTTCCGGGCCGCGATCATAATAATAAGGGCTTCAGTACCTGGCTGGCCGGCGGCGGGGTCAAGGGCGGCACCATTTATGGAGCCACAGACCAATTTGGCTCGGCAGCAGTTGATAAACCGGTCCACATCCATGATTTACACGCGACTATTCTCGCGTTGCTGGGTTTTGATCACACCAAACTTACCTATCGCTACAATGGCCGTGATTTCCGCCTCACAGACGTCGCCGGCCAGGTTGTGACCGGCATCATTGCTTGAAGAGTCTGTCATGATCGCCAGGCAACCAGTCTTAGCATTTGCAACGCGGATCGCTTTCCAGTTCGGTCTGACTGTTTGTGTCACATTGCGTGCGCAGCAATTGACCCCGGCCCAATCCGACTTTTTTGAAAACAAAATTCGACCGATTCTCGCCAATAATTGCTACAAATGTCACAGCCAGCAGGCAGTGAAAGTAAAGGGAGGTTTATTGTTGGACACGCGTGCTGGCTGGCTGAAGGGCGGTGACACCGGACCAGCGATCACGCCGGGCGATCCAGATGCGAGTCTCCTGATCAAAGCCGTGCGTTATACGGACTCGGATTTGCAAATGCCACCCAGAAATCAGAAACTTCCTGACACGGCGATTGATGAATTAATTGCTTGGGTGAAGATGGGAGCCCCCGATCCACGTCTTGCCAACGCCTCCGGCACCAATCTCACTTCATCGCCAAAAGATCATTGGGCGTTCAAACCGATCCAGAACCCGCCGGTGCCGGATGTCTCGGACACAAACTGGGTGAAATCGCCCGTGGATGCATTTGTTTTGGCCAAGCTTCAAGATAACGGAATGAAGCCCAATCCCGTCGCGGATAAACGCACACTGATTCGCCGCGCGACTTTTGATCTGATTGGCTTGCCGCCATCCCAGTCGGAGATACAACAATTTTTGGACGATGATTCGCCCGATGCATTTGCCAAGGTGGTTGACCGCCTGCTCGCCTCCCCTCATTACGGTGAACGTTGGGGACGCTATTGGCTGGACACAGCCCGTTATGCCGACACCAAGGGTGATGTTAAAAAAAATAAGGAGGATTTTCATTACCCTTACGCGTGGACCTATCGCGATTATGTCATCCGCGCGTTTAACGAAGACAAGCCTTTCAACCAGTTCATCATGGAACAAATTGCTGCGGACAAATTGGGCCTTTCCGGGAAAAACCTGACCGATCTGGCAGCGATGGGTTTCCTTACGCTGGGGGAACGTTTCAACGGAAACAACAACGACATCATCAATGACCGGATTGACGTGGTGACGAAGGGGTTTCTAGGGCTGACCGTCACTTGTGCCCGGTGCCATGACCACAAATTCGATCCCATTCCGACCCGGGATTATTATTCGCTATATGGCGTGTTTAACAGCAGCATCGAAGTCTCTCCGGTCGTCATCGGCAAGATCAACCATGGATCGACGAATTACATTGATTACGCCAACAAATATTCGCTTTACGAAAATCAACTGGCAGGGTTGCAAATCCAGAGAAAAGCCAATCGAGGTGACAAGGAGGCGGAGAAGGCCATTGCGAAACAGGAAGAAAATCTTAGGGACGAATGCGCTGAATTGGAGTTGACCCATCCTGATGCGCCGGAACGCGCCATGATCATGGTGGATAGCCCTAAACCGAAGGATTCACCGGTCTTCATTCATGGCGAGGCCGAGAACAAGGGGGAAATCGCTCCCAGAGAGTTTTTGCAGATACTTTCACCCACCAACCGCCTGCCTTTCCAGTATGGAAGTGGACGGTTGGAATTGGCCACCGGAATTGCCAGTAAAGGCAATCCATTGACCGCCCGGGTCATCGTCAACCGGATCTGGATGCACCATTTTGATGAGGGCTTCGTCACCACGCCAGATGATTTCGGGAACCAATCGGCTCCGCCCAGTCATCCTGAACTCCTGGATTATCTGGCGACGCGATTCATGGCCGATGGCTGGTCGATTAAGAATCTGCACCGGTTGATCATGCTCTCCAGTGTTTATCAGGAAAGTAGTGCGGATAATCCCCGCTATGCGCAGATTGACCCCGAAAATCGTTTGCTCTGGCGGGCAAACATCCGCCGCATGGATTTTGAAGAGGTCAGGGATTCAATGCTGGCGATTGGCGGCAAACTGGATGAAACCCTGTTCGGGCGGCCGGTAAATCTCGGATCCTATCCCTACTCAACCCGGCGCACGATTTATGGCTATATCGACAGACTCAATATGCCCGAGGTTTACAATCAATTTGATTTTGCCAATCCCGAGATCACGATGGGCAAACGGTATGAGACGATAGTGCCGCAGCAATCTCTATTTTTGATGAACAGTCCGCTGGTGATCGAGCAGGCCAGAAATATGGTTGCCCGGCCTGATTTCCAATCCTTGACCAATGACGATGACCGCGTGACTCTCCTTTATGAACTGGCTTATCAACGCGACCCGACGCCGGTTGAAATAAAATTGGGTCTGAACTTTGTTGTCAATTCGCCGGAATTCGAAAGCGTTCCAAAAATGTTCATTCCCCAGAAAGCCAGACCGAAAATTGACCAAAAATTGGAGGCTTCTTTTGCCAGCCTGCCTACGGGTGAACGCGAGCCGCTAACTCCTTGGGAAAAATATGCCCATGCCTTGTTACAAGCGAATGAAGCGATATTTGTGAATTAAGGAGTTTTTCAACATACGCCCCAACCTTCTCATCGAATGGACGTAATTTTCGGTTTTATTTTCGTTTGTTGTTGACTTACCAGCATTCCATGCTGCTTTGATAAAGACAGATACCCTGACTCCAGCTTCCAGAAGCTGCCGTTGAGGAGATTAGCCGGATTCAAATCCGAAGCCGGCTCAATTCGGTGGTAGCGACCGGGGTTCCGGGTTTCATTGCGAAAGGCGGGTAACATTCAAACCAGGCAATCTGGAAGTCTCGGCTATCGGGCTGGGCTGCATGAGCATTGGTTCCTTGCGATCCCATGAAGGCTTCGGCCAGCGATTCGGCGAACGGAAAAGTGAAGCGGAGACGGAGTGACGGCGGGAACGAAGGCGGAGTGAAACGACCGGCGCGGTTGTGAGGGGATTTGGCCGCACAGCGGCCGGTGAAGTGAAGCAGGAAAGCGCGTTGGTCAGGGCGAACGAGAATCAATTTCCGATAATGCCTCTGGCTTCATCCATGAGCGAATGCTCAAAGGCACTGGCATAAGCATCAAGCGTGGCGGCTTTTGGGCGCAGAAGTCGTCCGCTCTTCCGCCAGCCGGCTACGGTGGTGAACACTTCCCGCAAAATTTTCTTCGATTCAGTGGCCTTGAGTCCAAAACGCGTGGCAGCTGCCAACGCACCGGCGATGTTCGGTTCTTCCTGGCTCTCGGTGATGGCGGTCTTGCTCACGCGGGCACGATCCATTTCCGGCACCGGATTGAGGTCATAAGCTGGTGAAAGTGACCAGCGTCCCGGTTCGTGCATGAGAAAACCATGATTGCGCAGGTGGTCGTCGTAGTTGCTGGCGAGCAGCGAGAAGACGAGGCGACGCCACAATTCGTGGAGGTCGCTGGCAACATTGTTCCCGAATTGGCGGATGCCGTCCGCCAGCATGGTGTAGGCACCAAGCTCGCCTTGGGGCAGTCCCAACAAGCTGGCGGCAGAGATGAAAGGGATGCGGGTATTTCCCGCACGATCAAAGCGCGTGATGACGGCGACGCTTTGACTCCCAACCGGCACAAGCCGATGTTCCGCGACTTGGATGCCGGCCCGCTCCGCCAGCGTGAGGGCAAGGATTTCGCCTGCCGCGATGTCGCGGGTGTCGTCGGGTTTGGGAAACTTCGCAATAGCAAGCCGGTCATCGGCTAGGGCGACGGCTGATTTGGGTCGCGCACCGCCAATTGGGGAACCCGCGCCAAGCAGAAAGCATAAATCTTGTGCGGTTTCCGTTTCGCTGTGAATCGCGTCGGTGGCGCGCAATAGGGCGTTGAGACGAACCAATGGCGGGAGCTTTCCGGTGGTGGTCGCGAGAAATGGACTGGCGGCATCAAGCCGAAGGCGCAGCGCACCGATGCGCGACGCATCGTCCAGCGCCAGCACATAATCAATTTCGTGATACGGCTTTTGCGCGAGAACTTTTTTACGGACGGCGCGTTCCATCAACACGCGCCCCCAACGGTCAGGTCCGCAATCATGAATCGCACCGAACAGAGTTGTCCCATGATGCGTGCCGCGTTGCAAGGGGAGCGACGTGGGATCAATCGCGAAGGCGTCGTCACGCTGAAGCCATCCGCTGTGATACTCGAAAGAAACGGATGATCCGCGTTCAGCGCCATGAAGCCGTCCCACCAAGCGGGTTTCGCCCTGCCAATCAATGTTGACTTCTATGCTCATGATTTAGCGCGGTGAATTCGTTGCGGCAGGCGGCGTTCATCAAGGCTCAAGCCGAGGTCGTCGCTGGCGGGGGCAAGCAGATTGGCGAGTCGTTCATGCAAGTTAAGGATGAAGGTGGCCGTCACCAAAGTGCCAAGCGCGACGGTCGGGTCGCCACGCTCAAGCCGCCAAAGCGTATCCCGGCTGACAAACAGACGCGCGGCCATATCGCCGGTGGCGATGCCACGCTTGCGTCGCGCGAGCGCGAGGTCGCGGCCCAACTTGCGAAGCGCACGTTCGGCGGGCAATGGCATTGAGGCGATCTTTTGCGACATGGTTTTAGTGTCGTCTATATAGGACTTGGAGTCAAATTATGTCTGATATGCAAGACGCTATAAATATGCGGTTGCACCGGCCAATCAGGTGCCGCAGTTCATTCTGTAATCACACACGTTGCAAATGCGGGTCCTTAAAAGCCGTCTCATACTTCAACCCGTAACCAATCAGCCGGTCGAAGCCAAGGTGGGCCAACCAAATCAATGCCAGCCATGCATCAGATGTCTTGCCGCCGAGCCAAAAAACTAAAAGCAATAAAAAGGGAGCCGTGTAAGTATGGGCAAGAGTGTAAAATGCCGCACCCACCTTTTGGTTGGCGACATAGCCCAACATTGAAAAATCAGGCGTAAAGAAAAGTAGGCCGAACCATAGCCAGCTAACCTTGCGATTGCTGGTAAAAAATGCGGGCGGCGAGCAAAACAGCCGCGCGCTCAATTTGAAGAATCAGTTTGGGTTTTAACACAGCATGGTGTTCATTTGAAAATATCCGTCAGCTTATTCGCCGCCTGCCGGAGGGTGTCGGTTGGGATGTGAGTGTATTGTTTGGACACAGTCGGTGAATCGTGGCCGATGAATTCGCGCGCCACGGCGTCCGACACACCCGCCGATTTAAGCAGGGTGGTGGCCGTGTGGCGTAGCGAGTGAAAGCTGATTTCGTTTTGTTCGCGCGAGACGTTTCGGCGTTTGCCGGTGCTGTGATAGCTGACCGACAATGCGCCCTGCTGTTCGGCGGCAGCGTATTGTTCTTCATCCAGCGCTGGATTTATTTTCAGCGACGTTTTACTGGGAATTTTTCTGCGCCGCCGGCTGCCCGACCATCATTTGAGCGACGAAGACTCGTATAAGTGGCGTGGCTTGACAATTGGTAGCATTTTGCTACTTTAAAGGCATGAGTCAACCAGTCAAGGTTTCTGATGCGCTGCTGCTGGACGCCCGAATCGCGGGGGAGGCAGTAGAACGGTCCATCGCCGGCCAGATCGAGTTCTGGGCCAAAATTGGTCGCGCCCTCGAACCGTTGTTACGCGGGGATCATGTCCTGGCCTTGTGCCGGTCGGGCAACGTCAAGCCGCTCTCGGCCTGCTTGGGGTCGGTGGATTCTCCGTCAGGCCGGCGGCGGGTGTTTGAACATCTAAAGACCAAACCATATCCGCATTACGAAGCCGCCGCCGAATCGCCGGGTTTGCTGGTGCGAACCGAGGCGGATGGCAGGCGCACGGTGGGTCGGTTTGTGAACCGGCAATTCCAGTCGGTCAAATTGGCGCCCAAGAAAAAGGCAAAAGCGGCGTTGGTGGGTGCCTCAAGGTGAAAAAGTTCCCACCGAAAATATCGGGAATCGTTCCCGGTTTGGACAAGCGCCCGGTAATTGTCGCCGTGGCGGGACCGAACGGAGCGGGAAAAACCACATTTTACGAAGCACATCTTAAAGCCAGCGGCTTGCGTTTTCTCAACGCGGATGTTCTGGCCGGGGAATTGGGCGTTGATGCTTATCAGGCGGCTGAAGTCGCTGCCAAATTGCGTCAGGAATTTGTAAGTCAGGAAGAGAGTTTCGTTTTCGAGACGGTTTTTTCCGATCCAGTCGGTGACAAGTTGTCATTTTTGAAAAATGCGGCGCATCAGGGCTATACAGTGGTCCTGTGCTTCATTGGTATCGCGGATGCCGACCGTTCGGAAGAACGCGTTGCCATACGCGTCAGTCAAGGCGGACACGATGTGCCAACCGATAAATTGACTGCCCGGTTTCCACGAACCATGAACAATCTCAAACAGGCGATCCAAGAACTTCCCTGCGTTCTCATCTTTGACAACGACGATTTGCGAACGCCATACCGTTTGGCGGCATTGTTTCAAAACGGAAGGCCGACGTTTTTGGCAAAACCTGTTCCTGCCTGGCTTCAGCCCGTGTTTTGAGGCTTGCAGGCTGATTTTTCATTTGCACATTGAATCGTCCGATGGTTCAAGATGCCAACGTTCATTTCAGGCTTTTAAATTGTTAGTTTCGGTATTGAGAATGCTTTATATTTGTCTCGTCCGGCGGCGGGCTTGATTTGCCGGGCCGGACGAATATCAACTAGAATTTTCATCACGGGCGCGCCGGAACCGGCGAGTTCCATGACTTGTTGCATTTGTTTCAGCTTGTAACGTTTGGATATGAACGGTGCCAGGTTGATTTCGCCAGCGGAAAGCAGCCGGATAGCTCCCATGAAATCCTGGCTGGAATAGGCACGTATGCCTTGAACCGACAGTTCGCGGGGAAAAATTTGATAGAGATCCACCGGCATTTCATGGTCGTGAATGCCGACCAAAATCACGCGACCGCGAACGGCGGCAAGCGAAGTCATCCGGCGCGGTCCGCCGATTGATCCTGAAGCTTCAAATAGGACATTCATGCCTGCTCCGTGCATTCCGCTGGAGTTCGCGAGGAACCGTTTTCCTCTCCCTTGGGATCGCTCGCGACACTGTTACACCTTCAACGGGTTGGCTCCCGATGGCTCTTCCCAATGATAAGTAGTTTTCTCCTTGCCGAAGCGCCACTCTCGCGGACTCGTGGTATGCAGCCAGTCGAGTGGTTCACAACCGTCGGGGGTTCCGCCGGACAAAGCGGTTTGTACGGCATTGCGAAAGGCATTCATTTGCCCGGACTGGATGGTGCGCGGATCAACGGAGATGAACAGCGCGGTGCCACTTCGGGCCACGAGGTCGAGATATTGCCGGTCTAATTCCCACGGCGTCTGCGCGGTGTGCGCAGCACAATCGGCGTCACAGGTGAAGAAGGTTCCGTTCTGCGGCAGGCGGTAAGCGAGGGTGTTGATGCCCATGCGCCGTGTGCGTTCCCAGACGCGGCCGGAAGTGTCATCGCCGGTGCGCTGGATTTCAAACAGACCGGCACCGAGGTGGCCAATGGTATTGCAGCCAAGCAGCAACGCGTCGCCAGCGGCGGCGCGCAGTGTCTGGTAGAGCCGCGAAATAATTTCCGCGTTGGTGAGGGTTTGATCGTGGAAATGCCAGCCGCTTTCGGTCAGTTCGGCACCCATTTCAAACCCCCATTTGCCAAAGATATCGTAAGTGGAAAAATCGTGTTTGATGAGATCGAAACCCCAAGAGCGGATACGAGCGACGTCGTCATGAATGAGAGCCAGATTTTCCGGCATTGTGAGGTCGAGCGGTTTTTCCTGCGCGGTGCAAGGTCCGGCACGGAGACGATGTGGATCGTCCACTTTCATCAAGGCGGTTGGCCGCATCCAGATGCCGGGCCGTACGCCGATTTTTTTCATGCTGGCGGCGAGGCCGGGCATATCGGGAAAACGCTGCGCATCACCCGCCGTCCATGGACCGCCGGGACAGACCGTGCCAGGCGTCCAACCCGCGTCAATCACGCAATACGGCAGGTTCTTGTGACCATCCGCGAGTTCGGCCAGAAACATGGCGTCGCGCAACATGGCGTCAGCATCGAAATTACAGCCGTAGGCATAATACCAATTGTTGTTGCCACAAATGGGAGTGGGTGCGAGCCGGGGTGCCGGGCAAAGCAAACGGCAGAAATGGGTGAGCGCCGCCAAAGGTGTTTCCGATTTTGTTGCCGCCAGCGACACGATAGTGGCGGCAATCAACTCGCGATCGCCAGGAAGCGACGGACTGCCGCCATTGCGAAAATCAAGCCATAGTGAAATGCCAGCGGCATCCACGGTCCAGAAACAGAATGTTGATGGCTGAGTCTTGACACCCGCCATGAAAGTGCGTCCGCTGGCCTCCTGGTGCGCCGCAAAATACCACGGCATGATCCGATCGGGTTGGAGAAAGCGCCATTGCAGATCTCCGTAACCGCGTTCCCAATGGTCACCGAGATACAGTGTGTCGCCGGGAAAGCTTGTTTCCCAACGCAACACCACGCGCGACAGCGGCCCGGTCGGACAGCTCACACGAACTTCCTGACCCGCCAACGCATTGACTAAATTTACAACCGCGCGAGCTGAAGTGAAACGCGAACCCTGGCGATCGGCCGTCTGGAGATGATTGCCTTCATGTTCAATCAAAACGCGCACCGGTAGTTCCTGCAGAACGGCGAGTGAACCAAATGTTTTGGCCGGGCTGATGATTTTATCTGCGGCGCTGGCGGGCAGGGAAGTACCAAGCAGGATCGAGCCGGCCCCAAGCTTGAGTGTGTTGCCAAGGAAAGCCCGGCGCGATGAATTGAGATTTGGAGCAGCCATAATTATCCATCACTCCCGCTGAAACCATGTATAGCGGTAGATTCCGAAAGAATGCATAAATGGCCAACGGCGATTGTATAGAGAACTGCCAACCCGGCAAAGATCGCTCCAAGATTTCTTATCGTGGTTTCAAGGCGGTTCATGTCTGTGGCTCTGCTTGATGAACGGACGGCTAAAGCCAGCCGTTCAAGATTCACAACCGGCAAATGCGGCGAGGATCATTAAGTTGTCAAAATCGCCAGACAGGCCAGTTGGTTCGATTTATTCATGGCGCGACAGACCGTTTCACAGATTTGAGGCCAACGTTGTTCGAGTACTATAATCTCTTCATCATTTGCGGCAAGCACCGGCCGCCGCAAAAATTGAGGACAAGCTGCCAAACGTGTTTTCGGGCAGGTAAGCCATCATTTGGCAGGTGACACGCGATATAATCCCGCGCCGTGGTAGTTTATTGCGGGCGCAAAGTCATTTGTGAATGCGCCCAAGTCTTCGTGCGTCCACAAATTTCGAATGTAACTCACATTCGCGAATCCGAGTTCTGATAATTTCACCGGCACCGCCGCTGAAACGCTGGTCGCCCCGAGCGGCTGCGTGCCGCCCACCGGGCGGTTGCGCGCGTTGAATATGGCAAGATATTTGTCCGGCGAACCCGGCACATCGGCAACCCAGCCGTAAAAACCATCACGGCGAAACAGTTCATGATTGTTGGTGCTGTTTTGATCTACGGCGATGACTTCGTCGTTCGTGATGAGCGCCAGCGTGAAGTCATCGAGTTTCGTCAAATCTGCACCCAAGATGAGCGGTGAGCGGGCGATGCTCCACAATGTCAGCAGCGTAAACTGTTCGTCCGGCTTGAAATTGGTTTTGTATTTCCCCATTTGCAGAACACCGATCGGCAGCATATCTGCATCGGGAAAGTGGCCTGGCGCGCGGAACGGCGTCCAGTCGCGCAAACGGTCGAACTGATCGAACAGCAGCGACCACTTGTCCCAGAAGTCGTCGCTGATGCGCCACATGTTGGCGTGCGTGCTCACGTGCTCGCCTGCATGCAAAGGTGTTGCGCCGGGCGACGTGCTAAAAATAATCGGTCTGCCCGTGCGGTCAATGGTGCTACGGATCGCTTCAATTTCCGCTTGGTGATAAGGCCGGGAAAGATCGTCCACTTTGACGAAGTCCAAACCCCAGGCCGCAAACTGGTCGAATACTGAATCATAATATTCCTGCGCGCCCGGCTTGGTCATGTCCACGCCATACATGTCGCTGTTCCACATGCAGGTGTTGTTGGTGTCGGCAATACCGGCGGCGGTGTGGCTTGTGCCCTTGATCGGGGTGTTTGCGGCCACGGCCTGGCGCGGAATACCGCGCATCAGATGCACGCCAAATTTCAGGCCGAGGCTGTGGACGTAATCGGCCAGCG
>Ga0182030_10025254_pt1 | contig 10844 bp, 10 predicted proteins | sample 812S3MmetaG_FD_121299 | JGI IMG/M metagenome (GOLD analysis project Ga0182030, IMG submission 121299) | Permafrost microbial communities from Stordalen Mire, Sweden - 812S3M metaG (Illumina Assembly) | ecosystem: Environmental > Terrestrial > Soil > Wetlands > Permafrost | place: Sweden... | reverse complement strand
GACGCGGCGTGGCCTTGGGCGTCGAGCGCAACACCGGCAATCTGCCTGCCCTGGTCACTGATGACGACTGCGCCGGTGGCCGGCTGCCCGTCCTGGCCGGCGACGGTGACGCTGAGGGCGACCTGGGTACGCCCGCCCTGGTCGCGGGTCTCCGCGGTCAACGAGGTCTGCGTGGCCACACCCCGCGTGTTCGCGGCGGAGAACGCCAGCGCCGGCAGCGCCAGCGCGATGCCTATTCCTGCAACCAACTCAAGCCGCAGACCGCGGCTGACAAAACTTCTCACGTGCACCTGCTCCAAATCTCTTAAAAAATCGAGGTTCGCCCGTTTTTGGCAGCGTAGAACCATTGTATCCGGCAGGACTACGAGCGGGCCAACCCGGACCCGCGGATTTGCGCCGGGACGTAAGGACTCCGCGCTCGTGATTCCGGTAAGGATTGGACGCGGAAGAACGGGAAAGGCTGTGGAGATAGGGTCGAGTGGAGGGCACTGAGCCGGCGCTGCTATTCCTCGCGCAGCAGAGGAAGAGGTTGGCGATGCGGCGGAAAACGGCCATGGCTTCTCCTGATTACTCGCTGCGCAACGCTTGCATGGGATCGACCTTAGAGGCGCGTGCGGCGGGCAGCCACACGGCGACGAGCGCAATCGCAGTAAGAATGAGTGGCGCCGATACGAACACGGCGGGATCCCAAGGCTTGACGCCGAAGAGGAAGGTGGACAGGAGGCGGGTAAGACCGAAGGACGCAGCGATACCGGCGACTACGCCGACTAAGGCGAGCCTCATGCCTTGCCATACAACGAGCTTGCGTATCGTGTCGCGGTCCGCACCAAGCGCCATGCGGATGCCCATCTCCTGGGTGCGTTGCGCGACGGAGTAGGCCATGAGGCCGTAGATGCCGATGGCGGCGAGGATAAGTGCGACGACCCCAAAAATGGTGAACAGAACCATATTGAAGCTTTGGCGTGCCGTCGATGTGCCCATGGCTTCTTCCATGGTGCGTATATGCGCTACGGGAAATCCTCCACTAGCGATACGGAGCTGTTCCGTGGCGGCAGCAATGACTTGGTGGGGATCGCCGCGAGTGCGCAAGACCCAAAGGAGCGGGGCGGTGTCAGTATAGGCTGCAGTGTAGCCATTGGTAACTTGCGCCACGGGGACGAAGACCATGGCATCGGCAGGATTGCTGAGCCCGTTGCTATGGGTGTCACCAACGATTCCGATAATCCGCCGCGTCGGCTCCCCTTGGAGGGAAGGGCCCGTACCTCTGCCGAGGAGGATCTGTTGTCCCATGGGATCCTCGTTCGGCCAAAAACGTTTAACCATGGCCTGATTGATAAGCGCCACACCCGGTGCGGAAGCGGTGTCGTTCTCATTGAAATCGCGCCCTCGAAGAACTGGAATTTTGAAGACTCCGAGATACCCTGGCGAAATGCTTATCCATCGGCTGGCAAGCACGTTCTTTCCGGCTGGCCGGCCGAAAATTTCAAATGGCATGCCGTCGTCAACCTGAATGGGGAGCCAGTAGGCGGCGGACGAGATCTCAACTCCGGGAATTGCATTTAGCCGGTCGCGGCCCTTCTTCGATAACTCGGCCACCGCTTCGGTCTTATGGAACCGATCGCCGGTAAGTGACATGTCCAGCGCCAGGACATGATGCGAATCGAAGCCGGGACTGACGCTATGCAGCGCAATCAGCGTACGGATGAGGAGACCTGAGCCGATCAGCAGGACCAGCGCCAGGGACACCTCGCTGACCACAAGGAATGAGCGGGCCTTGCCCTGTCGAAATCCTGTGCCGGAGCGCCCGCTGCTCTCCTTGAGCATCGAGTTCACATCAGATCTCGACGCGCTGAGCGCTGGGATTAGTCCGAAAAGCACTCCCGTCAACAGCGAAATGGCTAAGGTAAAACCAAGCACCCGCCAATCCATTGTGAGGGCTGAGCCGTTTTCGCCAACGCGGGGCAGACCTGCGGGGCTGATGACCAGCAGAGCCCGCACACCGGCGAAGCCGATCACCAGACCAGAGATGCCGCCTGCAATAGAGAGGAGAATGCTTTCAGTGAGTAGTTGGCGGACGATACGCCCACGCCCGGCACCAAGAGCCGAGCGGATGGCAAACTCTCGTTGGCGGCCCGTGGCGCGCACCAGCAGGAGATTGGCGACATTAGCACACGCGATCAGCAACACCAGCCCGCATGTACCTAAAAGCACGAGCAGGGAAGAGCGAGTGTCGCTAACGATAGCGTCGCGCAAGAAAGCAACACGGAAGATCTGATGAGGATTTGATCTGGGAAAATCGCGGCGGTACTGAACACTAGCGAGCTTCAACTGCGCGTTTGCCTGCTCTAGTGTGACGCCGGGTTTGAGCAAGCCGGCAACCAGAAAGTAGTGGTTCATATCGTCGCTGACTGGCGGAAACTGATATGGCAGCCAAAACTCCGCTTCCGGATCTGAAACAAACTGCGGCCCGATAATGCCGACAATCGTGTAGGGTTCGTTTCCCAGAGAAAGCGACTTACCGATTACGTCAGGATTACCTCCAAACCTTCGCTGCCACAGGTGATAACTCAATACAACAACCTTCCCGCCGTAGGGCGCATCTTCCTGCGGCGTGAACGTGCGGCCAAGGACAACGGGAGCACCGAAGAGACGAAAATAGCTCTCGGTCACGTGAATGCCCTGAATCAGTTCGGGCCTCTCGCCGGTGAGGTTGAAGCCCGGGCTGATGCGGTCATAGGCGGCAACCTCCTGGAAAACGCTGGTCTGGCGTTGATAGGCATGAAACTCGGGAATGTTCGCGAGATTGTTGGCAATAGAAGAAGGCAACACGAACTCGACGATTCGGTCGGCATTCGGATACGTAAGCGGCTTGAGCAGAACCGCATTCACTACAGAGAAGATGGCGGTGTTGGCTCCGATGCCTAGCGCCAGAGCGGAAACTGCGGCAATGGTGAAGCCGGGACTCCGACGCAACTGGCGCAGGGCGAAGCGGAGATCGTGGGCGAGGGCGTCGAGGCTCAGCATGGTGTCGGCGGCGGTCACGCGTTCCCTGGTCGCGGTGGGATTGCCAAAGCGGACGAGGGCGTCGCGGCGGGCTTCGGCCGCAGACATGCCACGGGCGAGGTTGTCGTCGATGAGCAGGGCGATGTGCGACTGGAGCTCGGCTTCGATCTCCCGGTCGATGCGGGAGCGGCGGAAGAGGTTGGCGATGCGGCGGAAAACGGCCATGGCTTGGCTCCCCCCTCAGGCGTACCGCAAAACGGCGCGCACGCCCCGAACCAGTTGATCGAAACTTTCCTGGGCGATGTCGAGCTGGCGGCGGCCCGCGGCGGTGAGCTTGTAGTACTTGGCGCGGCGGTTGGTCTCGGTCATTGCCCACTCGGCGGCGATCCAGCCGTTCTGCTCCATGCGATGCAGGGCCGGGTAGAGCGAGCCCTCTTCAACGCGCAGCACTTCGCCGGAGGCGTTCTGGATGTGGAGCACGATGCCGTAGCCGTGCAGCGCGCCGTTGTCGGCAAGAGTCTTAAGGACCAGCAGGTCGAGCGTTCCCTGGAGATCGTTCTTCGCCATTTTCTACCCCTTGATATCTTGGTATAGAGAAGTCTAGGCATAGACGACTATGGGTGTCAAGAGGCAGCTTCCGACCTACAGTTTCGTGATCGCGTAGATATGTGGTTTCCCAGGTCTCAAACCACCCCACGGACGAAGACCTGTCCGCGGGGACCCCGGCGAAAATCGAGGGGCACGCACATTTGTGCTGAAGTGAGATGGGAGTGGTGGGAGCTGTGGTCTCCCACCCTTGAATCACAAAACGATCAAGGATGGAGCATCCAGCGTGAGGGTGGGAGCGAGAGAAAGGCTAAGAGCTGGAGGCTTGAGGCTACCCAGTCGCGCTATGCTTTCTGTTTGAGGTTCATTGCCATGACAGAGACTGCTACGCGCCCACAACTTGCCTTCCTGACCGCTGCGCTGGACGAATTGCGCGCCAAGGGCACCCACTTCAAACTGCGTGTCCTGGACGATCAGCAGGCGCCGGTGTGCCACTACGACGGGCGCGAGGTAATCAACCTGGCCAGCAACAACTACCTGGGCCTGACCAACCACCCCAAGCTGATCGAGGCGGCGCTGGCGGCGACGCGCACTTTCGGTGTGGGCTCGGGCGCGGTGCGCACCATTGCCGGAACCATGCGCATCCACATGGAGCTGGAAGAGAAGATTGCGCGCTTCAAGAATGTGGAGGCGTGCGTGGTGTTCCAGAGCGGGTTCACGGCCAATGCGGGGACGGTGAGCGCGATCCTGGGCAAGGAGGACTTTATCCTCAGCGACGAGCTGAACCACGCCAGCATCATTGACGGGGCGCGGCTGTCGCGGGCCAAGATCAAGGTCTTCCGCCACAAAGACGTGGCTCACTGCGAGGAGTTGCTGAAGGAAGTGGCCAATGAGCCGGGCCGCAAGCTGGTGATTACCGACGGCGTCTTCTCAATGGACGGCGACATTGGGCCGGTGGACAAGCTGGCGCCGCTGGCGGAAAAATACGGGGCCATCATGATGGTGGACGACGCGCACGCCTCGGGCGTGCTGGGACGTAACGGACGCGGATCAGTGGATCACTTTGGCATGCACGGGCGGGTGGACGTGCAGGTAGGGACGCTTTCAAAAGCCATCGGCGCATTGGGCGGGTATGTGTGCGGCAGCCGCGACCTGATCGACTACCTCTATCATCGCGCGCGACCGTTTCTGTTTTCCACGTCGCATCCGCCGGCGGTGGCAGCCACGTGCATTGCGGCTTTCGACATCCTGGAGCAGGAGCCGGAGCGGATTGAACGGCTGTGGGCGAATACCCGCTACTTCCAGGGCGAATTGCGGCGGGTGGGCTTCAACATCGGCGGTGTGACTACGCCGGCCACGGAAACTCCGATTACGCCGATCATCGTGGGCGAGGGCCGCGCGGCGATGGAGTTTTCGCGAGCGCTCTTCGACGAAGGCGTGATGGGGACAGGGATTGCGTTTCCGACGGTGCCGGAAGGCAAGGCTAGGATTCGCGCCATGTTGACCAGCGAACACACCAGGGCGCAACTGGATCGGGCGCTGGAGACTCTGGAGCGGGTGGCCAGGCGAATGGGCATTCTAAGATAGGGGCAACATGATCGCTCACCTGCGCGGCAAACTGATTTACAAACAGCCCGGCCAGGCCATTGTGGAGGCTGGAGGCGTGGGCTACGACGTGACCATCTCGGTGCCGACTTTTACGGCGCTGCCCTCGACGGGCGCCGAGGCCGCGCTGCACATTCACACCCAGGTGAGCGAAGACCAGATTGCGCTCTTCGGTTTTCTCGAGCGCGAAGAGAAGCGGCTGTTTGAGCGGCTGATTACCGTGAGCGGCGTGGGGCCTAAACTGGCGATCAAGATGCTGAGCGGGCTTTCGCCGGAGCGCACGGTGCAGGCCATTCGCGGCCAGGATCACGCGCAACTGACGCGGATTCCCGGCGTGGGCAAGAAGCTGGCCGAACGGCTGGTGGTGGAACTGAAGGACAAGCTGGACGACTTTGCCGTGGCGCCGGTGCAGTCTGCGGTGGCGGGGCCGGCGGTGGACGATGTGCTCTCCGCGCTGGTCAACCTGGGCTACCAGCGCCACTCCGCCGAGAAGGCCATCGAGCAAGCAGTGAGCAAAGACAAGGCGCTGGCCGGCGACTTCGACGGGCTGTTCCGGGGGGCGCTGAAGCTGATCCGATAAACTGGCTTGGTTATGGTTCTCAAACCAAAATCCACTTCTGCCATTGTTGTCCCATATTTCCGCCCCGAAGCGCTCACCTTTCTCCGCAACCTGGCCCGCAACAACGACCGCGAGTGGTTCACGCCGCGCAAGGCTCTTTTTGAGGCGGAGTTGAAGGAGCCGATGCTGGCCATCATTCGCAAAGTGACTGACGCGATGACGGATTTTGCGCCCAGCTTTGTGCGGCCGGCGGAGAAGTGCCTCTTCCGCATCTATCGCGACACGCGCTTCAGCGCCAACAAGCTGCCCTACAAAACGCACGTGGCGGCGTGGTGGTCGCACCAGGGTCTGGAAAAGACTTCAGGGGCCGGCTACTACTTTCACGTGAGCGCCAAAGAGGTGGTGGTGGCCGCCGGGGCCTACATGCCGGAGAAGGATCAACTGGCGGCGATACGGCATTGGCTGCTCGACAACCATGCGCAGTTCAGGAAGCTGCTGCAAAAGCCCGCGGTGCGGAAGGCCTTTACGGAGTTTGAGGGCAACGCGCTGACCCGGCCGCCCAAGGGCTTTCCCTGTGAGCATCCGGCGCTGGATTTGATCCGCTGCAGGCAGTGGGGGCTAGCCGCCACACTGCCCACGACGGTGGCCCTCAAGAAGGATTTTGCGGCCACGCTGATTCGGCATTTCCGGCTGGCCGCGCCGATGGTGGACGCGCTGAATACGCCCATTGCCGCGGCTCAGGCGCCCCGGAAGAAGGTGCTTTTCGGGCTGAGCTGAGGCGCTGCGGGGGCGCGGAAGGTCAGGCTTTCCGCGACCGGCATGTGAGACAAAACCCATGAAAACAGGACTATTTTAGGCAAATTTGGGCAAAATAGGCACTAAAACCCAAGAAAATTGTGGAAAACAGACGTTTTTCCATTGACTTTGCAGGCCCGGAAGGGGCATGGTAACCAACGACAGGGTTCTGGAGAACCCGCATGAATACAGGGGTTTCGTGCAAACGTTGCCTCGGTCGCACTCCCTCCATGCGGTACGCGAAACCGGCTCTCCGAAGTGATTGTGCCCTCGAGACGAAGTTCGCGGCGGCGTTATTTTGATGAAACGCGCGCAGCGGGATCGGTTCCCGGGCGCCGCAATTTTGAAGAAGGCAAAGCGCAGGAATCCCAGGCAACACCGGCTGCCCCAAGGGCACGCCCAGAAGGAGAACATTACATGGCAACTGGAATGACCAAGACAGCCCTTACGCGGCATATGGCCGAGAAGCTTCAACTGACCAACAAGCATGCCGCCGCTTTCCTGGACCTGCTGGCGGAGACCGCCATCAAGGAAACCAAGAAGAACGGCGTATTCGTGATCCCCGGCATCGGCCGCCTGGTAAAGGCGGAGCGCAAGGCCCGCATCGGCCGTAACCCGCAGACCGGCGCGGCCATCAAGATCAAGGCCAAGACAGTGGTCAAGTTCCGCGTGGCCAAGGCCGCCAAGGACGTGATCGCCCCCACCAGAAAGTAGTTATCCGGACTGCGGACAATGAAAGGGGAGAGGCCTGCGCTTCTCCCCTTTTCAGTTTGCACGCCGGGCGGAGGCAGGTGATTATGTTGCGCTATTTCGCTGTGGTGCGACATCGAATGAGGCATGGAACCCACTATTCCGGCCCGCAACCAGCCTGGCTCAGCCGCACTGCGTCCGTCTTCGATTCGTATTCTTCTGCGCCTTGAGGGTCTGGCGGCAGCGGCCATTTCAGCAGTGTTTTATGCGCGCAGCGGCGCCAGTTGGTGGCTCTTTGCGGCGCTGTGGCTGGCGCCTGATCTCTCCATGCTGGGATACCTGGCAGGGTCGCGCTGGGGTGCACGCATCTATAACGCCATCCACTCCTACTTGACGCCCGCCACGCTGGCTGTGACGGCGCTGTTGTTGCACAGTACCGCACCGGTGCCGTTTGCGCTCATTTGGATCAACCACATCGGCGTAGACCGGCTGCTGGGCTACGGGCTCAAGTGTGCGGATGGCTTCAGGTGGACGCACCTGGGTGAAATCGGCAGACGCGAAGCTACTTCGCCGCCTGCGAGCTCGCCAGCCGGCCGGGCATGAGCGCGCGCACCACAAGCGAAATGCCGAAGCTGACGAGAATGACCTTGAGCATGAGCACTTGGTCGTAATTCCACGAAAGAATAGCCAGCGTGATGAAGACGCCGATGGGATTTACTTCGGTGAGCAATGCTACGACCCAGCGGGGTTTGATGCTTGCGGGCGGCAGCGAAGACGGAAAACGCGGCCAAAGTCGCGGCACCGCGCGCAGATAAGCCTTGTACGGTTCGCCAAGTTCGCGGGACAGATAGGACTCCTCGCCCAGGATGAGGCGCAACAGAAACACCGTCAGCAGCGGGATGGCAAACAGCGCGCCGGTGGGCGGCATGATGAAGGCCATGGCAGCCATCATGCACCATCCCCCGAGATAGAGCGGATTGCGCACGTATCGGTATGGCCCGCCAGCCATGACCGCGCCGGCCTGCATCTGCCCATGATGCACGGTGTCGAAGCCCAGGCAGGCCGCGCCCCACACGCGCAGAACTGCACCCAGCGCGGCGATGAGCGCGCCGGCGACAATGACCACGGGCGAGGCCACGGTAAAACGGAGGAGGCCCAGGCGGCTTAGTTCCAGCGGCAGCCACTCCAGCAGCGAGATGCGCCGGCCGATTCCCCCGGCCTCAATCCACGGCGACCAGAAGCCCAGCGCGATGAGGACCGTCATGATGATCATGCGGAGACGAAACTCGAGTGCAGTTGCCCTCATGCAGTGGTCCCTTTGGCCGGAGTGTACCACCCGGCGCCTGGGCAGCTATTCGCAGCGCAAGGCCTGCATGGGATCGGTCTTCATTGCGGAGCGCGCGGGAACGAGCGTGGCCGCCAGAGCTACCAACGCCAGCAACAGCGTGACCATGATGAAACTGGCAGGGTCGCGTGGACCGACCTGATAGAGCAGGCTCCTGAGCAGTTGCGACATGACGAGCGCGGCCACGATGCCGACCGCCGTACCCAACGCAATCAGGCGCACGCCCTCGCGGAGAATCAGGCGCAAAATGTCGAAGCGGCTGGCACCCAAAGCCATGCGCACACCGATCTCCTGGGTGCGCTGGGCGGCCATGAACGCGATGACGCCATAGAGGCCAATGACAGCCATGACGAGGCCAGTGAACGCAAAAAAGCCAAGGAGCGCAGTTTCAAAGCGCGGGCGGTCGGCTAGTTTGCTCACCTGTTCATTCAGGGTCTCAAACTTGGTTGGGACAGTGGGATCGAGCTGCGCGATCTGCGACCGCACCCACGGAATTGCCGCCTTGGGCGAGAGGACGGAATCGACAATCAATAGCGGCACCCGCTCTCCCCAATAATCGGCAATGCTGCTTCTGAGGAAATAAATCTCCGGCTCGTCCGGCTCAACAAGCCCGCCGTTTTTCACGTTCTCTGCTACCCCTACGACTGTGTACGTTACGTTAGCGTGCACCGTATGAATGCGCCGGCCAATCGGGTCTTCGCCGGGAAACATGCGGGTTGCCATAAGCCTGCTGATCACTATCAGGGGTTCCATGGAACGACGATCTTCTTCGGTAAAGTTGCGGCCCCGCACAATGGGAATGTTCAATGAGTGAAAGTAATCGGGGGTGACCGTACGTTCAGCCACTGACCCGCCCGTTCCTTGCTCTGGATGCGGCTTGCCGTCAACTGCCAGATCTGACCAACGACCACCCTGCGAGCCTCCCGGAGGCACTGAGTCGCTTATTGCAACCGCATGTATACCCGGAAGACGCCGAATCGCCGCTTCTGCCTGAAGGTAGAAATCCATCTGCTTCTGGCTGGTGTCATAGCGGAACCCTGGCAGAGCAATCTTCACGGTGAAGACTCCGCCCGTTTGCATGCCCAGGTGCTGTTCCTGGACGTTTTGGAAGCTTCTGAGCAGCAGCGCCGCGCCGGAGAGCAAAACCATACTCATGGCAATCTGTCCCGCCACGAGGCCTCGCCGCAGCACACTGCGTTTTCTGAATCTCACGGCGCGGGCCGCCAGGGCGACGGCGCGCGGCGTTTGCAAAGCAGGCAGCAGACCGAAAAGCGCGGCACATATCAGCGATAGAAGCACGGTGAATGAAGCGATACGAATATCAAGGCCTGCTCTGGCAAGAAACGGAATACTCGTCGGAGCAAGGTCAACGAAAGCCCGCAACAAGCCCTCCGCCAGCGCCATTCCCGCCGCCGCCCCGGCAAGCGAGAGCAGAGAAGCCTCAGTGAGAGTTTGCCGGATCAGTCGAGCCCGGGAAGCGCCCAACGCGGAACGTACCGCCAGTTCGCGTTCCCGAGCCTCGCCTCGCGCCATCATCAGGCCGGCCACGTTCGCGCAGGCAATCAGCAATACAGCCAGCACCGCAGCCAGCAGAATCCAGGCCATCAACTGTGCATCCTGCGTCTCACGGTCTCGTAGCGAACGTATGCTGAGATGAAAATCCTTGCGAATATCCTTTGGAATGAATGTATCGCGCGTATGAAGGAACAACGGCTCCATCTGGGCCCTTGCCTGCTCGATGCTCACTCCCGGCTTCAGGCGGCCAAAGGTCCGCATTGGATTGCCGATGCCTCCATTTGCGGTTGCCTGGGCTGCGCGGTCCAGTGCCATCGGGAAGATCACGTCGGCTGACTGCAGCGTGGGAAACTGGAAATCCTTGGGCAGTACGCCAACCACGCGGGCCGGACTTCCATCGACATCGATCTGGCGGTTCAGGATGCCTGGATCGCGGTTGTAATGGTCCTGCCATAAGCCGTAGGAAATTAGCACCACGCGCGGTCCGTTGGGCCGATCTTCCTCCGGCAGAAAGTTGCGGCCCAGTACCGGCGAGATTCCCAGCAATGGCAAAAAGCCGTCGTCGAAGCTAAGGCAATCGAGCTGCGCCGGATTGTACTCGACCAAATCGCACGCGTGTGGCCCTGTACTCTGGATTGCCATGGCTTCAAATGGTTTCTGATGGTCGCGCCAATCAAAGAAGAAGCCACCCAACATGAACTCCTGTCGCTCTAGCGAATGTACCGTCCCTATTGAGACAAGGCGATCATCGTGCGCGTAGGGCAGGCTGCGGAAAAGAATGCGGTC
>Ga0182030_10025253_pt1 | contig 10844 bp, 10 predicted proteins | sample 812S3MmetaG_FD_121299 | JGI IMG/M metagenome (GOLD analysis project Ga0182030, IMG submission 121299) | Permafrost microbial communities from Stordalen Mire, Sweden - 812S3M metaG (Illumina Assembly) | ecosystem: Environmental > Terrestrial > Soil > Wetlands > Permafrost | place: Sweden... | reverse complement strand
TATGCAGACGCCCACGCGGCCAGGTATAAATTTCGTCCCAACGATCTGGCGGTTATCGTTCTCTCAAAGACTGCTCCGCTGCATACTCCGGAGTGGGACACCTGGAGCACGCGCAAAGGTCCGGCGGACTTCACGGGCCGATGGCTGGTGACAGCTTCAATTCCCGGTCGCGGCGCGTACTACGGCGAGATGCAGGTGGATCCCGCGGCTGGTGATTACAACACCCGCGTTGTTCTGACCTCGATCAAGGACGGATCGAAGCTGACTCGCACGGGGCGCTCGGCAATTTATGGGGAGAACGCCTGGCGCGGCCGATCGATGGGAAGTCCTTCGGCCAGCGCCAGTCCAGTCCCTGATCCGGAAAACCCGTCCAGCGAAGTTCGCGAAGTGATGTGGATCTCGCCGGATCATTCGGCCGCGGAAGGGCGGTGGTTCTGGGGCCGGTATCAGGAATTCGGCTTCGACGCCCATCTGCAGCGGCCTGCGGCAACGCCGACGCTGCTCCTTATTGACCGGCCTTCACTGAAAGTTGGTTCACAGGGCAGCCGCATTCGTCTGATTGGTGATAATTTTCCGGCTCAGATCGCGCCTGCCGATATTTCACTTGGCGCGGGCGTTACTGTTCGCTCGGTCGTTTCTCACAGCAGAGGCGAGATTGTCGCTACCGTGGATGTCGCGGCCGATGCGCCGCGTGGCAAGCGTGACGTCGCTGTTAAGGGTGCGCGGTTGACCGATGCCACTGCTATCTATGACAGGATCGACTACATGCGGGTCACGCCCCAGTCGGCCATGGCTTCTTTCAGTGATGCCACCCATCCTCCCGGCTACCGTCAGTTCGAGGCCATCGGATATCAAAATGGCCCTGACGGTAAAGCGCATACCGCCGACGATGTGGACCTCGGTCCGGTAGACGTGGCGTGGTCGATACAGGTATTTCACGCTCCTCCCGATGCCAAGTCGGATTATGTTGGCACGATCAGTCCGGAGGGTCTTTTCACGCCCGGTTCGGAAAACCCGAATAGTAATTTCGATGTTTGGGCAATCGCCACGGCCCGCGATGAAAAGGATTCCCGGGGCGGTCCGCTCACTGACAAATGCTATATGGTGGTGACGGTTCCGACTTACGTCTTTAATGGACGCAGGTATGTTCGGGATCTGGACCGGTGGGTAGACGACGGCTCGGCTACGGGTGGACGATAAATGGGACAAAAAATGAAAACATCTCTAATTGCTTTGATGGCCGCTGCGGTTCTTGTGTTAATGCCGGCTACAGCGGAAGCGCATCACGGATGGAACGACTTCAACGCTGGTACGGAAGTCACATTTCAGGGCATTGTGGTCGCGTTTCATTTCACCAATCCCCATTGCGTCGTGGAATTTGAAGTTACCGACGAGAAGGGCCAGGTTCGCAAGTGGGAGGGCGAATTCGCCAGTCCGGGTGAGCTGCAACGAAAGGGCTGGAACGCAAACTCGCTGGAGGCAGGCGACAAGCTGGTGATCAGCGGACACCCGTCCAAGGACGGTTCACCGGCTATCCACGTGAGCAAGATCGTGACGAACGGCAAGGAACTTCAACTTGAGAAATACTCGCGATAAAGTTCAGCGTTATTTGAGATCGTTCCGCAGTACTTCGCCGCCTTTCATCACGAACTTGATTCGCTGCATTTCCGTGACGTCGGCCACGGGGTCACCCGAGACAGCCACCAGATCCGCGAACTTGCCTTTCTCCACCGACCCGACGCGATCTGACCATCCGATTATTTCCGCCGCGGAACTGGTGGCCATCTGCAGCGTCTGTGCGGACGGCATTCCCCACTTAACGAAGTAAGCGAACATGGCGCCTTGTGTGCCATGAGGGAATGGTCCGGCCCCGCTGCCGAACGTCAGCTTGACACCGGCTGCCAGTGCCTTCTTCCAGCTTTTCTCCATCATGCGCCAGCGGCTGTTGCCGTAGAGTCGCATCTCCATCGCGTCGTCAATGCTCAAATCGAAGAGGGTTGCGGTCAACGGCAGTTTTTTTGCGAGGAGCATCTTCAATGACTCGTCATCGAGGTCGATGGCGTGAGTGGGAACGTCCACGCCAGCCGCGATGCAGTTGTGCAATCCCTCGCCGCCGTAAGCGTGGCATGCCACTTTCAGACCCTTGCGATGTGCTTCATCCACGATTGCCTGCGTTTCTTCCAGCGTGAAGCCGGGCGTGGCGACCATTGTTCCATCGGATTTCAACGTGTATTCTTCGGTGCTGTAAATCTTGATCCAGTCGACGCCGTAATGGGCCTGTTCGCGTACCGCTTCTCTGACGCCCCATGGCGAATTGGCCACCTGGGCTCCGACGAACGAGATCGGCCCGCCCGGTACATAAGCGCCACCTGCTTTATTCGTATTGACGATCCCGGGTCCCGCGACCTGCATACGCGGACCGGTTACCAGCCCGTTGTTGATGGCGTTACGTAAATCGACCGTCCCGTACATTCCACCGTGCGACATCAGATCAACGATTGTGGTGAAGCCGGCATCGAGATCCTTCTGGGCATTTCTCAACGCCACAAGTTCGCGATACTGTTGCGAAATTCCCGGTGAAGTCCCACCATCCATGACGTGGAGATGCGTGTCGATCAACCCGGGAAGCACGGTTGCCTGGCTCAGATCGATCACTTGTGCGCCGGCCGGAATGGCCACTGAGGGCCCAACATCCGTGATACGGTCGCCGCGGATCAGTATCACCTGGTTGCGCAGTAAAGTGCCGGATTTCGAATCGAACAGGCGTCCTGCCCGCACGGCGATCACGGCCTGGGGCTTGGCAGGAGGAGCCGGTGGAACCGTCCACACCGGAGCCAATGCCTGGGACCATGCGGTGGCGGATACAACGAGAAATGCCAGAAAGGGCTTCATAGCCTCTGGATCATATAACAAATTGCGGGTGGGGATTCTACATCCCGAGAAGGTTTGGTTCGACCTTAACGTAGCTATGTTCGTCCGCCCAAATGCTTAAGGCGACGGTTGCCAGTTCGTCGACAAGCGGGACAGCGTGTCCATTACGGGTAAGATCTACCGATTTGAAATAACTCCCGCACGAATCGCACGCATCCACCCGGACGTAATTGGTCTGCTCCGCGATATACACCGGCAGCTTCTCCTTGTCCTCTTCGCCACAATTCGGGCAAACGACGCGGCGGAATGGCCACTCTGTGGCGCAGAGGGAACAGATCAGGCTGCGTTTTGCTCCCTCCCCTTCGCCTCGCAGAATTCCGGCAACCGGCTTCGCTCCGCAAAATGGACAGACGAATGCAGTGCTCTGCAAATCGGGACTGCCGCGGCTGGCCAGATACTCTGCATAGGGCTGCAGTAGTGCGCGTGCGAAGAATTGTTCCACTGGACTGGCAGATCTGTCACCCGACCAATACCGCTCCAGTAAGTCTGCCGGAATCGCGAAGGCTTGAAGCTGCTCGGTACCGAAACGAGCAATCACTTCCAGCAGGGCAGGGAAGAATGTGTTTAACGCCTGCAGATTAGTTTCGTTCGCGGAGCGCAACTGCTCGAATACCGTCTTCTGAAATCGGACCAGTTCGGAGTAAAAGGCTAAAACCTCAGCGCTCTCCGGAAGCGACGCAGCGAGTTCCCTTGCGCGCTCTATGCGCCGATCGAAGCTGTTCATCGACCGGTGATCCGGTCATACCAAAGCCGGTGATGCGTGCGCGCCCAATCGGCGGAAACTTCTCCGTTCACAATTGCCTTCACGCTGCCTGGCACCACGAACACACCCATATACACGTGAATGATAAATGCTCCGATAGTAATCAGCGCCGCCGATTCATGCAGCAGAATCGCAAAGCTGCGAATCCAGCGCGCGCCAACCGGTACGCGCTCCGGGAACCAGAGTACGAGGCCGGAAATCAGCAGTAATAATGCCCCGTAAAACATGGCCCAATAAAATACCTTTTGGCCCGCATTAAAGCGACCTTGTGGCGGAACTGCATCGTCGTTGTTGTTAGTGGCGTAGTTGCCGGCCTGGTCCAGCCATTCGCGATCAATGGGGGTGATGCTCATATCCGAACGCCACAGCCCATGCATCCAAATCGCTGCGGCCAGGAACACGAGCCCAACGAAAGGATGCCAGAATCGCGATACAGGGCCGCCGCCGAGCACAATCGCCATCCAGAACAGCCACGGGGAATAAAACGCAAGGCCAGTGGCCAGGCAATAACAATAGGTCAGTCCTGTGAGCCAGTGGCAAATGCGTTCGTGGAAAGTGTAACGCTGTATTGTCATTTTGGCTTCCCGTTTTCCGACATTTCGCGCTTTGGCCCGAACCGGAGGTAATGTACAGCGACGCCCAGAATCCCGCCCGCCATCGCCAGGTTCCCCAGCCACTTCAGCGGCCCTTTCCAGATACGCACGCTCAAAGGCACCTGCGGATCTTTCGGCAAGCCGCCGTATTTCTCAGGCTCATTGATGTCATGCAGAACATACATGACGTGCGTTCCACCCACGCCCGCGGGATCGTAAACGCCCGCGTTCTTATGCGACGTATGCTCGTGCAATTGCTGAACACGCGTTGCCGCGAGTTCCTTCATATCTTCTTTGCTGCCAAAGTGCAGGCAACCCGTCGGACACGCTTTGACGCAGGCCGGTTCTAGTCCCGCGCCCACGCGGTCTGAACACAGCGTGCACTTGTGAACCTTCTTCGTCTCCGAATTGAATTTCGGAATATTGAAAGGACAACCCGTCACGCAGTACTGGCATCCAATGCAATTGTCCTGCTGGAAATCGACGATGCCATTCGTGTACTGGACAATCGCGCCATCCGAAGGGCAAGCGCGCAGGCAGCCAGGGTCGGCGCAATGCATGCAGCCGTCTTTGCGCATGAGCCACTGGAAAGTGCCGTCGGCGTTGGTGTGCTCGTTGAACCGGATCAGATTGTAGTAATTCCACGCCAGATCCGGCATTGTCTGATAGGTGTTGTCGAACTCGGTCTCGCGGAACGGATAGCCATTCCATTCGAGGCAAGCCACTTCGCATGCCTTGCAGCCTATACAGGTGGTTACATCGATGAGCTTGGCAACCGCATAATCGCGAGACGTGTCGCGCCCCGCCACAGTGCCCGCGTGGCCGGAAATGGCTTTGATTTCGAGAGGACCGTTCGCCATCAGGCTTTCTCCACTTTCACGAGGAAACCCTTGAACTCGGGCGTGTAGGCATTGGGATCGGTCACGGTCGGTGAAAGATTGTTCGTCAACGAGCGGCTGGTTTTCCCGGCATCCTCCTGGATACCTCGATAGCCGAAGTGAATCGGGATGCCGATCTGATACGTCTTTTTGCCATCGATCATCATGGGCCGGATCCGCTTGGTGACCATGGCTTTGGCGAGATAGACAGAGCGCGCGCTTGTCACTTTCACCTGATCGCCGCCTTTGATTCCCAGATCGGCCGCTAACTCGACAGGCAGTTCGACAAACGGCTCCGGAACCAGCTGCACGTTCATCGGATTGTTTTTGGTCCAGTAATGATAGTGCTCGGTGAGCCGGTAGGTCGTGCAGATTACGGTATAACCTTCGGCTGCCGTCCCATACTTGTCCATATCCGACGTAAATTTCTTTACCACCGGATTATTCGAGCGCGCCGGGTGCAGCAGATTTGCGACGGGGCTCTCTATCGGTTCATAGAACTCGGGGAATGGCCCGTCCGCGAATGCGGTGAGTGGCGCGAACAAACGGCCGACACCCTCAGGATTCATAATGAACGGGCCCATGTGATCCTGCGGAGGGGAATCGGCCTTGAAGTCAGCCACGTCGTTGCCAACCCATCGTTCGGTAGCTTCGTTCCACCAGATCAGCTTCCGGGTTGGATCCCACGGCTTGCCGGAAACATCGCAGGAGGCCCGGTTATAAAGGACGCGACGGTTCATGGGCCATGACCATCCCCAGTTCGGATGAATTCCGAGACCCGACGGGTCGTCCGGATTCCGCCGTTGCATGAGCGGACCGGCTTCCGGCCATGATCCACTCCAAATCCAGTTACCGCAAAGCGTACTGCCGTCATCCCGCAGGAAGGCGAATCCCGGCAGTTGCTGGCCGGCTTTGATTACCTGACCCGAGGCGTTGTCTTCCACGTCGGCGAGCGCGCGGCCGTTTAGTTCCCTGGCCACCTCGGACAATGACGGGTTATCCGGGATCGTGTAATTCCATGAAAGATTGAGGATCGGGTCGGGGAACTGGCCGCCTTCCTTCCGGTAGAGTTCACGAACTTTCAGGAAGATGCGCGCCAGAATTTCCTGATCCAGTTTCGCGTCGCCGGGAGTCGGAACGGCGGCCCATTTCCACTGCAGCCAGCGTGCGGAATTGACGAATGTACCGTCCTTTTCCGCGAAACCGGCGCCGGGCAGACGATAGACTTCCGTCTTTATGTTCTTCATCTCGTCTCGGGAAATGCCGGGCGATCTCCAGAAGTCGCTGGTTTCTTCGGGATAGATATCGCAGACCACCAGCCAGTCGGCTTTCTTCAGCGCGTCAACGTTCTTGTGCGAGTTGGGCCCGATCGCAACGGAATTCATACCGAATGTGATCAGTCCCTTGACATGACCTTTGTACATGTCGTCGAAGATATGCGTCCAGGAATATTCGCGATCCACCTTCGGCAGGTAGTCGAACGCAAATCCGTTTTCTTTCTTTGCCGCATCGCCATAGAATGCCTTTAGAAGCGACGCGGCGAACTTCGGCGTATTCGACCAATAGTTGAAGGAATCCCATTCGTGGGGTTTTGAGACGGTAGGTGTGATGCGAGTCATCCATCCGTTGAAATCCTTGTCGGCCGGCGTCGGTACTTTGAGATACCCGGGCAGGTTGTCAAAAATGCCTGCAACGTCGGTTGCGCCCTGGATGTTGGAGTGACCGCGAAGTGCGTTGACTCCGCCGCCTGCCCGTCCTACATTGCCCAGAAGCAACTGGAGCATCGCGGCCGTCCGGATGATCTGAGTGCCGAAACTGTGCTGCGTCCAACCCACCGCATAGATGATGGTTGCGACCTTCTTCATATCGCCGTTCTGGCGGATAGAAGTAAACAGACTGGCTGCTTTGGTAAATTGTTCCTTTGGAATCCCGGTAATGCGCTCGACGATATCGGGCGTGTATCGCGAATACTGCTGTTTTAGCAACTGATAAACGCAACGTGGATTTTCGAGTGTTGTATCGAAGGCGACATTCGCCGGTAGCGTGGCCGGAGCGCCTGTCGCCGGCGTGGCGTGATCCGCCGACTCGTAATTCCAGCTCGATCGGTCATAGGTTTTGGTGGTGTCATCGAAACCCGAATACAGGCCGTCTTCCGGCAGCTTGAATCCTTCTTTGACAATGAACGCGGCGTTAGTGAAATTGACGAGATACTCCTTCGCGACATTCTGGTTCTCAAGGGCATGATGAATCATGCCGCCCAGAAACGCGATGTCCGCACCTGCGCGGATTTGCAGAAACAAGTCGGCCGTCGCCGCCGTGCGGGTAAATCGCGGATCCACCACGATCATCTGCGCATTACGCTTACGCTTCGCTTCGATGGCCCACTTGAATCCACACGGATGGTTTTCGGCCGGATTCCCGCCCATAATCAGCATCATGTCGGTGTTGCCGATGTCCACCCAGCCATTGGTCATCGCACCGCGTCCAAACGTGGGCCCCAAACTGGAGACCGTTGGACCGTGTCAAACCCTGGCCTGATTTTCGATGTACGTGACCCCGAAGCTGCGCATCGTCTTTACGACGAGGTAATTGAACTCATTGGTATCGGTGCAGCCGCCGTTCCAGGCAAATCCCTCGCAACGATTTACCGTGCGGCCTTGCGCGTCGGTGGTAATGAAAGTCTCATCGCGGGTCTTCTTGATGTGGCGTCCGATCTCATCGAAAGCCTGGTCCCATGGAATGTCTTCCCAGTGGTCCGAGCCGGGGCGACGCACCTGCGGTTTCAGCAGACGCCGTTCATTGAGGATGTCCTGGTAGAGCGAAGCACCCTTCGGGCAAAGCGTGCCGCGGTTGATGGGATGGTCGGGATCGCCCTCCACGTGGATCACCTGTGCGGTGACATTCTTGGCCTTGTCGCCCAGTGTATGAATGATGATTCCGCAGCTAACCGAGCAATAGGGACAAGTGGAACGGGTTTCAGTCGTGCGGGCTATCTTCAGTTCCCGCGACTGCGCATAGGCTTTCTGGAGATCGAATCCAAGCGCCGACGCTACAATTGCACCGCTGCTTGCTTTAAGAAAAACCCGGCGTGTTACAGACATGTTACACCTCCTGGCAATGACCTATTCGAATATAAACCAATGGGTCTCGCGCAAAAGACCCGGCTTGCTGAAAAGCCCAACGGCCTGCTCCGCAAGCTTGCAACGCACTGATCCTCCATTGTGGAGTAGACGTTGTCGTCTGCGCATTTACTAGTGCAGATTGTCTTTCGCTTCCTGGTCGATTCTCTTGAGGAATGATTCCAGCAGTTCGATCTTCGGACGGCCCAGCGCTATCGAAGTTTCCAGTTGGAGTCGTCCTGGCAGTTGCGTCACGGCCTTGCGGAGTGAATCCACCGCGGCTGTGAATGTGGGAAATCGCGTGTCGCGTCCTATCTTGCAAACGGTACGCAAAATGCCGATGGCGCCCAGTTGTTCCAGAAGGTCGGCGTCCCGCAGAATGATTCCTTCTAGTGTTGTGGGATCCGCGCCGGGCTGATGCGTGCGAATCGCTTCGACTACCGCCCCGATCTTTTCCTCAGGAAACTCCAGCTCTCTCAGGATCGACGGCGCCCGATCCATCGCATAAGCAACGTTGTCCCAAACCGCGAGCGCCGCCAGGTCTTCGGGACGATGGCCCGTAAAGACCCCAAGATCGTGCAGCCAGGCTGCCGCGAAGACAACGTCATCGTCGTAATTGAGGTTGGCGCCCACCTGGCGCGTCAATTCATAGAGACGCGGCTGGTGACCGAACTTCTCAACCGGTAAAGCTTCACGCGCGATATACGCCTGGATATTCTCGCGAAAGCCTCCGGAATCAGACATGGCCAATAGCCTTTAGAAAATCCGCTACCGGCATATCTTTCCAGAGTTTCTCGTAACTCTCGCGCGTCATGAACGACCGGGTGAGCATACGGTCGATATAGAGAGTCCCGCGCAGGTGATCGATTTCGTGCTGAAGGATGCGGGCATACCAGCCTTCCGCCTCAATGCTTACAGGTTCGGCGCGTTCATTCAGACATTCCACTCGCACCTTCAGCGCTCGCCGTACTACCGCAGTGAAACCCGGAAGACTCAGACATCCTTCGAAGAATTCCGCTTCTTCAGGGCCGTTGACGATCAGGTTTGGATTGATAATGACGTGTGGAGCAACCGGTGCGCGATCGCGCTCGGCGAGATGCGCGGGCGGAAGTTTTTCCATATAGCTTGCGCGGTCCACGATGACGGCCAATTGCAGCGGCACGCCGATCTGTGGAGCGGCGAGGCCAACGCCTGGCGCATTGTGCATTGTCTCGAACATTGTCGCGATCAGTTCCTGAACTGCCGGGGAGAGTATTTCTTCCGGCGTCAGAGTGCGGGCGGGACGCCGCAGTACCAGTTCGCCAGTTTGGGGGAACGTAACAGGCATCTCTTTAGACCGTCTTATCGGATGCGTAGCAAATCGGGTTCAGCTTGCACTCCGCGCATTTCGGCTTGCGAGCCACGCAAAGCGCGCGGCCATGATGAATGATCTGATGCGAGAAGAGAATCCAGCGCTCCTGCGGAATGATCTTTATCAGATCCTGTTCCACCTTTACCGGGTCTGTATTCTTTGTCAGATCGAGCCGCTTCGATACCCGTAGAACATGGGTGTCAACCACCACGCCGCTGGCGATCCCATACCCCGATCCGAGAACGACGTTCGCGGTCTTGCGCGCGGCTCCCGGCACCGTGATCAATTCGCCCAGCGTTTGAGGCACCTTGCCCCCAAACTGGCCGACAATCATCTTTGCTGCGCCCACAACGGATTTGGCTTTGTTGTTGAAGAATCCCGTAGACCTGATATCTCCGGCAAGTACTTCCGGACGAACCGCTGCGAAGTCCTTGGGCGTGGGGTATTTCTTGAACAGGCCTGGCGTAACTTCGTTGACGCGCTTGTCGGTACATTGCGCCGAGAGAATCGTTGAGACCAGCAGTTCCCATGGATTGCTGTGGTGAAGGGCGCACGTGACATTCGGATACATCTCGTCGAGTTTCTGGAGAATGACGGCGATGCGTTCCTTGCGTGCGGCTTGAGTCTTTGGTTTGGCTACTGGCATTTTATTCATAGCGCAGGACTTCAACAGGAGTGATCCGAGTGGCGTTTCGCGCCGGATAAATCGTGGCCAGCAGGCAAACGCCAAGTGCCGCCGCCGCGATCCAAAGCCCGTCCCAGGGACGCGGATCGAACGGCACGAAACTCAAGGCGTATACGGATTCATCGAGCTTGATCAGGTGATATTTGTCCGCGAAATAACAGGTCGAGTATCCCAGCACGAGGCCGATTGCAGTCCCAATGACGCCTATCATGACTCCCTGGGCGATGAAGATCCGCCGGATCTGGTTGCGTCGCGCACCCATGGACATCAGCACCGCGATGTCCTTGTACTTGGTCAGTACGATCATCGTAAGGGTAATCAGTATATTCAGCGCACCTACCAGTTCGATCAGGCCGATTGTAATCGCAGTCACTGCGCGTTCCAGCTTGAGGGCATGGAACAGCGACTGGTTCTGTTCCTCCCAAGTCACTGCGCTGTATTCATGTCCGGCAACACGTTCGATTTCACGGGCCACTTGAGGGGAGAGATCCGGATTGTCGAGCCGGACTTCTATAGCATTCACG
>Ga0182030_10025251_pt1 | contig 10844 bp, 13 predicted proteins | sample 812S3MmetaG_FD_121299 | JGI IMG/M metagenome (GOLD analysis project Ga0182030, IMG submission 121299) | Permafrost microbial communities from Stordalen Mire, Sweden - 812S3M metaG (Illumina Assembly) | ecosystem: Environmental > Terrestrial > Soil > Wetlands > Permafrost | place: Sweden... | reverse complement strand
CGGCCAAGGTCGTGCAGGCGCACGTAGTCGGCCATGAGCGCGGAGAACGTGGTCATCGCCACGCCCAGGCCAACCGATCCGGTGGAGAAATCGACCTCGGGGCCGTCCTTGACCCGGCTGGGATACGGCTGGATGCCGCCGAACTGGCGCAATGTCTCCAGTTTCTCGCGCGTCTGGCGGCCGAGCAGATAGTTGATCGCGTGAAACACCGGCCCGGCGTGCGGTTTGACCGCGATCCGGTCCTGGGGACGCGCGATCTCCAGATACAACGCGGTCAGGATCGAGATGCTGGAGGCGCAGGACGCCTGATGCCCGCCCACCTTCAACCCGTCGCGATTGGGCCGGATATGGTTGGCGGTGTGGATCATCCATGACGACAGCCAGAGCAGCTTGCGCTCCAGTTGCTTCAGTACCCGGGCCCGGCTTTCTCCCGCCCCGTTCCTGGCGACGATGGTGGTGAGCGGCGCGTTCATCGACACTCCAGCCTGTTTGGACGGCCGGATTGTATTTCATCCGGCCAGGCGGCGCGAGTCGAACCGCCCGGCCCCGCCGCCGGGGATCGATTTTTACAAAACGTGTCCGTTTCGGGACGACGCAGTTGTGGAAAAATTCCGCGAGCCCCCTTACAAAGGCGGATGAAACATTACCACGGGTTTGGACATGTCGATCGTAGCGACGCTGCGACAGGAGATTGACGCGATCGCGGTTCGTCTGCACGACGTCCTGCCCGCTTATCTGACCTGGTTGAGCACGCCAGCGAAGCGGACGTTGGAGTATTTCTGCGCCCCGTTCCTCTTCGACGGTGGCCGCTTTCCCTGGTGGGGATTGGTGATCGCCCTGGGAATCGCCATCCTCGCGTTCGCACTCGACCGGAAGCGCGCCGATGGCGGCTGGCTGCGATATTGTTTCCCGCGTGAGATCTACCGAAACCCGTCCACCTGGATTGACCTGAAGATTGGATTTTTCAACTACGTCTTGTATGGCGGTGGCGTTCTGAACGTGACCTGGCGCCTCACGTCGGCCTGGTTCGCGTCCTGGATCACATTCCTGCTCACGGCGGGATTTGGGCCGAACAACCATCCGGTGAGTTGGGGACCCGCGTGGATCGTGGTGTTTACGCTGGTCATCTCCCTTGCCTCGGATTTCGGTTACTTTCTGTACCATTGGCTGTCACATGTGTTTCCGCCGATGTGGGCAATCCACAAGCTGCACCACTCCGCCGAGGTCATGACCCCGTTGACGGCAGCCCGGGTGCATATCCTGGAGATCCCACTGATGGGGCCGTTCATGGCGGCAACGACCGGCCTCGTGGTTGGCCCGTTGCTCTGGTTGCATGGCGGCGAAACCGGCGTCGCGACAATCTTCGGCCTCGATATCGCGGGCGTTTTGTTTTTCGCGTTGGGGCACAACCTGCACCACTCGCATATCTGGGTCTATTTTGGGCCGATCATTGGCCGGGTGATCGTCAGTCCGGCGCAACATCAGATCCATCACAGTTGCCTGCCGCGGCATATTGATAAGAATTTCGCGGAACATTGGGCGATCTGGGATACGTTGTTCGGGACGCTCTATCTGCCCAACGGACGTGAGACACTGAAACTGGGGCTGGCCGGCTACCAAACACAGATCCATCCTGGCGTGGTCGCGGCCAACGTTCGCCCGGTTTACGACTCCGTTGTCGCGACGATTTCCATGGGCCGGCGATGGGTCCGCTGGCTCGGGCGATTGGAACAGTCAGACGATCATCCCGACGCCAGGCTGATGACCGAATCATCGCCGGACGAGGTTCAGGGTTTCGCGCATCCACCAGGCCCTGGGCGCTGATATAATTCCATGCGGCCGCCCGAACTGCGATGCACGAGTTTGTAACGCGCGCGTGCCAACGCCGCGCGAATGTCCTGGTATGGACCAACCTGATCGGGTTCCGGAAAATCCCCAAGCAGCACGTAATCAACCGGAATACCGCTTGCAGCCTCATAACCCGGAATGTCGATCTGGCGCACGCGCGTGTCCCGCTGCCCCGGTTGCCACCCGAACAACAACCGTTGGGGATCCGTGCCAGGCCGGAAGCGCACCGGATAGACCGGCAATCGCGCGACGTAGCTGAACAGTACTGGCCGGTCATCTCGCAATTCAAACCGGCTGGTGAGGTGGAAGAGCGGATGGTACAGCAATTGCGCGGTGTTCGCCGGATCGAGCTTGAACTGCGTCAGAATCGGCGCGACCGTGCAGTGAGGACCGATCCAGGCGTCAGCTTCATTGAACTCCCGAACAGCGGGCGGCAATTCTCGCACCTGGACCCAGAACATCGCGCCCATCATGACGAGGCTTCCCGCTGTGGTTACGACGATGGCGACGGTTCTGACCAGGCGGCCGGCGGGAAGCACCGCGCAGGCGATCGCAAGCCCGATGTAGGGGAACGGCTCCGCCCGCCAGGAGTGAGTCCAACCGCCGCCGGCCTCATCGGGCATGATCAGCGCGAAACCCAGGAAGCTGATGGGTAGCATCCATATCGCCATCTGAAGCCGTCGCGCCGTCTGGCGGGGGGCGATCCATCGACCGATGCCGCCGCTCACCGCCAAACCGATCAACGTCAATTCGACGACAAGCGCGGCAAGTGCCGTCGACCGTCCGATTGGCGCGAACGGGTCACCTCGCAGAATCTCGGTAACCCGCGAAAGGGCGGAGATTCCGTAAGTGATGTGGCGATCGCCGGATCCGCCCAGAGCGAACAGGCCAAAGAGCACCGCGGCGGGCAAAAAGCTCGCCAGTACGGCGACCGGAAGGCAGAAGAGCGACCGCGTTCGCTCACCGGTCCGCGATTCAGACCAAACATCCGCGAGGGCCATCGCGCCGATTCCAACTATGGCCTCCAGCCATCCTGATGCCTGACACGCGAGTGTCGCGAACAGCAGCGCCGCGAGAGTAGCGCCATTCGCCATCGATGTCCGTTCGCGCAGGCGAAGATACGCCCAGATGCACAGAATGCAGCCAGTCACCGACAGACAATAATTGTACAGCCCCAGGAAAAACATGCGCTGTAGCGCGACAGGAAAAAAGAATAAGGCGATCCAACCCGCTTTGGGTGTCACGCGGCGCAGCAGAAGCCTCGCCGCGAGCGGTACCGACAGGAGACAGAGCATCTGGGTGATTTGTTCGCTGACCAGCGGTGGCAAGATCAGCATAAGCCCAGCCATGATGAGGTGGCCAAGGGCGTTGGGCGACGGGGAAAGATTTAGCTCGTACAGCCGGTTGAGCATGGGCCACGCCGGATCCCCGGCCCGTGTCATGAAGTATGCCATACTCAAATGAGCTGGGCCGTCGCTGGTCAGAATTGGCCCCGACACGACGACAATGGCGGCGAGCAAAACGAGCAACATCCAAAAGACGATCGTGTCGAACGCGATGCGTGACGTCGCGTGGGGCACCGGGACGATAGCACTCATCGGTGGTGTCGGGTTCGCATGGCGCCTACTCTACCCGGAAAATCTCGAAAGTGCTTTCGCGCGCGAATGGTACGAGGTCGGACGGCGGTGCGCCAACCGACGCTTCAGGTCGCTGTAACAACAGATCATCACGTGCCGGCGCGCCAGGCAGACGTATGGATTTAATTTCCGCGGCGGCTTCCATTATCCGGCGGTCCGAAAGCCTCCACACTTTTCCCGAGGTCAAAAGTCGAACTCCCGAAACGTCGCGGATATTATCCTGTTTTCCTTTCATACACATTATGAAGCTCGGAGCAAACGCAGGATATTCAGTCGTGGGCGATGGTCGGCCGTATCATGCGCCGACCTGATTCGTTGCAACTCCCACGACGACGATCGTTGGTAACGGCGGCAGCGCGAAAGCCGTGTTCCGCCGGCCGGGGGACAACACAGCGGGTCCGATTTGACCCCGACCGTTTCAGGTCTACACTCTCCGGGACGACCTCACGTCGCCAGTCCAGGAAACCAGGCGAAAGCGAACCAGGAAGCAGAGGATCCTCCCATGAAGTACAACCGAATATCGGCGGACTGCCATCTCGACATGCCATGGATGCCGCCCACGCTGTTTGTCGATGAATGCTCCCGCGAGTTCAAGGACCGCATGCCGTTTGTCGCCGACGGACCGGATGGGCCGCAATGGGTGACGAAGCAGGGCGCGAACTTCGGTCTTAAGAACGGGGTCGGGCCGAGCGGCGCGAAACTGGTGCCGGGTCAGAACAAGCGCGTCGACATCATGGCCGAGACCGGCCTGTTCGCGGACGGTGTCAAGGATATCCGCCGGGTCAGCGATCCGCATCTGCGCGCCAAGGACATGGACCGCGACGGCGTCGATGCCGAGGTGATCTTCGGCGTGCTCGGCACCGCCGGCAAGATGAACGACCTGCCGGCCGCGAACGAGGTTCTCAGGATTTACAACGACTGGCTGGTGGATTTCTGTAGCTATTATCCCGACCGCCATATCGGGCTCGGCTGCATTCCCTATGGTGACATCGAAGCCGCGGTCGCCGAAGTGCACCGTTGCGCGAAGATGGGCCTGAAGGGTGTCGAAGTTTCCTGCTCCTGGGACATGGAGCCGATGTGGCACCCGTTGTGGGAGCCTTTGTGGCAAGCGGTCAACGAAGTTCAGTTGCCGTTGCATTTTCATACATTCCCGACGACGGCGCCGCGAGCGCGGGAGATGACCTCGGGCCAGGTGCGGCGCGCGGCGATGTTCACCGGCGTGTCGGCGTTCCAGATGGGATTGATCCACATCCTGGCCGCCATGATGGGCGCCGGCGTGTTCGAGCGTTATCCGAACCTGCGCGTGTCGTTCGGCGAGAGCGGGATCGGCTGGATTCCTTACGCTCTGGATCGCATGGACTTCGAGTTCGAGGACCGGTTCCGCGACCTGATGAAGCTGAAGCCGTCCGAGTACTGGCAGCGCCAGTGCAAGGCGACGTTCCAGTATGACGTGATCGGGCCGAAGCTGATCGGGACGAACAACCTGATGACGGTCGATACGCTGATGTGGGGGTCGGATTATCCGCACACCGACGGGATCTGGCCGGAATCGACGAAGTATATCGAGGAGCAGTTCGTTGGGCTGTCTCGTGAGGACATCAACAAGATCACCTGCGAGAACGCGGCGAAGTTTTATAATCTGACGAACTGATCGCGTAACGAAGACCGCGTGATGGCCGGGGAAGTTCCCTGGCCATCCTGGGCGGCGATGCCCACGGCCCAGAGGAGAGCCGGCCGACCGCTCGGGTCAGGCCGCGACAGGAGCGCCGGGCGCCGGAAATTTCTTTCTCACCTTGATTGAGGCCGAGCGCTGGCGCGCCTCCCACAGATCGCGCTGCAACTGCATCCGCATCCAATGATCGGCCGTGCTCCAGCCGACCTTTTCCAACCGGATCGCCATGTCGGCCGATACCCCGCTGTGTCCATTCAACAGATCGGACAGAGCCTTGCGTGTCACGCCAAGAGCCTCAGCCGTCGCGGTCACGGTCAGAGCAAGGGGCCTGAGGCAGGCCTCCCGGATGACCTCGCCCGGGTGTGCCGGGTTGTGCATCTCCATCGTCGTCTCTCCCAGGGGCGGTCAGTGGTAATCCACCAGGTCAATATTGGTAGCGTCTTCGCCTTCGAACTCGAACACCAGCCGCCAATTGCCCGAAACCGTCACCGCCCATTGTCCCGTGCGGTCGCCTCGCAATGGATGGAGCCGCGTCCCCGGCAATTGGTTCATCTGGTCCGGACCCGCGGCGGCATTGAGGGCGGTTAGCAGCACGCGAAGCCAGGCGGCATGCTGTGCGTTGATCCCCCTCGTGCCGCCGGTGCGGAAGAACCGTTCCAATCCTTTGTGGCGTATCCGCTTAATCATCCGATGATAAGTGTAAGGTGACAGGTTACAAAAATCAATGTGATCTTGAATCTCAGTTGACGGGCGGCCCATTGATCGCTTCGGTCGGACGTCCCATGCTGGCGGCGCGCGGCGGCCGGGGTCCCTCCCGCCCGTTCGTGCTTGAAAGGAGGCGATCATGCGAGTCGACGGCGCGTGTCATTGCGGGAACGTCGCGTTCGAGGCGGAGGTCGATCCGGACACGGTGCGGATTTGTCACTGCACCGATTGCCAGGTCACCGGCGGTGCGCTGTTCCGCGCCAATATTCAGGCGGCGGGCGAAACGTTCCGGCTGACGCGGGGTGAGCCAAAATATTACATCAAGACGGCCGATAGCGGGAACAAACGGGCGCAGGCGTTTTGCGCTGAGTGCGGTACTGGGCTGTACTCGACAGCACCGGTCAATCCGACCAGCTACGTGTTGCGGGTCGGCCCGATCGCGCAACGGGCGATGCTGAAGCCGGCGCAGCAGATCTGGTGCCAGTCGGAATTGCCGTGGACGCCGAGGTTCGACGGGGTGGCGAGACGGGAGCGGCAGTAGGACTGCAAATCCGCGGTTGTCGGTTCGGTTCCGGCCCGGACCTCCGATCGTTTCAATTACTTATGAGCGCGTGATGCATTTTTTCATGGCGCCTCAAGATTTCTTCAAGGTTCATCACCTTTCTGGCGTTTGGATTCCCAGCATTTTGACAATCGTGGTACGGTTCGGCCTGACGCTCTCCTGACTGATTTTATGCAGTTCGCCATGACGGCGATGGCGGCAGCGCAGTAGCACGATCCATGGATTTGTGGACACGATTTGGCTGCTAATCTCCGGTCTGGTGTGCCAGCGGACACTGTAACGGAATAGTTATATAAAATCCTTGACAAAGCCCTGAATCTGTGCGAGCATCATCGAACGAATGCTGATCCCGCATCGCCGATCGGCCAAAAGTCTGGACCTTATGGAGAGAGCCATGTCTGTTCACAGGGTAAGAAATCTCGACATGATTAGGTGGATGAGTGGTGGCCACGAGCCTCTCACCAAAAGACTGTCGGCAATCTCGAACTGGACTTACATATCCAAGATGATTCATGGACAAAAGGAAATCACCGACCATACGGCCAGAGAGATAGAACGTGTATTGAAGCTCCAACAGGGCTGGATGGATCGGGATAATCTAGGCTTGGTTCGGATGAGTAATCTTGATTATCAAATCCAAGCAGCCATGAAATTGGCGTCCGATGAAAGAAAGAGTGGACTGCTGAGATTTCTTAGCGACGTATGAGGCCGACGCCCCACTTCACCGGTGACCATCCTCTGCGCGGAGAGATATGATCATGTTTGGCTTTGGAGCGACGGCTCAAGATAAGCCCATCTTGGCAGAAGTCGAAAGTATGCTGGATGCGTTCGCTTATCTCGGAGTTGATACAAAGGCAGTAGGCAAAAGGCTGTTTTACGAAGCCAAAGATGACCTAAAGCGAAGAGGTGGTCCAAACATTGTGTACCATGAACGATTCGGTGACCGAGCGGTTGCGAATGATGATTTCATGATGCCACGTATTGCGGAAGGTCTGAGTCCGGAGGATGTCCGTCAATACTGGAATCGACCGCAACTCCTCATATTTTCCGAGCTAAAGGTGCGTGAGTTTGTGGTTTTCGTAACTTTCGCTACCGCTCGCGGACTTGGGACAGACTTAGTAGCCCTTACTCGTGAAAATCGCAAAACGATCCCTCAATATGGTAATCCAGCATCGTGGGACGAGAAGCATCCTGGTAATGAAGGGTACACTCGTGAGGACGCTGAGATTTTCAACGAGTTCGCTATGCGAGTAGGACTGTGGCAGGCGAGTACAGCTTTGCCCGAACAGAAGAGGTTGCTTGCTCCCTATACATCCTTCAACGCATTGGTGCGAGATTTCGTGAGGAAAGGGACGATATAACCTTCATCCTTCCAGTTTGCTGAATGAACTGTTACGATTTCCCGAGCCTCAGGCGGCATATTGAGTGACCGCGGAACGCGACACCTCACCCCGAAAATGCCGGCTGAGATCGGCTGCCGTGCGTAAATCGACCCGGCGCCCGCCCAACAGTTCGGAAAGCTCGGCCTCGATGGCCGCCAGGCCGAGCAACCCTGGCGCTGATCCCGGCACGAACTCCACCAGCAGATCGACGTCGCTGTCCGGCCGCGCGGTGCCTTTCAGCACGGAACCGAACAACGACAGCCGCCGTATCGCATGCCTCAGGCACAACGCGGCGAGAGCGTTCTGATCCTGAAACAAAATCGTGGACATGACCACTCCTCCTGCCTGCGCCTCAATCGAGCGAACCCAGGTGTGCCCGCGTCGTGTCAGACTTGCGCCGCCGCGTCACCAACCGGAACATCGAGCGGCGACCGTCAGTAATACCCCGTCCCCCCATTCACATGGATCGTCTGCCCGGTGATGAACCCGGCGTCGTCACTGACCAGGAACAAACATGTGGCCGCGATTTCATCCACCTTGCCTTGCCGCCCCAGTGGAATGCCGGCGGCGCTCGGCGGCCGGTTGCCATACCATTCCGGGTTCGCCCGCATCGTATCGATGCTGCCAGGCGACACCACATTCACCCGAATGTTCCGCGCGGCGAACTCCGACGCCAACCCCCGCGCGAATCCCACCAGACCCATCTTGGCGGCGGAGACATGCGCGCGGCCGCTGCCACCGACGAAAGCACCCTCGCCGGTGAAAAACAGGATGCGGCCATATTCGTTCTGAACCATCGCTTCGATCAGCGCCCGCGTCAGATACACCGCGCCGTCGAGCACGACTCCCCTGACCGCTTCCCAATCCGCCGACGTCAACTCGGTAAACGGTTTGTGCGGCCGGATCGCGGCGTTGTTGATCAGAATATCGACGCGGCCGAATTCCGACAACGCGCGCGCGGCCAATGCCTCGACCTGATCCTTGCTGGCGACATCGGCGACCACCGCGATGGCCTTGACCCCCAGTTCCCTGGCTTCCCGCGCCACCGCGTCGGCCTCCTCCTGGTTGGAGCGGGCGTTGACCACCACATGGGCGCCCTCCCCCGCCAGTTTCAGCACCGTCGCGCGGCCGATATTGCGTCCCGACCCGGTCACCAAAGCGACTTTGCCCTCAAGTTTGCCCATGTGATCACTCCCTCGGGCAACGCGGCCGTTCCCGCGTTCGCCGTCGGAGACCTTCGCGCGCCAGCCACGGCGCGACAAGATCGGGGCGAGGTTTTCGATTGACGCGCCGCTCAGCGCAGATGTAGACCCCTGCCCGGGCCACGCCCCCCCACCGGGGCGCTTATCTTCTGAAAGGGAGAGCCGGCATGAACGCAGTACCGACGCCAGAGTTGCGTCCCGCCAATCCGTGCTTTTCGTCCGGACCTTGCGCCAAACGTCCAGGCTTTACTCTCGAAGCACTGAGTGGCGCGCTGCTTGGCCGCAATCATCGCGCCGCGGAAACCAAAGCCAGAATCACCGAAGTCATCGACCGCTCGCGCGCTTTGCTCGGCATGCCGGCGGACTGGCGCCTGGGTGTCGTGCCCGCCTCGGACACCGGCGCGATGGAGATCGCGTTATGGTCGCTGTTGGGACCAAGGCCCGTGGATATCCTGACATTCGAAAGTTTCGGCGCTGGTTGGGCCACCGATATCCTTCGCCAACTGAAACTTCCCAACGCCCGCGTGCTGCAAGCCGAGTATGGCGCGTTGCCCGATCTCGCCGCCGTCGATCCGGCGCATGATTTCGTGTTCACCTGGAACGGCACGACGTCCGGCGTGCGCGTGCCGAACGCCGATTGGATTTCTCCGAACCGGGAGGGCCTGGCGATTTGCGACGCGACCTCCGCGGTGTTCGCGATGCCGGTTGCGTGGGAAAAACTCGATGTCGTGACATGGTCGTGGCAGAAAGTGCTCGGCGGTGAGGCGGCGCACGGCATGCTGGCGCTGTCGCCGCGGGCCGTCGCGCGACTGGAGTCGCACGAGCCGGCATGGCCGATGCCCAAAGTGTTTCGCCTGACCAGCAAAGGCAAACTCACCGAGGGCATTTTTCGAGGTGACACCATGAACACGCCCTCGATGCTGTGTGTCGAGGACGCGTTGGATGGCTTGCGGTGGGCGGAACGGATCGGCGGGCTGCCGGCGTTGTTCGCGCGATCCGAAGGCAATCTCAAAGCGATCGCGGATTTCGTCGAAGGCGGCGCGACGTTCGACTTCCTCGCGCGAGACCCCGCGACAAGATCGAACACGTCGATCTGCCTGAAGATCGTTTCGCCGTGGTTTTTATCGCTGGACGATGCCGGACGCGCGAGGGCCGCGAAGCGGATGGCCGCGCTGCTGGACGAACGCGGCATCGCACACGACATCGGCTCCTATCGCGACGCGCCTCCGGGCCTGCGCATCTGGGGTGGCGCGACGGTGGAAACCAGTGACGTCGCCGCGCTGATGCCGTGGTGCCAATGGGCCCACGACACCGTCTCGCGGGAGTGACGGTCGCACCGTCACGGCCCAGATCGACCGGGCCATCTCTCACCCCATCGTGTTGACACCGATGGCCCGATCAGGCCGGGCCATGACGAGAAAGGGATTCCCATGCCCAAGGTTCTCATCAGCGACAAACTGTCCCCCGCCGCGGTCGAGATCTTCCGCCGCCGCGGGATCGACGTCGATCTGAAAACCGGCCTCACGCCGGCCGAGCTACGCGCGACCATTCCCGCCTATGACGGGCTCGCGATCCGTTCCGCGACCAAGGTAACGAAAGAACTGCTCGACGCCGCGACCAACCTCAAGGTGGTGGGACGCGCCGGGATCGGTGTCGATAATGTCGACATTCGTTCAGCCACCGCGCGCGGTGTCGTGGTGATGAACACGCCGCACGGAGACACGATCACCACCGCCGAGCACGCGATCGCCATGATGTTCGCCCTGGCGCGGCAAATACCCCAGGCCGACGCATCGACCCGCGCCGGGAAATGGGAAAAAAACCGTTTCCTCGGCG
>Ga0182030_10025250_pt1 | contig 10844 bp, 9 predicted proteins | sample 812S3MmetaG_FD_121299 | JGI IMG/M metagenome (GOLD analysis project Ga0182030, IMG submission 121299) | Permafrost microbial communities from Stordalen Mire, Sweden - 812S3M metaG (Illumina Assembly) | ecosystem: Environmental > Terrestrial > Soil > Wetlands > Permafrost | place: Sweden... | reverse complement strand
GTCGTAGACCCGCCCACCTACACGCCCAGGATGGCGACGGATCTGCGCCCCACCGATGAACGCCGGTGAGCTGCGCCGCCACGCCTGAAACGTTGCGAAGGAGATCTTTTCAATGACCACAGCCCGTCCCGCGAAGCCCCGAAACGAGGGCCAGTGGGCGCTGGGAGATCGTGAGCCACTGAACCCCAACGAGGAGTTCAAGCAGGCCGGCCCCCCGCTCGAGGTGCGGGAACGTATCGAGAACGTGTATTCCAAAGAGGGCTTCGACAGCATCGAGAAAAACGACCTGCGCGGACGCATGCGCTGGTGGGGCCTGTACACCCAGCGTGAGCAGGGCTACGACGGCAGTTGGACCGGCGACGAGAATATGGACAAGCTCGAAGCCAGGTACTTCATGATGCGGGTGCGCTGCGACGGCGGCGCCCTGTCGGCTGCCGCGCTGCGCGCGCTGGGGCAGATCTCGACCGAGTATGCCCGCGACACCGCGGACATCTCCGATCGAGAGAACGTGCAATACCACTGGATCGAGGTGGAAAAGGTCCCCGAGATCTGGCGGCGCCTGGACGCGGTCGGACTGCAGACCGCCGAGGCGTGCGGCGACTGCCCACGCGTGATCCTGGGCTCACCGCTGGCCGGTGAATCGCTGGACGAGGTGCTCGACCCGACCTGGGCGATCGACGAGATCGTGCGCCGCTACATCGGGAAACCCGAGTACGCCGACCTGCCACGAAAGTTCAAGACGGCCATCTCCGGTCTGCAGGACGTCGTGCACGAGGTCAACGATGTGTCCTTCATCGGCGTCAACCACCCCGAGCATGGGCCGGGGCTGGACCTGTGGGTTGGCGGCGGCTTGTCCACCAACCCGATGCTGGGCCAGCGGGTGGGCGCCTGGGTGCCCCTCGAAGAGGTACCCCAGGTATGGGCGGCCGTGGTGTCGGTGTTCCGGGACTACGGCTACCGCCGGCTGCGGGCCAAGGCCCGGCTGAAGTTCCTGGTCAAGGACTGGGGCATCGAAAGATTCCGGGAGGTCCTGGAAACCGAGTACCTCAAACGTCCGCTCATCGACGGTCCGGCGCCCGAACCGGTCAAGTACCCGATCGATCACGTCGGGGTGCAACGGCTGAAGAACGGCCTCAACGCGGTCGGGGTCGCCGCCATCGCGGGGCGGGTGTCCGGCACCATCCTCAGCAAAGTGGCGGACTTGGCCGAGCAGGCCGGTTCGGACCGCATCCGGTTCACCCCCTACCAGAAGCTGGTGATCCTCGACATCGCCGACGACAAGCTCGACGAACTCGTCGCCGGTCTCGACGCGATCGGCCTTCAGTCGCAGCCGTCACATTGGCGTCGAAACCTGATGGCGTGCACCGGTATTGAATTCTGCAAGCTGTCATTCGCTGAGACCCGGGTGAGGGCACAGTCTTTGGTGCCAGAGCTGGAGCGTCGCCTCGAAGACATCAACTCCAGCCTTGACGTGCCGATCACGGTCAACATCAACGGCTGCCCCAACTCGTGTGCGCGAATCCAGGTGGCCGACATCGGTTTCAAGGGCCAGATGGTCGACGACGGTGACGGCAATTCGGTCGAGGGTTTCCAGGTGCACCTGGGCGGCAGCCTCGGTCTGGACAGCGGCTTCGGACGCAAACTGCGCCAGCACAAGGTCACCAGTGACGAGCTGGGCGACTACATCGATCGGGTGGTGCGCAATTTCGTCAAACACCGCAATGCCGGTGAGCGGTTCGCGCAGTGGGCAATTCGCGCCGAGGAAGGAGACCTCCGATGAGCGAGGCGACCAAACCGAGCGAAGACGAACTGCGCGAGTTCGCCGCCCGCGGCGCCGCTGAACTCGAGGGCGCCAGCGCCGCGGACCTGCTGCGCTGGACAGAGGAGAATTTCGGCGGCGTCAACGGGCCGCGCGGTGGGGCGACCTGCAACTACATCGTGGCCTCCAATATGCAGGACGCGGTGCTGGTGGACCTGGCCGCCAGGGTACGGCCGGGCGTTCCGGTGCTTTTTCTCGACACCGGTTATCACTTCGTCGAGACGATCGGCACCCGCGACGCGGTCGAATCCGTCTATGACATCCGGGTGCTCAACCTCACCGCGGAGCACACCGTTGCCGAGCAGGACGAGCTGCTGGGCAAGGACTTGTTCGCGCGTGACCCCGGCGAGTGCTGCCGGTTGCGTAAGGTCGTCCCGTTGGGCAAGACGCTGAGTGGCTACTCCGCGTGGGTAACTGGAATACGCCGGGTCGAGGCCCCGACCCGGGCCAATGCTCCGCTGGTCAGCTTCGACGAGGCGTTCAAGCTGGTGAAGGTCAACCCGCTGGCCGCGTGGACCGACGAAGACATGCAGAACTACATCGACGAGCACGACGTTCTGGTGAATCCGCTTGTCTACGAGGGCTATCCGTCGATCGGTTGTGCTCCGTGCACGGCCAAGCCCGTCGAGGGCGCCGACTCACGCAGCGGACGCTGGCAGGGACTGGCCAAGACCGAATGTGGGTTACACGCCTCGTGACCACACTCGTGCTGACCGCACACGGAAGCAAGGATCCGCGGTCGGCGGCCAATGCGCGGGCCGTCGCGGACCGATTGGCGCGGCTGCGGCCGGGTCTCGATGTCCGGCTGGCGTTCTGCGAGTTGAACTCGCCGCGACTGACCGACGTACTCAGCGTATGTGCCGAAGCAGCCGTGGTTACTCCCCTGCTGCTCGCCGACGCCTACCACGCCCGCATCGACATCCCGGCCCAGATCGCGGCCAGCGGCGTCGGTCATCGGGTGCGGCAGGCCGATGTGCTCGGCGAAGACGATCGGCTGGTGTCGGTGCTGCGTCAGCGAGTGCTCGAGTTGGGGGTTTCATCGGCCGACGACAAGCTCGGCGTCGTCGTGGTGGCCATCGGTTCGTCAAACCCGGCGGCCAACGCGCGCACGGCCAAGGTCGCCGCGAAGCTGGCGGAACGCACCCAGTGGGCGGGTACCACGACCGCGTTCGCGACCCGACCCGATGCTCCGCCTGCCGAGGCCGTCCAACGGCTGCGCCGTCGCGGCGCCCGGCGCGTTGTCATTGCACCGTGGTTTCTGGCGCCGGGGCTGTTGCCCGACCGGGTACGGGCCGATGCCCACGACGCCGGCATCCCGATGGCGCGGCCGTTGGGTGCGCACGAGCTGGTGGCCGCGACGGTGCTGGATCGCTTCGATCAGACAGCGGCAGAGCGGATAGCGGCCTGAGTCAGGCCGACAAGCTGGCCGACACCGCCCCGTCGGCGATTGGCGGGATCCGGGTGGCCCGCACGTAAACGGTGTCGCCGTCCCGCAATGCCAGTGCCTCGGCGTCACCTCTGGTGATCTGGGCGATGAACGGGCCTCCGGTCGCCGCGTTGGTCAGCTCCACCCGCACCTCGAAACCGAGTGCCACCACCCGGTCGACGACGGCACGCACCACCCCGACGGACTCCGCGGTGCCGTCCCCGCCGGCGACTGCCATGTCCGGATTGCGGCCGACCCGGATGTCGTGCGGGCGCACCAGGGCGCCGTTCAGCGTCGAGACCGCGCCCAGGAAAGACATCACGAACGGGTTGGCCGGGGAGTCGTATACGTCGGTCGGTGATCCGACCTGTTCGATCCGGCCCTTGTTGAGTACGGCAATGCGGTCGGCAACATCCAGCGCCTCAGCCTGGTCATGGGTGACCAGCACCGTGGTGACATGCACCTCGTCGTGCAGGCGCCGCAGCCAGGCCCGCAAGTCTTCGCGCACCTTGGCGTCCAGCGCGCCGAACGGTTCGTCGAGCAACAGCACCTGCGGGTCGACCGCCAGCGCCCGGGCCAGCGCCATCCGCTGCCGTTGACCGCCGGAGAGCTGATTGGGATAGCGGGTTTGAAAACCGTTCAGCCCCACCACTTCCAGCAGGTTGTCGACCTTCTCTTTGATCTCGGCCTTGGGCCGCTTGCGGATCTTGAGCCCGTAGGCGACATTGTCGCGGACGGTCAGGTGTTTGAACGCCGCATAGTGCTGAAACACGAATCCGATGCCGCGCCGCTGCGGAGGTACCCGGGTCACGTCTTGACCGCCGATCGTCACGGTCCCGGAGTCCGGGTGGTCAAGGCCGGCGATGGTGCGCAACAACGTCGACTTTCCCGAACCGCTCGGGCCCAGCAACGCCGTCAATGAACCAGTGGGCACGACGAAATCCACATGGTCCAAAGCCACGAAGTCGCCGTAACGCTTGTTAGCGTCACGCACTACGATGGCGTGGTCAGTCGTGATGGCCGTCATATTCGTGTCTCCTTGTTACGCAACCTTGTTCGCTCGCGCTCGGCGAACGTCGAGAATCACTTGAACGATCAGAACGGCCACGGCGACGCTCATCAACAGCGTCGATAGCGCGTAGGCGCCGTACTCCGCCCCGCGGTTGTAGCGGTCAGAGACCAGCAAGGTCAGGGTCTGCGACTTCCCGGGAAGATTGGACGACACGATGATGACCGCCCCGTATTCGCCGAGAGTTCGCGCGATCGTCAGCACGATGCCGTAGGTCAGGCCCCACCGGATGGATGGCAGCGTGATCCGCCAAAACGTCTGCCACCAACTAGAACCCAGTGTTGCCGCGGCCTGCTCCTGGTCGGTTCCCAATTCGTGCAGAACCGGCTCGACTTCACGCACCACGAACGGCAGCGTCACGAAGATACTGGCCAGCACTATGCCGGGCAGGCCGAAGATGATCTTCAACCCGAAGTCGTTTTCGACGAAACCCAGCGCACCGGCCGATCCCCACAGCAGGATCAGCGCGACGCCGACAATAACCGGCGAGACGGCGAATGGCAGGTCGATGACCGCCTGCAACACACCCTTGCCACGAAACTTGTTTCGCGCCAGCACTAATGCCGTGGGAATGCCGAAAACCACGTTCAGCGGCACCACGATGGCCACCACCAACAGTGACAAGTTCAGTGCCGATATCGCCGCCGGCGTGCTGACCCAGTCGTAGAACTGGCCGAAACCCGGCTCGAAGGTCCGCCACAGGATCAGGGCCACCGGAATTATCAGCAGCACAAAGATATAGCCCAGTCCGAGATACCGGGTGAAGTAGCGCACCCATGGCGACGATGTCACTAGTCGCTCGCCTCCCGTCGGGCGGCGCGCGCACCCACGACGCGCAATACGAACAGCAGGACGAACGAAATCAACAACAGCACAATCGATATCGCGGCGGCGCCGGTGCGATCGTCGTTTTCGATCAAGGTCCGGATCCATTGCGACGAGACTTCGGTCTTGCCCGGCACCGCCCCGCCGATCAGCACTACCGAACCGAATTCGCCGATGGCCCGCGAGAACGCCAGCCCCGCACCGGACAGCAGCGACGGCAGCAACGACGGCAGGATGACGGAGGTGAAGATCTTCGGGCCGTTGGCGCCCAGGGACGCGGCGGCCTCCTCGGTCTCCCGGTCGATTTCGAGCAGCACCGGCTGAACCGCGCGCACCACGAACGGCAGTGTGACGAACGCCAACGCCACCCCCACACCCCATGCGGTGTGCTGCAAGTGCAAGCCCACCGGGCTGTTGTTTCCGTACAGCGCCAGCATCACCAGGCTGGCGACGATCGTGGGCAGGGCGAACGGCAGGTCGATGACCGCATCGACCAACCGTTTCCCGATGAAGTCGTCGCGCACCAGAATCCAGGCGATCAACAGACCGAACGCGATGTTGAGCACCGTGACTGCGGCGCTGATGGTCAGCGTCACCCGGAACGAATCCACCGCCGCATGCGAGGTGACGGCCAGCCAGAAGGCGTGCCAGCCGCCCCCGGCGGCCTGCCAGGCGATCGCCGCCAGCGGCAGCAGCACGATCACTGAAAGCCAGATGGTCGCGACGCCCAACCGAAGGGATGTGCTGCCTGGCCGCACGATGGCACCCACCGCTGATGGCCGGCGAGAGCCGTCGGGTTCGGACTCGTCAAGTTCGGGCCGGATCGCCTCGGGATCCGGGGTGATTGCGGCCGTCATCCGGTGGCCTGCGTATAGATCTTGGTGATGCTGCCGTTGGTCTTGTCGAACAGCTGCGGATCCACCGTGCTCCAGCCACCCAGGTCGGCGATGGTCCACAATTTGGCCGGCACCGGGAACTGGTCGCGGAAATCAGCGGCAATGGCCGGATCGACCGGCCGAAAACCGGCCTGCCCCCACACCTTCTGCGCCGCCGCGGTGTATTGGAAATTCTTGAACGCCGTCGCGGCATTCAGATGCGGGCTGGTTGTCACCACGGCCACCGGGTTTTCGATCTTGAAGGTCTGCGGTGGGATGACGTGCTCAACCGGCTTGCCCGCCCGTTCGGCGACGATGGCTTCGTTTTCGTAGCTGATCAACACGTCGCCACTGCCCTGGACGAACACATCGGTGGCTTCGCGTCCCGAGCCGGGACGCAGTTTGACGTGTTCACGCACCAGCTTGCCGATAAAGTCAATGCCCGCTTGGTTATTGCTGCCGCCGTCACTCTTGGCCGCATACGGGGCCAGCAGGTTCCACTTCGCCGAACCCGAACTCAACGGGCTCGGGGTGATGACTTCCACGCCGGGCCGCAGCAAGTCATCCCAGTCCTTGATGTTCTTGGGATTACCCTTGCGCACCACCAACGACACCACTGAACCGAACGGGATGCCCTTGGTGGCGTCGGTGTTCCAGTCCTTGGAAACCTTGCCCGCCTTGACCAGTCGGGTGACATCCGGCTCGACCGAGAAGTTGACCACATCGGCAGGCTTGCCGTCGACGACCCCACGCGACTGGTCTCCGGAAGCTCCGTACGAGGTGATCACCTGCACGCTCTTGCCCTCATCGGAGGCGTTGAAAGCGGGAATCACCTTGCTCCAGCCGGGTTCTGGGACCGAGTAGGCGACCAGCGTGATGGTGGTGTGAGCATTGGTCAACCCGCCGCCGCCGACGACGTCACTGGGGCCGCCTTGGCAGGCCGCGACGACACCGGCAGTCAGCATGAGCGCGACAAAACGACGCCAGCGCAATGCGCTGACGATGTCGTTGAGCATTCGCGACCTTCCAGTGCGGGACTTATGGATTTCGTTCCCGTTGCTGCGGAATGGCGCTTAGAACTTCAAGGAGAATCGCTTACTCCATACCAGACCGCGCACGGGATGGTGTTCAGCGACAACAGTGCACGCAGAGATGACACTCCAAGACACCGGAAGTCACGTGCATGGCGCGAAGCCTAACAGGAATTCGCTGGCCCGCCACCGGGCCACCCGCCTGGGTGAATGGCTGTCAGTGCGTCAGCAGCCAGGCGACGATCACCAGCACTACCAGCGCGACGAGCACCAAGGTCACGTGGGACCGGGGCATGCGGCTTACCCGGATGTCCCGTCGGCGTGCCGGGCACGGCGCATCAGCGCGATACCCCTGCCGAGTATGGCGTCCAGCAGCACCGCGGTCAGGTAGGCCACCACCAGCACGATGGGTATCACCACCATGGCCTGGAGCACGAAACCGAGCCCGGAAAGCCACAGCTCGTTGCCGTCCCACCAATTGAGCAACCCGTTCATCGTGTTCACACTATTCGTCCCGGCTGGCGAAACCAATGTGTGTCAGGATCGGCAGGTGCCGACCACATCGGAGGAAACGACCTGTCTCGTCGCCGGCGGTGGACCAGCGGGCATGGTGCTTGGCCTGCTGTTGGCCCGCGCGGGCGTGAAAGTCACGGTGATGGAAAAGCACGCGGATTTCCTGCGCGATTTTCGCGGCGACACCGTGCACGCGAGCACCCTGCGCCTGCTGGACGAACTCGGTCTGGGGCCGCAGTTTGCCCAGCTTCCGCATCGCCGCCTCATCAACACCATTCACATGGAGATGCAGGGCCAACCGCTGGATCTCGATTTGTCCCGGCTGCCGGGCGCACACCAGCACATTGCCCTGGTGCCGCAGTGGGACTTCCTCGAACTGTTGGCGAGCGCCGCCGAGACCGAACCCAGCTTCCGGTTGCTGCGCAGCACCGAGGTGACCGGCGCGGTTCGCGACGGCGACCGCATTGTGGGCGTCACCTACCGCGACCAGACGGGGGAGACCAAACAAATGCGGGCCGAGCTGACGGTGGCCTGCGACGGCCGCGGTTCGACGGTGCGCTCGGCGGTCGGCCTCAAGACGCGTACGTTCGGCGCCCCGATGGACATTTGGTGGTTCCGGTTGCCTCGTCGGGCCGATGATCCGAGCGGACTTGCCGGCACCTTCGAGTCCGGGCACGGGATCATCCTGATCGACCGCGGCGATTACTACCAGATCGCGTCGATCATCCCCAAGGGAAGCGACGCGGAAATGCGCGCTGAGGGCATCGAGTCGTTGCACCGCGTCGTGGTGAGCCTGGTGCCCTGGCTCGCCGACCGGGTCGACACGTTGACCTCGTTCGACGACGTGAAATTGCTTGACGTGCAACTCAATCGGCTCAGGCGCTGGTACGCCGACGGTGTGCTGTGCATCGGCGACGCCGCGCACGCGATGTCGCCGGTTGGCGGCGTGGGCATCAACCTCGCGGTGGCCGATGCCCTGGCCGCCGCACGCATGCTGGCCGGACCGCTGCTGTCCGGACGGGTATCCACCCGCCAGCTCGCCAGGGTGCAGGTGCGTCGCTGGATTCCCACCGCGATTGTGCAGGGCGCGCAACGAGTGATCCACGCCCAAGTCGTCGCGAAGGCGGTGACCGGAGACAACCCCGGTGCGGCCCCTGCGGTACGCGTGTTGGGCCGGGCGCCGGCTTTGCGGCGACTCATCGCCTACGTGGTGGCGATCGGCCCGCTGTCTGAGCATGCGCCCAAATTCGCCCGACGCAGCCCGTAATCAATCCCGGATCGACGCGCCGCGTCCGCGAAATCGTGGACGCCGGGCTCCTCGACGGCCGATGATGGCGGAATGGCCCTGCCCGCTGAGCCCGCTGACCAACCCGCCGAAGCCGGCCCGAACCAAGTCCTCGGGGCCGTCCCGGCGACGACCCGCGAATCAGCCCTGGTGTCGCCCCTGGATTTCAGTGCGCCCGCGCCCTTCGCGTCCGGCGCCGCGGTGCGCAACCCGTTTCCGCCGATCGCCGATTACGCATTCCTGTCCGACTGGGAGACAACCTGCCTGATCTCGCCCGCCGGCTCGGTGGAGTGGCTGTGCGTGCCGCGACCGGACTCACCCAGCGTTTTCGGCGCGATCCTGGATCGCAGCGCCGGGCATTTCCGCCTGGGGCCCTACGGCGTCTCGGTGCCATCGGCGCGGCGCTACCTGCCCGGCAGCCTGATCATGGAGACGACGTGGCAGACCCACACCGGCTGGCTGATCGTGCGCGACGCCTTGGTGATGGGACCCTGGCACGACATCGAGCGCCGATCCAGGACCCACCGTCGCACCCCGATGGACTGGGATGCCGAGCACATCCTGTTGCGCACGGTGCGCTGCGTGAGCGGCACCGTCGAGCTGATGATGAGCTGCGAGCCGGCGTTCGATTACCACCGCGACAGCGCGTGCTGGGAGTACTCGGCCAATGCGTACAACGAAGCCACCGCCCACGCCAGCAAGGCGCCCGACGCCCACCCGACGCTGCAGCTGACCAGCAATCTGCGCATCGGCATCGAGGGCCGCGAAGCGCGGGCACGCACCCGAATGAAAGAAGGCGACGACGTATTCGTCGCCTTGAGCTGGACCAAGCACCCGGCGCCGCAGACCTACGAGGAGGCCGCCGACAAGATGTGGCAGACCACCGAGTGCTGGCGGCAATGGATCAACATCGGCAACTTCCCCGATCACCCGTGGCGGGCATACCTGCAGCGCAGCGCGCTCACCCTGAAGGGACTCACCTATTCGCCCACCGGCGCACTGCTGGCGGCCAGCACCACCTCGCTTCCGGAAACGCCTCGGGGCGAACGCAATTGGGACTACCGCTACGCCTGGGTGCGTGACTCGACGTTCGCGTTGTGGGGGCTCTACACGCTGGGGCTGGACCGCGAGGCCGATGACTTCTTCGCATTCATCGCCGACGTGTCCGGCGCCAACAACAATGAGCGCCACCCACTACAGGTGATGTACGGGGTTGGCGGTGAACGCAGCCTGGTCGAAGAGGAATTGAATCATCTGTCCGGCTATGACCACGCGCGCCCGGTGCGGATCGGCAACGGCGCCTACGACCAAGTCCAGCACGACATTTGGGGCTCGATCCTGGACTCGTTCTACCTGCACGCCAAGTCACGCGAGCAGGTCCCGGAGACCTTGTGGCCGCTGCTCAAGAAGCAGGTGGAAGAGGCGATCGCACACTGGCGTGAGCCCGACCGCGGAATCTGGGAGGTGCGCGGGGAGCCGCAACACTTCACGTCGTCGAAGGTGATGTGTTGGGTGGCGCTGGACCGAGGCTCCAAACTGGCTGAGCGACAAGGCGAAAAGAGCTACGCCCAGCAGTGGCGGGCAATCGCCGAGGACATCAAGGCCGACATTTTGAAGAACGGCGTCGACTCCCGCGGGGTGTTGACCCAGCGCTACGGCAGCGACGCGCTGGATGCTTCGCTGCTGCTGGTGGTGCTGACACGCTTTCTGCCGCCTGATGATCCGCGAGTGCGCAATACGGTGCTGGCGATCGCCAATGAACTCACCGAGGAAGGCCTGGTGTTGCGCTACCGGGTCGAGCAGACCGACGACGGGCTGTCCGGCGAGGAAGGTACCTTCACCATTTGCTCGTTCTGGCTGGTGTCGGCACTGGTCGAAATCGGTGAGGTGGCCCGGGCCAAGCGGCTGTGCGAGCGGCTGTTGTCCTACGCCAGCCCGCTGCACCTCTACGCCGAGGAGATCGAGCCGCGCACCGGCCGGCACCTGGGTAACTTCCCGCAG
>Ga0182030_10025249_pt1 | contig 10845 bp, 10 predicted proteins | sample 812S3MmetaG_FD_121299 | JGI IMG/M metagenome (GOLD analysis project Ga0182030, IMG submission 121299) | Permafrost microbial communities from Stordalen Mire, Sweden - 812S3M metaG (Illumina Assembly) | ecosystem: Environmental > Terrestrial > Soil > Wetlands > Permafrost | place: Sweden... | reverse complement strand
GTGCGCGAGAACGTCTCGCGGGTCATGCCGAGGTGCGAGGCGATTTCGCTCTTGTCGACGGTCAGCGCCAGATCCGCGGGGCCGGATTCGGTCGGGATCAGGTCAATGAGATAAGCGGCGACCCGTTCCTCCGCCGAACGCAGCCTGAAGCTCTTCGCGGAACGCAATTGCCGACGTAATTGCAAGGCGACGAAGCCCAGCACCGCGCGGCATAGCGCGTTGTCGGACGTCATGGCCTCGCGGAAAGGGTCGGCGGCGATGAGCAGAAGCTGCGCCTCCTCGAACACGCGCCCTCGAAGCAAGTACGGCTGGCCCGTGATCACGGCGGCAGGCAGAATAAGATCGAACGCCTGCGCGATCTCGATCACCGCTTCCGTTTGATCGCGGACAGCCAATAGCTTGAGGCTGCCGGAAACAAGAAACTGAACGAAGGCGGGGGTCTCCGCCTGTTCGAACGCCATCGAGCCCGCGGGAAGCCGATGCAGCATCGCCTGCGCCGCCAAAGCGTCGAGCGTTCGCTCGGATACCTCGGCGAGCCATGGGACGGAGCCGAGCGCTTCGCGGGCGCGCGATGGCTTGGAGTGCGAGGCGCGGGTTGGGCTAGCGATGGCGAGGCTCAAGGTCGATCGGCCTTTTGTCACAACGTGATTTGCATCACGCGAATAATGCGACTTTTGGCGCTTTGTTCCTTGCGCTGGGTCAAGCAAGAACGCGATGGCGTCGGCTATATCGTCAATGGCTCGATCCCGAGCCGCCATGAGTCTTCCATGCGCCTGGACAAATCCGTGCTGGCCGCCTTCCCGGCATTCGCCGGCTTCTCCGGCGAGCAGTTGGACGACATCGTCGACCAGGCTCATGCGTTGCGCTTCGCGAAGAACGCGCATGTGTTCGAGCAAGGCGGCGAGGCGACCTCCTTCTTCCTTCTGCTTGACGGTCGTATCCGCGCCTACAAGGTCTCGCCGGCGGGCGAGCAGATCGTCATCCGCTTCGTCGGACCGGGCGAGATGTTCGGTGTCGCCAACGCGATCGGTAGCGCCGTTTATCCCGCGAACGCGCTCGCGGTCGTCGACAGCGTGGCGCTCGCTTGGCCCTCGCGGGCCTGGGCGGAGATGTCGACCGAATACCCGACGCTGGCGGTCGGCATGATGCGCATGCTCGGACGTCAACTCCAGGAGTCGCAAGAGCGCCTCGCCGAAATATCGAACCAGGAGGTCGAGCGCCGCGTCGCCAACATGCTGCTGCGTCTGGCGGCGCAAGGTGGCCGCAAGGAGGACAACGGCATTGGCTTCGATTTCCCGATCTCCCGCCAGGACATCGCCGAGATGACGGGGACGACGCTCTTCACCGTCAGCCGGATACTGACCGCCTGGGAGGCGACCGGGTTGGTCGCGACGGGTCGGCAGAAGATCGTCATCCGCGATCCGCATCGGCTGACGGTGCTCGCCGCGGGAGCGCTGGCCTGATTGTGAAAACCTAACTGTTGGTTTCATCCAGGAATCGATGCCTCGCTGGCGTGCCAAACACGAGGGATGAGCCGTGAGCGGAAGGGCAGTTGTCTGGCGACAGATGAAGGGAAGCGGACCTTCGCACTGTCTGCATGGAGGCTCGCAGACGCGCCGATAGCCGGCGTCGACCAAAGGAATGTCTCTCGGTTTTGTCCAAAACTGGCGTGCGTCGTTGCAATTACCGGAGCATTCGCTCGCCGGCCCGTCATCGTGGCCAGAGTGCCATAGGTCGTGGGAATTCCTCACGACCGTTGGACCGTGGCGATTGAACCAATGAGCGTTCTCGCGCGCGTCGTTTGGCGGCTTTCTTTGGGCCGCGCCCCGGCCCATTTTAACCTCTCAGTAATCTAACGGATTGCGCCCGAACTCGATTCCGACAATTTTGATGAACAAAGAGGGACTTGCAAAATAGAACAAGGTTCGCCCTTTGATTCCTGTCCGTTCACGCGCCGATTCCGATTTGGGCCGCGAAAAATGGGGTTTTGCAAGTCCCTCCAAATATATGCAAATACATGTTTTAGACGGAACGGTAAGATTGAGACGGCAGGTGCAAGGATAGGCATACAAAAAGGGGGATGGCATGGCGACTTCATATTTTGCGAATGCTTCGAAAACGGTTCCGCCTTTTCGATTCGGAGGTTCCGGGCATCAGGAGATAGATGGATGCGCCGATGTACGCGGTCGGGATCATGACTCTCTGGAAGCGCTGGCCGTGGTTGTGGCGAACGGTTTGCCGATAAGTTTGATCCCAAAATTACGAAAGGCGCATGAAAGAGGGGTTACGCTGGCGGCGCTCGCCGACGCAGCTATCTTGGCGCACTCTAAGCGGCTTTCAAAATGCTCGCGTTGAAATGACCTTTCGTGCGACGCGTGCGCTCAAGCCGGACGTTCGTAGGTCGGACTTTTGTCAATATCGCAAATGGCAATCCCCTATTGAGTATTCCGTTACTCGTTACGACGTCCGTCGAACGAAGGAGGGATCAAATGCGTAGACTCGTCGAACCACCGCCGTCCTTACGCTGCGCGTTCTGCGGTGGAGAGTTGCTTCTGAGGACTATCAAGCCAGACGATCCGACCTTTGATATCGAAATTCAGGAATTTGTTTGCGCGAAATGCGGCCAAGAGCACTCACGTAAGGTCATCCATGATCCCTATACAGCGCATACTGCGGAAGGAATGCCGCGTCACAACGGCCAACCCGCCAGAGGCGTCCTTACGAGGTAGAAATTTTCGACGAGCAAGTAGGACTTGTGAGGCAAATGCCTGAAGACGGACGCGGGGGAATGACCACCTGGTCGTCCGAAGCGTAATTTGAATTGGGTATTGATTTTGGGTGCGGGCGGCGGCGTTCGCCCATTGTGGGCGTTGACTCGTCCGAGGTCGAACGCGCCCTCGCTGCGCGGCGCATGGCCGATCCGCCTTCGTCAGCAGTCGTCCTTTGGTGGCCCCTTTCGGCCGCGTCCCGACCCATTTGAGCCTCTCAGTAATCTACCGGATTGCTTTCGGACTCATTTCCAACACTTCTCATGAACGAGTTCGAGTTTCGCGTTTATGCGATCACGTCCCGAACCGCCCATGGAAAATCCGCCGCTGACGCAGCCGGCTCGGAGGGAAAGCGCGTCGTGGCGAGCCCCCTGGCGCGCACTGCCCCTCTCGCGAACGCCCACTTTCGAAAGGGGTATTCCGAGCCTTCGCCGAAGCCATGTGACGATTGCCCGGTCTTCAACTTTGGTTTTTGCGGTGGCATGCTCCCCGAGGAAGCCGCGCGCATTGGCGTCGGCGCAACGAATGGACTGTATTCGGACTCGACTCCGATTTTCACGCAAGGCGACAATCAGGAATTTGTCCATATCGTAGCCAAGGGCGCCGTGCGCCTCACACGGTTGCTTTCCGACGGGCGCCGGACCGCGCAGGGGTTCGCGCTGCCCGGCGAGTTCCTGGGGCCCGTGGGGGATCGGCTGCATCTTTGCACCGCCGAAGCGTTCGGCGAGGTGACGGCCTGTAGTCTGTCAAACAGGGCTTACTTGAAATTGGTTCAAGTTCACCCGGGAAAGTTGCGCCGATCGCAAGGGCGCATCGCCGGCGATCATAGCTCCGCCCATGATCGCGCCATGCGTCTGGCCCGCGGCAACGCCCGCGAACGCACCGCCGCGTCTATTGTCAATATACGCGCACGGTGGAGCAATAATACGAACCAGCAAATCCAATCCGACTGCCGACGACGCGCCAGGACATCACCGACTTCCTCGGTCTGACCTTCGAGAGCCTCAACCGGACCTTGAGCGGATTTGCTCAGGAGCGCCTTACCGCGATCGGGTTGGACGGAGTTCGCATTCTCGATCGGGTGGGCCTCGAAGCCATCGCGATCGACTGACCCTCGACGTCGGGCCTTCGAGTTTCAAGGAGACATTTCGATGGAGAACGTACTCACGCCAACGCCAAACTGGATGGCGAAAACCGGCTTCGAGATGGCTTGGTGGGCGTTGCGCGATCTGGTGTTATCCGATCCCGCCATCACCGAGTATTTCGAGCGTTTCAAGACGGACTCGTTGTTTTCGGCGCCGTTGGAAACCGAGCGGTCGGCCGGCGGGATTTTCGCGGCTAGGTTCCTCGGGCGCCCCTGAGCCGCGGTTTGGCGTGTTGAAGAATGCGCCGACGATTCCGAGGGGCGGACAGACAGGTTCGCCGCGTCGGTTCACCGCCGTCTCGCCCATTAGGACGCCGGGTCCCTCATACCCTCGACTGTCGCCGCGCGTTGCGCCAATCTCACAAGCTCAGCCAGATTCCTCAACTCCAACTTTTCCATCACTCTGGCCCGATGAGTTTCGACCGTGCGGGCGCTGATGTCCAGCGTCCGGCCCACGCCCTTGTTGGTGTCGCCCTTGGCGAGCAGATCAAACACCTCGCGCTCTCGGACGGTAAGCCGGTTCAAGCGAGCCGTATCGTCGATATCCGCGTGACCGCTAATTCCCTTCTTCGCCTCCGCCAAGGCGCGGTCGATGACCCACCGCAAAGCGGGGACCGCGCAGGGCTTCTCGACGAAATCCATGGCGCCCGCTCGGATCGCCCTGACGGCCAGGGGGATATCGCCGAACGCGGTCATGACAATGACGGGCAGACGCCAGTCGCGGCGCGCCACCTCCTCCAAAAGCCCAACGCCGTCTATCCGCGGCATCTGGAAATCGAAAATGGCGCAGTCCCCCACGGCGGGAGCCGCTCGTTGAAGGAAGTCGCCGCCTGAGTCATAGGTCTTGCAAGCATATCCCGATGCCGTTAGCGCCAGGGAAAGCGATTCCAACACGTCGGGGTCGTCATCGACGATATGCACGAATGGGCCATCCGTCATTTCAGCGCCTCGGTTGCATTCTCGCTCGTTACAAGCGGCAATGTAAAAAAGAAAGTCGCGCCGCCCTCGGGGTTGGACTCGGCTCCGATCGTGCCGCCATGACCTTCAATAATCGCTTTGCAAATCGATAGTCCCAGCCCCATGCCCTGGGTCTTGGTCGTGGCGAAGGGCACGAACAATTTCCGGCTATAACTTGGATCAATGCCCGGACCGGCGTCGGTGACCGCCACGCGCACGTGAGAGGAATCGATATGTTTGGTGGCGATTGTCACTTCTCGCGATCGTGACGTTTCCATGGCTTCGAAGGCGTTACGCAGGAAATTGATAATAACCTGCTGAATCTGGACGCGATCGACGTTGACGAAGAGACCACCCGCGGCCTCATCCAGCAATAACTTTGTCTCCCTATGCTCTTCGCCGGAAACCGCCAATGACATAGCGCCGGAAATCAGCGCGGATAGGTTTTCCGGTCGCCGCGATATATGGCGTTTATCGACGTACTCACGCAGACCGCGAATGATATTGACCGCGCGCTCCGATTGACTTTCTATCTTGTCCAACGCGGAGAGCGCGGATAAGTCTCCGCGTGCCGCGCCCGTTCCCAGGGCCAGCCGAGCGACCTCCACATAATTGGTTATGGCGGCCAATGGTTGGTTGATCTCATGCGCGAGGCCGGACGCCAACATATCAATTTCGCTCAGCCGATTGACATGACGGAGTTCGGACTGGAGACGCGCGGCGTGGCGCTTCTCGCTTTCGATCTGGGTGAGGTCTCGGATGAATCCGACGAAAATGTCTTGCTCGTTGGCCTGCGTATCGGCGATCGCGAGCAGCATGGGGAATTCGGATCCGTCCTTTCGCAAGCCGGAGAGCTTTCTCTCGTTCCCGATGATCTTGCTGACGCCGTTTCGCGGGAACTCGACGAGATGGCCGTCATGCTCGTCGCGAAATCGCACGGGCATCAACATCGTGACGTTGCGGCCCACTATCTCCGCCTCGGAATAGCCGAACAAGGCGCGGGTCGCGGGATTGACTGACACAATCGCTCCTTTACGATCGATGACGATAATGGCGTCGAAGGCGTTGTCGACGACGGCGCTGAGCCGCTGTTCGCTTTTCCTGAGCGCGCTCACGGCGGCGTGTCGCCGCGACACGTCCTCGGAGTAGATAACGACGCCGCCGATACCGTCCTTGGGGTGAATCCAGGGACGTATGTCCCATTTGAGCCATTGAACGGAACCGTCGGTGCGGACGAACGCATCTTCATCCGCTGCTATTGTCTCTCCCGCCAAGGCGCGCCGATGGACCGCCTTCCGCGAATCCGTGAGTTCGGGGAACACATCGTAGTGCGAACGCCCAATAACCTCGCCAGATATTCGATAGTCGCGCTTCCAACTCTGGCTGCAAGCGAGATAGCGCATGTCGGCGTCGAACATGGCGATCGAGACCGGGGCCTGATCGATGAAGAAGCCGAGCTGCCTCTCGTTATCGCGCAACAGCGATAAGACCCTCGCGTCACTCGCGCGCCGCGCCTCCTCCAGCGCCTTGCGCGCGCTGACGTCTTCCGAGAAGGAAAGCACGCCGCCGATTTCACCGTCAGCCTGATACCAAGGGCGGACTGTCCATGAGATATACCCGCTGACGCCGTTGGGCCTCTGTATGAAATCTTCGTCCGAGTGCAGCGTTTGGCCAGACAACGCCTTCTGCAATATCTCGATCCAGCGCACGGGAATGTTCGGAACGATATCCGGCAGGCGTTGCCCGCGTGTCTCCCCTGTCAGCAGATAATTCTGCTTCCAACGGTCGCTGGCCTGAAGGACGCGCAATCCGCGATCGAACATCACCATCGAAAGAGGAGTTTGTTCGAAAAACAGCTTGTTATGAAGCTCTTCACGTTTCGTCAGCGCGACAATCTCGGCGTCGGCGCGCGCTTGCGCGTGTTCGGCCCGAACGCGAGCCGTGACATTGACATGCGTGACGACTGCGTATGGCGCGGAAGCTCCTTCGGGCCGCGTGACGATCAGAAGAAACCATCGCTGTTCCGTCGGCGAATGACACGGATATTCGATATCGAACTGTTCCGCCTCGCCGCGCAGCACGGACTTGATGCCTACCGCGACGCGCCGCGCCTCTTCCGCGCCCTCCCCCCGCGCTTGCTCGCAAAGCGACACATAGTTGGCGCCCAGGCAGGAACGGGCGTCCGCGAGATCGTTCGCCGCGGCGAAGCGGCGCCAAGCCGCGTTGACGAGCACGATCACGCCTTCGGAATTCAGCAACGCGATATGCGCCGGCAACGCGTCCACCACAGCTTGAAGAACCGGCGCGGACGCATCCATTTCAAGTTCCCGACTCGGTTTCCCGCAAAGATCGGCGCGTCGCTCAAGAAACACCATCCATTGTCCGGTCAAGCAAATCGGAGAATGAAACAAACCGAAGGCTGCAAAGAAGCCTCTACTAATCACTATCACGAGATTCCACAGACACTGTTGTTACAAATCAATTCAAGATTGTGGCGAGCGGTCTCGACACGGGTCGGTTCCGGGAGCGCCTTGCGAGCGGTCAGTCATTTGCCGGATTGCGACGCGCGTGGGCACGAATTCCATTCGCTTTCACGTATGGGGCGGTGTCTTGACCGTTGGGAACAGCGGCGACCTGACGGACGATTGTTTGGGCGGCCCCAGCGAGACGCCGCCGCGCGACATTCCCATCAAATCAGACCCCTTGCGTCCGCAAGCCCCAGACGTCGTCGCGATTGCTCGAAATGGAACAGGATGACGCCGCTCGTGGCGGCCGCGAAAAAACACCACACCGAGACGAAGGCATCCCAGTAGACGACGTAGGCGACGATGGATCCGACGAACACGATGGCGCCGAGCATCGCCACGGTTCGCCGCGAAGACAGCATGAGCGGAAGCGCGGTCGAGGCGAGGTAGGCGGCGGCGACGATGTTGGAGGCCTTCTGTTCGGTGAAATAGACGATGTGATCGTCGATGATCTTGGCGGCGTGCGGAAGGGTCAGGACGCCCCACAATAGGTGCGCGCCGACGCTCAGACCCGCGGCGAGACAGACATAAATAAGGCGGCGTCGCTCGCGGCTGGGCTCGATCAGCAAAACGGCGATCGGAACGTAGATAGGCCAAAATACCTCCGCGAAGAACAGGAACAGCGAGGTGAGCCCCTGGGAGCGCCAGCCCTCCGGGGTTTCCAAGAGGTTCAGCCAAAGCAGGCCCTCAATACTTTGTTGCAAGGCGAATATCAGCGGCGCCGCCGCCACGGGCCATTCGCGCGCTGAACTCGCCCGCGCCAGGCAAGCCACGCCGATCACGCCCAAAATCCCCGCGGAGGTGAAGCTGGCCGTCGCGGAAAAGCACATCGGCAAGCCCTCATTCCGCGAAGTCGGAAGGGATTGAGAAAGCATTTCACCCGCGCGGCCGCGTTGTCGCGGGTCAAAAGGCGTGAACGGTATCTAGACGTTGGCCCGGACCGAGCTGTTTTCGACATCCAATTGGGCCGGCACGCCAACGGGCGAAGATGACGTCACGATGGCCCGCATCCGTAATCAACCGGATTGTCAGCCGGAAAGTGACAGCTATTTTGGCGACAACCCATAGTGGAGGCGCGTTTACAAAAACGCCGTCGAGAGCGGGTTTGGCGCGAAGCATCGAATTCATGACCGGACAAAACCGCGCGCTGAACACGGCTTCGCCGCCGGTTCCGAATAGAATGGGAGCAATAGCTGATGGGACGAATAACCACGTATGCCTTAACGCCTCTCGCCCCGATAATTCTGAGCAAGGAAGTTCCCGGTTCAGATGAAGGCGTTATCGCCGCCGCGAAAGCTCTTGTCCTTTTGGCGCGCAAAGAGGGGCGGCAAGAGCGCTACATAATCGAGAACGCTACCGGCCTCGGCCGCGCGTTCACCGCGGAAGACATCCTACTCGCGGACTCTCTTGCCAGGCAGGGATGTTGGTGAACTGGAACTTCCTTGCAATGTGAAATGCAACATCTGAAGATCGTTGCCCGAGAACGAAGTCGTGGTCGCGTTACTCGCAGAGGAACCGGCGTGATGAGTGATCGCATCCCGGCGCCGAACGTTGTTTGCATACCAAGGTAGAGAAAAGAGAAGTGATCTTTTCTGATCGCTGCCAGCAGTAACTCATGAAGCCGAAAGTCAGAGAAGCTGCGATGGTTCACGCAGGCGCGAAATTTTCCTTAACGGGGATCGCACGGGCTCGTTTGATGTCGCGTTTGCTCCAACCACAGGGTAAAGCTCTACCGGCAAACTCGCCGCGGATGCAATTTGGCTCGATACCTTCTGTCGCCGGCAGGCGACGAGCGTGCTGGAACGAAAGCGTACCTCTCAGCGCAGCCTAATTGACGACAATTCAACGCCTGGTTGACTTCGACGCAGGCAATGAAAATATCGGCGGAAGCGGCATCGTCGGTGATCGTGCCCGAAGGCGTCTGATGAAAGGCGGCTCCGAAAGTAGCACGGTTCGGTTGTCGCATTAGGGGCCGCCAGCTTACCTCAAACCGTGCGGGCGCCCAACCCAGCCGGGCCAGCTTCGCGGTCACGGGGGGGACAATTGAACACCGCAGTCATTCTCCGATGAGATGGATGTCAACTTTCAAGAAACGGCAAATTGCGGTTGAATAGCGATTTAGGGGGCGCAACGGATCCCTAATCAGACGGCACTTGTTACCTTTTCCCACTTGCCATATCGGAAAGCGACCAGTTCTTGGAACTTCGTCGACAAAGGACAAACTTCCGATGCCCCCGACGGCCATGACGGTGATACAATGCCAAAATTGACCAAGACGCGCGATACGGTGACTCGGGCTGACAAGGGGTTGGGGAATTTTAATGGCTGGCAAGGCAAAAATCTTAGTCGCCCTTTTCGTCGCCGCGTGGGCGCTCATGCCGGACGCGGCGTCGGCTTATCCGCCGGGCGTTTGCGATCCTAACCAGCCGCTTTCGGGTGCCCAACTTTATGCCGAAAATTGTGCCTCCTGCCATGGAGCGTCCGCGACGGGAGGGAAGTCTTCGACCGACCTCGCTGTGCCCGACCTTACGGTGCTGGCGCGGAACGCGAAGGGCGTGTTCCCCGCGCCGCGCGTCGCCGACATCATCAGATATGGCGGATCGCTGCCGGGCCACGGCAACGGCCCGAAGATGGCGATTTGGGCCAAGGTGTTTCATGCCGAGTGTGGCCCGACCTATTCGCGCCGCGTGGTCGTCGAACTGACAGCATTTCTAGAGGGTTTGCAGAAATAGACGAGCGCCAATCTTCCAGCGGTCGCCGAGGCAACCATCCGCGACGCTCGGCAACTTTTGGCAGGCAGGCATGGCACGTTGTCTGCGACTCGCCCGCAATCCCGCACCGCAGTCAATCCGACCCACCGCATGAACGTCCGTTTCGGAGACGCAGCAACCATCGGCTGAACGACTATGTTTGGCGCGAGGCTGCCATTTATTGGTGCGATCTTATAAGATGGAGCCCCCCCCTCAACGTGGGCCTTCGAGAGGAGTACCCAGCGTTTGATTTTGACCACTCTCCGAACCTTCGATCGCACGGTCCAGTTCTGCCGCGATGGGCGCAAGTTCAAGCGAATGCTCCTCGCACGCCAGCTCGATCGAGTGGAAAACGCCAAACGGACAGCCGATGCATTTCATTTTCCATTGGATGAATACGGCCACGGTCGCGGGCCACTGACGCATGATGTCGTCCACCAACAGCTTCGTGTCCGTTCGCGTCGCGGTCAGATCCATGAGAGACCTCCCCGCGCGATGTCCTTGATGCGGGCGACGAGAGTCGCCATCGCCCGGCCTCCGCGAACCAATCTGACGCCGAGATGCGCCGGCGGCTTGCCCACCGCGCAGCCGCCGGATCGCGCGTCGCGGATGAAATCGGTGATGTAGGTCCGATGCGCGCCTTCGACGACGCGCACGCCGCAGTTCGTCGTGACAGGCTGAACGCCCGCCGGGTCGACCGC
>Ga0182030_10025248_pt1 | contig 10846 bp, 9 predicted proteins | sample 812S3MmetaG_FD_121299 | JGI IMG/M metagenome (GOLD analysis project Ga0182030, IMG submission 121299) | Permafrost microbial communities from Stordalen Mire, Sweden - 812S3M metaG (Illumina Assembly) | ecosystem: Environmental > Terrestrial > Soil > Wetlands > Permafrost | place: Sweden... | reverse complement strand
TTCAGGGTCAATTACGCTTTTGTTGTCTTTATCTATAGAGTTACTGTCGTCTAAAAGTTGGCGTATTTCTTGAACATCAATATCTATATCAAGCTCGGAAAAGGTTATCTTAGGGAACCCTCTCCCTAGCCATAAATTATATGACTAGTCGATTATGGTACTGGTTTGCTAACCAATATAGTTACTTAGAGTACAAAAACGTTGACATATGTATAGACATTTGTATATACTATTTATAGGAGGATTAATAATGCAAACAACGACTACGGTAAAAAAATGGGGCAACAGTTTAGCGATTCGTATTCCCCGGGCAATCGTGCAAAATCTCGGGCTTTCGGAAGACAACGACCTTCAGATTATAAGTAATGGTAAGGTGGCAACTTTGGAGCGAAAAAGCCACAAAAAAATAACCTTGCAACAGCTGTTGGAGAAAGTCACTCCTGAGAACGTCCATGGTGAGATCGATTGGGGTGGCCCGGTCGGTAAAGAAATATGGTAGAAATATATATCCCCACAAGAGGAGATCTGGTGTGGTTAAACTTCACTCCTCAGCAAGGACACGAACAAGCTGGGGTGCGACCTGCTTTAGTATTGTCGCCTTACGAATACAATAAGAAAAGTGGGCTTATGGTAGCCTGCCCGGTGACCTCAAAGATAAAGGGATACCCTTTTGAGGTAGTGATAAAAGCTAAAAAAATTGATGGTGCTATTCTAGCTGACCAAATTAAAAATGTTGACTGGAGGACGAGGAATGTTTCTTTTATTGAACATGCCCCTTCGGCTCCACTTTTGCAAACGCAAGAATATATAGAACTTCTGGTTGCAGGGTAACAACTAAGCAAATCTACCTAAGTTCGAATCCCTCCGCCCTAGCCAATTTTCTTATACCCTATGAGATGAAGCCAGCGTATAATATACAGACAGCAACAATGTATACAGGAAATTAGCTATGAGCTTAAGTGGAACCGACTTATTGGAGATCAGAAGCATATTTAAAGAAGAGCTAAGAGAAGAATTGCAACCCATAAAGGGTGAATTAGAAGCATTAAGTAATGACATAAAAGAAATATATGAAATGATTTCTGATCTTCAGAAAAACGCCGCAGGAGACAAGTCTTTTGAGAAATTATCACTAGAGAAAAAAATACTACAGCTCCACAAACAACTTACTAATGCAGCAAAACAAGCCGGGATTAACCTGCCAAGTCACTAGCGTAAAAACGAGGTTCGAATCCCTCCGCCCTAGCCATTTTGATTTAATTTGACTACTATGCCATAGTAGTTTCATGACACAGCCCGAAATGGACAAGGCACCCGAAATGATTACTTACACCTTGACCGCCGGGGCAAAGCAAGTAGTACTAGAAATACCACAAACGACAATACTGGCTCTTGAGCAGCCCAAAAGAGCTGCAGCCCTAGCAGTTCTTTCTCGTTTTGCGGTCGCAATTAGAGATAATCAGACTGAGACCCTAGAAGAAGACTTAGCCGTTGTTTCTTCTCTTGAAGGCATGCAACTGACACTTCCGGGGACAGAGCGCCCTGTAATTATAAGAGAATTCTTTGGTGAGTTAATGGTTAGTGGTTCGGTTGAGGATGCCTTGCAATATCAATCCCCGGTTGAATAAGGCCGTCCATGGCCAAACTGGTTATGCTTATACTTTTGTAACCAGACATATTCAATAGTTATTTGGCAATGGACTTTAATAGATCTCCTATAACTGTGGATCCCAGCCAGTAGCCAGATCCCGTCGATTTATTCGCATATACATAATTGCTAGATGTCAATTATTAGTAATGGAAGTAAAGTTATTTAAGATTCAGGTGTAATTATCTCTTGTTCAAGCGCGGCAATAGGTGTTTGCGTCATTAAACTTGCTTCTCGACTAAGCAGAGAACTATATTCTGGTTGCTTACCAAATATTACTGCTAATTGGTTAAGATGGTGGAGTACGTCGAATCTTGCTAATACATCATCCGGAATACCGTAAGTACCAGTATCTTCAATTGGGCTATTGTAGATGTCCAAACGTGATATGGAACCACTTTGTCTATAGGCTAAACCAAATGTTTTGGTTGCCGGGTTGAATAAATCCGCTACCTCACTCGGGGTAAATGGTGTCATGGGCCTTGATTTAACTGCCTCCCATTTCGAAGTATCGATGTTTACTGCCTTCAAAGGATTATCGTTTACCTTTTTAGGCTCAACAGCACTCCATAGTAATAATCTAGTAGCTCTAAATAAATTTCCTTTTGCTAGGTTACGCCCTATTGATCGTTCACCTATTACATAAAATGGTTCTACATGAGGTAATTCATAACGACTGCCTTCTCTATTGCCGAACAGTTCCAACATAAGGGCGATACTGGAATCTCTGTTTAGCAGGTCACTAATTTGCTCATCGTGTGGGGCTTGAGTGGTTCCTTCGTTGTGTAGCCAAAATTATACTTAGTCTTTAGCGTTACTAAATAATTGTGAGTATTCGTACATGGCTTTACGATCTATGGATGCTTCGTTGCCTAAACTTTAAATCCGGCAGTGTTATCCAAAAGTTCGATCCTTCACTTTCTTTACTTTCAAACCCCACTTTTCCACTAAGGCTTTCCACGATAACCTTTACGAGATAAAGGCTAACACCGCTTCCTTCATTCTTAGTAAGTGCGGCGTTAGACGCCCGAAAGTACCGTTCAAAAACTCGGTTCTGTTCACCGCGAGGAATGCCTATTCCATGGTCGGTAACTGTTAGTTGTACTTTATCGCTGAACCTATCGATGGATACCGATATTTGTCCTTTATCTCGACTATACGATACTGCGTTATTTAGCAAAAAATATATTACGCTCTCCGCCATTTGTGCATTAATACCAATAAAAGCGCCTCTAGCATTATTCTGTACCTGAATCGAAATAGATCGTGCTTCACAAGACTGTTTCAGCCTAGCCCTTGTGTTGTCTATAGCTATAGACACCGATGAACCACGGAGATCGTGTTCAATAGGACGTCCAGATATCTTAAGATACAGCACCAAACTGTTAATAATATCATTTAAGTTGGCGGCACGGTAATTTAGCCTCGGAATCAACTTCTTAGCCTCATTCGAATCAATTATCTCAAGATTACTTAAACCAACGATTAGCGCACTTACTGGAGTACGAAGTTGGTGCGACATAGTAGCTAGAAAACTATTCTGCTCAGCCAGAAGTTTGTTTTGTTGTCGTTTCTTAATAAGCTCGCGTTTTTGACGTTCTATCTGTTTCTCAATAGAGATATCTCTTGTAAGCTCGGAAATACCTATCAATTTACCAGCATCTGATCGGATTGGCGACAAAGTCAACGCCACATCTATTAACTTGCCATCCTTTCTGCGCCGTTGTGTTTGGTAGTTCGAAACTCTTTCTCCCGACCTGACTTTAGCATTCAGCATGTCACTTTCGCTCTTACTATTAAGTACCGTCAGCGAACTAATTTGTTTTCCTTTGGTTTCTTTAAAGCCGTAGCCGAACATTCGCCGAGCACTATCATTCCAGCTGTTGACTGAGCCGTCTAACTTCAGACCAATAATCGCATCATTGCTATCTCTAATTATTGCTTCATATCTTTTCAAATCATCTTCGGCGGCCTTTAACTTAATCAGATCCTTTGTAATTTCTGAAGAGTTTAATTCCGTCTCCGCCCATTTCGCCAAGGATTTTAGGGCACGCAAGTCTTCAACCAGCATTTTTCTAGGCTTAATGTCCTTAATGCAAAAAACCCCGATCCTATGTCCGTCGAGACTAGATAGCGGAATACCCGCATAAAAACGAATGTAAGGTGCTTTAACTACCATAGGGTTATCAACAAATCGTGGATCTTTTAGTGTGTCTGGTATAACAAGAGAATCGGGGACAAGTAAGGCATGCCCGCAAAACGATATTGCCCGAGCGCCTTCCTTATCAGACAGCCCATAACAGGATTTGTATAACTCCTTATCAGAGTTGATAAGGCTTAGAGTCGATATCGGTACATGAAAATAGTCAGCGGCCAGTTTTGTAATTCTATCAAACCGCTCTTCCGAAATAGTGTTTGACACATCCAATGCAAGCAGGGCATTTAGTCTGTCTGTTTCATTGTCAGGAATTGGTGCGTATTGCATATGTGCTATATCCTAACAGCTTCGATTCTCTAGCTCAATAAAACGAGTTTGATCATCAGTTAATACTATCAAATTTACAGGAGATAACGTATGGGTCAGATACCTCAATCATAACAATAGTAACTAATTAACCTTCGTTTAAGCCATATTTTTAAACAAACATTATTACAGCTAAGGTCGGAATAATGATTAAATTGAATACCTACGAAAACTGAGCAAAAGCCCAACATAGTACGAAAGGGCTCCAAACCAGCACGCCTATTGTAATGATTTATGAGATAATAGAATTGATGGTTGGTCGGAAGGCGGAGATGGTAGTTCAATCAAGGGTGTCCAACAGTACAATAAAGCCGATGGCGTCGGTAGCCATTAACCCTCGCCGTAGAGATGGGTTCCCTGTTGTTGGCGTCGGCGCCTCTGCAGGTGGACTGAAAGCGTACACGCAATTTTTGCAGGCTCTGCCAACCAACAGCGGCATGGCGTTCGTGTTGGTGCAACACTTAGACCCGAAGCATAAAAGCGGTTTGGTTGAATTGCTGGCCCGTACAACCAAGCTACCCGTCACCGAGATAAAGGACGGTCACGAAGTCCAGCCTAACAATGTGTATATCATCCCAGAAAATACTGAGCTTACGATTAAAAATGGCAGACTTCAGTTGCATCCCCGAGTCAAGTCCGAGCAGCCCAGTTTACCAATTAATCGCTTCCTGATTTCTTTAGCTGACGATCAACAAGCTAATTCTATTGGCGTTATATTATCAGGAGCTGCCAACGACGGTACGCTGGGATTAAAGGCCATTAAGGCCGCAGGCGGCATTACGTTTGTCCAAGACGAGTCGGCAGATACTACGAGCATGCCGGAGTCTGCTATTCGGGCCGGTGTGGCTGATTTTACGCTACCGCCAGACGAGATTGCCAAAGCACTTATAGGCGTCAGTCGCCAGCACCACACTATGCGGCAAAAGCTGGTGCAAATGCCGGAGCCGGCTGTTGAGACCACAGACTTTGATAGAATCTTGATGCTACTGGAGCGCCGGACCAATGTCGACATGACTATTTACAAAACGGCTATGCTGCACCGACGAGTTCAGCGGCGTCTTGTCATGCTTAATCTACACAGTATAGGCGAGTACTTCTTGTACTTGGAGGCTAACCCCGCTGAGATCGACGTCCTCTACCAGGATATGTTAATTAATGTCACTAGTTTCTTCCGGGACAATCTAACGCTCGACTTGCTCAGGAAACAATTGTTGCCTGAGCTTGCCAAGAACGCCGCCACCGATCAGCCACTACGCATATGGGTGGCTGGTTGTGCTAGTGGCGAAGAAGCTTACTCGTTCGCAATAATCTGCCGCGAATTTTTAAACCAGCAACCGCGTAGAGTAACAATTAAGATTTTTGCAACCGACCTCAACGCTGTAGCGATCGCCCAGGCACGTAGTGGATTGTATCCGGCTAGCGAACTTGCCGACATTTCCAAAACACGGCAAAAGCAATTCTTTATTCCCGAAGGTGGCGGTTATCGGGTAAAAGACTCTATTCGCGATATGTGCGTTTTTGCTGTGCATAATTTGGTAATCGATCCACCATTTTCATCGATGAACTTCATTAGTTGTTGCAACGTCCTGATTTATCTCCAGCCAAACGCTCAGCAAAAGCTATTGAGGAACTTTCATTACGCACTTAAGCCAAACGGCTTATTGGCACTAGGGCCATCCGAGTCCGTCGGTAATACACGGACACTATTTAGACAGCTGGATAAGAAATATAAAATCTATAGCCGAAAACCGGTACCGACGCCACATCATTTTGATACGACAAGCCATTATTCAACAAGAAACCTTGGCGTTTCGATGAATCGTGAGATAGAGCCTGTTTCCGACGACATCGATGTTAGTACGCTCGCCAATGATTTACTGCTTTCGAACTATGCGCCCGCCAGCGTGGTGATTGATAGTAATTTGAATATCGTACAATTTCGCGGCTCAACGAGCGCATATCTAGAAGCTGCACCGGGCAAGGCTAGTTTCAACCTGCTCAAGATGGCCCGCCCAGGGCTAGCATTGCATTTACGCAAAGCTATTCGTCAAATCAAGAAAAATAATAAATCATATACCGGCAATGCAAACATCAAACTAGGCGAGACTACTCAAACAATTACATTTGACGCCATACCCCTATCTAATGGCGACGACTCTGAACCCTTTATTTTAATTGTTTTTAGGGACGATCCAGACGGCAGCGACGCAGGAATTAACCTGGAAGCGGCGACAAGACTGCAACCCGCGACCATGAAAGCCGACGCTAAAGATCACCAGATTATTCAGCTTGACCGAGAGTTTGTCGAGCTCCAAGATGAGATGCGGCGCCTCAGCGAAGATCATGAAGTTGCCAATGAAGAGTTGCAGCTCGCCAACGAAGAAGTACGTTCTAGTAACGAAGAGCTTCAGAGCCTTAATGAAGAACTCGAAACCACCAGTGAAGAGCTGGCCTCGACAAATGAAGAACTAACAATCATGAACCAGACGTTGCAGGCCAGCAATGAAGCGTTAATGGCTGCACGAGATTACGCGGAGGCCATTATCCGAACAATGCGCGAATCGCTCATTGTTCTGGGGCCTGACTTAAAGGTCATAACTGCCAACGACTCGTTTTACCAGACCTTCGGAGTCCCCCAGAATTCCGCCGTGGGTCACTCTATATATGAATTAGGGAACGGTCAGTGGCGAATTCCAAAATTACAAGTATTTCTCGAGGACATTTTGTCTAAGAATAGCAGCTTCCAAAATTATACAGTCAGCCACGATTTTCCGGAGATTGGGCCAAAAATCATGCTTCTCGATGCACGCCGCGTTCGGACGGGGAAAAGCGACAGCCATATGATTCTACTGGCAATCGAAGATATTACTGAGCGACGGCAGGGCGAACAGAACTTACAAGCTAGCGCCGATCGTCTACGTTTTACGGCCGAATCAATGCCGCAAAAAATCTTTACGGCCTTACCGAATGGCACTATCGATTACATCAACCCCCAATGGACTGAGTTTACCGGCCTGAGCTTTGAGCAAATTAGGGATTTGGGCTGGTCGCAGTTTATCCATCCCGATGATGTAAATGAGACCATTAGACAATGGCAACACTCCATCGAATCGGGAAAGCCCTTCCAGCAAGAACACCGCTTTAGACGACGTGACGGGGTCTATCACTGGCACCTCAGCCGCGCCCATGCTCTCCAAGACCATTCGGGTAACATTGTTATGTGGGCCGGTTCGAACACCGATATCGAAAACACCGTTCAGACCAAGAAACGAACAGAAGAATTAGTGAAGTCTACATTAGTTCTCAAACGCCAGCGAAGCCAACTAATAGCGCTAAGCGAGGCTAAAGATGAATTTATTAATCTAGCCTCACATCAGCTGCGCACCCCTGCCACTGGAGTAAAGCAATATGTTAGTATGCTGCTGGAGGGCTACGCCGGGACGGTCACCTCATCCCAACGCGAATTTCTGGAACTAGCCAATGAAAGCAACGAACGTCAGCTTAAGATCATTGAAGATCTGCTAAAAGTGGCTCAAGCTGATTCCGGCCACATGCATCTGGATACTACTTCGACTGATTTAGTGCCTTTAATTGAGTCCGTGATAGAAGAGCAATCCTTGCGATTTGAAGAACGGCAGCAGCACGTCTCTTTCAATCATAAAGAACCTAGCTTAAATGTATTAATAGATTGGGATAAAATTCGTATGGTGTTGGAAAACCTGATCGATAACGCCAGTAAATATACGCATGCAGGTAAAAGTATCACCGTGACGCTAGTCCGAAGTAAAGATGATGTCCAAATTGCCTTCAAGGATGAGGGCGTCGGCATTGCCGAAAAGCAAGTTAGCCAATTATTCCAAAAGTTTTCCCGACTTAGTAACGATGTGTCAGTCTTAGTCGGTGGCAGCGGGCTAGGACTGTACTTGTCAAAGAAAATCATTGATCTACATCACGGCTCAATAACCGTTACTTCAGTTCCAGGAAAAGGCTCTACATTTACAGTCATAATTCCGACGGATGCTACGAATCAGAGGACTACTTAAACGTCATGGCGCGAATTTTAATAGTTGAGGATAACGATGTTCTCAACAAAGCTTACGAGCTAATCCTGACGCACAATGGCCATACGGTGGCTACCGCCTATGATGGCAAAGAAGGCCTAGCCCGGGCAAAAAAAGTTGATCCTGAACTAATTTTACTCGATATGTTGATGCCTAACCTGGATGGCATAGGCTTTTTAAAAGCGTACGATGTATCCCACAAGCACCCTACAGTTAAGATAATTCTCTTAACCAACATAAGCGAAAAGGGGGTGGTGGAGCAAGCACTGCGGCTCGGCGCCAACGAGTATTTTCTCAAAGCTCAGTTAACCCCAGCTCAGCTCGTTGATATGATCGATAAGCAGTTAGCAAGCAAATAATAGGGGACGATCTAACATGATGGCTTTCCCTTTTCATTCTGATCTTCGTTGAGGAGTTGGCGGATCTTTTGAACATCAATATCAAGCTCGGAAAAGGTTATCTTAAGGAACTCTCTCTAGCCAGTTATATTGAAGGTTCGTGATAAAATATAGCCATGAGTTTGACTACAAATGATCTTGAAGAAATGCGAAATATTATTGAATCTGCTTTAACTAAACAGACAGATAGCATTATTAAACCTATCCAAAGTGAGCTGAAAGCTCTTAGGAACGACATCAAAGAAATATACGATTAATAATTATTAGCTTACAAAATTCGGCAGCGATATTTATAGAAAATAAATAGCAATAATCTAAAATTAAATGATTAGCGTTTTAAACCCAAAAAAGATAATTCCAAAACTATTTGAACATAAAACTTATTACCTTAGTCTGGCTTTTGTATTTACCGTTGTATCGTTAGCCGATATGGTGATTTTGTACCATTATATTTCAGCACACTCAACACATTCACTGCCACGGATTACCTCAGTATCAACTCATCAAGTACAATCGCAAGCAATGCCTACAAACAGCAAACCCGTTACCTCAACTGCTACCCAACCAGGTTCGACCAAACCGTCAACGCCAGTTGCCAAGCCTCAAACTGTCGCTCAAAAAAACGCCCTGTCGCCTTTAGCTATTAATAGTTCTACGCCAAATACCACCACCTCATCATCGGCTGTAATACCACTATTTTTTGGCTCAATTGATACTATGAAGGATTCGCGCGATACTGACTATCCGACTTCGCAACAGATGACCGAGACCCAAGTTCAACAAGAAGTAAATCTTATCGCTGCTCAAAATGCCAATTATATTACTGACGATGCGTTTTATGATTACCCATCTTACATGGCTCTGTGGGCAAATGTTATCCATGCTGCCGGAAAACACGTTTGGTTCAGGCCGCATTTTAATTGCTGGGAGTTGGATAACGGTTGCAGCACCCAAATGACCCCAAGTGAATATTTGTTTTCGCTGACTGATTTTATAAATACTAATTACGAAATTTTTAAACCGGGTGATATTTTCGATCCTTGTTCAGAGCCTGAAGACAGTAATTATTGGCAAGCTACCTTTGGTAGTAACTGGAGCTGGCAAAATGCGCCCAATAATGGTACCAACGCCTATAACAATTTCATGATTAACGTCTCCCAAACAACCCAATCGGTGTTAGAGCAACACGGCATCGATGGCGTTATAACTAATATCCGCTCGACAAACAGCTGGTGGCCCCAGAATCCGGCATCATTGTATCCTTCGACTATCAAAACGCTGGGTTATATTACATATGATTCTTACCCAGAAGGCACTACTACCGATCCGGCAACGGCGGCGACTTCTCGAATAGACGAATTAAATTCAATCATTCAAGACAACCCGGGAATTCCGATTATATTAGGTGAATTTGGCTACAGCAACAATGTGGATGTGAACGATACCATTCAGGCATCGGTCTTGAGCGCAGAAATTAACGCTATAACACCCTTCAACCAGATAGTAGGCTTAAATTATTGGGTAGGCGCTGGTGGCCCAGGATATGGTGGTTATACGAATATTTTTACTGGAGCACGCGGTAGCTGGCAAGCGCGGCCTGGAGCGGCAGCTATAGCTAAGTACTTCACCCAAAAAATAAATTAGTCTTTATTAAAATTCGAAACTCTTTAATCATGTCTAGCCAATAACCATAACCGTATTTATCCATAATATAATTGATAATCAATCTGATTTATAAGTTTATTGAACGCTGGTTTGCTCGGCGGCTTTGCTCTGTAATTTTCTTGCTTCGAGACGTTGCTCTAGAATGCCTAATTTCCGAGACAGATTTTCTTCGTACCCCACCCAATAGGCTAGTCCCATTTCTCTAAAAGTACTTAGCACTGGCAAACTAACCCCATATACTATCCTTCTATGGAATGCCAGAAATATGCCACTAGGCTGGGCAAATACTGTCTCTGCACCTTCTTCTCGCCCGGGTTTGAGTATAATACCTGGCACCTTTATTATTCCTGGCCAACGCGATGATGGTGCAGTATCATCCAGTACATTGATCTGAGGAAAGTCACCACTCTCAAATAATTCACTCATCAACGGAAGAGCTAAATCCCGAATTGCTGTTGCAGCCCTAGCCCTTATTTCGGCTGCCTCTAAAGCGAAACTCTTTTGAGGTGCCTCCACTGATTCGATATTTTCAGGTGAACCTGCCATCCTT